>OFRZ01000480.1_pt1 | contig 36783 bp, 30 predicted proteins | sample 1543181 | NCBI WGS metagenome assembly OFRZ01 (sample SAMN04209245, study PRJEB22552) | human gut metagenome | biome: gut; material: feces | host: Homo sapiens | place: USA: Oklahoma | reverse complement strand
ATGGCCGTTGGCCGTGTTTTTTTGTGACCTGTGACTGCGTTATTCCCATCGCCTGGCTGCGATACCGCAGGGGTCGTCCCAACGGGCGGCCCGCGTGAATCCTGTGCATATCCGGAATTTATGACGGACGGCGCATGGTCGTAATACAATCATGAGTCTGTCGCGGCGGAACGCCGCATCTGAGTCCAAGGAAAGGCCGTGACGTGTTATTCGTAATCAAAAAACATACCATCAAAACCGAATGGGCTGTGACCGAATCTCACAGCGGGCTGCCCTCATCGGGACAGCCCCTACGCACAAGGCCATGGGCCGTGTATTTTTGCGAACTGCTAACTGCTAGCCGCTGACTGCAAAAAAAGGGGCTGTCGCACGTGCGACAGCCCCTTTTTCACTGCAAACTATATTCTATTTATCGATGACTTTCTTGACGATGCTGATGGCTTCTTTCAATTCATCCCAGGAGATGTTGAGCGGCGGCAGGAGGCGCAGGAGGCCATTGGCCGTGAGGACGAGGACGCCGTGGTCGACGCAGCCTTCTACGACGTCCATGAGGGCTTTATTCTTGAGGGTGACGCCAATCATGAGGCCCATGCCGGATACGTGGTCGACGTGTTCGCACTGTTCCAGTTCTTCTTTGATGTATTTCCCTTTTTCCCGGACTTCTTCCATGAGGGCGTCGTCGAGGCGGTCGATGATGGAAATGCCGCCGGCCGTACAAATCGGGTTGCCGCCGAAAGTCGAACCGTGGGTATGGTTGGTCAGGGTATGCTGTGTCGAATCGGCGAACATCGTAGCACCCAAGGGCAGGCCGCCGCCGATGGCTTTAGCCGTCGAAACGATATCGGGCTGGATGCCGTAGCCCATGTAGGAATAGAGATAGCCCGTCCGGCCATTACCGGTCTGGACTTCGTCGACGATGATCAGGATATCGTGGGCATGCGCATATTCTGCGACCTGCTGGACGTATTCTTTGTCGAGGGGATGGACGCCGCCTTCACCCTGGACCATTTCCATCATGATGGCGCAGACGTTATTTTCTTCGCAGAGCCGCTTCATGTCGGCAAAATCATCGGGTTCGGCATAGACGAAACCGTCGACGAAGGGCCCGAAGTCTTCATGGAGCGAGTCCTGGCCGCACGCCGTCAAGGTGGCAATGGTCCGGCCGTGGAAGCTGTTCTTCAAGGTGACGATGGTATAGCGGCCGTCACCGTATTTGTCGTGCGAATATTTGCGGGCCGTCTTGATGGCACATTCATTGGCTTCGGCACCGGAGTTCGAGAAGAAGACCTTCTTCATGCCCGTCTTCTGGCAGAGTTTTTCGGCCAGGACGGTCTGGGGTTCCGTAAAGAAGACGTTGGAAATATGGCTCAATTTATGGAGCTGCGCTTCAACAGCTTTGATCCACACGTCGTCACAGACGCCGAAGATGTTGACGGCAATACCGGCGCTGAGGTCGATGTATTTCTTGCCGTCCACATCATATAAAATCGCGCCTTTGCCGTGGTCCAATACGGCACCGACCCGGTTGTATACATTGACGATATATTCTTTATCAAGATTTTTATAATCTTCTGCCATTAGGGGATTCCTTCTTTCTTGTAATTATGCTGGGAGCCTACGGCTCCGCAGGCCGCTCAAAGAGACCGTTTTTCGTTCGTAGTTCATCGTTCATCGCGATGGCTTGGTATTTTTAACTCCCATACGATGAACGAGGAACGACCTACGACCAACGAAAAAAATTTATTTTCATGTGCTAGTCGCATTTATTTGCCGATTGAATAGTGCCCTACGAACATGGTGCCCAGGCCTTCTTCGGTGAGCATTTCGATGAGGATGGCATGGGGAACCGTGCCGTTGATGATGAACACGCGCTTGACGCCGGCCTTGATGGCATCGGTGCAGCACTGGACTTTGGGAATCATGCCGCCGGCGATGATGCCGTCGTTTTCCAGCTGCCGCGCCTGGTCGAGGGTGATTTCCGTGAGCAATGAATCGGGGTCGTCCTTATCTTTGAGGACGCCGTCGATATTGGTCATGGACAGCATACATTCTGCATTGAGGGCACCGGCAATCTTGGCCGCTGCCGTGTCGGCGTTGATGTTATAAGCCTGGCCGTTGGTGTCGGTCCCGATGGTCGAAATGACCGGGATATAGCCTTTATCCAGGTTGTCTTTGATGATGGAAACGTCGACGTCGGTAATGCGGCCGACGTAGCCCAGTTCATCACTCTGTTTCTGGACTTTGATCATCTGGTCATCGATGCCGCAGAGGCCGATAGCTTTTCCGCCGATGGTCCCGATGAGGTTGACCAGGTCCTTGTTGACCTGACCAGCCAGGACCATCTGGACGACTTTCATCGTTTCTGCGTCGGTGACGCGCAGGCCGTTGAGGAATTTCGATTCCATGCCCAATTTATTGAGCGTCTCTTTGATGTGCGGGCCGCCGCCGTGGACCAGGACGACCTTGACGCCAATGAGGTTCAAGAGGACGATATCGCCCATGACCGATTTTCTCAGGTCTTCGTTGATCATGGCATTGCCGCCGTATTTGACGACGACGATTTTGTTACTGTATTTCTTGATGTACGGCAGGGCGTTCATCAAGATCTGCGCCTTCTGGGCATTGGTTACGGATTTGACATCTTCCGAGACGAGTTCGATTCGTTTAAACATTACAATAGATTCCCCCATTAACTGCAGGCCTTCAATGAATTTTGGAAGCCTAATTTTTTCAATAACTGTTCCAGTCCATCAGCCAGTGCCTCCTGACTGCACGGGCTGCTGCCGGCCATGCCGTTGGCCATGACGATGAACGTAAAGTTTTCCATGTCGATGGCCGCCTTGGCCTGAGCCAGGGCGCCTTCGATGACAGCACTGCCGGCCTGAGCATCGGTCATGATGACACATAAGCCGTCGCTGTCGGCCGTGCCGTCGGCGGCGACACCGCTCAGGGAACAGCCGGGCGTCCCACTGGACAAGGCTACCTGATAGGCCGTGACATCGCCGGCATTATCCAGGACCGCTTCCAGCGGCTGGCTGTCGGTCCCCAATCCTGCCGTCAGCGTCTTGAGGCTGTGGATGAGCAGGGACGGGCGGAAATACTGGCCTTTGGCCCCGCTGGCGACCAGAGCGATATCGTCTGGCGCTTCATCCATGCATTTCCCGGCGGCCTGGCAGACTTCCTGAGAAATCTCATGGCCCCGCGGCCCATCGGGAAGGGCCGTACCGTTGTGCAGGAGCAGTACCTTACCGGACTGAGTCATCAGGCCCTGACTCGTGGCGGTAACGATGGAGCAGTCGCGTCGGCTTACGATCATAGCGACATCCAATTTCACACGGCTGCTGCATAATCCACTGTACGTACCGGCAGCCTGAAATCCTTGCGGTACGCTGAGGCTATCATAAACCTGACTCATACTGACTCCACCTTTCATCTGATTCATCTAATACTTTAAATTCAGCCCCGTCGTGGGATCAATGCCCATCATGAGGTTCATATTCTGGATAGCCGCACCGGAAGCGCCTTTGCCGAGGTTGTCGAACAAGGACGTGACCATGATGCGCTGGTCATTGCCGGTGACCAGGATTTCCATATCGTCGTAGCCGCTCATATCATTGGCTGCGATGAAGCCGCCCTTGTCTTCGCCAAAAGGAAGGACGTGGACGAAGGGGCAGCCGTCGTAATGGCTGGCCAAAACCTGCCAGACGTCGTGAGCCGTCACCTTTTTCGCCAGCAAGTGGCTGAAGAAAGGAATCATGACTTCCATGCCGCTGTAGTAGTCGTCGACGATAGGCGTAAAGACCGGTTCCTGCGTCAAATGGCAGATAGTGACGATTTCCGGCAGGTGCTTGTGCTGCTGTACCAGGCCGTACTGGCGCGGTGCATATAAATCCTGCCCTTTGTCGCCTTCGTACTGGGCAATCATCTTCTTGCCGCCGCCGCTGTACCCGGTCAGGGAAAAGGCCGTCACCGGATAATCGGCCGGAACGATGCCGGCTTCTGTCAGGGGCTGTAAAATGGAAATGGCGCCGCTGGCGTGGCAGCCCGGATTGCCGACGCGGTCGCTCTTGGCAATGGCTGTGGCCTGCTGGGGCGATAATTCGGGGAAACCATAGGTCCAGCCCGGTGCTACCCGCCGCCCGGTCGACGTGTCGATGAGGCGGACATCACAGCCTTCGGCCAGCGTTACGGCTTCGGCTGCGGCACCGTCAGGGAGACAAAGGAAGGCGATGTCGGCCTGTTTCATGCAGGCCCGGATGGCGTCGGGATCCTTGCGGACATCGTCGGCAATGGGAACCAATTCGATATCCTGGCGGGTACTGAGCCGTTCATGAATCCGAAGGCCCGTCGTCCCTTCATGACCATCAATGAATACTTTCGTTTTCACACTTCATCACTCCTATATCACATGGGCTGTGCCCTAACTATTCTTTGAATTTTTATTCATTATAGATGCATTTTAATATTTTGTCAAGAATTATGCACGATTTTTTACATAAATAATCGTAAATAACCGTAGGGGCCGTCCCAAAGGCCTTTCTGACCCGTCAGGTGTCGACCAACGGAAGACGCAGGACGGTTGCCAGAACGGACAGCAGAAGCTGCGGCCCGCCTGAATCCCGTTGATAATGCGTTCCCTGGACCGCAAACATCAAACATCAATAAAGGTAAGCGATGCGCCTTCCCTGTCGGCATCGAGGCGGACTTTGACGCCGTAAGGCACGAAGGCCTTGTCCTTTGTATGACCGACGGGCAGTCCTTTGATGGCGGGTTTTCCAGCCAGATGGGCATAATAATCCAGGACCTGGTCCGTCGTGAAGTCGCCCGGGTCGTTGGGGCAGTCGGTGAAATCGCCATAGGCGATGGCGGCGACGCGGGACAAAAGTCCGCTCTGCCAGAGCTGGTTCAGCATGCGGTCAATGCGGTAAGCATCTTCGCCAGTATCCTCCAGGACCAGGATGCAGCCCGTCCCATCGAGGGCATAAGGCGTGCCGACGAGGGATGTGAGGACCGTCAGATTGCCACCGACAATCGGCCCTTCCGCCTGTCCCGGAACGACGGTCGTCAGCTTCCGCCCGGCCGGCAGGGCCAGGGGGCCTCGCCATGCGTCTGTCGTAAGGCCCTGGAAGAACTGACCTGCCGTATAGGCATCGGAACCGCCGAGAGTGACCATGAGCGGTCCATTGGCTGTGACTAAGCGGCATTTTTCCCAGAGGGCAATCTGCAAGGCCGTCACATCGCTGAAGCCGACGACCAGTTTGGGATGAGACGCGATGTAATCATAGTCCAGCTTATCGAGGATGCGCGCCGAGCCGTAGCCGCCATTGAGACAGATAATGGCCTTGACATCATCGTCATGGAACAAGGTATTGATATCGCGGGCCCGTTCGGCATCGGTCCCGGAAAAGAAACCATAATTCCCAGTGACCGTCGGCATCATCTTGACGCGATAACCGGCCCGTTCCAACCGGGCTACGGCCGCAGAAATATCCTGGCCTTCACCGTGCGTGGCCGGCGCTGCGATGCCGAGGCAGTCGCCGCGGTGCAGTGCCGGCCCCCGAAGAGCCGTTCCCGCCGTTACTCCCCCTTGTAGTAACGCTCCATGCCCTTGGCATAGCCATAGTCGTCATTCAGATATTGGCCCGTCTTCTGCTTGTAACAGAGATTGACGGCGACGAAATCGGCAATCTGATTGTGCTTGATTTCCTTCTTGCGCATAGGGATTTCCTGCCAGCTATGGGTCGAATCATTATACAGCCAGGCCTGGCCATGAGCCACCTTATAAGTCAGGGTGTACGTCCCTTCAATATTCCCCGAATCCTCTGGCGACCGGAAGAGATTGACCTTAAAAATCCAGCCCTGACCGTCATCCTTCACGGTTTCCAGCGAACTCAAATCGACGTACATTTCATAACCCATACCAAAATTAATCGGCCGGTAATGACTATTCGCAGCCAAAGGACTGTTGAAAAAAGCCTGACCGCTGCCAAAACCTCCGAGGGCCACCGCGGCCCCTAATGATAAAATCACTAACCCACGTTTCATATTCATACCAAAAACCTCCCTTCAAAGTATGCTTTTATTATACGACAAAAAAGGGCTTGTCGCACGAAATCAGTAATTTACACAAAAAGCCAGTTATTATTTCCAAATCGCCTGTCTGCGATTCGTAGGGGCGCCACGTGGGGCGCCCGCTTCTGAACCAGGGTGGATGAACACCACGTGCCTGACGGGTTTTATGTAGTCCCTTTATTCATATAAAGGAGATGTATTCAATTGCAGTCGGGCTCGCCCTCTACTGCGGTCCGTTTCATCAGCCGTCCTGACATTTATTTCATTCATGTCCTGACGGGCTGAAAAGGCACGTGCGAGCCCCTATACGAGGATTTATATGAATACAAACATTAAAGATTCTAATGAATACTTTGTGAATCATCGTTTATTTTCATCATATTCTCATATGCCTTTGATAAAATCAAAAAAAAATTCTCCAGGAGGCATATTATGTTACCGAAACGAAAAAATATCCGACTCCCTCATTACGACTATGGTCAAAATGGAATGTATTTCATCACGATATGCACAAAATATAAACGTCATTTATTTGGGACAATCCGAAACTCAGCAATGCATCTCAACTCCCTAGGAAATTTAATCGCCCTACAGTTAGCCGCGGTTTCTGATTACTACAACAATATTCAAATAGTTCACTCCATCATCATGCCCAATCACATTCATTTTATCCTCAGTATCGAAACCAACAATAATGCCATCCGACTAGGGCGCATCATCAATAGATTCAAAGGAATGGCAACAAGTAAAGCAAAAATGTCTTTATGGCAGCGGGGATATTTTGAACATGTAATCCGCGACGAAAAGGAACTATTAGCCATCATGGAATATATAGAAAACAATCCGGCACGATGGGAATTACGCCATTTATAAAAAAGAATAGCCAGCAATTCGTAGGGGCGCCACGCGCCTTTCTGGCCCGTCTGGTGCCGACCACAGGAAGGCGCAGGACGGCTGACAGAACGGACAGCCGTAGCGGGGCGCCCGCTTCTGAACTGAGGTGGATGAACACCACGTGCCTAATGGGTTTATATGTAGTTCCCTTTATTCATATAAAGGAGATGTATTCAATTGCAGACGGGCTCGCTACGTGCGAGCCCCTACGCGTACGGAAAATCAGTTGACATTATTTCCAAACCGCCTGTCTGCGATTTGTAGGGGCGCCACGTGGGGCGCCCGCTTCTGAACTATGGTGGATGAACACCACGTGCCTAATGGGTTTATATGTAGTTCCCTTTACTCATATAAAGGAAATGTCCCCAATTGCAGACGGGCTCGCCACGCGCGAGCCCCTACGATATACAGTTCCTCTTTATTCATGTAAATGAAATTGTTCCCAATTACCAGACACCCTCTACTGCGGTCCGTTTCAGCAGCCTTCCTGCCATTTATTTCATTCATGTCCTGACGGGCTGAAAAGGCACGTGCGAGCCCCTACGATATCGGCCCTTATGCATAAAAGAGAGGCCATCGCATGAGCGACAGCCTCTCTTCTTCGAGTTTATTCCTCTAAACTACAAACTCCATACTGGAAACTATAAAGTTATTCCATATCGTAATCCTGCAAGGCAGCGACGTGGTGGTAGCCTTCATTTTTGCCTTTGTTGGCAAAGACACGGAGGACTTCACGGGCTGTATCGAGGGAGGTCAGGCAGGGAACGGCGAGTTCTACGGCCATGCGGCGGAGGTTGAAGCCGTCGCGTTCCGGGTGTTTGCCATAGGTCAGGGTGTTGAGGACCAAGTCGATTTTGCCGTTGCGGATCAAGGTGGCGATATTCTGGCCGCCTTCGTGAATCTTGCGGACGATGTCGACAGGCATGCCGTGGTCGTTGAAGTATTTGCCTGTCCCTTCGGTGGCGATGATGTGATAGCCCAATTCCTTGAAGCCTTCAGCCAGCTGGAGGGCTTCGGCTTTATCGCGGTCGGCGACGGTGACGAGGATCGTGCCGCCAGCGGGGATCTTCATCTTAGCGCCATTAACGGCTTTGTACAGGGCTTCGGAGTAAGAATGGCCGATACCCATGACTTCGCCAGTCGATTTCATTTCCGGCCCGAGGGCGATTTCAGCCAGGCCGATCTTGCTGAACGAGAAGACCGGAGCCTTGGCGGCGACGTGTTTCTTGGCCGGCATGAGGCCGCTGTGATAGCCCATGTCCTTCAAGGTTTCGCCGAGGGCGATACGGGTTGCGATTTCGACAATCGGGAAATGGGTGACCTTGCTCAGGAAGGGAACGGTACGGCTCGAACGCGGGTTGACTTCGATGATGTACAACTTGCCGCGGGAAACGACGAACTGGATGTTGACCGAACCTTTGACCTGGAGTTCCAGGGAAATGCGCGTCGTGTAGTCGACGATCTGGTTGATCATATCCTGGTCCAGATGCTGCGGCGGATAGACGGCGATAGAGTCACCGGAATGGACGCCGGCCCGTTCGACCTGTTCCATGATGCCCGGGATGTAGACGTCAGTACCATCGGCAACGGCGTCGACTTCGACTTCACGGCCGACCATGTATTCGTCGATGAGAATCGGGTGGTCCGGCGAAGCGATGACGGCTTCACGGAGATAGCGTTCCAATTCTTTTTCGTTATAGACGATTTCCATAGCCCGGCCGCCGAGGACGTAAGACGGGCGGACGATGAGCGGGAATTCCAATTCCTTGGAAACCTTCATGGCTTCTTTATCGCTGGTAGCGATGCGGCCGTCCGGACGGGGAATGTTCAATTTGGCCAGGACTTCGTCGAAGCGTTCGCGGTCTTCGGCGCGGTCCATGCCGTCAACAGACGTACCGAGGACGGTGACGCCCCGTTTGGCCAGTGGAGCTGCCAGGTTGATAGCCGTCTGGCCGCCGAACTGGCAGATGACGCCGACCGGTTTTTCCTTGTCGACGACAGCCATGACGTCTTCGACGGTGAGCGGTTCAAAGTACAGGCTGTCCGACGTATCAAAGTCGGTGCTGACCGTTTCCGGGTTGTTGTTGACGATGATGCTGTTCATGCCGGCTTTGCGCAGGGCCCAGGCCGAATGGACCGAGCAGTAGTCGAATTCGATACCCTGACCGATGCGGATCGGGCCGGAACCGAGGACGATGACGCTCTTCTTGCCCAGGGGCTTGACTTCGTCTTCGTCGGCATAGCACGAATAGTAATACGGCGTAGCGGCTTCAAATTCGGCAGCGCACGTATCGACCATCTTGAAGGTCGGCGTAATGCCGTGGTCGAGGCGGAACTGGCGGACTTCGTCTTCCGTCTTGTTGGTAAAGCCGGCGATGACGGCATCCGGCATGCTGTAGCGTTTAGCCAGGCGGATGTTATCGACCGTCAGGTTGTTACGCTTCAAATCGAATTCCAAGTCGATGATGTTCTTGATCTTATGGAGGAACCACAGGTCATAGCCCGTGATGTAATGAATCTTTTCTTCACTGATGCCGAGGCGCAGGGCCTGAGCGACGACGAAGAGCCGTTCGTCATCCTGTTTCTGCAGGAGTTCGACGATGTCGATGAGGGACTTGCTTTCGAGCTTCTTCATGGAAATATAGTTGACACCGATTTCCAGGGAGCGGACGGCTTTGAGCAGGGCCCCTTCAAAGCAGCGGTCGAGGGCCATGACTTCGCCCGTAGCCTTCATCTGCGTGCCCAGAGTCTTGTCGGCGAGGGCGAATTTTTCAAAAGGCCAGCGCGGGAATTTGACGACGCAATAGTCGAGGGTCGGTTCGAAGCAGGCCGTCGTCTTGCCCGTAACGGCATTGGTGATCTGGTCCAGGGTCAGGCCTGTAGCGACTTTGGCGGCAACTTTGGCGATAGGATAGCCCGTCGCTTTGGAAGCCAGTGCCGACGAACGGCTGACACGGGGATTGACTTCGATGACGTAATACTGGTTGCTGTTCGGGTCGAGGGCGTACTGGACGTTGCAGCCGCCTTCAATCTTCAAGCGGCGGATGATGGCCAGCGATGCCGTACGCAGCATCTGGTACTGCAAGTCGTTCAGGGTCTGGCTCGGTGCGACGACGATGGAGTCGCCCGTATGGATGCCGACGGGGTCGATGTTTTCCATGTTGCAGACGATGATGCAGTTGTCGGCCTTATCGCGCATGACTTCGTATTCGATTTCCTTCCAGCCGGCAACGGAGCGTTCGACAAGGATCTGGTTGATCGGGCTGAGTTTGATGCCGCGCGTGGCGATCATGAACAATTCGTCTTCGTCATGGGCGATGCCGCCGCCGGTACCGCCGAGGGTAAAGGCCGGACGGACGATGATCGGATAGCCGATCTTATCGGCGAATTCGATGGCCGACGGGACGTCTTCAAAGATATCGCTTTCCGGAACAGGCTGGTTGATATCTTTCATGGCTTTTTTGAAGAGTTCCCGGTCTTCGGCTTCTTCGATAGCCGACAGATGCGTCCCGAGGAGCTGGACGTTATATTTTTCCAGGACACCGGCGTTAGCCAGTTCGACAGCCATGTTCAGGCCGACCTGGCCGCCAAGGGTAGCCAGCAGGCCGTCAGGCCGTTCTTTTTCAATGACTTCCGTCACGTAGTCGAGGGAAATCGGTTCGACATAGACGCGGTCGGCAATGTCTTCGTCGGTCATGATCGTCGCCGGGTTGCTGTTGATGAGGACGACTTCCAGTCCTTCTTCCTTCAAGGCACGGCAGGCCTGGGTGCCGGCATAGTCGAATTCAGCGGCCTGACCGATGATAATAGGGCCCGAACCGATAACGAGTACTTTCTTCAATCCTTCTATCATGTTAGTTTTCCTCCATCATCTTGACGAATTGTGTAAACAGATACAAATTATCAGTCGGTCCCGGCGAAGCTTCCGGATGGTACTGGACGCACATGATCTTCTTGGACGGGACTTCAAAACCTTCGAGGGTGTTGTCGTGGAGGTTGCGATGGGTGATGACGACGTCATCGGGCAGAGAGGCTTCGTCGATGACATAGCCATGGTTCTGGGACGTGATGTAGACGCGGCCCGTGCGGATATCCTTGACCGGATGGTTGGCACCGCGGTGGCCGAAGGTCAGCTTGCGGCTCTTGCCGCCCAGGGCCAGGCCGAGCATCTGAAGACCCAGGCAGATGCCGAAAATCGGTTTCTTACCGATCATCTTCTTGACTTCTTCGACGATGTACGGGACGTCTTTCGGGTCGCCAGGGCCGTTGCTCAGAAAGATACCGTCCGGATTGACGGCCAGGACTTCTTCAGCCTTGGTTTCAGCCGGGAAAATGGTCAGGCGGCAGTCGCTGTTGACCAGTTCGCGCAGGATATTGGCTTTGGCGCCGTAATCCATGACGGCGACGTGGAAGCGGCCATCGCCCATGTGCTTGATTTCACGCGTCGTGACGCGGCGGACGAGCTGTGTTTCCAGCGGCGTATCGAAGAGTTCCTTGATAGCGCTTTCTTCCATCGTTTCCGGCACGATGACGCCTTTCATGACGCCCTGGCTGCGGATGGCCCGCGTAATGGCACGCGTATCGACGCCGTAGAGGCAGGGGATGTGGTGTGTCATAATAAAGGTAGACAGCTTGCCTTCGTTCTGCCAGTTGCTCGGTTCTTCACAGAGCTCGCTGACGATGAAGCCGGCAGCATAGGGGCGGTCGGCCTGTTCGATTTCGTGGAACAAACCGTAGTTACCGATGAGCGGGTAGGTCATGGTAATGATCTGACCGGCATAGGACGGATCGGTGAACGTTTCCTGATAGCCTGTCATGCCCGTATTGAAGACAACTTCGCCGACAGCCGGTTCATCCATCAGCATGTTGCCATAAAACTTCTGTCCGTTCTCTAATATGAGGACACCTTTCATTATAAAACCTCCCCGTTTTTCATTACAATTTCACCATTGACGATGGTAGCTGCGGCCTTGCCTTTGAAAATCATTTCATCGAAAGGCGACGCTTTTCCCTTGGAATAGAATTTCGAGGAATCTACCGTCCATTCTTTATCGAGATCGAGTACGGTCAAATCGGCATCCTTGCCCGGTGCGATGACGCCGGCGTCGAGGCCGAGGATCTTGGCCTGTGCCGTCGACATGGCATTGACCAGGGTCATGAGGTCGATATGACCCGTATGATACATATAAGTCAGCATGGCGCCGACGCTCGTTTCCAAGCCGACGAAGCCGCTGGGAGCCAGGTTGAATTCCTGGTCCTTTTCTTCCCATTCATGCGGTGCGTGGTCGGTGACGACGGCATCGATGGTGCCATCCTGCAGGCCGGCGACGCAGGCTGCGCGGTGTTCTTCCGAGCGGATCGGCGGGTTGACTTTATAGCGTGTTTCAAAAGTGCGCAGGGCTTCATCAGTCAGGATGAGGTGCTGCGGCGTGACTTCCGCCGTAACCTGGACGCCGCGCTTCTTGGCCTGGCGGACCAGTTCGACAGCGTTCTTGGTGCTGATGTGGGCGATGTGGACCGGCGTGTGTGTCGCTTCGGCCAGGAAAATATCGCGGGCGACGGCAATGTCTTCGGCGACAGCCGGACGGCCTTTGATGCCCAGTTCGTTGGAAACGACGCCTTCATGCATGTTGCCGCCTTCGACGAGGCTCTGTTCTTCGCAGTGGTCGATGATGACCTTGTGGAACATGCTGGCATATTCCATGGCTTTGCGCATGAAATCGCAGTTTTCGACGTAACGGCCGTCATCGGAGAAAGCGGCGACGCCTTCTTTGGCCATGGCACCCATAGCGGCCAGTTCCTGACCCTGGAGGCCCTTGGAGATGGCACCGATGATTTCGACTTTGACTTTGGCTTCCCGTTCGATTTTATACTTCATGCCGTCGACGATGATTGCCGAATCGATGACCGGCTTGGTATTCGGCATGGTCGCAACGCGGGTGATGCCGCCGGCAGCAGCTGCCTTCGTCCCCGTTTCAATCGTTTCCTTGCCGGACTGGCCGGGCTGGCGGAGATGGACGTGCATATCGATGAAGCCCGGTGCTACGACGAGGCCCGATGCGTCGAAGATTTCGGCGCCGTCAGCGCTCAGATTGGCTCCGACTTCCTTAATTTTACCATTTTCAATGAGAATGTCACAAATTTCATCCTGCTGCATGGCCGGATTTACGACTCTGCCGCCTTTAACGAGTAGTGTCAACGTCATCGCCTCCCATAATTGTCAGATATAATACGGCCATACGGACGGATACGCCGTTCTTGACCTGTTCCTGAATCGAAGAAAATTCACTGTAACATGTATCCGGTTCGATTTCGATGCCCCGGTTCATGGGACCCGGATGAAGGACGAGGACGTCGTCTTTAGCCCACTTGAGGCGGTCGCGGTTGATACCGAAGAGCGAATTGTATTCACCGGCACTGGGGAAGAAGCCAATGCCCTGGCGTTCTTTCTGGATGCGCAGGACGTTGATGACGTCTGCATCCTGGATCGCTTCCTTCAAGTCGTAGTGGACTTTGACGCCCATGGCTTCCAATTCCGGCTGGAGCAGTGTCCGTGGGCCGACGAGGTGGACGTCAGCACCCATGGTCTTGAGGCCGTAGATGTTGGAGCGGGCGACGCGGCCGTGGTCGATATCACCGACGATGACGACCTTCAAGCCATCGATATGGCCTTTGACTTCCTGAATGGTGAACATGTCGAGGAGGCCCTGCGTCGGATGTTCGTGGGCGCCATCACCGGCGTTGATGATGATCGGGTCGACGCAGCGGTCGGCAAACCAAGGCGAACCTTCCTGTTTCTGACGCATGACGATGGCATCGACACCCATGGCCGTTACCGTCAGCAGGGTATCGCGGAAACTTTCGCCTTTCTGGATGGAGCTTCCCCGCGGCGTGAAGTTGATGACATCGGCGCCGAGATACTTGGCAGCCATTTCAAAGGAGCCGCGTGTACGCGTGCTCGGTTCCCAGAACATGTTGACCACCGATTTCCCTTTGAGCAGGGATAACTTCTTATTCCCGCTGTTGACGACGGCTTTCATCTTCTTAGCTACCTGCAGTATCAATTCAATTTCTTCTTTCGGTACTCCCTGGAGCCCCAACAGGCTTTTGCCCTGTATACTAACCATCGAATCCTCCTTGTAAAAAAAAGACCTCTGCCGCAGGGCAAAGGTCATATTATAAGCATGGCAAAATATGTCCCTTTTTAGCCTCTCCGGACTATATTAAAGGTACAATCTGAAAGTATTAGAATCGCACAGCCTCACGGGACTGCCACATATTCTTCTATATATTGTATCGGCCAGGGCCTATAAAGTCAAGCAGTTTTTTCACGACTTCAGTCCGTCGACGCCGGCGTAATGGTCACGGCCTGGGGCGTAATGGTGACGCTGTTGTAAAAGGCTTCAAAGAGCTGGGCCGGGACGTACATCGTACCGTTGACATTGACCGGGCCGACACCGTACTGGAAGATGTGGTTCAAGTTGACCTTCTTAATCGTCCCAATCCGTTCGTACCAGTCTTCACCGGGTTTGACGATGATATAGGCGATATTCATCTCGACGCGGACGCTCTGGTCGTCAGGATCCCAGGTCACGGTATAACCGAGCTGTTCCGCCACTTTACGCAGAGGAATCATGACCACATTATTTTCCTGCAATACGGCCCCATCGGCCGGGTCCATGACCTTGCCGGCAACGGTCAGCTGGCACTGCTGTATCGCCGTCAGCCCCGGAATCGACGTATACGGCCCCATAACCGGCCCTTCATCATAGGCCCAGGCCGGCCCACAAGCCAAAGCCGCCACGACCATCGCTAAGATAATACTCTTCTTCATAAGGGATCCCCCCTTTAGCCAAAACAAAAAAACGAGTTGTAAATAAGGATATATATAATATATTCGACAAAGCCCGCCGTTTTCCTGCTAATATTAAAAAGAACGCAGGTCGCAGTCCGCCACTGTAGGGGCCGTCCCAAAGGGCGGCCCGCCTGAATCCTGGGAATAACGCTGACTGAGAGGTTGCTCGCCGTTTTCCAAAAAAAACAACTTCTCCGAAAATAAAAAACAACCTCTCAGACCGCCTTCGGCGGCCAGCTCCCCTATAAAGGGAGCCTTGTAAAAAAAGCGCTGCCATAGAAGACAGCGCTTTTTTGCAAAACTAAAAATCAAAGAATCCCGTCTGGTCGGCCATGGGTACGACGGGGAATCCCGTCGGTACTGGCTGGATGATCATGAACACCAAGGCTGCCAGGACGGCAATGCCCAGGGTGAGGTACGAGAAGCTTCCCTTTTCTTTATGTTCATACAAGCCGAACAGGCGGATGCCGACGGCCGAGCCGATAGTAGCGAACAGGGCGCCCAGCGAGAAATACTGGTACATGGCATACGACGCCAGCAGGCCGATGATCATGGCCCCGTTGATGACGATGGGATAGCACTTGGACAACACCGATTCGGGATTGCGGCGCATCGCCGTAAGCCAATCGGTCCCGTCGATACCGCTCAGGCCGGTGAGGAACGTCGATGCGTAGAGCATCTTATCCCACCAGGCCGTCCCCTTGCGGCGGTCTCCCGTCCGCCACATGACAAAGGCGTAAATCAAGATGGTCACGCCGCCGACGATGTAGTAGTAATTTTCCGGGATGAACTGGACGATAGCCGCACCGATAGTCACCAGGATAGCGGCGATGACGACCATCTGGCCGATTTTCCCTTTCGTCGGACGCGACTTGGCATCCATTTCCTTATAAATCTTGGCAAAGATTTCCATGAGGAAGGTAAAGACGAAAAAGACGATGCCAATGAAGGGATTGAGCGCAGCCAGGGCGATGGTGATCAAAATCGGGATAGCCAGGCGCACGCCGGGGAAAAAGGTGAAACTCTTGATCTTCATGACGTGGAGCTGAGAGTACACCGTAAAATACGTAAAGACATTAAACATCAACATAGCGGCAATACATTCGACAGGCTTGGCCCCCATGTACAAGAACATGAGGAGGACGCACATGCTCATATTGATGCCCGTAAAACGGGCGAACACCGTCCCCAGCAGGCCAGCCACGAAGAAAGGCGCTATGGCCGATAACATTTCCATGAACAAAACATCTCCTGACCCAGATTATTTCAGATGGTGGCTGCCCCGTTCGGTCATGGGGATGCCCTGTTTGCAGAGCGGGCATTCTTCCGGTTTGTACGTCGGGACGGTCAAATGCAGGAGAGCCTGGACTTTATCTTTCGGTACGCCGAATTCAGCTTTACCGCCGCTGCGGTCGACGAGGAGGCCGACACCGACGATGACGCCGCCGGCTTTCTTGACGACATTGACGACTTCCTGGACGGAACCGCCAGTCGTGACGATATCTTCGACGATGAGGACGCGTTCACCCGGTTCGATGTGGAAACCGCGGCGCAGTGTCATGACGCCCTTTTCACGTTCCGTGAAGATAGCCCGCGTACCGAGTGCCTTGCCGACTTCATGAGCCAGCAGGATGCCGCCGGTCATAGGACCCATGACGGTCTGGACGTTCTGGTCCTTGAAACGTTCTGCCAATTCCTTGCAGAGCTTTTCCGTATATTCCGGATGCTGGAGGACGTTGAATTTTTCAACGTACAGCGGGCTGTGCAGGCCCGACGTCAAGAGGAAATGGCCTTCGAGGACGGCCTTGGTGTCTACTAACAACTGTCTTACTTCTGCTTCTGTCATCATGATTGATTATACCCCCTGAATTTCTGCTAAAATCTTTTGGGCTGCTTCCTTAGGATCGGCGGCCTTGGTAATCGGACGGCCGATGACTAAATGAGATGCCCCGTCGCGCAAAGCCTGAGACGGCGTCGTGAACCGCTTCTGGTCATTGGCTACGGCAAACGTCGGACGGATGCCCGGCGTGACGATGAGGAAATCGGGACCATTCATTTCCCGGATTTCTTTAGCTTCATACGGCGAAGAGACGGTGCCGTCGATACCGGCTTCCTTGGCCAGTTTCGCCAGATTCTTGACCGATTCGGCAATGCTGTACTTGCCGCCGATTTCCTTCCAGGCGTCTTCGTCGATACTGGTCAGGACCGTTACAGCCAGCAGGCGCGGCCGTTCGATATTCAGTTTGGCCGCTTCATCGCGGACAGCTTCTGCAGCCGCTTCCATCATAGCCCGGCCGCCTGTGCCGTGCAGCGTCATGAGGTCAGCACCGAGGCGGGTCAGGGCGCGGATGCTCTGGGCCACCGTATTGGGAATATCGTGGACCTTCAAATCGAGGAAAACATGTTTCCCCTGGTCCTTCAAATACCGTACTGCATCGGGACCGGCACTGTAAAAGAGTTCCATCCCGACTTTATAAAAAGAAACACTATCGCCAAGGGTTTCAACGAGCTTCTTCATATCATCCAATGAATGGACGTCCAAAGCCGTAATGATGCGATCATCTGCCATAGGCTACCCCTCCTGTATATAAATGTATATAGGCATATCTAATTAATTGTGTCATGTTTTGGGAAGCCTGTCAAGGCAAAAAGCGCCTTACTTCGTCCATTGGCTGCGGTACCAGTCATAGGTCCGACGGATTCCTTCTTCCAAATCCATTTCCGGCACAAAACCTAAATCCCTTTTCAAGGCCTCATTGCTGAGGACCGACCGTAGGATATCGCCCGTCCTGGGGGCCGTATACTGGACGGGAACCGTATAGCCCACGGCTTTTTCAAAACTGCGAATCAAATCGTTAATGCTCGTTTCCTGTCCGGTCGACACGTTCATCGTGTGACAGCCTTTGAGCGGCAGCGCCCGGATGATGGCCTGGGCAATATCGCCGGCATAGACGAAATCGCGGGTCTGATTGCCGTCGCCGAAGACCGTAATCCCCTGACGCTGGGACAAAAGCTTGCAGAAAATACTGACGACGCCGCCTTCGCCCTTTTCGCCCTGCCGTTCGCCATAGACGTTGGCAAAGCGGAAGACCGTCGCATCCATGCCATATAATTCGTGATAGACCCGCAGGTAATGTTCCGTCGTCATCTTAGTGATACCATAAGGGGACGTCGGCACGAGCCGTTCCGTTTCCTTCAGGGGGATATGGAGGTTGTCGCCGTAGACAGCGGCACTGGACGAAAAGAGAATGTGCCCTGTGCCATGGGTCCGGCAGGCTTCCAGCACGTGGAGGACGCCTTCCAGATTAATTCGGCAATCGAGGACAGGCTGTTCCACTGAAGTCGGGACCATCGTCTGGGCCGCCAAATGGATGACGGCATCAAAGTGATGGTCAGCAAAAAGAGCGTCTACGGCCGCTTCATCGCAGACGTCGCCTTCTACCAGTTCCATCCCAGCCGGTACATGTTCTTTGGATCCGCTGGACAAATTGTCAAACACGACGACGTCCATATCGCGCCGTCCCTGGAGCTGTGCCAAAATGTGTGACCCAATGAACCCAGCACCGCCAGTAATCAATATTTCCATAATTTTAAGCCCCCTACTATTAAGGATACAATAATCATTTTGTCATCAATCAAATATATGCTACATATTTCTATACATTGTATCAATAAATGAAGGATGAGGCAATGTTCCCGTCCTGCGAATCAAACGACGGATTTCTTCCAATTTACCTTCACTATCGGCGTTCTGCGAATGGAAATCGAGGAGCCTATCGAGATAGCCCTGTTCCCGCGCCAGCTGCCGGCTCCGGGGATAGACTAAATCAAAATAGAGGCAGAGGGCGCCGACATAAAAATCCATGAAAGTCTTCTTATCCTGCGTCCGCACCAGTTTCCCCTGGCGGGCCTGAGCCATGACGACATCGGAAATAGGTTGGTTTTCAAAATCAGACCAGTCGACATTCCAGATATTCTTCTTTTGGCGCATATACATGACATAAACCCGGAAAATATCGATTTTGTCGGCATCACGGATGAGCTGGCAAAAGAGCTGCTGTCGCGGCGTCAAATCCCGGCGAAGCTGATAGACATTATGCTGGTCAATAGCCATACAAATCACATCATCCTGGCTCATATTGTCCAAAAAATCGCGGATATGCCCATCAGCAAACAAATAATGCGCCCCGTATTTGGCATGGTCCATGGACCGATAATCGACGAACGTATGATACTCCCGCAGCTGCTCAAAGCGGCCGATATCGTGGAGGACGCCGATGAGCCAGGCCAAGTCCACATCATCCTGAGACAAATCCAGACTCATAGCAATCTGTTCACACAACCCGCTCACCCGCAAAGAATGAGCATACTTCAGCCGGACGCCTTCTTCCTTTTGGTCAAAGCCCTGGACATACCGCGTAAATTGCGATACCACAAAATCCCGATCCATACGCCTCACCGAACCACCTTCCTTATGTATCCTTAATATAATTCAATTATGAAGTTAATTATATCATATACGAGCGGACTTGATAATAACGCAGGCCGCAGTTCGCAGACCGCAGGCCGGAACTCATCGCCATCGGCGATGTCGTTCGTCGTAGGCCGTTCATCGTTCATCGACGCCGAATCAGATGCGGCGGCCCGCCGCGACAGACTCATGATTGTATTACGACCATGAGCCGTCCGTCATAAATCCCGGATATGCACAGGATTCCGTAGGGGACGCCCAGAGCCTTTCTGGCCCGACAGATACCGACTATCGGGAGGTGCAGGACGGTTAACAGAACGGACAGCAGCGGCGGGCGTCCCGCCGTGAATCCTGTGTACAGCTGAAATTTATGACAAATGGCTCGTGCTTCATAAAAGCCTGTCATCATACCAGAATGGGTCATAACTGAATCTCACAGCGGGCTGCCCTCGTCGGGACAACCCCCACGCATACGGCTAGCCGTACTTTTTTTGCGAACAGCGACCTGCGGCCTGCGGGGCATCTGTGCCTTACTTTCGTATGGCACAGATGCCCCGCTTCACTCCCCGGATAACCATGACTAAAACAATGCCAATTATACAACCGACACCGTCGAGCACCACGTCATGCCACGTCGACGTCCGGCCACCAGAAAACAGCTGAATATATTCGTCAATCGCGGCCACGCTGATTCCAATCAGGAGCACCCAAACTTTATGAGAGCGCCGCGAAACTAAGACAGAAAAACTGCTCAACACGACGCCCAATGTCGTATATTCCGTCAAATGCGCCAAGCGCCGGATATGCCCGTCGCTTAAATACGGTGCCAGCCGCGTCCCCTGAAGATGAGACAAAGCAAAAGCCAGCATACGCCGGCTCTCGGCATGTGAAGCCACACCATTCTGCATAGAATGCCACCAAATCACACCGATGACAGCAGAAACAAGCAAAAAACAAAGAAAAATAAGCCACCTATGTTTCATAATATTTCACCAAATTCAGTTCTTATCTACATTCATTACAGAATGAGCCGGTCTTTCTCCAATTATTTTACACCATCAAACAAATATGCCTCACTCGGGGCCATCGTAGGGGCCGTCCCGGTCAGGGCGGCCCGCCGTGAACAATCGGCCAAACCACAAAAATTCCAACGGACTTAGTGTAGTCCTTGTGTAAACTGGCTTCTTCAACTACCGAGGCGGCGTAAAAGTTGTAAAGTGCTAACCCTTAACTAATAAATTATTAGAATAGCCCATAAATATTATATCCGAACAAAATAAAGCACCCATATTTATTATGAGTGCTCAAAAAAACTAATTATTTTTAGAATTGTCCTCGTTCTCTTCATTATGCGTCTCATCATGAACAGAATCTGGAATTTTATTTCCCTTTTGTTCAATTTCTAAACTTTGATTCTTTAACGAGGTACCCTTAATAAATACAGTGCATAAAGCAACTAAAACACCAGTAATCATTACGCCGCCAGCCGCATCATGATTTGCAAGAATACAAACCACACTACCTATTAATATGGATACAGCTAAGATAATTGCCCCCAATATTCCCAACAAACTATCTCTCGTTCTAGCTGCAATAACCGCTTTTTCTATCTGCTGTCGATGCGTTGATTGAGTTTCCGCCATAGTAATAATCCTATCAGCAGCACCTGGTAATACATCTTCATAGCCTTTTAATTGTGCAGCAGGCGGCAACGGTCCCCGATACACGAACTGTGCTTGAGAAACTTGGGCTACTTTTCGAATCGATGGGATAGTGCTTGTATCTTTTTCTTCTACAGCCTTCGGCTTATTTTCTAAGTCCTTCTCCATATAGTGTTAGAGCTTGATATAAATCCGCCCCTGTTACCTCCCAATCACTTTCTAAAGCTTTATAATCTGCTATTTCTGCCGATTTATCCTCATTATAAATATGTATAGTAGAACCTAAATCTAATACAGAAGCGACTCCCAGCAAGAAACAAGGCAATAATTTAAACAACCTAAAAGTTTTACTTGCCATGACACTCACCCCCTATATCTTACTAACTAGCAAAAGCTCTCATACTCATTATAAATTAAATCTCGCAAAAAAACAACATTTGTGATATGAAGAAACAAGACTGGCCCTTATACAAAAAACCTTATATCAAAAAAAATAAATATACCTGCAAACAAAATTCGAAGCAGAAAACTTATCTACAATAATTTTGCCAGCATTTTACAACTTTTGAACAAATAAACATCGCATAATTACACGTTGAAATATAATGGATTCTGCTCAATATTTTTCTACAGCAACATGGCAAATATAGAGCAAAATATTTTTTATCAAAGCTAGGTACTATCAGCATTTCCAAAATTATGACAAAAGTAAATATCGTGTCAAGGCATCTCTATACTGTTATAAAACAATCCGGCCCAGTGATTTCACCGCAGCCGGATTATTTTTATGATTTCGTTTTAAATATTTTCTTCCCCACGATCCGCATAAGATCAGCCGTCCCCTATCTCATCAATCTGATTTCTGTAGTATGCAGATAGCGATTGACGACTTGGTTCCATGAAATGACTCGTCCGAAAGCTACAAAGGCTGGACCGGTTATCCCAGCCACAAACAATTCCGCCGAAAATAGGGAATTCCCCACGGTGATTCGAGGGAATTCTGAAGGTGAAATTAGGGAAAATTGCTTGAAAAAACCGCCCCAATCGGGGCCATCGTAAGGGCCGTCCTGTTCAAGGCGGCCCGCCACGAACAATCGGCCATACCGCAGGATGTAGTTCGGTCCTTGTGTAAATTGGAGTTGTCGCCTACCGTAACGGCGTAAAATTGGTGAAATGCTGTATATAAAAAAAGAGGAGTTAGACAATGCTAACTCCCCAAGTATAGGTCCGAAAACCTATCCCCCAATTAATAAATCTATTATATACTTCTTTTCAAAAAAATCAACGCCTATTGAATATTATTCTCTAATAAATTCATACGCTCTAGCGTTTATGCAGGGTTTCGGCTGTTTCACAAAACCGTTTTCGGCGTAATCTTTTGCACGGCCCAGGGCTGTTCAACGGATAGCCCCTCCATGAGCCAGCGGTACTGCTGTGGTGTGAGTTCCCGGACCTCATCAGGTGTCCTCGGCCACTGCAGCCTTCCTTTTCAAAGCATTTGTATAGGAGCAGGAAAACGTCGCCCTGCCAGAGCAGGGCCTTGATTCGTGTGTAATTTTTTGAGTATCCAAAAACATCCTCCTTACTGAATAGGATAAATTAGAGTTTTTAGACAAAATGGGAGAAACTCTAATTTGTCTAATTTATCCTGTTTGATGAGCCTATTATCTCACAAACAGCCAGGAGATTAAATCCACCGATTTGTTTTCCGCTTACAAACAATCCGGCCCAGTGATTCACCGCAGCCGGATTATTTTTATGATTTCGTTTTAAATAGTTTGTTTCCTACGATTCGCATAAGATCCGCCGTTCCCTGTCGCATCAATCTGATTTCTGTAGTATGCAGATAGCGATTGACGACTTGGTTCCATGGAATGACTCGTCCGAAAGCTGCAAAGGATGGACCTGTTATCCAGCCACAAACAATCCCACCGAAAGCAGGAAATTCTAAAGGTGAAACTAGGGAAAATTGCCTGACAAAAAACCTGCCCCAACTGGGGCTTTCGTAGGGGCCGTCCCGGTCAGGGCGGCCCGCCGCGAACAATTGACCATACCAAAAAAAAATTCAACAGACATAATTCAGGCCTCGTGTAAATTGGCATCATCAACTGCTGAGGTGACGAAAAAGTTGCAAAGTGATGTTACATAAAACTAATGCATAAAAATAAAACAAATGCAAAAATATCAAAATTTAACGCACACTTAAAAAGTTTATATTTTCTAACCGTAATTTGACTATTTATGATAATTTCATTAGCAAAATCAATAAATGGCCTTTTCAACGTTTCGGACAATGGATATTTACATTGTGAACAAAAATATCTGATATATTCTTCTGCACTACTAAACGACTGAATATCTCCATAAAAAACAATGTTAAAATTCGAATCTTTTTTCCTCGAATCAGAATTTATTTTAGGAGTTTTAGAAAGATTTGGAAAAAATGAAAAGAGTGCAATAAGCAAAGAAACGATAAATAACGCTAAATCTGCGATTAATAATCTTTTAACACAAAAAGGATCAATCTCAGGCTTTCCAATCCATTTAACGATAACCCCACACATAGCTAAATTCAAAGCAATCAGTGCAGCATTTTTGGCTTCAGCAAAAGAAAGCCATTTATCAGTACGATCAAGTTGTTTTTCAAAATATTCTATTGGTTCCAAAAAAAGTCACCTCCATTGATAATCTTCCTCATCTTTTTTCATAATATCAAAAGCATGCATAATAGTATCTTTAAAATCAGGCACAGATTTTTCATTTTCTGACAAAAATCGTCTTGCTGCTTCTTCCGTTAGTAGTAACGAACATTCATGTTTCTTGTAATCTTTTTTGTTAGCAAATTCATCAATATTATCATTCATTATTTTCGCATAAACAATAATTCCTTTATCTGATTGAAATTCCTCACCATTTTCTTTAATTTCATATAATGCGTATGGTGCAGGACATTGTTCCCCTCTGTCAGATGAAACCATAATCTTAATCTTTAATCCAAAATCGTCTTCATATTCTTTTTTTATACACTCAATATAACCTTCGCTTTTATTTGCTTTAGCACACCCAAATTCCCAGCATGCAGAATATTTACCACGTGCTGTTGACCGCTTAGCGATGAAAACACGTTTATTTTTAAAATCACAACATACCGCGGCTAAGTGCAAATGCAGTTCGTCTTCGTTATATAACCAGTCATTAATTTCAATAGACTTTTCTACATTTTTTAGTGTTTGCTGAATTATTGTTAACTTATCATCTATCCCTAAATCATGAGCAATCTTTTCAAATAAATTGCTTGTCATGTTTTGATCAGTAGATTGATTGCCATAACGAGATTGATAGCTTTTGATTATTGAATTTTCATTCTCGGCATCATAGGGTAAAGATTGTAAAAAATTAACTTTCTTATAGCTCTGATCATAATACCAGATAATAGGATAAGGCCTATCATACCAAATACCTTTTAAAGGCTTATACCCCATATGAATTAATTCAATATTCTTGCATTCTCCCTGGCTAATAATCTTGTTTATTAAATAAGCCAATTCAAAACTCAACACTAATTGTCTAGAATAAGTAAATTGTTTTATCCTAAAACCCGCATCAATATCATTCCCCATAAATTCAAAAATTTTTCGATTTCTCGTTTCATCAACAGTATATTTATAGAATAAGTTTTTATATTCTTTTGGTATCTTGGTATCAGTTTCATAATGTTCCTCATCAGATACAATACCAATCCACGCCGCTGCTTTTAACGATAGTTCTTTAGTCTCACCTTCTATTTCGTCTGTAGCCTCTTGCAAAATTTTGTAAATTACTGCAACGCTATCAGATAATATCGCTTGCTCAGAAAACTTCATTTGTTTCCCTGAGACCTTCATAACAAAAATAATTTCATCACCTAATATTCTCCAAATATGAGCAATCTTGATTTCAGTATTAACACGTTGCTTAATTGCCTCAAAAATTTTCTTAATCTTACCTGCCCAATCATCTGGATGCAATTCTTTATACTTTGTTGAACCAACAATATCGTATGAAAAAAATAACACCACATCAACATGTGCTGCTATTTTTTGCCTATCACTACTATTATTGTTAGCCTCATCAACTAAAGATTTAAACTCTTTTAATCTTTTCTCATCTTTTTCCAAATAAGTCACCAACTTATTAACCCTAAATATTTTGCCCGATTAATAGCAGCAAGCTGCGATACATGAAAATATTCGGCTAAAGCAGGAATGTCAAGGACTGAATCTGTCGACGTAATTTCCGCTTGTTTCAAAAATTGTTCAGCTGGCATCAAAAAAGCTGCGGCAAATTCATTGGCCTGAGATTCTTCAGCCGAAAAACCTAAACGATTATATACTGACTCATTGACACTTTCCCACCGCTGTAAGTCAATTTTATACCCCATATGCAAAAATAGATGACCTATTTCATGTGCAATGGTAAAACGGTTACGTGAAGAATTAACATCTTGAGACCCAAGAAAAATATTAAACCCCTTGCCACTTTTTTGAATTTTGCCATCAATAATATTCGAATCAAAATTAATTTTCCCTCCCAGAGTCTGCACTACTTCATTCATATCTTGAATCGGGACGTTAATATGGTAAATATCTTGAATAGTATTCGCTAAACGGTCAATATTTTTTCTCATTTGAATATTCATAGTACTAGCCTCCTTTCAGAAAATCATTTATTTTTGTCTTATATCTTGTATTATACTTCAATTAACGTCTTTTGTAAATTATCATTTTAATTCAATAATGACATCATGTCAAGTATTATCATAATTTAGTAAGTCTTAACCCAGTGTAATTTTTTTGAATGATATTATGTAAAGTACTGTATAACATCAGCAAAGCAAGAAAATACGTTCGTCAGCTTATCTTTAGTCTATTGCAAAATAAATACTGTGTCAAGATATTCCTATAATGTCATAACAAACAATCCGGCCCAGTGATTTCACCGCAGCCGGATTATTTTTATGATTTCATTTTAAATATTTTATTCCCCACGATCCGCATAAGATCAGCCGTTCCCTGTCGCATCAATCTGATTTCTGTGGTATGCAGATAGCGATTGACGACTTGGTTCTATTTCCAGTTATCGTAGATATATTTTTATATTTTGTCCCTATATATTGATTTTTGTCCCATATTTAATATATAATTGAATTATTGAAAGGAGTAACTACTATGAAAAAGAAAGATATATTAAATCTCATCCGTTGCCATGCTGAAAAAAACGAAGCCGGATTTCGTTCTCAAGCATATAAAATAGCCAATGAATTCGACCAGTCCGGCGACACGCAATTAGCCGCTTATATTATGTCTCTACTTTCTGATGCCAACACCTTTATCCCCCAAGAACAAGTCACTGATTTTGTTTTTCACTATCTCGCAAACATTTCAACAAAAGGGACCCCCCTTTTTCTCCCTTCTTCACTAGTCGACGATTTAATGGGAGCGGTCCATGCAGTAGAAAGAAATTTAGGAATCAACAAGTTTCTCTTTGAAGGAAGTCCTGGCACAGGAAAAACAGAAGCAGCAAAACACATTGCCAGAGTATTAAACAGACAGCTTTATTCAGTTACATTCTCTACTATTATTGACAGTAAACTTGGACAAACACAAAAAAACCTAGTCGAGCTCTTTAAAGAAATAAATCAGTTGGCCACATCAAATCGATATATCGTACTCTTTGACGAATTTGATACTCTTGCGCTGGATCGTATTGATTCGAATGACCTTCGCGAAATGGGCCGAGCCGCTTCTGAACTCTTAAAATTAATGGAGCATGTAAATCCTAATATCATCATCATTGCAACAACTAATTTATATTCTCACTTTGATAAAGCTATCCTCCGCCGATTTGATGCAATCATTCATTTTGACAGCTATACAAAACAAGATATTCAAGAAATTGGTGAAAAAATGCTTTCTTCTTACATGGCTCAAATGAAAATAGAAAGCAAGGATATGCGCTTATTCCGAAAAATTTTAAAGTTAGCCAACCCGCTTCCTACGCCAGGCATCTTAAAGAACATGATAAGGACATCTCTAGCTTTTAGCAATCCCGAGATTGGGCTTGACTATTTACGTCGTCTTTATACTGCAATTACAGGATATCAACCAAGAAATCCAATGGATTTAAAAAAACAAGGTTTTACAGTAAGAGAAATCGGGATTCTTTTAAACGAATCCAAAAGTAACATTGACAGAAAACTAAAAGAGGAGGTCTCGACACATGCATAATATCCTTCGTCTAAAAGGGGCTTTCATTTCTCAAAAAGCAAAAAAAAATTCCCCTAGTTTCAGGAGCCTTCCTCCCCATCAAACGGTATCAGCCTCTCATCTACTAAAACTAGCCGATCAACTATCCAAAATCCATGAATATTGGGAAAAACATCCTATCATCGAAGGCGCTATCATTAGTGTACATTACCGTCAAGTTATCGCCAAAAGTAATCGAATTCAACAACTCTTGAAAGATGGGAAGATTTTACCTAACCAATCAATTCGAGGCGCAAAATTTGGAAGAGATAATCAAGGCACCATTCAAAACCACATTTTTACCCATTTTGTCTCACAAAAGGCACTGACAAAAAGTGCTGCTGATCTTCGGACGGTAGCTGCTATTCTCTCCCAATCCTTCAAAGGCGTAATAACGGCTGAACTACTAACAGATATAAAAAGAAAAGGGTTGCCCTGTCCTATCATGAGTAAAAGCAAATTCATTAACATCATTGTCGACAGCTATTATGTAGAATATTTTGCCCTAGACTTCTTTAAAAAATCATCAAATCAAAATAACATCGTCACGATTTATCGTACAGGTATTACCACAGAAAAATTACTTGCCCAATATGGTATTACTATCACAGCTGACAAGATGATTGATGATTACACACTTCTATTGAATCCCGAACAGATTAATACACTTATAGAAAAAGCACCTTATTTGATTTCTATGAGTGTCGTAGATATGAACGATATTCCACCAGAAACGTTCCCGCCTGACGAGCTTGTTCAAAGCATATCTATTCCTTTCCCCAAACCCCAAAACGAACCTATTGTCGGCGTAATTGATACTCAATTCAACGAAAATATATATTTCCATGACTGGGTTGAATACAAAAATATGCTCGATGCTTCAATTCCTTTAAATGAACAGGATTATATACATGGCACTGAAGTAACCTCCATCATTGTAGATGGTCCGCGAGGAAATCCTGATTTAGAAGATCATTGTGGACATTTCCGGGTAAAACACTTCGGGGTATCAACAGCCAATCAGTTTAGTTCATTTCAAATTTTACGGCTCATAAGGAACATCGTAGCTGCCAATACAGAAATAAAAGTATGGAATCTCTCGCTCGGATCATCACAAGAAAGTAATGCAAACTTTATATCGCCAGAGGCAGCAGAGCTCGACCGTATACAAAATGACTATGATGTCATTTTTGTCATAGCAGGAACAAATAAAGCCCCTAATGATAAGGTAGAAAAGAGAATTGGGGCTCCTGCTGACTCACTAAACGCTATCGTAGTAAATTCCGTAACTAAGCAAAACGAGCCGGCTAGTTATACACGAATCGGACCTGTACTCTCTTTCTTCCATAAACCTGATTTCAGCTATTATGGCGGTGATGGATATACTGTAAATGAAAAAATCGCTGTTTGTCATGATAATTTAGGCGCTTTTTATAAATGTGGAACTTCATTTGCGGCTCCATGGATAACACGCAAACTTGCCTATCTCATTTACATTATGGGCTTTTCAAAAGAAGCGGCTAAAGCATTATTAGTCGATGCAGCAGTGAAGTGGAATCCCGATAAAGAAATTTCCAATAAAATAGGTTATGGGATTATTCCCGTGGATATAAATGAAATTCTTAAAACCAAAGATGATGAAATACGTTTTGTTATCACAGGGAGCACTTCAGAATATGAAACCTACAATTACAGTCTTCCCATCCCTAAGAAAAATGAAACGTATCCCTTCTTTGCCCGAGCAACATTGGCATACTTTCCACGTTGCAATCGGGAACAAGGCGTCGATTATACTGGTACCGAATTGGATATACACTTCGGCAGGGTTGAAGAAAAAAATGGAAAAACAGTTATCCACGATATCAAAGGCAATGAACAAGCCAATCCGGGAACTCATGCCATCTATGAACGTGAAGCAAGAGAACAATACAGAAAATGGGATAATATCAAACATATCAGTGATACCATAAAGAAAAAGAGCCGTGCACGAAAAGCCTACGCTAATTCGCTCTGGGGCATCCGTTTGGTAACAAAAGAAAGAACCTACATCAAAGAAAGAACCCCCCTCCCCTTCGGTCTGGTTGTCACACTGAAAGAAATGAACGGCCAAAATCGATACGACGACTTCATCAAATTATGCCAAGCCTACGGCTGGATCATAAACCAGGTAGACGTAGATACGCATGTAAAAATCTACGAACAATCAGAAGAAGATATCCATTTAACCTAAATTTATTTTTTACTACAGCAGTTTACAACTTTTGGGACAAATAAATATCGCGTCAAGGCATCTCTATACCGTTATAAAACAATCCGGCCCAGTGATTCACTGCAGCCGGATTGTTTTTATGATTGTATTCTTCACTTTTTCATTGATATTTACACATGCTCCACTCGGGCCCGCCGCGAACAATCGTCCAAACCGCAAAAAATTCAACGGACTTCGTTCAAACTTTGTGTAAATGGGAGTCGCCATCTTCTGAGACGGTGTAAGAGTTGCAAAGTGCTGATTTTATATAAAAAAAGCAAAAAAATCAGAGGCAGGACATAATCGTCTCCACCTCTTCCAAAAAGGAATAACCCTTTTTCAATCGTACCCGTATTATATTATGATTCGCTCAGATTGTCAATTACTTTTTTTAAAAAAGAGTAGGTCCCACATATCTTAGGATTATTATAAAAATACTCTTTATGCCTAACTACTCGACTATTTACGAATGTGCAAAGTTCCTTAAAGCGGTTTCGTTTAGCATCTATTGGGACTAACTCATTATAGACATATAAGAGAGTCACTATATTATAGGTAAAAGTCATATTCAGATACTTAGCCCGGGATTGCTTTGAAATCCCATGAAATTGTTTGATAAACTGAGAAATTTTTATATCAGGTTGTTTCGTTTCTTCCATCCTCTCAGTCATTTTATTCATCAAGCAATTACTATGCGCTGCTGCATTTCTAAAATCCCTCACAGTATTCATAAATTTATTATTTGCAATCAAGGTACAATTATTTTCTTTTTCATAAAACCTACATATATGGAGCAAATCTCCAAAAGAGATGAGTTCAACAAGTACCCAAATCGGGAAATAAGGATAATATTTTTCTATAAGATTTTTACAGTATTCACCTGATTTGTGTTTATGAATCATTTTTAGTATATAAAATTTAGGATCTTCTTTTTTTAGATATTTTTTTACTACAGTATATCCATCTTCATCTGGCGTATCAGTTACAGCAGAAACTAAGCGAACTTTTATAAAATGCTCAATATCAAGACACATTTCTATAATAATATATCGCAAATGCATATCAATAGTTGATAACTCTTTTAAATATCCAAAGTCTAAATTTTGATATTGCCCCTTTCTTTGGCTATTTTCCGAACACTTGTCATAGTTTGCTCGATAAGAAGCTAATTTCAAATAATAATTATTATAAGTTAAAAATTTTCTTGCATCCTGTTCAGATACTATGTCGAATTTTATTCCCTTATTTTTCATATGAGTAATCAATTCATCAATAGAAAGTTTTTGTTTCATAATAGCTCCTTTACTATATATCACAAACATGCCTCCGCCGGATCCGTCGTAGGGGCCGTCCCAAAAGCCTTTTTAGCCCATCAGGTATCGACCAGCAGGAGGTGCAGGACGACTACCAAAACGGACAGCAGTGGCGGGCAGCCCACCTCGAACAATCGTCCAAACCGTAACAGTCCAACGTTTTTCGTTCGGGCCTTATGCAAACTAGCTTTGGAAACTACCGAGCCTGCAAAATCTGTATGCTCGTAATGATGGTCAGAATTACTTTTCATGATATTACCACGTATCATATTTCTCCTTATTGCTTCAGGTCCTACGTTTCTTACTTTCCACCAAATATTATATGGTTTAGGACAATCAGTCTCTTTTATGTAAAAATCTAACTGCCTATTATGAGCCAGTAACGCATAGCGATCATGCAACATGTCACGCAGAAAGAATGGTCTCCAGCCATCTTGAGTAACTTTGCAGTCAATATGGAGATAGTAGCGTATATCTACGGGAACTAATTGCTCTATAAAATCTTCTCGATTGAAACCTTCATTATGATTTTCATCAACCGTTGAATAACGTGCAGATTTATTTACGGTTTCTTCTGCTTTCGGAAAGTCTGACCCCAACAAATCAATTAACGCATCGTTTACTCCAGAAGATGAATCATCCATATCTGACAAGGTTTCATATGCTTTTTCTGCTTTCTTTACAAATTCACCCTTATTTGAATTAAGTACATGTTGATTACTTCCGACCGCCAGCCAATAATTTTGATCTGGATTTTCATTTTTAAAAGATTTATATAGAGATTTTAGGATATCTAAATAATTCGCACTACTCGAATCCTTAAAATCATCATTATCTTTGAAAAAATTATATACTAAAGTGTCAATAAGGAGTCCACCAAATTTAAATCCTATGGTGTTCTTCCAACTTCTTACAATATGACAAAAATCATAATAAATCCCGACTGATTTTGAATTGCAATCAGAACATTCAGACTGTTCACTCAACGGATCCGTTATTTTCCAGCTTCCTCCATCATGTGTGTCTGGATATTTAAATCTACCATCTGATTGCTTAAATCCAGGAACCAGTTCGACAGTATATTTGTTAAACTCAATAACAACAACCTGACCATCGCCACTGATATTTGTATTAGGATATCTCTCCAAAAGAACAGATTTTACATCTTGAAGTAAAGCAGATTGTCCCTTGCTTTTATAATTGTCATACTGTTTAAATATATATGAAGGCATATCAAACAGTAAATCTAAATCACTACTACCAGATATAGCTGTTTCTCGTCCTACAGAGCCGACAATATACATATGCAATTCCGATTCTTTATCAAGTCCATAATAGTGACTATTCAATTTTTTCGCTATAGATTCAGTTGTATTCTGCATATCGGCTAGATTATCTAACTGAATACTATTACAGAAAGTTTCAAAGTCATCAGATAAAGCCATGTTTAATGAATACCCCCTTTTAAATTATTTGGAAGAAAATGATCTATTTCTTCATCTGTATAAGTATACTCATTTTTTACATTTAATGCTTCACTTGCCTTACTCACAGCTGAATCAGTTGTTGATGGTGCTTCTAAGTAAAGCTCATTTAAGTCAGAAAGTATCTGTTGATATTCTGCTTTTATTTGTTCTAAGTTAGATTTCATATGTAATTCTGCTATAATATGTAGAAGTTGATTCCTTACAATAATAAATTTATTCGCAGCTATCCTATGTTGTCGTTCTAGATTTTTTAAATCAAAGCCCTTTAAGTAAGCACTCAAAAAGAAAGAGCCAAAGGATACAAGCGTCGTAAGGACTTTTGTAATATACTCATCACATAAAAAGATAGCTACGACACCACAAGAGGTAACACCTGCAAAAATAATATTACAGGTTTCAAATATTTTATATCGATTTGCATAAATATCCGCCTGTTTTTCTTGTGTTTTATGAGTCCATACCACACTTGCAAAATTCTGACGCACCTCATCTAGTAAGACTTGCGCCATTTTTTTCGCATTACCCATATATTATCCTCCAATCGCGCACTATCGGGGAGGGAAAAGGATAAAACACCCCAGATTATTTAGTGTTTATATTCCATCACAACATTTTACAACTTTTGAACAAATAAATACCTCGTAACCACACTTTGAAGTATAATAAATTGCTCAATATTTTTTCTACAACAACACGGCAAACGCAATTCTTATCGACCTGGCTAATCATTTCAACTAGCCTTAAAAGATTGCAGTATCTTGCATTTTGCAAAATACAAAAATGCCAGTCCGTAAGAGCTATAAAAGCATATGAGCTAGCAAATATAGCATAATAAGGCCCACCCCATAAAAAACTAACGGACTTAATTCAGACCTTGTGTAAACTAACTTTTGAAAATACTGAGACGACGCAACAGTTGTAAAGTACTGTATAATACCAATAAAACAAGAAAATACGTTCGTTAATTTATCTTTAGTTTATGGCAAAACAAATATCGTGTCAAGGCATCTCTATGCTGTCATAAACAATCCGGCCCAGTGATTCACCGCAGCCGGATTGTTTTTATGATTTTGTTTTAAATACTTTGTTCCCAATTATCCGCATAAGATCCGCCGTTCCCTGTCTCATTAATCTGATTTCTGCGGTATGCAGATAGCGATTGACGACTTGGTTCCATGAAATGACTCGTCCGAAAGCTGCAAAGACTGGACCTGTTATCCAGCCACAAACACTTCCGCCGAAAACAGGGAATTACCCACGGTGATTCGAGGGAATTCTGAAGATGAAATTAGGGAAAATTGCTTGACAAAAAACACTCCTTGATGAACTTAGTTATGCCAGCTTCACGCATGAGGAATCCGAACTGCTTTTTAAGGTAATTGCGGAACGGACCGAACGGACAAGTACTGTGATTACGACGAATCTAGAATTTTCCAGCTGGACGGAGATGTTCTCCAACGACACTCTGGTTGCAGCCCTTGTTGACCGCTTAACGTACCATTCCAGCGTCCTAAATATGAATGGAACATCCTACCGTCTGCAAAGCCAGATAAAGAATTAAACTGGCTCACTTATTCATGAGCACAGTGGCTCACTTTTTCATGATTATGGTGGCTCAAAAATTCGTAATCACGTGGCTCACTTTTTCATTGACATTTACAATCCATCAAGCATTCACCTTCTGCAGTAGCTGCAGCGTCTTTTGCAGCAGCCTTTCAGAAGTATGCTCCGCCACTTCCAGGGAAAACGCACCACACTGCACGATGAGGGAATCCTGGACGGGAATAGCCGCCGAAAGGGGAACCAGTGCGGGGACTTCCTCCTTTTTAGTTTCCGGCGCCTGTGCCGGTGCGAAACGAATACGGAGTTTATGTTGCCAGTATTAATACTGCTTGATAGGGATATCCCGCTGCGCACAGAACCCCTTCACCGTTAAGCCACTCTGCTGGCGCTGCGCAATGATCTGCATCCAGTGTTTCATTCTCATTTCGTGTGTAATTTTTTGAGTATCCAAAAACATCCTCCTTACTGAATAGGATAAATTAGAGTTTTTAGACAAAATGGGAGAAACTCTAATTTGTCTAATTCATCTTGTTTGATGAGCCTATTGTCTCACAAACAGCCAGAAGATTAAATCCACCGATTTATTTTCCGTTTACAATAAACCCGTGTATGGAAAAAGCCAGATATTATGGTACGAGCATCATAACATTCGGCTTTTTGCTAGTATTTATTCAGATGAATTGATTTCTTTGGGCATCAGGTTCCATTGCAAGTAAAATTACTGTGATTTCTTGATTCGCATTTCAATTTTCGTATCAATTTCGTTAAAACTAGTAATATATCCCTTGTTTCTTAAACACTTTGCCAGTTTGATATTATCAGGTGTATTGGAAAGTTTTACTTGCTTTCTTGCCTCCCTTTGAGCTAACTTATCAAAAGCAAGATTCTGATTTTTCAGATGTTGAAAAATATCTTGAAAATCATCAACTGTTAACAATTCCATATACTGATAGAATAACTTCACTCTCAATTTCTGATCAACTTGATCCCAAATTGCATAAAATTGCTCTCTATTAATTTTTAACTTCAACTCAATTATCTTTTTTGCAATTTCTATATCAATAGTGTCTGCATCTATTGATGCAATCAATTTATTTTTATTTTTAGTACTGAGCTCACCTTGATAAATCAAGTTTAAAATTAAATTCTGATCTTTTACAATATAATCCACTGCTTCACTGTCTTCAGAAATTTCCGCAAAGAACAAATCTTGATTTGAAACAATAAATTTAGCCATAATTCTTTCATCATCCAAATAATCATGCAGTAATTGTAAATTATCTAACGTAAACGAGATAACATTTTTTTCTACCAAAACTTCAACTTTATCTTCTGGAATCTTATTAATAATATCTCCCATATCAGTAATGACTAAGGCAAATTTTATTTTTTTCAGCAAAGAAACATCAACCAAATCTGATTTAATGAATTGAACAACGAAGTTCCAGTTATCATCTTCATTATCCAATTTGTCTAACTTTGCATAGTTTACATCGACAAAAGAAACTAGATTTTTAGTGACTCCAAAGTGTTTCCAGTAGACCCGAACATTATTCCAGGAAGCCACAACTTTATTTTCTTCCAAGATAACATCCCAAATTGCCTTTACAGAGTCTTTTGATTTTTCCGTCTGTTCACCATTACAATCTGCCAAGTCATTAAACTCTATTTTTCTCTGGTGCCTAATTACATCACAGCAAAGTTCTTTATCGTCAATAATCTTGGTTAATACCCCCACTACCGCTTTATTACTTTCCTGGGTATTTTCTTTTGATAAAGTAACATTTTTTACGTATGCTTCAATATTGTCATCTATGTATTCCAGTACGGGCTTTATATCTGCTTCCAAAATCATCGTATAATTTTCTCTCAATGCTACATTTTCCTTTTGCGGAAAATTCCAAGAAATAATCTGATTTAGCATATACGGATTCAAAATATACATTCGTTGCTGTATGATATATTGTACCAACTTTTCACTGACTCCAGTTAATTCGGCTTGGCTAAATTTAATTTGCAACTGGTCCATAAGAGCAATCATTTTTTCTTCATCAACATCATGAAGCTTCTGTAAAATATCATGAGTTTCTCTAAAATACGTACTTAATGAATTAGATTTATCCATGAGACAAAGGTCATCAAGTTTTGCATCATCAATTAACAACTTCAAATAAAATACCTTACGCTGCTCTAATAAGGAAGAGTCAAGAATAAAATTCCACATATTTGACCAATAGTGTGCCAAATATTTTACAAAAAGTGCTGGTGATTGGGCATATCCAACAAATTCATCTATAAAATTCCAACTGTTTTCATCCTCTTTCCCCAATTGTTTCATGAATTCTTCTAATTTCTCTTCGTAGGATTCCGCATGCATCAACATTTCATTAAGTAAATCAAAATTATACACTGCCGGATAGTCAAAATCTCCAATCTTTAATTTCTTAATGACTTGAGAAATTTTTACCAATCTGTAGTCAAAAGGCAAAGGTTCCCTGTTTTTCACCGACAAGATGAAATTTCTATCGCTATAAGTTGTACTGTTTGCCTGGAAATAGTTAATATAAGAAGCATAGGTTTCATCTAGATAACCATTACGCAGCAGAAATACCAATAGTTTATTTTGCTTGATTTGCTCGGAGAGCACATCATTTTCATCATAATCTAAAATCTCTTTCATCGTCATATTGCGGTACTTTTTTATTTTGTCACGTGTAGTATTGATTTCAAGTTTAAGTTCTTCAATTTTCCCATCATATTCATAATGACGTTTCCATATTGGATAATATTTTTCGACTTTTTCATAAAGAGAGCTTTTTGTAATCCAATTTCTCCCATAAAGTTTAATTTCACATCTATCAATATTTTTTAATTCGTCCAAGTCGCCGCCACCCGTAAAACGGGTGGCTCGGCTGACGGCTATAAGCCTTTGTTG
>OFRZ01000427.1_pt1 | contig 40249 bp, 36 predicted proteins | sample 1543181 | NCBI WGS metagenome assembly OFRZ01 (sample SAMN04209245, study PRJEB22552) | human gut metagenome | biome: gut; material: feces | host: Homo sapiens | place: USA: Oklahoma | reverse complement strand
AGTGACTTGTCGCCAGTTTCCTAACTTGACATTCGCTCCACGGAAAACCTGCCTTATGGTGGGCAGCAACCTCTCGCTTCTTTGCTATCATGTCACAGCTTTTCAAGGATAGCATATGTTTACAGGAAATGCAAGTACTTTTTTAAATTTTTTTAAATTTCCCCCAGACGGGGAAACAGCTGAAAAAACTCCCTTTCTGAAGGATCCCGGCTTCATCCCGGATCTTCTGTCCTATCAGAAAAGGAGTTTCTTCTATAATAATACGTTTCTCTTTAAAATCAATCCTCAAGACACAGCGGTTCAAGAGGCTCTGTCACATAGGAATCAATATCAGGATCATCATCTGCCGTACTTAAGATTCCCGATGAAGTCGTCTTAAACTTTACTCCGTCGCTATTCTTCACCGTGGTTCCCTTCATAAGCTTTCCCGAACCGTTGACTACATAATTTCCACCGTCCACCCGATAGCAGACATACTTCTGGCCGTCCTCAGCCGTTTGAAGCTTTCCTTTATAATAGAGACGGCCGTCCCGTACTCCCGTATATCCCCGTCCGTTATCGCTGAAATAGTAATCCGCTTTGGTTCCGTCATCCTCCTCTACGCTCATCTTTCCCTTCTGCACGCAGCTCTCGCTCTTGCTTCCAAAATAATAAGCAGTCCAGTCATCCTCACCGGAGCCTGTATAAACCTTTCGCAGTCCGTACACCGGATTTCCTTTTTCATTAAACAGATAAGTCTTTCCATTGATACGCGTCAGATCCTGTGTATCCAGACGGTCCGAATCTGCCGCCTTTGGCTTTCCGTTATTGGAAAAATAAAACCATTCCACATCGCCGTCATATCCGTCCAGATCCTCCGGCGGCTCGATGGAATACCAGCCGATCCGCGCCTTTCCGTCAGAGCCAAAATACATATAATCCTGAATCCCGCCGTCCCCATTATCCCGGACGTCCTTCCAGCCGATCTGCAAAATGCCGTCCTCGTCAAAGCAGTAATACGTTCCGTCAATCTTGCGGGTACCGTAATCATCTCCGGAATTGTCATCACTGGGAACATATTTCTTTCCATTGGTGCCAAAATAGAACCAGTAGCAGCCGTCCTCCTCGTACTCCACATTTCCCGTATCGTATCCGGGAACTACCTTGTTGATCTCTTCATCATATTCATCCGGAGGAATCAGCTTCTGCCAGCCTGTACGCATCACGCCGTCATCACCGGTATAATAGGTGTCATCCAGGATCCACCCCCGCTCCATGGCGCCGTTGCTGTCAAAATGATACCACTTGTCCGAAATTTTTTTCCAGGTATCCTCTACCTTCTTTCCGGAAGCCGAGAAATAATACCATTCGTCTTCTCCATCATCCTCAGGCACATGAAGCCATTTTTCTGTAACCATGATACCGTTGCTGTCTACATAGTATTCTCCGTCCACCCAGGAGTTGACCGCCATGGTCCCGTTTCCGTCCAGATAACGCCTCTGCCCATCCGCTCCCTTTTTCCAATCGTTGTAGACTTTATTTCCATTGCTGTCATAATAGACCCAGTTTCCCTCTGCTTCCGCCCAGCCTTCTGCCCACGCTGTCAGATTGACTGTACCAGCCGACAGAAGAACCGCCGCAAGACACATTGCCGTCATCTTCCTCTTCATACACGCCTCTTTCTCCTTAAACGCCCTTCTTTCTTGAAAGAAATGCTTCTTTAAGGCCCTCATCTGCCTTCTATTGTATCAGGGGTTCTGCGTTCTTTCAACCGGAATTACCTTTCAATTCTATTACGAAAAACGTCTGCGGCATTTGAATCTCCCCCGCGGTCCGTTTTTAACATATTCCCCTCAAAAAAGAAACGGGCCGGACTCCCAGACGGAAGCCAGCCCATTTTCTATTAAATACTTTGATGAACGATTCGATTATTTCAGCATCTTCTTCATCTCATCTGCAACGAACTGTACCTTTGTACCCACAATTACCTGAATGGAATTCTTGCCTGGGCGGATCACACCAGCTACGCCTGCGGATTTGATCTTCTTCTCATCTACCACACTCTGATCCTTGATCTCCAGTCTCAGTCTTGTGATGCAGTTTTCCAGAGATTTTACATTTTCCTTGCCGCCAAGTCCTTCCAGAATCACAGAAGCAACCTCTGTATAATTGTTGTTTACCAGAACAGCAGACTTCTCAGCCTCCAGATCATCATCATCCTCGCGGCCCGGAGTCTTTAAATCAAACTTTACAATAGCAAAGCGGAATACCACATAGAATACCAGGAATGCTGCGATACCCAGCGGAAGGATCATCCATGTCTTCTGAGCTGCCGGAAGGGATGCGGAGAAGAACAGGTCAGTTGCGCCCGCGGAGAAGCTGAAGCCTGCGCGGAATCCAAGAATAGTTGTAACTGTGGTGAAAATTCCGTACAGCAGAGCGTAAACTACATACAGGCCGGGAGCCAGAAACATAAATCCAAACTCAAAGGGTTCTGTAACACCGCAGACAAATGCGCTGAGGGCTGCAGAAGCAACCAGACCGATCGCAACTTTTTTCTTTGTGCCCTTTGCTGTCTGAACCATAGCCAAAGCAGCGCCTGGGATACCGAACATCATACATGGGAAGAAACCGGACATATACATACCAAGGCTCCATGTAACATCTGCAGATGTCTCGCCTGCCCAGAAATGGGACAGATCGCCCAGACCAATGGTATCAAACCAGAATACATTGTTTAATGCGTGATGCAGACCGGTTGGGATCAGCAGACGGTTTAAGAATGCATAAATACCTGCGCCGATCGCGCCCATGCCTGCAATACCGTTTCCGATTGCAACCAGACCGCCGAACAGAACCGGCCATACGAAAAGCAGGATAACAGAGGTGATAATTGCCACTACGCCTGCAATGATGGTTACGCAGCGCTTGCCGCTGAAGAAGGACAGCCAGTCTGGAAGCTGTGTTCCCTTAAACTTGTTGTAGCAGGTAGAACCGATGATACCGGAAAGAATACCGATAAATGGGTTTGCGATCTTGCTGAATGCCAGAGTCGTCTGCTGATCCTCAGCGATCGACGGCATCAGGGTAGTCACTACGCCTGTGGATAAAAGAGAGGTGATCATCAGCCAGGAAGCCAGAGCTGCCAGTCCGCCTGTACCGTCATGATCCTCAGATAACCCAACACCCACACCGATTACAAACAGGATCGCCATATTGTCAATCAGAGCGCCGCCTGCCTTTACCAGAAGGAAACCAATCTGCTGAAGGATTCCTTCAACCTCGCCGCCCTGCATGGTAGACGGGCAGAGATAATATCCGATTCCCATCAGGATACCACAGATCGGCAGACATGCTACAGGAAGCATCAGGGCCTTACCCAGTTTTTGTAAATACTTCATACTATGTACTCCTTTCTTTTATGGGAAATTTCCTTTTCGAATACTCTCCCATACTTGACCTAATGGATGATCCATTTGTGAAAATAAAAAACCGTTTTGTCTGATGGACGGACACGAATTAACAATTCATTTATAATTCCTCAACAAATACGGCCTTTTTGCATTGAAAAAATTTTCTTTTTAATCAATAACTTTCACTGGATTTTTCCATTTCCACTGACATAATATCAACATTTTATAAAAAAGTCAATCTGATTTTATATTTTTTTAATAATTCATACAGAAACTTTCAATTGTCTTTTCTTTATCTTTTGAAACCCACAGCACAGCGCTTGACGATGCAGTATTATTTGGACTATACTCATTAGGAATCAATCACAAAAACAGCGCCGTGCGCCGACACGGGCACTATATAATTCTGAAAGAAATGAGGTTTATCAATTTATGTGGCTTGCAGATGGATGGAACGATTATGAAGTGATCGACTGCTCTAAGGGCGAAAAGCTGGAGCGCTGGGGGGACTATCTCTTAGTGCGTCCCGACCCCCAGGTAATCTGGGATACGCCAAAAACTCACCGCGGATGGAAAAAAATGAACGGGCATTACCACCGCAGCAGCAAAGGCGGAGGCGAATGGGAATTTTTTGACCTGCCCCAGCAGTGGACCATTAATTACAAGGAACTGACCTTCAATTTAAAACCCTTCAGTTTTAAGCACACCGGCCTGTTTCCCGAGCAGGCTGCAAACTGGGACTGGTTTGGTGAAAAGATCCGCAGGGCCGGACGCCCTGTCAAGGTATTAAACCTGTTTGCCTACACCGGAGGCGCTACCCTGGCAGCCGCCAAGGCCGGAGCCAGCGTCACTCATGTAGACGCTTCCAAGGGCATGGTAACATGGGCCAAGGAAAACGCCCATTCCTCCGACCTTGCAGACGCCCCCATCCGCTGGATCGTAGATGACTGCGTTAAATTCGTAGAACGCGAAATCCGCAGAGGGAACCACTACGACGCCATCATCATGGATCCGCCCTCCTATGGGCGCGGTCCAAAAGGAGAAATCTGGAAAATCGAGGATGCGATCCATCCTCTGGTAAAGCTGTGCGTACAGCTCTTATCCGAAGATCCCCTTTTCTTCCTCATCAACTCCTACACCACCGGCCTTGCCCCTTCCGTTCTTTCCTATATGATGGGCGTAGAAATCGTACCGAAATTCGGCGGAACCGTCAAAGCCGACGAAGTAGGACTGCCCGTATCCCAAAACGGACTCACTCTCCCCTGCGGAGCTTCCGGACGCTGGGAGAAGTAAGAGAAATGCTGGAGAAATGCTGGAGAAACGCCGGAAGAAACATATCTCCGTTCAGGCGCGCTCTCGCTCGGGGAAATACGCAGCGGTACTAAGCTCGAAAAAACCTCGCTAAGTACCGGCGTCTTTCCACGGCCTTCACCAGAGATATGTTTCTTCCGGCTGGTGGCTCCTTGAATAGAGTAATAAGGTGCTCTCTGGCATAGGTTTTTCAGAAAGTCAAGGGAATTACCATCCCTCCCGAAGGGTATTCCCAAGCAGAAGCCATCCTCTCCAGGCGCATTGCGGAGGGGCGTGTCTGTCTTGGGGGGGGGATGGGTGTTAAGGGGAAGGATGGCAACTGTCTGAGCGAAAGCGAGTTTTGCCATCCTTCCCCTTGTTTTTAACCCATTCCCGGCCTCCTAGACAGGACTAGTGTACTGTCCCATTTACTTTCAGTATAATGACGCAGAATGAATTTTCAGCCTGCAAGGCGAAGGAATGAGGCGATGCGGTGGCATCGTCGATTGACGACAACGCAGCAGATGGAAATTCAGGCAAGTCATTATACGAAATGTGAGTGAGACAGCACACTACCCCCGTAGCCCCAGTGCCTGGAGGGGATGGCTTCTGCGGCCCCTACTGCAGCAGCTTCTGCACATCCAACGCCCCCCATCCCTGCTGATTTCTGGGAAGACCCAGATCTATGGCCCGTTCTCTGAGGCGGAGTTTTACATCCCGGTTGGTCATATCTGGGTATTTTTCCAGCAAAAGGGCAATGGCTCCTGATACCAAAGGCGTAGACATACTGGTGCCTGATTTGGCAAAATATGCTCCCGCCTCGTTCCCGCAGCTTACGATCCCGCATCCCGGCGCTACGATATCCGGCTTGCAAATGCAGCTGGCAGTAGGGCCACGGCCGGAGTAATCTACCATCCTGTTTCCCATCACCTCTACTTCCTTATGGTCGTCTGAACAGCCTACCGTTATGACTTTTCGGCTGATTCCCGGCGTGGTGACTGTCATAGGGCCGGGGCCGTGATTTCCGGCTGCCACAACGACCACCAGGCCATCATCCCAGGCCGCGTTTACCCCTTTAACAAGGGCAGAATTTTCCGTCATATCTCTCTTTGACAGAGAACCTACCGAAATATTTACAATCCGGATTCCCAAAAACTCTTTGTGGGAGCGGATCCAGCGGAGTCCGGAAAGCACATCTGAAGCATATCCATTTCCCCGATGGTCTAATACCTTTACGGAGATAATAGAGCAGCCAGGAGCCACTCCCCGGTATTTTCCTTCCATGGAAGCCCCGCTCCCTCCGATCATGGCGGCAACATGGGTTCCATGGCCATTGTCATCATAGGGTCTGTCTTTCCTGCGGACAAAATCCGCAAATCCCTTTACTCTATCCTTTAAATCCTCATGGAGAAAGATTCCCGTATCCAGGACAGCTACGCCTATGCCCCGTCCTGTGATCCCCATGGAATAAACCTGGTCGCAGTGAATATCCACTCTGGCTCGATTCACATCTTAAATACTCCTTTTTTGTTAGCCTATTCCACAGAGACATTCCATGTGCAGCCTGCACTGTTCCCTGAAACAGAAAAAACTCCGTACACCTGGTACGGAGCTTTTTTCTTAGGATTTAGGATTTTCAAAAAGGGTTGAAGGATAGTTATTAAACTTTCGTGCATTTCTTATGTACTTAGTATATCATGCCATCCCTGAAAATGTTTGAATGTTCTTTGAATAGATTATTAAGAAAATCTTAATTATCCTTTCTTAAGGGAAGCCAGACGAATTTTCAGCCGCTCTCTGTCACCGTCTGCAAAACAGTATCCATCCATGCCACAGGCTTTTGCACCCTGAATATTCCGTTCCAGATCATCGATAAAGAAACATTCCTCAGGCTTTAAACCAAAACGTTCAAAAAAATGCTCATACATTTCCTTCTGAGGCTTCATGCATTTTACTTCTGCGGAAAAGAAAATACCGTCAAAGCAGTCAATGGCCGGGATTACCTGATGATAGCAGGTCAAAAGGCGCACCGATGCATTGGAACAAAGATAGATGCGGTACCCCTCTTCCTTTAATTCCCTAACAAGTTCTTCCATCCCCTCTTTATGGTACATATTGTATTCATGCCAGTGGGCAAAGCTTTTTCTCGCCAGTTCCTTCTCCTCCTCCGTATCCAGCCGCGTCAGTATCTGGCTTAAACCTTCTTCCTCGGAAATAATCCCCATATCCAGCATAAGCCATTCCGGAGATACAAATACAGCCGTGCTGACCTTGCGGATCAGAGCCTCGTCTTCTGAAAAATGGCGGCAGACCCGGTCTCCCTCATATTCCACCAGTACCTTTCCCATATCAAATACGATATTTTTGATCATGATTCCTCTCCTTATTTACGTAAAAAGGGATGCCGAAAACCCGTAAGCTTTCCGGCATCCCCCTCAGTGACATTTATTTTGTCTCCGGCTTTTCAACCTGAACGATAGCAACCTTCTGCATCGGAATACGGCAGTTTTTGTTGCTGCCAAACTCTACGATCACTGTGTCATCGGTCATATCGATAATCACTCCGTAAAATCCGCTGCTTGTCAGGATGGTATCTCCAACAGCAACGCTTGCAAGCAGCTCCTGCTGTTTCTGTCTCTCTTTTTTCTGGGGACGAATTGCCATAAAATAAACAAGTGCTCCCAGGAAAATAATATAGAGAATAATTCCTCCCATTCCAGCCATGGTGTTTCCTCCTTCATACCTGCTGCTACATTGCCCCAGCAGTTTCTTTTATCAATCCTTCTGACCTGCCATGCCGGCCAGCTTAGCGGCTTTGTACTCGCTGTAGCGGTGTTCTTCAATGGCTTCCCGGATCTCTTCCATCATTTTATTATAAAAATACAAATTATGCAAGGTACATAATCTCATTCCCAGCATTTCTTTTGCCTTTAACAGATGGCGTATATATGCACGGCTGTAGGAACGGCAGGCAGGACACTGACAGCCTTCCTCAATCGGCCGGTGATCCAGCTCATATTTCTGGTTGAACAGATTCAGTTTGCCATGATTGGTATACACATGACCATGACGTCCGTTTCTGGACGGATAAACACAGTCAAAGAAATCAACCCCTCTGTCTACAGCCTCTAAAATATTGGCGGGAGTACCTACTCCCATAAGATAAACCGGTTTTTCCTCCGGCAGATGAGGAACAGTTACATCCAGAATGTGGTACATTTCCTCATGAGTCTCGCCTACGGCAAGTCCGCCGATGGCATAGCCGTCCAGATCCATCTCACGGATCGTTTTGGCATGGTCAATACGGATCTCATCAATCACACCGCCCTGGTTAATACCAAACAGAAGCTGTTCCCGGTTTACTGTATCCGGAAGAGAATTTAAACGGGTCATCTCTGTTTTACACCGCTTCAGCCAGCGTGTTGTACGGTCTACAGACTTTCTGATATAGTCATAATCTGCATGGCTTGGCGGACATTCGTCAAAGGCCATGGCAATGGTAGAACCCAGATTGGACTGGATCTGCATACTCTCCTCAGGGCCCATAAAGATCTTATGTCCGTCAATATGAGAGCTGAAATATACGCCCTCTTCCTTTATCTTTCTCAGATCTGTCAGAGAAAATACCTGAAAACCGCCGGAATCTGTAAGAATAGGCTTGTCCCAGTTCATAAACCTGTGCAGTCCTCCAAATTCCCGGATCAGCTTATCTCCAGTACGTACATGGAGATGGTATGTGTTGGACAGCTCTACCTGAGTGCCGATCTGGCGCAGATCGTCTGTAGATACAGCACCCTTGATCGCGCCTACTGTTCCTACATTCATAAACACCGGAGTCTGGATTGTACCGTGAACTGTTTCCATCACCGCACGCTTAGCCCGCCCATCCTTTGTAATTACCTGATATTTCATAAATTATTCCTCGTCAGCCAGAGCTGCTTTGATCATGATCGCGCACTCGATCCGTTTTTTCTGCATCTCGCAGCCGATCTCATATGCGCCGTTAATGGAACCGCTGAAATTGTAGGAATTGGCACTGCAGCCGCCGCTGCAGTAGAATCTGGCAAAGCAATCCTTGCAGCTTTCCTTTGCATATACGTTGCAAAGCTTAAACTCATTGCGTATTTCCTCATTTACAATGCCCGTATCTACGTTGCCCAGAAGGAACTCCTCATTTCCTACAAACTGATGGCAGGGGTAGAGATCCCCCCATGGAGTAACGGCCAGATACTCTGTACCTGAACCACAGCCAGCCATACGCTTTGCAACACAGGGGCCTGCATTTAAGTCGATCATAAAGTGGAAGAAATTGAAGCCTCTTCCTTCTTTTTTACGCTTGATGTATTCTACTGCCAGCTTATCATACTCCTCAAGGATCTGGGGAATATCTTCCTCACGGATAGCGTAGTCCATCTCAGGTTCTGCAACAACCGGCTCCATGGACATCTGCTTAAAGCCCAGATCTGCATAGTGAAGCACATCCTTTGAAAAATCCAGGTTGTTTCTGGTAAAGGTGCCGCGGACATAGTAATCCATCTGGCCTCTGCTCTCAGCAAACTTCTGGAACTTTGGTACGATCAGGTCATAGCTTCCTGAACCGTTTCGGAAAGGACGCATCTTATCATTGACCTCCGGACGTCCGTCCAGGCTGAGAACCACATTACTCATCTCGCGGTTGCAGAACTCCATAATCTCATCATTCAGGAGCACGCCATTAGTAGTAAGCGTAAAACGGAAACGCTTATTGTGAGCCTCCTCCTGGGAGCGGCCGTACTCTACCAGCTGCTTTACTACCTTCCAGTTTAAAAGGGGCTCGCCGCCGAAGAAATCAACCTCCAGATTCCGTCTGTTTCCAGAATTGGCAATCAGGAAATCCAGAGCCTTTTTTCCCACCTCAAAGCTCATAAGAGCACGGCGGCCGTGATACTCGCCCTCGTCTGCAAAGCAGTAGCGGCAGGCCAGATTGCAGTCATGGGCAATGTGCAGGCAGAGAGCCTTTACCACTGTCTTTCTCTTCTTAAAGTCCATTACAAAATTCTTGTAAATGTCCTGAGTTAAAAGCTGCTCTGCATCAATGAGCTGCTGGATGTCCTCCAACGCCTCTGTCACTTCTTTTTCACTGTAAACTGCATCCAGTGTCTCATGAACCTTTGCAGTCACTTCTGCCGGAAGAGCCTGTGGCTTTTCCAGCTCCGGAATCTGCTCTGCCACCGCCTTGATGGCGTCATAGACAACCGGATCTACCACATGGACGGAACCGCTGTTTACGTCCAGAACAATATGATAACCATTGTTAATATACTGATGAATCAAAATTTATACTCTCTCTTTCTAAGGGCTGTCTGCCCCATATCTTTTACAGCAAAGGAAAGCCCCTATAATCCCGGTGACCATAGGGGCTTTGCAGCATAGGAAACGGACGCCGGATCAGCGGTCAGCGTTCTCGCAGCTCTGGTTTCCAACTGTACAGGAAGTCTTGCATGCAGACTGGCAGGAAGTCTGGCACTCGCCGCATCCGCCCTTCTTCATCGTATCCTTTAAGGTATTGGTATTCAAAGTCTTAACGTGCTTCATATCAGAGTACCTCCTTTTTTCCTTGTTTCTGTCCCTGAGGATATGCCCCAGAAACCGTTATCGTATGAATTATAACACAGCTTTCAGGGGCTTGCAATGGGATTTTGCTCCTGCCTGTCATATTTGTCTTCTCAATGGGATATATTTACACCATATCAATCATACCAGGAGGAATCCCTATGGAAAACGGCATTGTAAAACCCATGCTCCGCTCCCTTTTGATCTCCTACGTCCTCTCAGGGCTTCTGCTCGGCGCTCTGGCCTTTGCCCTGTATAAGCTGCGTTTAAAGGAAGGACAGGTAAATCTCATGGTCTATCTCGTCTATCTGGCCGCCTGTCTGGCAGGCGGAGCAGCAGCAGGAAAACGTCTGCGCCAGAGAAGGTTCTTCTGGGGACTGCTGTCAGGACTTTTTTACTTTCTCATCCTCTTCGCGGTCTCCTGGGTCATGAACCCCTGGTCCGCCCTTGACACAGAACGCTCCGTCACCGTAATGGCTGTCTGCGCCCTGGGAGGGATGCTTGGCGGAATGTTTTCTGCCTAAATCAATCTACTTTCTTTTTAAACTCCTCTCCCATTTCGCCTAAAAGAAACAAAGCTGTACCCAAAAATACAAACAGATCCCCAAGATTAAATACCACCTTCTTAATCCCTGGTAGTGAAAATGAAAAATAGTCCACCACATATCCCCGTTTAAAACGGTCATACAGGTTGCTTAACGCGCCTCCCAAAACCATAGAAAGCCCCACCTTCTGAATCCCGCAGCCCTTTCTCACCAAAAGCATGGAAAGCGCGCCGGCCACAGCAGAGGAAACAGCCAGAGGAACCGCTGTTACCAGCTGTGGCTTTTCCTTTAAAAAACCAAAAGGAAACCCATAATTATGATTCCTGTGAATACGGATCTGTCCCTTCGCTCCCGGCAGATCTCTTGGAAACTCCCCATCCGTTTCCTGCTCAATCTCACTCTTCATCCCCTGATCCAAAGCCGCAATCCCTCCCACAAGCCAAATCAGATAATTCATGCCAATCCCTCCTCTGTCAAATTTAATCTCTATCCTCATTCTACAATATTTCCCCAAAAACATCCACCCATTTCCCCACCAATTTCTCAACCCTCCCACCTCCCCCAGCCAGAAGTGAGGTTTCTGTCCTGCCTTCTGAGCGACTTTGCAGGCTGTTAGAATGACTTAGAGGATAAAATTTTTCGTTAAGAGCCATATCAAACCTGTCCGAGCGCAGCGAGTTTTTGATATGGCTCTTGCTTTTAGAAAAATTTCAGCCTCTTAGACATTCTTGCAGCCGGAAACCGGAGCTCAGAAGGCAGGACAGAAACCGGACTCCCCGCATATACTAATCAAAACCCTCTTCCGGAGCCGTCCTTCCCATGCCCGACTGCCCTTTTAATCCCGCCGCTGAAAACATAGCCGATCTGATCTACCGCTTCGGATCTCTGCAATCTGAACGCTGGAACAACACGTCCTCCCTGTGTGCAGACTATGTGAGCAGCGATTATATCATTCTCCATATGCCTCTCACTCCTGATGCCGTATCCATGCGTGTACACCCCTACTATATGATTCCCTCGCTGTTTTCCCCTTTGGATTACAATGCCATGGAGGCATCAGGAATCCTCTCAGCCTTTAACTCCCCTGCACTTAACAACCAGGGAAAGGGCGTTCTCATTGGCCTGGTAGACACAGGAATTGATTACCGCTCTCCCCTATTTCAAAATCCCGACGGCACGACCCGTATTGCCGGAATCTGGGATCAGTCGGTTCCCATCGAGGAAGATGTACTGCCAGCCGGTGTGCCGGATTACTATCCAATGGGAGGATCCTCCTACGGCACGGAATACACCAGAGAACAGATCAACGAAGCTCTCGCCTCTGACAATCCCCTCTCCCTGGTTCCCACACAGGATACCATAGGACACGGCACCTTTCTGGCCGGACTGGCTGCAGGCAGCTCCATACCTCAGGAGGATTTTACGGGAGCAGCGCCAGAGGCAGAACTGGCAGTTGTGAAATTAAAGCCTGCAAAAAAATATCTCCGCGACTTCTATCTGATCCCTTCGGATGCTCCCGCCTTTCAGGAAAATGATATTATGATGGGGATCAAATACCTGCGCATGATGGCAGACCGTCTTAAAAAGCCTCTGGTGATCCTTCTGGCTATGGGTTCAAACTCCGGGAGCCATATCGGCACCTCCCCATTAAGCCAGGTCACTCAGAATTACAGCGGTTTTTTTGGCATCATCACCGTTATTGCATGCGGAAATGAAACCGGCGCGGCCCATCATTTTTACGCTTCAATCCCTGCGGGCACTGAATATGAGGATGTGGAAATCAGAGTGGGAAAAGAAGAAGCAGAACGCGGCTTCGTGCTGGAGCTGTGGGCTGCGGACGCTGATACCTACACCGTGGGCTTTATCTCTCCCAGCGGAGAGCGGATCAGCCGTATCCCTATTATCGCCAATAATGAAACTTCTATCCCTTTTCTTTTAGACGCTACAACTATCACTGTAAACTACCAGCTCATTGAGGCCGAATCCGGCAGCCAGCTGATTTTCATGCGCTTCCAGACGCCCGCAGCCGGTATCTGGACGGTGCGTGTATACAATACGCAGCGTTTTAAGGGAACCTTCCATATGTGGCTTCCTGTACAGGGAATGATTTCCGAGGAAACCGTCTTTCTGCGTCCCGATCCCTACAGCACCATCACCGTTCCCGGCAACTCCCGGCTTCCCATTACCGTAGGCGCCTATGATACGTCCACCGGAGGCATCTACATCCACTCCAGCCGCGGCTTTACTCCCAATCAGATCATCAAACCGGAGCTGGCCGCTCCGGGCGTCAACATCCTTGGCCCTTCCGTCGGCAGAAAGCCAGGAAGTGATACGCCCATGACAACGCGCACCGGAACCTCGGCAGCGGCGGCAATCACCGCTGGAGCGGCCGCCAATCTTTTAGGCTGGGGCATTGTAGAAGGAAACTATCCTACCATGAGCGAGGCATCTGTAAAAAGCTACCTTATACGGGGAGCACAAAGAAATCCAGCGCTCACATACCCGAACCGTGAGTTTGGATATGGAACGCTGGATCTGTTTCAAACCTTTCTTCGTCTGCGGGAATAGCCATCCTGCAGCATGAGGGCAATATTGTATGCCAAATGCTAACCTCTCATCTGCACCAGAGGTCCTCCATTTTTTTCCAGATACGGCCTGGTAACTACCACGGAACCAATATTGGGATCTTTGGGGATCTCATACATGATATCCAGCATGAACTCCTCCAAAATTGCCCGCAGCGCTCTGGCCCCGGTGCCGCGCCGGATTGCTTCCTCTGCAATCCACTCCAGAGCATCCTCCTCAAAGACCAGCTTCACCTCATCCAGTGCCAGAAGCTTCTCATACTGGCGGAGAATAGCATTTTTCGGCTCCTGCAGAATACGGATCATCATATCCTTATCCAGTCCCTTTAACGTTACCGTTATGGGAAGACGGCCCAAAAACTCCGGAATCATGCCGAAGGTTCTCAGATCCTCGTTGGTTACATGGCTCAAAATGTCAGGATCATGATCAAAGGAATCCTTAAGCACTGCTCCAAAGCCCATGGCGGACTTCTTCGTAAGACGCTCCTTAATGATCCCCTCAAGGTCAGGGAACGCGCCTCCGCAGATAAACAGGATGTTGTCTGTATTTACCGTTGCCATGGGGGTCATGGCATTTTTCTGATTGGAGCCTACAGGTACCTCCACTGTGCTTCCTTCCAAAAGCTTTAAAAGCTCCTGCTGAACAGATTCACCGCTTACATCCCTGGTATTGGTCTGCTTCTTTTTGGCAATCTTATCAATTTCATCAATAAAGATAATCCCCTTCTGGGCCCGCTCCACATCATTGCCTGCAGCCGCCAGAAGCTTGGATACCACACTTTCGATGTCATCGCCAATATATCCGGCCTCTGTCAGAGAGGTAGCGTCTGCGATCGCTAACGGTACATCTAAAAGCTTTGCAAGCGTCTTTACCAGATAAGTCTTTCCGCTGCCCGTCGGTCCGATCATCAAAATGTTGGACTTTTCAATCACAATATCGTCACTGTCAGAGCCTTCTTTTCCCAGAAATGCTCTCTTATAATGGTTATATACAGCCACTGCCATAACCTTTTTAGCCTTTTCCTGTCCGATCACATAGGCATCCAGCTTTTCCTTAATCACATGAGGCGCAGGTATATCCTTCATGGTAAGCTGAGGCTGAGGCTCCTTACTCTTTTTAAGCTTCTGCTTTTTGGGGATCTCAGCCTTTGGAGGCATCTGGGACAGATCATTAAAGTTCAGATTCATATAGGGCATATTGGGAATCTGAGAAAGATCCATCCCGCTTTTCATCACAGAATCAAAAGCCTTCTGCATACAGTCATGGCACAGGTTCATACCTCCCGGCATGGAAATCATGGGGCCCGTTTTACTCTCCGGCCTGCGGCACATATAGCAGACCTTTTCATATCCCTCATCCTCCCGATCCTTTCCTTCGGACCGGGAAACGTCATTTTTCTCTATCTCTTTCTCTTCCAATGTAAATCTCCTCTCTCATGGGCAATATAAACTTATTGCTGCCCGGATGCCGCTGCCTGTTCCTCCGCAGGCATTGCTGCCAGTGTTACGGTAACCGTCAGCTCCTGGTACACTCCGTCGATCTGTCTCTGAACAGTCAGTTCTACCTGCTCTCCGGCCCGGTAGCCTGCTAAAATCTCCTGAAGGCCCTCCATGTTCCGCACGGTCTGGCCATCTAATTTGGTAATAATATCCTTCTCCCACAGCTCAGAGGAGGCTGCTGCGCCGGACTCCAGGATCTTATATACATAAGCGCCTCTCGGCATGCCAAAGGTCTTTGCCGCATTTTCATCTACATTCGTTCCCTGGATTCCCAGATATCCCCTTTCCGCCTCAGGAATATCAACCTTTGATCTGCGCTTTGTAAGCTGGTCAATAATATCCTGGGATTTTGAAATAGGGATGGCATAACCAATGCCCTCTACCTCGGTAGAAGCATATTTTGCCGCATTAATCCCAACTAGCTCACCCTTCATATTTAAAAGAGCGCCGCCGCTGTTTCCAGGATTGATCGCCGCATCTGTCTGAAGAAGTACGCGGGTATTTCCCTCTTCCGTCTGCACTTCCCGGTTTATGGCGCTGATATAGCCGACTGTCACAGACTGGCCGTAGCCAAGGGCATTTCCAATGGCGATCACACCCTGTCCCGGCTTTAATTCATCCGAGTTTCCCACAACTGCCGGATGGATCTGCGCTTTGGTTTCTTCTTTAATCTGATCTAAAGGAATGGCAATCACTGCCAGATCCGTTTCCGGATCCGTTCCCTTTGTCACAGCATCTACCGTTTCCTCATCAATAAATGTAACCTTTAAGGATGTGGCTTCCTCCACCACATGATTATTCGTTACAATGAGAAGCTCTGTCTCATTTTCCCCGATAATAATGCCCGATCCGCTGCTTGGCACCTCATAGGTCTGTCCGCCCAGTCCGCCGCCGAAAAACCAGTCATAGCCGAAATCACGGCTCTGATATACGGCTGTGCTTGTGATAGCCACTACCGAAGGCATTGCTTCCTCCACGATGACAGACACATCTGTAACCGGAGCAGCGATATAAGACGGCGTCGCAGTTTCGGGCCCGGCGAACGGATCTGCCGGAGGCTTTTGCCCTTCGGGCGCCTTCCAGTCCCCTGCTTCCGGTTCCCCTGAAACAATGGCATACAGATTCTTAAAAACGCCGGAGGACGCGATCTGTACTCCCACCATCACACCTCCTGCAATGGTACCAAACAGCAGCGCCCCCGCTGTGATCCAGGCTGCCTTCTTTAAAATGCCTCCCTTTTTAGGTCTCTCTTCTTCAGGCTCTCTATTCCAATTACGATCCTTATCTTCTTCGTACATTTGCTGTATCTCCTTCCTTCACTTATGTGACTATCTTATAATGAAACAGAAAAAATATCAAATAAATAATTGATAAACAAACCGCCGGGGAAATCGTCATTTTTCCCCGGCGGTCTGCCGTATCATCCCTTATTCTCAGGCTCCCGGACCGATAATTACATCGTTTTCCGGATTTCCTTCAATAATCACATTTCCTGCTCCGGGTATAACTCCTGAGGCGGAAGACTCCGTCTGTCCCGGTTTTGACTGTCCTGCTCCGGAACTGACCGGACTTGTCTGAGAAGGCCGAGACGCTGCTCCAGGCCCGCTGTCTGCATCTCCCGATTCAACTGCACCGGGTCCCTCAGAGCCTGCATCTGTACCCTTAGCGGGCTTTGTCACTGCTTCCGTCGTGGCAGAAGGCAGTGTCCCGCTGGGTACTGTCGGCTTCAGGCTGCCCGAAGACTCTGTCGATGCTCCCGGCTTTGACTGGCCTGAATGCGTGCTGCCGGAGGACTCAGACGGGAGCATCCCAGGACCGTAATTCTCCGGCGGATCGATCACATTTCCGTTCTCGTCTGTCTCAAGCTCCAGTCCCCACGGATATTCACCGTCAATCACATCCTCATTCCCATGCTTCGTGCTCTCGCTGCTGCTCTCGGAGGTTTCAGTCCCGTTTTCTTTCGTTTCTTCCTTTGTCTGAGCTGCCGTAGTAGCCTTCGGCACATAGCCTCCGTCTGTTCCCACGCTCTCGATAGGCTTTCCTTCCTTGTACATACCAGTATCAGCTGAAATTTTGGCGCTGATCTTTTTTACCATTTCACTTGGTACATAATTCTCATCATCGAATAAGAACTGATGAAGCTTGATCACATTGCTCTCCAATGTCTGTGGAATGACGCAGGCGCCCTTTTTGCCCAAAATCCCGTCACTTCTGGCCTCTGGGAATCCTGCTGTAGCTGCAATGTGGTATTTGGTAAGGTTTTTAGCCATAGGAATCATATCATTTAAGGTAATACTGGTAAGGATCTGCGGAAATACCACTTCCATTACATTATTTACAACTGCAAAGTCCGCTTTCTTCAGCTTATCAAAACTGAGCTCGATCACCTTTCTCTGGCGCTCTGTACGGGCATAATCCGTATCCATCTTGCGCAGTCTGGCATACGCTACCGCCTGAACACCGTCCAGATGGTTCGGGCCGGCCTTCTTTAAATGATGGGAACCAACTCCGGTGGATTCTACCGTTTCTGTAATATAAGAATTGATATAGTAAAACTCTGCCTTGCTCAGCTCTACATCCACACCGCCCAGAATGTTGATGGAATCTGCCACAGCCTTCCAGTTAAAAGTCGCATAATCATCAATCTGTAAATCCAGATTCCGGTTCAGGGCCTCTACCGCCTGCTTTGGGCCGCCTCTGGAATAAGCTAAATTGATCTTATTATAGGAATTTTTCTCGTCTATGTTCAGATAGGTATCTCTGAATACGCTCACCAGCTTGATGGCGCCCGTCTCCTGATTGACTGTACAGAGTATGATAACATCAGACATATTCCCCTTGCCTACAGAGTTGTTCCGGCTGTCCACGCCGAAAAGAGCCACAGTCCAGTACCCCTTCATCTGCTCCTCTTTTTCCACAGAAATATAGGGATTTGTCATATCTGCCTGATTAAACTCCGTATCCGTCTGCATATTGGACCACATCCGCTTTCCCCACCAGACACAGCCAATAACTGCAAAAGCCGTAATCTGAGCTGCGATCAGAAGGATAAGCCCCCTGAGGGTAAGTCCGCCAAAAAACCGCTTTGGCCCACCGCTGCCTCTGCCGCCTGCCCGTCTGCTGCGGACTTTATCCGTACTTCGTCCCGCTCTGTACCCTGTGCTTTTTTCGCGCTCTGGAACGGTTCTCCGGCCGGTACTCTCCCTGTGGCTTCCCGCCCCAAACTCTATTTCCTCTTCTTCGTCAAAATCACTGTCCAGATCCATATAGGAATCCTCTTCCTGCTCTCTGCGGAAAGCGGTGCTTCGTCTGGGACGTTTTCCCTCTGTCTCAGCCTGACGGAAGGCAGGGACAAAGGTATGACCTGTGTTCCCTGCCTTTGGCCTGCGTGCTTCCTGTTCTTCCTCCGGATCAAATCCGAACTCAAATTCATCGCGATTCATATGTTCATCCTCACTGCATCAGTATGCATTTTTATTGATAAAGCCTTTAAAGATTGTCAAAAACATAATCTTAAAATCAAAACCAAGGCTCCAGTTTTCGATGTAATACAGATCGTGTTCGATCCGTTTGGTAATGGAAGTGTCCCCCCGATAGCCGTTTACCTGAGCCCAGCCTGTCAGCCCGGGCCGCACCTGATGCTTGATCATATAGCGGGGAATCTCCTCCTTGAACTTTTCCACAAACAGCGGCCGCTCCGGCCTTGGCCCTACCAGACTCATATCCCCGATCAGGATATTGTAAAACTGGGGCATCTCGTCAATACTGGTTTTTCGTATAAAGCGGCCCACCGGCGTTACCCTTGGGTCATGGGGCGTAGTCCAGCGTGTTTTTTCCTTTCCCGGATCCTGAACCTCCATAGAACGGAACTTGTACATCTTAAAGGGCCTGTTGTGGAGGCCGATCCGCTCCTGACTGTAGAAAATGGGGCCCGGAGAGGTCAGCTTTATGAGCCCTGCCGTAAGGAGCATCACCGGAGAGAACAAAAGAAGGCCGAAAAGAGCTCCTCCAATGTCCACAATCCGCTTTACCGTAGCGTTAAATACGTTCGTCAGAGGCACATGGCGGATATGGATCACCGGCAGTCCCTGAAGATCCTCCATATAGGGAATCGTAGGTATAATATTATTGTAATCCGGAATGAATTTGGTATGAACGCCGGATTTCTCACAGACTGCCACGATTGATTCCAGATTTGAATACTCATTGATACTCAGGGTAATGGCAATTTCATCCAGCGTATTTGCTGCCAGAACGCTTTCCAGCTGGTTTATGGTTCCCAGGATCCTGACATTTTTATAGGCATATCCTGACGGTCTGCCGTCATCCAGGATCCCCTGGATATGATATCCCCACTCAGGATTTAAAGCCACCCGGTCAATAAAGCCTTCCGCTGCCCGGCTGTAGCCCACTAAAAGGATGTGCTTCTGATTATAGCCGTTGGTGCGCAGAGAGCGCAGAAAAAGGCGGATCGCCATACGTTCCGCTTCCAGCAAAAGGATATTTAAAACGAAAAAGCAAAGAAGCATCCTGGTGGAGAAATATCCCAGGTGGATAATGATATTTCTTCCGCCAAACAGAATCAGCGTAAAAAACATAAGGCCGATCACATTGGCCTTACAGATGTTGGCAAACTCTGATCTGCGTCCCTGGATCCGCTTCGGCACATAAAGGTGAAAACAGGCATTTAACACCAGATACACCGGTATGATAAATATAAGCGCCGCAAAATAAACGGGCGGTTCCAGAGTTTTCACATTGTATTCCAGAGGGATCACTTTTCCGCTGACTATGATCAGCCAGGCAAGAAAATATGCCAGAACCGTCATAACCACATCCAAAAGGACATGAATCCGGTTCAGCTTCTTTTGATTATCTTTTATCATGGAAAATCACCTGATATTCAGTCTCATCCGGCAGAACCCTTTCTTCAGGCACTCTGCCGGGTGCTCCTATTATAGCTTATTTAAACTCAAGATTCTATAACATTTATCTTAAAATATGATAAAATTCGCCTTTTTACTTCCTTTTTTCCAGCTGCCTTAAGGAAAATTCGTAGAAATACAGAAGAGTACCTGTAAATAATTCCCATTCGATTGCCAGATAGTTTTTCAAATGCTCCGGTCTGTATCCTACCTTTTTACATTTCCCTGCTGTTGCCAACCCTTCCTTCACGCCTGCAAGATAATCCGCTCCAAAGCCGCGCTTTTTAAAAAACAGATATTTCACAGTCATTCCTGCTCCAATGGGCAGGACGTTGACAAGCAGCTGCAGGAAAGGCATATTTTTATAATTTAGGTAAATATTATTCCGGGCCGCCAGCCGCACCTTAAAGGAATTATACTTGGAACCGCTGGTGCCGCTGCCCACATGGTACACAACTGCGTGAGGACAGTAAACATTATCATAGCCTGCAATCCTGGCCCGGTAGCCTACGTCAATGTCCTCTAAATAAGCAAAATGCATCTCGTCAAAATACCCGATTTTTTCAAAGATCTCCCTGCGGTAAATGGCAGCTCCGGCGCAGGCGGAAAAGACTCTGCAGGGGTGGCTGTAGCCCCCGGAGGAACGTCCTACGCCCCTCTGATACGCCCAGCCAAGGAGGCTGTACATATCTCCTGCATCATCCATCTTATCCTTGTGATACATCTGGATCATCTTGCTGCTGACAGAAAAAATCTTAGGCGACCTCTCAATGGCCTTAACCATTTCACCGATAAAATGGCAGTCCGGCTCTGTATCATTGTTTAACAGAAGCACATAGGGCGTCTTTGCCGCCCTGATCCCCACATTAACCGCCCCGGAAAAACCGGTATTGGTATCCAGAAAAATCGTGGGGATCTGATGCTCCTTAAGCCACTCCACACTGCCGTCCGTGGAGCCGTTGTCCACCACCAGGATCTGAAATTTGTGGTAAATCTGCAGCTCCAGCGCCTTAAAGCAGGGTTTCATGAATTTTAATCCGTTATAATTGGGTATGATCACAGTGACCTTGATTCGATTGCTCATTTTCCTTCCTTTTCCTCCGGCCCATAGGCATCGTACACAGACAGGTCATAGGGTTCTCCGATCTTCTCCTTCAAGAGATCACGAAGGGCAAAATTAGACTTGCGGAGCGTGAGATTGGGGTTGTAGTAAGGATCTCCCTGCTCCAGGATCTCCGGCCATTTTTTATGGAACATGGCAACCTCCCGGTTAAAGCGGGCCACCTTTTCCGGCGTGTCCTCCAATCCCCTGGACTTGGATTCATAGTGGTAAAGGCAGGCATAAGGCGCATATACTACCAGTTTCCCCAGCGCCCGCACTTTCATACAGTAATCAATATCATTAAAGGCGACTGCCAGCTCTGTGCTTAAGCCTCCCACAGTCTCAAAGACGGATTTCTTTGTCATCAGACAGGCTGCAGTGACTGCGCTGTAGTCCTGTGCACACATGGCACGGTGGAAGTAGCTGTTCTCAGCCTTGTGAAGGCCGATAAAGGTATGGCCCGCAATCCCGCCAAAGCCCACTACCACGCCTGCATGCTGGATGGTGTCATCTGCATAAAGCAGTCTTGCTCCCACGATCCCCACATCCTCACGCTGGCAGAAGCCCAGCATCTCCTTTATGCTGTCCGGCTCTAAAAGCTCTGTATCATTATTTAACAAAAGAAGATACTCGCCGGATGCAAAGGATGCTCCGAAATTATTGATGGCTGAATAGTTAAAGCCCTCCTTCCATGTCACTACCTTAACATTGGAATGAGCCTCCTGAAGCTTTTTATAATATGCAAAGGTCTCCGGACTGGTACTGTTGTTCTCCACAACGATAAATTCCAGATTCTGATAGGTGGAACGCTCCATCAGAGAACGGATACAGGTATCCAGATCCTGGCTGTGGTCTTTATTGGGAATGATCACAGACACAAGGGGTTCTCCCTGAATCTTAAAATGCGTGTGGTAAATGCCGTAATCCACACCCTTTTCCACGGATTCTGCCGGGATTCCCACTCGCTCATAGTGAGCCATAACCGCTCTGGAGCCTGCCTCGAAGGCGTACATCTTACTTTCCGGATTGCTGGCTGTGGACCCCTGATGGCAGCGCCAGTGGTAGAGCACCTTTGGAATATGAACGATTTTGGCGGCTTTTTCCGTACACCGGAAAATAAAATCATAATCCTGAGCACCGTCAAACTCCTTCCTAAAGCCTCCAACCTGATCCAAAAGGCTCTTTTTTACTACAAACAGATGGCAGATATAATTGACACTGGTAAGAAGATCCGGGTTAAAATCAGGCTTGAAATGCGGATCAAACAGCGCCTTTCCGTCCATATCCAGCTTATCCTCATCGGAATAAAGGACTTCACAGTCCGGATGCTCGTTGACTGCCTTTACCACCTCATAAAAGGCGTGCTCCGGAAGGGTATCGTCGTGATCAGCCAGGATCACAAAATCGCCGGAAGCCATTTCAAGAGCCGCATTGGTATTGCCGGAAATGCCCCTGTTTCCGCCCAGCACCGCATAGCGTACTCTGGGATCCTTCTGGGCGTAGCGCTTTAATACCCGTTCCACGCTCTGTCCTCTGGGACTGCCGTCTGCAATGCACAGCTCCCAGTTGGTATAGGTCTGATCAATGATGGAATCGATCATTTCCCGAAGATAATGCTCCGGGGTGCGGTAGACGGGTATAACCACAGAAAGAAGGGGCTCATATTCAAAACGCGCTTCCCTCTGGGCCTTTAACTCCTCCTCTGTGGGCTTTGTAAGCTCATACCACTCGCTGTAGTCATAGTCATTATCAAGGCCCTGAAGCTTGTGACAGGACTTCTTTATCAGAGCCTTAAGTCCATTTTCCTTCCAGAAATCTGCAGCCACACGGACGGTCTCCATGTTCATCAGGTCCTTAATCTTTTCCATCCGCTTATGAGCCACGCTGGAACGCTTTGCGATCAGCTCTTCATTATACTTGATCTTTGCCTGGCGTCCCTCACAGCGGATCAAAAGCCAGTAGGTCTTTCCTCTCTCATAGGGGAACTGGATGTCAAAGCCAAAGTCCCTGTCATACGTCTTTTTGAAATAAATCTGGCTCACATCATCTCTTCTGGTCGTAACCAGCTTATATTTCACCGGGTTATGGCGTTCATCCTCTACCCGGAAGGTCGCCCTGCTTTCCGGAGATTTTCCCAGAACCCATCCGTTTAATGTAATGGAATTTTCACGGATCCGCACAATGTCTATCTTATACTTCATCCTTTTTTCCTTCCTCTTTCTCTTCCGGCTTCTCATCAAAATTCAGGCGCTCCGCTTCAATCACCAGAGGCCGCTTCATGACTCTCTGATTGATGCTCATAATGTATTCGCCCAGAAAACCGATGAAAAAGAGCTGGACAGAGCCCAGAAACAGCATACCGATCAGCATGGGAGCCATACCGGCCGGAAAACGGTCCCACCAGATCAGCTTCATTACCAGATAAACAAGAGCGATCAGCATACTGACCGCGGCGCAGACCCCTCCGAAAATCGTAGCAAGGCGCAGCCCCTCTTTTGTATAGGAAGTAACGCTTAACATGGCTGCGTCGTAAAGGCGGTAAAAGTTATTATGCGTCTTTCCTGCCCTTCTCTTTGGCTGCTCGTAGGGAATCTCCTTGCGCTTATAGCCAAGCTCTGCCACAATCCCCCGCAAAAAGGGCGTAGGATCATCCAGACGGCGCAGGATTTCAATAAACTCCCTGTCATAAAGGCCGGAGCCGGTAAAATGCTCGATCTGCTCCACATCTGACAGCTTTTTGATGGTCTTGTAGTAGCAGGTACGGAGCCAGTACATAAATTTGTTCTCCTGACTGCTGGTCTTGATCCCGATTACGATCTTGTAGCCGTTTTCCCACTCACGGACGTATTTGGGAATCATTTCCACCGGATCCTGGAAATCTGCCACCATTTCAATGACGCAGTCTCCTGTCACCTGGAGCATACCATAGTAGGGGGAGTTAAACTGTCCGAAATTGCGGGCATTAAAAATCGCCTTGATCTTCGGATCACTGCTGCACAGAGTCCGCAGCACCTCCCTCGTTCCGTCCGTCGAATCATTGTCAATAAAGACCAGTTCGTAATCGTACTGGGGAAGTTCATTTTTCAGGATATCTGTTACCGCCTGGCTGATGGGCCCTACATTTTCGACCTCATTGTAGCAGGGGATCAATATGCTGATCTTTTTCATTTGGATGTACATCTCTTTCTAAAATAATCTTGTAATGGTTTATGGGAGCATCTGGCGGATGCCCTGGGAAAAGGAATACGCTTCCTTAAAGCCTCCGGTCAAGGCCGCCAGCTTCTCTACGGAAGGCCGCACAGACAGGGCCCCTTCCTTTGCCTGAACAAAGGAGCCGTATTCCAGACTTCCTCTTCCTCCCGCCTCTTTCCAGACCTCCTCCACAAAGGAGCGCAATACCCGCGTATCCCTGCTGGCAACATTGACAATCTCGCTGATTTTCGGGCTGTCCTTTTCAGACGGAAGATGGCGGTACAATTCATATACTGCCTGAACTGCGTCTTCTATATACATAAAGTTCCACTGATGAAGGCAGGCGCTTAGGGAAACGCTCTTTCCCTGGGGCAGCTCCCGCACCAGAGTGGAGATGATCGACCAGGGGTGATCCCCGGGGCCGTAGACGCTGAAAAACCGCAGATGGAAATAGTGAAGCCCCAGCTCTTTGCACAGAGGAGCCGCCTTCTGGTAAAATTCCCACTTGGCCTTTCCATACTGGTTAATGGGGGCGCATTCCCTGTCCTCAGACATGATTCCGTCCGTAAGTCCATACTCCACCCGGGAGCCTGCATCCATAAAAACAGAGCAGGAAAGAGCCTTTGCAGCCCGGATACATTCCAGAGAACCTGCCACATTTTTGGCCTGAACTTCCGGAGAATCAATCTCCTGACGGTTTACACCGCCCCAGGCAAAATGGAAAAATGCATCTGCAGAACCAATCTGTGAAACACAGTCTCCGGCCCGGTCCATGGACCAGGGAACGATGTGCAGGTTTTCGTGAACCGGAAGCGCCTTAAGATTAGGGGAATCCGGACGGGACAGGGCAAAAACCTCTGCCCCTTCTCTCAAAAACAGGGCCGCAAGGTAACTGCCGATAAAGCCGGTTGCCCCTGTGATAACGATTCTCATAAGCTGTCCTCCTAGAGCATTTCCAGATGATTGGAACGCATGGCCCGGATCTCCACCTCAGGACCAAATTTCTCCCGGATCAGGGCCGCAATCTCATCCGTATAGCCGGGAGCAGTGATAATGACGGCGTCCACCGGATGCTCCTCAAAATAGGACGGGGCTACGATGGGAAGATGGGAGGCCGGAGCAAATTTTCCCTGTTTAAAGGGAGCGGAATCAATGATATACTCTGCCTTCTTTCCAAGGCTGGTTGTAGCTGCCAGCGTAAAGCCCTGATGACTGGCTCCCCAGATGGCTGCTTTTTTCTTCCAGGCATCCAGATACTTCATATAGGTATCCATCTCCCGGCGCAGATTCACATAGCAGTCCAGCAGATTGCCCGTTTCCATCTGGGGACGCTTGCGCACAATAACGGCAAGCGTATCCCTGTTTATCACCTCTGCTTCCTCTACCACAAAGCCCGTACGATCCAGCAGGGAAGTCAGCGTATCAAAGGTATAGTAGGCAATGTGATCCCGGATCAGCTCATAATAGCTGCTGTGATCCATAATATACTCAAAGCTTGGAACGGTAAGAAGTCCCATCCCGTCATCTTCCAGATTATTGTAAATACAGCGCAGCATCCCTGCCGGATCCGGCTGATGCTCCAGAAAATTAAAAGATAAAAATACATCATAAAAGCCGCCTGGGATCACCGTATCCGCATGTTCTGTAAATCCCTGCTCCACTGCAAGGCCCTGAGCCCTGGCAAGCTTAACCAGCGCCGGATCATGCTCAATCCCGTGACCCTCTACCGGAAATTCCTCTAATACCTTTAAAAATTCTCCCTGTCCGCAGCCTACCTCGATAAACCGCTTTCCTTCTAAATGGTAAGTTTCGATCAGGTGCCTGTACTGTTTTCTGCGCAGCTCCGCCATAGTGGTGGAATATCCTCCGGCGCGAATCACATCCCGGTAATAATCCACCGGCTCGCAGTCAAACTGCACCAGGCCGCAGCCCATGCACTGGCAGAGATCCAGAGTAAGCCCCTGATCCTCATCTACATGATCTTTATCCGGCATATGCTGGGCAGAAGCCGGCATATTGTCCAGCGTAAGAAGCGGCGTCTCCCATAAAGGAGCACCGCAGGCAATACAACGTTTCATCTAAATTTCTCCTTTTTTCTCCTGTACCATCCGGCGGATCCCCTCCGAAAAAGGAATCTGCTGGGTAAAGCCCACTGCTGCCTTTAATTTCGTCAATTCCGGCATCAGCGATACCATGCCCTCCGCATTGGGCGGCCTGTCTCCGAAATGATAGCTTCCCAGACTGCCGCAGAGCCGGTGCAGCTCTTCTATATAATCCCGCAGCGGGCGGGTATCTTCCCCCGCCACATTATACACGCCGGCCGGTGCTTTGCCAAGAAGAAGTTTTACCAGCAGCTCTGCGGCCTCGGTCACATAGAGGAAATTCCACTGCTGGGTACAGGGCCCCATTTCCATATGGCCTTCCTTTAAAAAGGTGTCAATGCAGGTGGAAATCAAAGACCATGGGTGATCTCCCGGGCCATAGACGCTGAAAATACGGGTATGGATATAATCCATGCGAAGCTGGCCGGCCAGTTCCCCGGCCTGTCGGCAGACCAGCACCTTATCCTTGCCGTACTCAGATACCGGATGGCAGGGCTGATCCTCCCTCATGGGAGAATCGCAGATCCCGTACTCCGCCTGAGAGCCGGAAAAAAGGAACCGGCTGCAGCCAAGGGCTCCTGCTGTTCTGACAGCCGAAAGCGCATAGCCGATGTTTTTCGCCTGAAGAGCCGGATCCTGCCGATTGGCGCTTCCCGCTCCCTCCCAGCCAAGATGCAGCCAGGCAGAAGCGTCTGTGATATCCATCTCCTTCAGGCGTTCTATCTCGTTTAAATTACATTCCAGAATCCTTATGCTTCCCACAGCCCCCTCTCTCCGGCCTTCCTGTCCATTAAGAGGCAGCGCCTTTAAAAAGGACAGGCCCGCTGAACCGGGCCGTGCCACAGCATACACCTTCTGTCCCTGTTTTAAAAGTTTCTCCACTACAGCCCTTCCGATAAAGCTGGTAGCTCCTGTGACGATCACTGCCATATGGCTGTCTCCTTTTCTGTCTGTTGTTCTGCCGGTTCTCCCAACCGGGAATTATTCCCTGATTCTGGGAATGATCATATTCCGATCCATCTCCTCCTCAGGAAGGAAGGGAGCCAGATCCTCCAAAGGCGGGGATACCAGAGTTCCGTCCGGCAGCCTCTTGGCTGAGGACTTTGGCTCAAAGTTCTGATCCATGGATACAAAGATCTCGCAGATCACCGGGCCTTCGACAGCCAGCGTCTGCTCCACTGCTTTTGCAAGCTCACTGTTGTGCTCTGCCTTTATATAAGGATATCCGTAGGCGCCTGCCAGCTTTTCCATATCCGGGAAACTTAAATCCCCGCTGTCCACTCCGATGCCGATCAAAGGCTCTCCGAAGAAATTCTTTTGGGTCTGGCGGATGGAATGATAGCCGCCGTTATTGATTAAGAATATTTTAATTCCCATTTTATGGTGAATGATGGTCTGAAGCTCCTGAAGGTTCATCTGGATGCTTCCATCACCCGTTACAAGGATCAGATCCTCTCCTGAACGATCCCTTCCCTGGCTGTAGCAGCGGCTGTCTCTGGAGGCAGTCCAGGCGCCAATAGCGGCTGGCAGATCATATCCCATGGCTGCTACGGCAGAATTGGTGATAAACCGCTGTCCCTTCTTGATTACATACGCATGACCGCCTACCACGCAGGCAGAACCATTTCCCACTACCGTAATCTGGCCTTCCTTTAAGCGGCTGCTGATGGCCTGAATGGCCGCATAGACATTAGCCGGCTCCTGATCGGTGAAATTCCAGTGTTTTTCCTGTACCACCGGATAGGTTTCCTTCCACATCCTGCAGGTCTCGCTCCAGTTCATGCCCGGAAGGCCTTCTCCGCCGTCAAAAAGCTGCTTTTCTCCCTTTTTGCTCAGGCTTTCAGCCAGCTGGTTTCCTTCTTTTTCCAGAATTTCATCCAACGCTCCGTCCAGCTGCTCCAGCAGATCCTTCGCATCTGCATGAACCGCCAGATCTGCATGCACCGAAGGCTTCTTTAATTCTTCACTGTCAATATCATTTGCGATCACAAAGGCGGCTCTGGCCCAGGTCTTATAATTGTAGCCCACCTGCCGGATACTCAGACGGCTTCCCACAGACAGCACCAGATCGCTGTTCTGAATGGCAAAGTTTCCAGCCCGGTCGCCCATATTGCCGGCCCGTCCTGTATACAGCGGATGCTCATCCCAGATGCAGTCCTCACTGTCCCAGCCTGTAATCACGGGAATACCAAGCTTCTCTGCCACCCGCATAAACACATCATGGGCTCCGGCGATGCGGATGCCGTTTCCCGCATTGATCACCGGACGCTTTGCAGCCCGGATCTTTGAAAGGATCAGATCAGCCGTTTCCCTGCTCACCTTGCCCGGAAGCAGCTGACGCTTCTCACCCTTTCCGGCCTCATCCTCAGGAATAGCATGGATATTTCCCATTGTCCCCCAGCCGGTTCCGCCATTTTCATAATCCTCCGGATCAAAGCCCTCCAGATCCTCCGTTTCCACAAAAGCCCCCTGGACATTCAGCGGAATATCCAGCCAGCAGGGTCCGGGACGGCCGGACTTTGCCAGATACAGGGCTTTTTCCAGACAATACCGGATTCTCATGGGATCGATCACCATTTCCGAATACTTTGTCATGCAGTCAATGGACTTACAGATATCAAACTCCTGATCTCCCATTGCCCGGATTCCCAGACCGGACCATCTGGCTGTGGTATCGTAGCGCACCTGACCGGAGAGAACCAGCATGGGAATGGAATCCAGCCACCCTCCTAATACGCCTGTAATCGCATTGGTGCCGCCGGGACCTGTGGTAACGCACAAAGCGGCAATCTCATTGTGAATCCGTGCGTAGGCCTCTGCCGCTATAGCGCAGGCCTGCTCATGGTGATCATAGATGCAGCAAAGCCCTTCCTGATGGCCCAGGGCATCGTCCAGATGCATCGCTCCGCCGCCTGTTACCATAAATGCCTGACGGATTCCCGCCTTTACAAGCATTTCCGAAATATAATTTGAAACCTTTATTCTCATATCTTCTCCTTTGCCGTACCGCAATCCGATATCAAAGGGGACAGCACATCTGCCCCCAACATCATACGGTGAGTATATCACAAAACCATTAAAAAGCCTACTACCATTTTCCCTGGCAGGGGTTCCCGGCTGCCGGGAAAGTCCTTCCATTCCTTCCAGTAAGCCTCACTGGAAATCCGGCCGCTCACCCGCTATAATGAGCCTCGTAATGCAACAACGGATTTTCGGCCGACACACACATTTCAAAAGGAGAGAATTATTATTATGAAAAAACAGACAAAGCTTCTGGCTGTATTATCCACCGCAGCTCTTGCTGCAGCCCTTTCTTTTCCTGCATATGCCAAAAATGCAGGCTGGGCACAGGAAAACGGCAACTGGTACTATTATGACTCCTACGGGGAGCCCCTTACCGACACCTGGAAGAAGTCTGGTGACGACTGGTACTATCTGGATTCTGACGGAATCCGTGCCACTTCCACTCAGATTGACGAATACTATGTAGATGAAGACGGAAAACGCGTTACTATGAAATGGATTTCCGTAGAAAATGAAGATTACTGGTCTGAACAGGATGAGCCGGAGTTTCTCTACTATTATTATGGAAGAGACGGAAGAGCCTTAACCTCCACCTGGGCCTCCATTAACGGACAGTGGTATTATTTCAACGAGGATTCCATCATGGAAACCGGCTCCATTCAGGTAGACGGCTTCAATTACTATCTGGGCGAAGATGGAAGCCGCAAGACCGGCTGGGTGCTTTTAGAAGATGAAACAGACGATCCGGAGATCATTGAATCCTGGTACTACTTCGATAACAGCGGAAAGCGCATCGAACATGCGGTTGATAAGAAAATAAACGGCAATTACTATACCTTTGTAGACGGAAAGATGCAGACCGGCTGGTTTAAGCTTCCCGCAGCAGAAAACGCCGCCACCGCTTCCGAGGCTGTCAAAGCCGACGCCTCCTCTATTTCCGGTTATCAGTATTATGATGAGGACGGAAAGCGTGCCTCCGGCTGGAGAACCATTGAAGGCGCTGAAGGCATCAGCGAGGAAGCCGAGGTTTACAAGTTTTACTTTAAAAACGGCGTTCCCCATCACGCTCAGTCCGGCCTGGAGCTCTTCTCCATCGACTCCAAGAAGTACGCCTTTAACACAAAAGGCGAAATGCAGACCGGAAAGCAGTCTGTAAACATCGGCGACGGCGCCTCTGCCAACTTCTATTTCGGCGAAGACGGCGCTATGAAAACAGGGAAGCAGACAATCTATGACGAAGACCTGGGTGAAACCCAGAACTGGTACTTCCACACCGACGGCTCCAAAAAGGGACAGGGATATCACGGCATCAAGGATAACACCCTCTACATTCACGGACTCCGTCAGGAGGCTGATCCCGACCTGCGTCTGGTTCCGGCTGATCTGGACGGTACCCGCTATCTGATCAATACCAACGGTGCTATCCAGAAAGCCGGCTCCTCCTCCAAATCCAACGCAAAACCTGAGCTTGGAGCAGGTTATAAGGATTTCAAGGATGAAAATGACACCATCTGGACCGTAAACACCAGCGGCATCATCCAGTAACCCACCGCCTCTCACCCACATCCGTTCACCCTGTGACGGGCGGAAAATAAAAATATTTCCTTAAAGGCCATATCAGATCAGTTTTTATACAAACTGTCCCTGATATGGCCTTTACATTAAGCTCCTCTTTACAAATTCGCCCATAAATGCTAAACTTATTCAACAGAACGTCTGATTTTCCAGAAATTCGCCATTTTTTTTGTTTATTTTGCTTTTTTTGAAATATTTTAAAAAACAGCGGTATATTTTCCGCTCTCATGCGTTATTTATTATAGACTGATCAAGTTTGTAGTAGGAGGATTATATAAATGAGAGAGCTTGCTGCTTTTTACTGTCCCAAATGCGGATATTATGCATATTATCAGACATCCCGTCATCCCCAGTGTCCCAGATGTAATTCAAAGGATACTATGAATATGGTGCGGATGCATTACAAAGAGTTTATGAATATGAGCTGTCAGGAGCGCGATGATTACCTTGGAAATGAAATTCTAAAGCAAAATCCTTCCCTGATGGAGCGCATAACAGCTCCCCATAAGAAATACAACAGCCGTGAAGTCATTGCAGAAATGAATATGGAAATCATGCGGTTAGATACGGAAAACAAAATTCTCAGCGATACCGTAAAATGGATGCATGATACCATCTGGGAAATGATGCGGGAACAGCGGAAGGCGCAGAAACAGGCGGACGCTTCCTGCAAAAAGCCTGATGCCCATGACAACCATACATAGACGCCAAAATCCCTCTTCCCTTTGTGCGTTATGTAATGTATAATGAACTTACAGAACATTGTATTGTGCATTTTCACTTTTCAGATGCAGTGAAATGAAAGGAGCGGTACTATGAGCGGTAAGATCATAACCATTGCACGGCAATTTGGAAGCGGCGGACGGGAGGTTGCGATGCGTACCGCCAAAGAATTAAATATCCCCTTTTATGACCGGGAGCTGGTTGAAATGGCTGCAGAAAAAATGGGCCATGCAGCAGTAAGCGTAGAAAAAGCAGACGAATCGGCCCTGATGGGATTTCTGGCTGATTACCATGTGCCGCGGGAACCCAATTCCGTCACCGGATACGGACTTTCTCTGCCGGACAGTACCTATGTAACCCAGACGATCATCATTGAAACGCTTGCCCGGAAAGGCCCCTGCGTCATCGTAGGACGCTGCGGCAATTATGCCCTGCGCTCCAGAAATGACGTCATAGACCTGTTTATCTGCGCCAATATGGAGGACCGGATCCACCGGATCATGGAACGGTATCATTTCTCCGAAAAAGATGCCATAAATGCCATCCATTCCACGGATAAGCGCAGAAAGCATTATTATGAAAACTACACGCACCAGAAATGGGGTTCCATTGATTCCCACCAGATGCTCTTAAATGTAAGCCGTCTAGGCATGGATCGAACCGTAGAAATCATCAAACAGCTTTACAATCATTGAATTTTTGCCCGTTTTCACTTGAAATATCCCATCGTATGTCATATATTATTGTATACTGCCCCTTAAGGGGACTGATCTTATACAAATGAGGAGTATGAAATGGATATCAATCAACTGATGAACAGTCTCAAAGAAACCTATGGATTTTCCAAAACGGAGTGGAATGAATTAAACGGCGAACCCCTTGCCGAATTTTCCCTGTGGCTTACAGAGGAGCACATTTCCCGCTTTATCGAAAAAGCTGGCCGTTTAACCGCTATCATCGAATCCTGCGCCAACATGGTAAGCATCTGTGAACCGGAATTAAAGGACACCCTGATGGCTACCACCATCCAGTGCTGCGGGGCAAACCAGCTTAAGATCCGCACCTCTGAATCCATGCTGAAAATGCTGGTAGGTTCTATTTTTGACTGATCTCTTCGTGAATATGACATACTGTGGTTATTGCCCGGCAGCGGGGAAAGCGTGCGCTCTTCCTGTGTGCCGGGCAATGCATATCCGGAAAGGAGAATTCTTATGAAGAAACATACGCTGCAGACCCTCTGCACAGCTACCCTTATTTCCCTGGGCCTGTCCTTTACTGCCACGGGAGAAGAACGGATCACCGATGTTTCCCTTATTTTCAGTTACGATCAAAGTCCTGAAGGCGGAAAAGAAGTCGGAGAACTGACCGCCGTTTCCAGCAGCAGCCAGTTCACCGTGGAAGGTTCCGGATATCTGAAGGATGACGATACCTGGAGCTACGGAGAATGGCCTGTGGGAGAAGTGGAACTTTCTGCAAATGAAGGGTATTATTTCCCTACTGCCGCCAGAAGCCTTTTCCATCTTTCCGGAGACGGCGTCCAGTATCAGAGCGCCCGCACAGAAGACGAGGGAAGCACTCTGATCCTTCATGTCCGCCTGCCCAGAATCGACGGGGCCATTCCTGCTCCCCTTACAGCGGACTGGAGCGGTCATACAGCCGTCTGGGATGAGGCAGCCGGGGCAGACCAGTATGAAATACAACTTCTTAAGGACAGACGCACTCTTACCACCCTTACCAGCTCTGCTGCCTCCTGCAGCTTTGAAAATTGGATCAACAATGAAGGTTCCTATACCTTCCGTGTCCGGGCATATAACAGAAAAGACAGGAAAAACAGCGGTTGGTGCTCCGATGCAGAGCCCCTTGTCATCACCCCAGAGGAAGCCTGGTTCCACAGCAACGGCATCTGGAAGGAAGAAAATGGAAAACACCTCTTTCTGTATCCAAACGGCGCTTTCCCACAGATGGCCTGGAGGCAGATTGATGGAAAATGGTACTTCTTTGACGGCGCAGGATATATGGTTTCCCAATGCTACGTCCGTTCAAAATCCTCCGATCTCTATCACTGGATCGGAACAGACGGCGTGTGGGATGAAAACGGGGATACGAAACAGCCGAATCGGGCACAGTATGAGGTGTATTAGTTTCCTTTGCCGGAGAAACTTCCCTATCCTCCCAGCGTTACATCCTGCCTGCTATACCACTCAAGGGCCTCCTCCACATGGGAAGGCTTAAAATCCGGCCAGTAGTCATCTACTACATAGATATCCGAATACACGGACTGCACAGGGAGAAAGCCTGACAGCCGCCGCCTGCCGCCCCAGCGTATAATCAGGTCGATCCGGGACACTTCAGCAGTTTTCAGCTTCTCTCCCAGCAGCCCGTCCTTTAAGCCGAAATCCCATTCCCAGCTGTAATTTACAAGGAAATTGATCTTCATACCTCCCTTTCCGAAGCTGCGGCGGGTTGTATAGGGCAGAAATTCTCTGGGAAATACAGATGACTTCGTATTTCCCAGCACTAAAAGACTTGCATCCTCCTTTGAGAGCTCCTCTACTGCCGCCACGCAGGCGGCTGTAAATGCACGGCGCTGGGCAGAGGGGCGTTTTGTATTGTCCACGGTAAAGCCGTAAAACGTCATTTCCTCCACCCCCAGCTCCCGGCACATCCGAAACAGCTCCATTCCCGGAGCGATGCCGTGATCGTAGCCATCTGCCTTATCCATTCCCGCTCTCACCGCCCATCGGCGATTGCCGTCGGGAATAATACCGATATGTCTTGGAAGCCTCATGTTTGTGTACGTCCTTTCATGTTGATAGTGGGAGTATGGACGGGAAATGTTGGGGATATTCACTTTAGTTGATTGTATATGGTGCATTTCCAATAAAAAATATAGAAAATCGCCTGATTTTAATGTTTTTTAATATGGGCAATGATATAATATAAAAACTATATAAGACGCTGCAGTATACTATTTACTTTCTATCATGAAATTACATTTTGCAAAAAGGAATTTTACATTATGTCAAATACGAAAAAAGCCCTTCTGGTTACCACCGTCAGCGGTTTTATTCCGCAATTTGAAATGAACAATGTCCATATTCTTCAAAGCATGGGATTTGAGGTTCACTATGCCTCCAACTATAATACCCCCTCCTATGGAACAGACAACCATCGTTTGGATGGAACCGGTATCATACGCCATCAAATTGACTTTATTCGCAGTCCCTTCAAACCTGCAAATCTTAAAGTCTATCGCCAGCTGCGTACCCTTATGGAACAGGAAAGCTTTCAGCTGGTACACTGCCATACCCCTATGGGAGGAGTTATGGCCCGTCTGGCGGCTCATACGACCCATACAGGCCCTGTAATCTATACCGCCCATGGTTTTCACTTCTTTAAGGGAGCAAAGCCCGTAAACTGGCTCTGCTACTACCCTATGGAACGTTTTCTGTCCCGCTACACAGATCAGCAGATTTGTATCAATTATGAAGATTATGAACGAGCTAAAAAAGCCTTCCACGCCCGATATACCGACTACATTCCCGGTGTGGGTATCGATCCCTCGCGAATTCCTCATTTGACAGAGGAAGATATCAAAAAAAAGAAGGCCGAACTTGGCCTTCCCTTAGACAAGCTTATACTTCTTTCCTCAGGTGAATTGATTAAACGCAAAAACCATGAAACGATTCTAAAAGCTCTCAGTCAGTTAAAGGAGCTCTCAAACATCCATTACCTTCTATGCGGCCACGGAGCATTGGATACATATCTCCGTGATCTGGCCGAACAGCTTGGCATCTCACACATGGTTACCTTCGCAGGTTACAGAGAAGATATCCTGAAAATCCTGCAGACTGCCGACCTGTTTCTGTTCCCATCCTATCAGGAAGGGCTTCCTATGGCGCTTCTGGAAGCCATGGCCAGCAGTTTGCCCGTGATCTGTTCTGATATCCGCGGAAGCCGGGATCTGATGGGAGATATTTTATCTCAGGATGATTCCATAAGTCGCTGCTCCGGCGGTATTATGGTAAAAAAAGCAGATGACGCTGCTGCCTATAGTAAGGCAATACGCCATCTGCTGAACCACTCTGAAAATCTTAAAAATCTGGGACGGGAAAATATAAATAAAAGCAAAATGTTCTATTCTAATATTGTGATAGAAAAAATGGAAAAAATTTATCAACGTATACTTACCTAAGTTCAAAATATTACTACGTTACTCATAGATTACGCTTGTATCAAGATGATAAATGCAAGCGTTTTATCCCATTTTAGTTTTTACAGTTAGCTTTCGCAGTCTCGTTCCATAATGTGGGTTATACCATTTCATTTTTTGCCATTTCAACTATAGTGTATATAATAGCATTGTCAACAGCGGAGAGCAGACATTTTCCTGAGCTGATTATTCCGGAGCTCTCATAGTGCCGGACTGCCGGTATCCGTTCCTTCGGAACAGGGGTACATTTGAACCGTAATATTCAGAATTTCGCAACCGATACAGCTATTGTCATAAGCAATATAGTTATAATTACCGCGAAGAGTCCCCCCATCCATTACACACATTTTTGCCTCTTCATCAATATACCTCCATTTATTTTGAATCACTTATCTAACAAAAACAAACAATACTTCTAAAACTCTCACGGATTATAAGCTCCCACTGCATTCTTAAATAATATCTTCAGCAGCTCACTATTTCCTTTAAAAAAGCTGATCTTCGTAGGCGTTTTACCTGTCTTCGGATAGGCCCTTGTAACCGGGATTTCACAGGCTTTATACCCAAGCTGTGTAGCCCGAACGGACAAGTAAGCCAGTAATTCATAAGTCATAAAAATGTCCCGAAGCGGCTTTACTCTGTCATCCTGTAAATAGGCTGCTGAATAAGCCCGGTAAGCATTGGTTGTATCTGTAAAGCGCTGGCGAGCTGTCAGTGATATAATCGGCGCGTGGATCAGTTTCACTGAAAGCAGACGTACAAATGGCGTATTAATTGCTTTTCCGCCTTTTATGAATCTGGAACCTTGTATCAGATCATACCCCTCTTTCAATTTCTCAATAAAACGAGGAACATCTTCTATACTGTCTTTATTATTCCCATCGATTGTTATAATGCCTTGATAGCCACGCTGCAGCGCCCACCAGATGCCCATACGAAGCTGCGCTCCTTGTTTCCCCTTATCTTTTTTGGTCAACAAGGTATTTACCTGCAATTTCCGAAGCGTTGCTTCTTCCGTACATCCATCCGTAGAGCCGCCATCACAGATTACAATATCCGCATACTCTGCAACATGATGCTGATATGCTCTTTTCAGTTCTTTTACGATCCGCTCCCCTTCATTGATGATAGGAATAAGGACTACATAATCTTTGGATTTTTCACTATACTCATTACACTCAAACTGAGGAACTCCTTCTTGGCGTTCATATAACATAATGTTTTCCCCTTTTTCAGCATCCAATAATTTCTAATCTTTATCTATATATCGATTCTACATAACTCATCACATCTTCAATCACAGAAATCTCCTCTGTTTTCCCCATCTCAATGGAAACCCATCTGGAATAATGCTCTTTTTTCAGCAATTCTGCCAATTCTGCATGAAGCGCCCGCATTTCTATCGGTTTCAAATAAGGTTCACTGATATGGATGTGGTTAATCCACGAAACCTTCCCATCAAGTTCCTTGACATCTTCATCATTTTGAACCATTGTACCAATATCTAAATTCAGCCGGAACCCATCCGAAGCTACTGCCTGAATCAAGGATAATGCGTCTTTTGTATTATTGATATAATTTGTATTGTAGATTGTCGGATTGGCTTCCATACCAATTACCGTATGATGCTCTGCTGCATAATCTCCAATCTCTTTAAAAAATGATATTGCTGAATCCGCTGCACTTCCCTCTGGAAGTGTGCGGTTCCGAGGACAGCCAAAAACCAGATTTTCACATCCAATACTTTCAGCAAACAAAACGGCCTTTTTCGTATACTCAATAAGGCTTTTCCGTTCCTCTGCCGACTGAAAGATATTTTCCTGTCTGCCATACCAGATTGACTGCATGGATGGTACAGAAAATCCGTACTGTTCTTTTAATCCCCGGCTCCACTGGGCTGCCCGCTCTAAGTTTTCATATGGCTCCATTGGAAAAATTCTGGTCGGAGCAATCTCCAGACCAGAATATCCACGTTTCTGCATTAAGGCATAGACCTTTAAATCATCAGACGCCTGCCAACCAATATTAGAAATCGATAATTTCATGATTTTCCCCTTACGAAATCAAAGTTCTTTATTTTTTACAAAATCCTTAATCTCTTTCATTACGGTTTCCTTATCACAAATATAACCATTGTTCCCGCCAAACAGCTCACTATGCCTGGTCTTGTAGTTATAATTTGCTGGTTTTCCGTTTAATTCATTTACGAAAGTCTCTCCGCTTAAATAGTGATATAACTCTCCTGCCGATATTGGCGCTGTTGCCGGATGCCATAAAGTAATATTAGCCGCCAATGCCGTCTGAATATCATTCCACAACCTTCCCAGATTATAAAATTGATATACACTGCGGCTGTCTGTGAAATTTAGCGCTGAAAATCCCAACTGCTTAAATTTTCTTTTTAACAGTTCGTTTTCTGTATCATTTAATGGATTTACTTTATAAAATCCATTCTCCTGCAAACTGTAAAACCCTTTTAAATGCTTGTCCTGCTCTGCCAGTTCGTTCATCTTTTCTTCCTTTAGCATAAAAGGAATTACATTGATGTAATCATAAATAAAATTCTTTTTAATATTCTGTCCGAACAATCCAGGCAGACGAATAATCAATGCATCTGGATAGCGTTCCCTTACCCACAGCTCCATCTGATAACGGTTATATCCATATACCTGTAAATCTACCGTATCTACTGCAGAATCTTCATCTACATCAACCGGATTCTTAAATACATCGATTGTGGAGATAAAAACCAGCTTTTTCGGATTAATCCGCTCAATATTCGTTTCTGCCTGCAAAATTAAATCCCAGTCCTTCTCCGGTGCATTGTTTGCTAAATATTTTTCTGCCCGAAGCCCGGAATACACCAACAAATCGGGATTTGTTCCAAATGCGTCTGCTATATTTTTAGAATTATATATAGCATCAAATGTTCCAGCCGCATAAATATTGCTTCCAACAAAACCAGTATAACCCACCAATGCCTTCATTTTCCACTCTCCTAATTATTAAGCTTCTCGATCGATTCCATGATATACTTCTGCTTACTAAAATTCAGGTCTAAAATCAGTGATACATATTTGATCAGTACGGTTAATATCACAAAAACACCAAAAAATGCAAAGGAAAGGAACATCATGGTTGTTGTCCAACCTGCCACCGGACGCCCTGTCATATAAGTATATATCGTATAAATTCCGCTAAAAATCGTCAGCAGCATCATCAAGGCTGAAAAAACAATAGAAAATTTATACGCAACATCCGTATACAATACCATTACATTTACCGCAGTCTCTTTCTGCAGCTTCACAGAATCCCGGTCTCCATCGGATGCACTGGCCTCATTATCATATTCCAGACAGTCCATTTTCAATCCGCAGTTTGCATAAACCACTTTACGATAGGGAATCGTAGCGCTCACAGAATGAACACGATTGATGGCACGACGGGACAAAATACGGAATGCCTCTGTCCTCAGCATATACTGCGTATTGGATGTTTTATTAAATACATGATAAAACATCCGGGACATCAGTTTCTGTTTGTGACTGGGCGCAGCCGCAACAATATCATATCCGGTAAGGGAATGATGATAAATATTTATAATCATGTCCAAAGGATATGTAAGCTTAACAGAGTCAAATTCATATACAAAATCACCGATTGATAAATCAATCCCCGCATTCATAGACAATTCTAATCCCTGATAGAAGCTCATATTCAAAACGCTGATGGTTCCGCCTTTTACAGTTTTTGCATACCGCTTAATCTCTTCCACACTCTTATCAGAAGACGCATCATTGACACAGATAATCTCATATTTTTCAAAATTATCTTTCAAAATTCCATTTACCTTGTCCAGAAAATCATAAATTTTCTTTTCCTCGTTTCTCACATAAACAACTGCAGAAACGAAATTTTTTTCTTTATTTTGCATTATTCAGCACCTCGTCTAAATCGTATACTGTATTGATCTTTCCGGATAAAACACTTACAAATGTAGGTTCTGTTGAAAACACCTTAATAACTGTAGGCCTGGAATCGTCGATCTCCGATGCCTTTAAAATCGGCTTCATGGAAAACAGCGATTTCTTATACTCAAATCCATATTCCTCTTTCATATACTTCTTTGCCAGATTTGACATATAAGGCCACGCAGATTCCGGCTTTGCAGGACAATCATTGCAGTTTCCTAATTGTCCCGGAGAACAGAAGCCGTTGCTTCTTCCCTGACATTCAAATGTGGGAACACTGTCATAACTGGTTATGTGCGGAGTAAAGGTTACCGAAGTCAGAGAATGATATCCTGTTTTTCCAAAAGGCATGATAGAGAAAAACGGACCATCCATTACAGTAATACCTACATCCTTCAGTTTTTTATTTACATCACACAGAATAATCTCACACAGCTCATACTTAATCTTAAACGACTCATAGTGATGGTGTATAAATAAAGTTGACACCCTATTCTCAAGGATTTTGATATATAATC
>OFRZ01000385.1_pt1 | contig 42933 bp, 27 predicted proteins | sample 1543181 | NCBI WGS metagenome assembly OFRZ01 (sample SAMN04209245, study PRJEB22552) | human gut metagenome | biome: gut; material: feces | host: Homo sapiens | place: USA: Oklahoma | reverse complement strand
CCCCCGGGGCCCGGATGGGGCCTCGGGGGCGTTCGGCTAGCTGCGGGAACGGCCTGTCCGCCTAATGTGTTCGGCTGAGATCGGAAATCAACCACGCCGCGCTCGGCCTCACCACAGGACAGCTCACCGCACTCTTTACCTACGCCACGCAAATCCTTATGGCGCTCATGATGCTCTCCATGGTCTTTACGCTCATCGTGATTGCCCAGAGCTCGGCCAAGCGCATCGCCGAGCTACTCAACGAACAGAGCGACATCGCGAGCCCCGAGCCCGGTCGCGCCGTCACGCAGGTTGCGGACGGTTCCGTGGAGTTTGACCACGTGAGCTTTGCCTACGCGAGCAAGGCCGAGAAAAACGTACTCGAGGACGTAAACCTCACCATCAAGAGCGGCGAGGTCGTGGGCATCATCGGCGGCACGGGTTCGTCCAAGTCGAGCCTTGTGAACCTGATCGCCCGTCTCTATGACGTCACCGCGGGCACCGTGCGCGTGGGCGGCATCGATGTGCGCGACTACGACCTCGATGCGCTGCGCGGCCAGGTGGCCATGGTACTGCAGAAAAACGAGCTCTTTAGCGGCACCATCGCCGAGAACCTGCGCTGGGGTGACGCCGAGGCCAACGATGCAGAGCTGGTGCGCGCCTGCGAGCTCGCCTGCGCGGACGAGTTTATCGACCAGCTGCCGGACGGTTACCAGACCATGATCGAGCAGGGCGGCACCAACGTCTCGGGCGGGCAAAAGCAGCGCCTGTGCATCGCCCGCGCGCTCGTGGCCAAGCCGCGCGTGCTCGTACTCGATGACTCCACGAGCGCCGTCGACACCAAGACCGACGCCAAGATCCAACGCGGCCTTGCCGAGTACCTGCCCGCCACGACCAAGATCGTGATCGCGCAGCGCGTGAGTTCGGTCATGCACGCCGACAAGATCGTGGTCATGGACGACGGGCGCATCAGCGCGGTGGGCACGCACGAGGAGCTCTTGTGCACGAGCGATATCTATCGCGAGGTCTTTGAGTCGCAGCAGAAGGGAACGGCAGAGGATGAGTAAGCAGAATAAACGCCCCGCAAACGGAGCGGCACCGGGCGCCGACATGCCCGCGATGCAACTCGACATGGCAACCGTCAAGCGCCTGCTCTCGTATATGTCCTGCTACCGAGGGCAACTTGTACTCGTCGTCGCGTGCATCCTGATCTCTGCTATCGCAAGCGCCGCGTCGTCGATGTTTTTGCAGGCACTCATCGACGACTACATCGTCCCGCTTTTGGCGACCGACGCTCCCATATGGACGGGCCTTGCGCACGCGCTCATCACCATCGGCGCTGTCTATGTGGTGGGCGTTGCAGCCACGCTCGTCTACAACCGCGCGATGGTTACTGTGGCGCAAGGCACGCTCAAACGCATCCGCGACGATATGTTCTCGCACATGCAGACGCTCCCCTTGCGTTACTTCGACACACGCGCGCACGGCGACATCATGAGCCTCTACACCAACGACACCGACACCCTGCGCCAGATGATCGCGCAGTCGCTCTCGCAGCTCGTAAGCTCGGCATTCACGCTGGTCGCGGTCTTCGTGTGCATGCTTTGGATGAGCGTGGGGCTCACCGTGGTAGTCTGCGTGCTCATGGCGGCGGTGCTCGTGTTCGTGGGCCGCATCACGGGGGTCATCGGGGCGTTTTCTATCGAGCAGCAAGATACACTCGGCGCGCTCAACGGCTACATCGAGGAGATGGTCGGCGGGCAGAAGGTCATCAAGGTCTTTTGTCACGAGGACGCCGCACGTACCGGAATGGGTAAGCTCAACCGTGCCTGGGCAAAGGCTGCGACGAACGCGCAGGACGTGGGCAATTCGATCATGCCCATGATGAACGCGCTTGGCTACCTGATCTATGTGGTGGTGGCTGTGCTCGGCGGCTACATGGCCATCGCAGGGACACCCAACCTGGGACTTACCGGTTTCGACACGTTCACGCTCGGCGCCATCGCATCGTTTTTGACGCTCACGCGCAACTTTATGAACCCCGTAGCGCAAGTGTCCAACCAGATCAACTCGATCATCATCGCGCTTGCGGGCGCCGGGCGCATCTTTACGCTCATGGATGAGAAGCCCGAGTCCGACGACGGTTACGTGACGCTGGTCAACGTGCGCGAGGACGCGGACGGCGCGCTTGTCGAAACGAGCGAGCGAACCGAGCGCTGGGCCTGGAAGAACCCACATCACGATGGCGGCTGCGGGCTCGTGCCGCTCAAGGGGCATATTATGTTCGACCATGTGAGCTTTGGTTATGTGCCCCAAAAGCTCGTGCTGCACGATATCGAGCTCGAAGCTGAGCCCGGGCAGAAGATCGCGCTCGTTGGTGCGACGGGCGCCGGCAAGACCACGATCACCAATCTTATCAACCGCTTCTACGACATTGACGACGGCAAGGTCCGCTACGACGGGATCAACATCAACAAGATCCGCAAGGCCGACCTGCGCCGGAGCCTGGGCGTGGTGCTGCAAGATGTGAATCTCTTTACGGGCACCGTCATGGACAACATCCGCTGCGGCTGCCCCGGCGCCACGGACGAGCAGTGCATCGAGGCGGCGCGCCTGGCCAACGCCGACGGGTTTATCCGCATGCTGCCGAACGGTTACGACACCGTACTCGAGGGCGACGGCAGCGGTCTTTCACAGGGACAGCGCCAGCTGATCAGCATCGCGCGCGCCGCGGTGGCCGACCCGCCCGCGATGATTTTGGATGAGGCCACGTCGAGCATCGATACCCGCACCGAGGCATTGGTGCAGCGCGGCATGGATGCGCTGATGGAGGGCAGAACCACGTTTGTGATCGCGCACCGACTGAGCACGGTGCGCAACTCCGACCTGATCAGCGTGCTGGATCACGGGCAGATTATCGAGCGCGGCAGCCATGATGAGCTGATTGCCAAGCGCGGGTATTACTACCAGCTGTATACGGGTGCGTTTGAGCTCGAGTAGGTAAACCCACGGGCTCCGTCTCGGGAGGGCGGCATATTACCTCCGTGCTCAAACATTCTCGCTGCGCTGCGAAACTGCGCGCGGAGGTAAAATGCCGCCCTCCCGAGACGGAGCCCTGCGCGCAGTCAACTCCTCATTTGAACGGAATAAAAGTTAGTGAGGTCCTGGCCAAATGGCCAGGACCTCTTTTCATGGCAGTCTTTTTGGGACGGGGCTTTTTAGCTGCCTTCAAATTAGCCGCCCTCTGTTACAGGCTTACCGTTCCTCGCGTTGCGGCCCGGCTGGCTCGGCCATCTTTATGCGGTTCTTGTCGATGTACATGTTTTTGTCGGCCTGGGAAAAGAGCTCGCGCATCGTGGGCGGTTCATCATAATCACTAGAAAGCGCATAGCCCACCGCGTAGCTGATAGGCATGTCGGGGTGAGCCTCGGAATACTCGCTCACGTTCGCACGAATCCGAGCGAGACAGGATTCCACGGCAGCTCGATCGGCATCCCACAGCACCGCGATAAACTCATCGCCGCCGTCGCGGCCCACAAAGCAGGTCTCGGACGCCACGCACCCCAGCTGCTGGGCAAAAGAACGGATGTACTCGTCACCCTTCTCGTGGCCAAAGCTGTTATTGACCGTATGCAGATTGTTAAGATCGAAAACACACAGCGCAACAGGCGCTTCGGCGGAAACGGGATGCCCCTGCCCCAAGATTTCCTCGCACTTGTTCTTGTTGGGCAGTCCCGTGGCTTCATCGAGATAAACTTTGTTCTGCAGCTCGCGATTGAGCGCGGCAGTGCGCACCGCGCGAGCAAGTTCGACCGCAAAGGTCGCCACCAGGCCCACGATGTCGATAATCACCAAACCCTCAAGGCGATTGAGCGCCGTGGCCTTCTCCTGGGAGTAGTCCTCCGCAAGCCTCGTGGCATCGTCACAAATGCCAAAGAACTCCTCGCTCATGGCGATGATGTCGGTGTTCTCGTAGCCGACTTCGCGCACACGGGCAATCTCGGTGCGAAGCTTGTCAAAATAGCTCGCGAGCTCGGTCATCTTTGCCTGATACTCATCGTCATCGAGACGGACGAGATTGAGGTCGTCGCTTCCGTAGCGCAAACCACTAATGTATGAATCAACGGCCTTGAGCAGGTCGTCTTGTGGCTGGCCTGCATCCTCGAGCTTAACGATTCGCTGCGTGGTGCCGCGCACCAGACCGGCGTAGTTGACCACGCGCGCCGTGCCCTGGATGTCGGAGACGAGCAACATGACATTGATGAAGAAAAAGATAAGAACTGCCGTGAGCGCCATCATCAGAAGGCGCACCGCCTGGCTGGCCTTCTTGGCGACAGAAGCATTCACAAGCTCACTCCTCCAAACGGTAAAAGCTCAGATAGCGCGCAGTGTGCCGAAATTCACGCGCGGACAACTCTACCATGATGGACCGAGAGCCTCAAACTTGATGCAGCCTATGGGGCGCAGCTTAATCGGAATATTCAATGAGCTACAAGACCTCTGCTATAAGTGCTCGGCGCCCGTTTGTTTTATCACTGCAGGTAGAAAGAGCGATGATGCGCGAATCAGGGCCAACGTCATCCATGTCCGCATGCACCGCCGTCTGCGAGATATGCGTGAGCAGCGTCTGCATCGAGGCCTGGTCCAGGTTTCCCGGCCCAAAGATAATGTCATCACTCGCAGCAAACGAACACACGGCAACGATGCGCAGCCGGAACGCCCCATCCTTTGTGTAGAGCGTGCCCGTGCGGTGCAGGTCAAAGAAGCCCCTGTCTAGAAACCGATCGACATCGCCAAACATCGCACCGTTATCCATGTGGTGCGCATAGAGCAGATTGTAGGGATCGGTCATCGCGCGGCTGTTGCGCGTATCCAAAAACACCGCTCCCGAAACCGCGGACTCCCCCAACACGTTTTTGTTGAGGTATTCCTGGTTATCTTTTCCCTGAACGAAGGGATAATCGATGTTGGTGCCATCGATGGTGACCCATCCGACAACGTCGGGATTTTTGGCCATCAGATCCTGCAGGCGTGCGCAATCGTTGGTCCCGGTGGGTTTGTAGTGCAGCAGCTCATCGCTGATGAACCCGCCGTTCATAACGTTGTTTGTATCCCACAGCGAATAGCCCCCGTACAGCAGCATGAGCAGCACGAGAAAGCCGGCAAACCACGTAAGCACGCGGTCGCCGGCTCTCGCCAGCCGAGCTATGCGTTTAAGCTCCATCGGCTGTAATCCTCGCTGTTTTAACGACGATTACGACGAGGACGGAAGAAGACCACGCCCATCACGGCAGCAAACGCGACGATTGCCGCATAGGGAACGACCGTCCGAATAACATCGGTCGGAACGGTAACATCCTTGGTGTTGGTAAAGATCACCGTGGTGTCGTAAGCACCGATAGCTTCCTCGACAATAGAGCTACCTTCTGTCGAATTGGTGCCATCACCAATCTTGTACGACGTCTTATAACCGTCGCCATGATAATCCGCCTCAGTTACGGCGAATTTATCCTCCGATGAGAGACCGTAAACGATGACGGATTCCCCATGCTTAAGGCTTACGGTAACCGCAGTTCCCGACGTAGCTGGAGTTTGGCTCATGGTGGTGGCACCGTTTTTCACAGTGGCGTACTCATAGCTCTCCCCGTCAGCGCCTTTAATCGTGAAGGTAAAATTAAAGTCCTTATTCTTGTCACCTTGGTTGCCCTTGACGACCTTTGTGATGGTCAGCTTATGGGTGACATATTTGTTCAAAAAACCTGCGGTCTTCTCGCCCGAGCCTGCTTCTGTTCTAAGAATACAGCCCTTAACAACATAGCCCGAACCGCCATTCTCTTCGTTTTCTACGTAAACATCCAGGAAGAGCTCCTTGTATGTAACGTTGAGACCGTCCAGCCCTGACGGCGTCTGCGTAATTTTATATCGATAGATACCCGGAGCCTTGAACAGAGAGGTTTTAATTTCGGCACTCAGTTTGGCGGTTATTGTCTTAGTTTTCTCACCGGTATTCTCTGTGCTTGTAAGGCCTTTGTTGGAAAAATTAACGGAAGTCGGCGAAAGCGTGACGGCGTCTGTCACTCCAGCATAAACGGGCATACCGCTCGTGCTCGTAAGCTCACTCTCCTCATCCGCCGGCGCAATCGAATAGTTAAACGTCGCATTAGGCACCACGGCATTCTCATTCATGGTAAGCGTCGAGGTGATCGTAACCTTGTTGTCTTTTACCGGCAGATGCGGTTGAGCGGCACTGTCCTCCGCCCACGCGGGCGCGACAACTCCCACCAAAGCCAGCAGCATCGTGGCAGCCACAACTGCAAATGCTGTCAGTCGTCTCTTTCCAGTTTTCATGTTGTATCCTTCCTCTCGGGCATATGCCCTTAATAAAACCAATCTCCGTGCCTACAGGTTCGACCTGCGCAGCACGCTGATCACGTTGCCCTTGATCTGCGAGCGGGCAATCGGCCCGTACAGGCGGCTGTCGTGGCCGCCCTCACGCAAATCTGCCAGTACAAAGAACTCATCCGTTCCCAGGCGCACGGGATAGTCCACAGCAGACTCATAGCGCGGCGTCGGCGTGGTGATGTCGCTTTCCACAACAACAGCCCCGTTAACCATGAGCTCGCCTTCCTCGGTAATCGTGACCTCATCACCGGGACGGGCAACCACGCGGCCTAGGCGCTCTGCGCCATCCGCGGTGTATACCACCACGTCACCCTCGTTGAAGCTCTGGCTGAACCTCCAGTAGAGCATGACGTCACCCGAACAGATACGCGGGGCCATCTCGCCAGTCGTGACTGCACCCACGCCCAAGACCACGCCAAAGAGCAGCCAGAGCGTCACGACAAAAAATGCCAAGCGCGCCAGAAAACCCACGATATCGCGCCGGTCGTCCGCTTCTCCCAGATCTGGCGCCGCATGGGCGCCCAACCTCATGTTCGACGCGGCCGAATACCGCGAGCCCCGGGGTCTTCCCTGCGGGGCCGCTCGTGCGGCTGGCCCATCACCAGCATTGCTGGCGCCATGTCTTCTCATAGGCGCCCGCCCCTCTTGGAGCCGCGGCGTAAACGCAGCGCAACCATGCCCGTAGCCAACAGCACGCCGGCGGCCAAAATCGCCAGGGCATAGATGGGGTTGCGCGTAATACCCGTAGGCACCGCGACCTGTCGGGAATTGGTGGCCTTAGCTTCAACGGCAACGGTCACACGCGGACCGTTGAGCGTGCCGCTCGCACCCGTAAGCTCGGCGTGGTACCCCAACGACGAATAATCGTCTTCGCTCACGGTATAGACCGCGTTGTAATCCAGCGCCTTAATCGAAACGGTCAGGCCGTCCTTAACGGCAAACGGCACGGTCGCCTTGCCCTGGCCATCGGCCGTAAAGGCCGTCTTGTTTTCCACGGTCTCGGCCCGATCATTCGGTCGCGCCACGAGCGCATGGCTGCCTTGGGCAGACGCATCCGAATACTCGATGGCGTAGGTCTGACCAGCCTTGAGGCCCGTAAAGGTCGCCGTCATCTTAAAGTAGGCACGCTTGTCGCCCATATTGCCCGTAACGCTCTTGGAAACCTTGAGTGTGTAGGTGCGCGGGGTGAATCGTGCGTATACGCATCCCGTATGGCGATCTTTTACGTTGTACGTATAGGTGGGTGAAGACGACAGCAGCTCCGGGGCGTCCGGATTCGATAGGTCGTACCAACCCTCAAAGTGATAGCCCTCCTTGGGAGCGGCCACCGCCTCCACAAACGTGCCGTCATCCACAAAGTAGGCAACGCCCGATTTTTTGTACGCGTCCTCGTCCTTGCCCGAGCCATCCCCGGCATCGATGGAGCCCTTTGCCCCCTTAAGCTTGGAGCTGACCGTGCCGCCCGTCGTTACGTTGCTCCACGTGCCATCGGCATTTTTAAGCTGGGCAACAAAGGCCTGACGATACTTCCATTGCGCCACGAACGTCGCGCCCTGGCTCTCGGGAATGTTTTCGACGGTTACCGCATCGCCCACAGCACCGGTATCCGGATTGACCTTCTTGCCCTTAATGGTAAGAGTGCCGGAATCCGTGGTGCCCTCGGGAGCTGTATGGGTCACCGTGTGTTTGGCATCGAAGCGAACGGCTTTTCCCGAGCCCGCGTACTCCCAGCCCATAAACTTCCAGTCGTCGTTTTGTCCAACGGCAGCATGGGAGGTATAGCTCGCTCCAGCGCCAGAAAGCTGTACGAAATCGCCCGTGGACTCATTGTACGGATCGTAGTGATACGCTTTGCCGCCGTTCACATCGTATTGAACGCCTGCCTTGGAAAACACGAGGTGCACTTTGTAGTGCTTTGTGACCTTGTCGACCTCAAAGCGATAGGTACCATCTTCCAATCTGGTCCAATGTGCGTCGTCGTCTGCGGAATAGAACTCGCCGTTGACAAAAGCACCGATAAAGACTGCCCCGTCATCGCGTTTGGCATCGACCATAAAGTAGGAGTTCTTCTCCTGTTTACCTACGTAGTTTTTGGCATACGTAAAGTCCGCTGTCTCGTTGTCGGAGTTATAAAAATACGTTCCGCTTCCGTTGGGCGTCGTGTACGTCTCGATGCGATAGAACTCCCTAAACGAGATATTGTCGAGGAAGTTGCCGATCGAATTGCTCCCGTTGGCCGTGTTGTAGGCCACAAAAGCAAAGACGCTCTGGTTTTGGCCATCCGGAATGGTGTAGGTATAGTCGTAGTCGACCTTTTTATTGTGCTCGAGCGCGTTGGAACCGTAGGAAGCCCAAGCGTCGTTTTCGGACGCCATGATCCACACGCACCATTTTTCGGTATGTTCCGCATCGGCCGTCCATGAGAACGCGCTTCCGCTGGACGCATTGGCAAATCCGCCCACTTTGTCAAACTTGGTTGAATACAGGATGATCTTTTTGCTGCAGCCCGATTGGGAAAAATTGGCCACATCCAAGCCGACATAGTTATCGACGCTCATTTGAATCCATTGAACAATTTGCTGGTACTGATCGAGTGCCTTTTGATTGTCCTTGTACGGCTCGTTTTCTTGTCGCGGACCGATGATAAGGGCCATGGCGTCTCGACCCGAGCGGCCGCGGTGGTCGAGCCCCCACTCGTACTGTTTTCCCGGCTCGGTCGTCACATATTGGTAGAGCGAACTCGCCTCGTGTGCGTTGAGCTCGGCTGCATAGTCACCATCGGAGGGCGTAAACGTAACAGAATGCCCAGCTGGGTCGATATAGTAGTCGTTCTGGGCAACGATCTCGATACGATGGTCTGTCTCGGTCGTACGCCAATGGGGCGAGCACAACGTAAACTTGCTGGGCCTCTGGTTCCCTAGATGTATATCCTCTTCAAAGCTGCCGTTAGCAATGTTCGTATTCTCGTTCTTAAGATTCGAGGTCGAGAACGCATAGCACGTGAGCGTTGTCATGGTCTCGGACGAATTTTCTTGATATACCTTGCCAAAGTCAGTATAAATGTCACGCGTGCCCTGCTTTTCCACGTGAACGTCATTGACCAGATTGCCAAACCACTCCCGGTATTGTTCGTTTGCCCCCGTAAGATTTGAATCGTAGCAAGTTAGTGCAAGCATCGTATTTTCGGACGCTGCGGTATAGACTGCCCGATAGGCAAACTCATCGTCTTGCTCGGGAAGCGCTCGATAATAGTGTGTACTGTTGGTGCCAAATGAGAACCAACCCTGTCCGTTAGAGCTTACGAGCCACACAGAAAGCGCAATGCGACCGTCGCCCTGCTCAAACGAGAAGTGGGATCCGTCGGCGCTGCTACCAGCAAAGCCGCCATTTGCAGCAAAGGAATCGCTGTAAACGGTGTACTGCTCAACGGTATTTCCCTGGGGCATCTTGCCCTGCGCCTTAAGCCAAGTCCGCAGCTGCATGAGCTGGTCTTGGCCTGCGTTGTTAACCGACAGATTCGCCTGTTGAGGACCCATCGTGAGCATCAGCACGTCATGTTCGGTTGCGGCGCGATGGTTGAGGCCCCACTCGTACGTGGAGCCGCTCTGGGTGGAAAAGGTGGTGTAGGTTGATCCGGGTTCAAAATAAGCATCGGTATCCTGTGGCTTAAGATTCCACGCAAGCGCAAAGTGATTACCGTTAGCTTGTTTGAGGTTTCTTTGACCGTTGAGGAGCTTCGTGGGGAGGTCGAGGTGCGACGCCTCGCCGATTCTCTTTCTCGGAGAGGTCGTCGACCAACCAGAAGCTTGGTTGGTAAAGGTTGGGTTCGCTATAAGGTTGCCATCGTCACCGTACGCACGCGAGGGCAACCCCCCCCCGACCATAACGAACGCACATAAGACCGCTAGCAACATCACAAAGCTGCGGCGCATCGACGCAATATGACCGAAAGGACCCTGCACGGGCGCACCCCCCCAGCCGCAGCCCGAGCATTCGAGCAAGCTGCACAAGTAGTTCGTTTAGGCCTTGTCATTCTACAACCAGCTCAGGGCAAAAGCAAAATTATACGTGACCGATTTGGAGTCATTTTTCGCACCTCATTTTTCGCATTGCGCAGGTAGGACGGCAAAAGTAGCCAAAAGAGCCCCGTCCCAGGTGAGCTAGGTGAGAAGCTGGGCCATGGCGTTGACGAATTTTTGGACTTGGAGGGTGGGCTCGAGCGGATAGTGCAAAAAGACCGGCACCTCACGGCCGCACAGGAACGGCACGCCCACAAAGGCCGGGTGCACCCCCGACCACGCCCCGCAGGTGAGCACCGCGTCGCCCTTTTCCTCCGCCTCGTTAAAGAGCGCAAAGTCAAAGCTGTCCACGTCGATCACGTCAACGCCGCCGTCGGCCAGAAGGTCGATGCGCAGACTGTCCATTGCGTCGTTGCCGTGGCGGAGCACGCGCAGGCGCATGCCCTCCAAGTCGGCGACCGTGATGCGCGTCTTACGCGCCAGCGGGCTCGTACGCGGCAGGTCGATATAAAACGGCACGTTAACGATGCGGAGCTTTTGGCAGGCATCACCCCAGCGTGGGGTCGAAAAACTCGACTGCACTACATCCACCTCGCGACCAAGGCTGCGCATGACGGATTCGCGCTCGTCATAGAGGTCGCTTACCGGCACGATCTCAAATCGCAGCGACGGTTCCAGATCGTGAATGTCCGACCACATCGACAGCGTTTGGCGCCCCGGGCACATCATCGACACGCCCAGACGCACGGCACCGCCATCGCCCGCCGCGCGTCTGGCACGGCGTAGCGCGTCCTCGGACTGCCGCATGATCGAGCGCGCGTCGTCCACCAGCAGGGCGCCGGCCGGCGTCACCTTGACACCCGAGTGCGAGCGCTCGAACAGCGTGATGCCGAACTCGGCCTCGAAGCCCGACACCTGCTTGACGAGTGCCGGGGTCGACACGCGCAATTTTGCCGCCGCACGCGAGAAGCTTCCCAGCTCCGCGGCGGCCGATATGGCCTCAAGTCGTCGATCGTACACGTCAATCTCCCGTTTTCGCGTCTGTGGCCACATGATGCCACAGGGGGTTGTTTTCGCAGGTCACGCGCTCAATTGAGAAAAACTGCATCGCACGGTGTAAACCTACGGTTAACGCCATTCTAACAAATATGCAATTCACCTGCGCAAATGCAAAGCATACGATAACCAGCGAAAACCACGTGGGTCGGTTAATGGGAGCGACCCACCGGGAGGCACAAGAAGGGAAGTTCCTATGAGCAATTGGCTTAAGCTCGAGGGCGATGTCTGCGCCGTGACTGGCGCGCTCGGCGGTATGGGCGCCGAGATCTGCCGCGAGTTCGCCCGCAATGGCGCCAACGTCGTCCTGCTCGACCTGGACAAGGAGAAGGTCAAGGCCGCTGCCGCCGACCTCGCTGCCGAGTTTGGCATCCACGCCGAGGGTTACAAGATGAACGCCACCGACGAGGCCGAGGTTCAGGCTGCCGTCGACGCCACCATCGCCAACTTCGGCCGCGTCGACGTCCTCGTCAACACCGCCGGCATCCTGCGCTTCGCCGCCATGGAGGACCTGCCGCTGAGCGACTGGGAGCAGGTGCTCAACGTCAACCTCACCGGTTACTTCATCACCTCGCAGCGCTTTGGTCGCGAGATGATCAAGGCCGGCCAGGGTCGCCTGGTGCACATCTCGACCGTCGCCAGCCACTCCCCCGAGACGTTCTCGGGCGTGTACAGCTCCACCAAGGCCGGCGTGAACATGATGTCCAAGATGCTCGCCGCCGAGTGGGGCCCCTACGGCGTCCGCTCCAACTGCGTCGAACCCTGCTTCGTCAAGACCCCCATGTCGGCCAACTTCTACGCCGACCCCGAGGTCGAAAAGAGCCGCAGCCGTCTGATCGCCACGCGCCGCATCGGCGAGGTCAGCGATATTGCCAACGCCGTCATGTTCCTGGCGTCCAAGCGCTCGGACTTTACCACCGGCGACGCCATCAAGGTCGATGGCGGCTTCTCCAACATGATGGGCGACCTCACCGCCAAGCCCGGCGGCCGTCGCGCCTATGCCGACAACTACCTTAAGAACAAGGGTGTCGAGCTCTGGTCCGATGAGTCCGGCGTCGCCAAGCCGACTGACCAGTAAACCAACCTGACAGGGAGGTCCCGCGGATACGACCGCTCCTCCCCCGTATCGATCAGAAAGAGTCCAATGGCTTCCACCAACTCCAACAAGGGTCGCGCCGTCGTGCTTTCCGCCGCATGCGTCACCATGTTCTTCATCAGCTCCATCGCGCTGTATTCCGTCGTGAGCAAGAACCTGCTCGCCGTCTACCCCGAGTGGTCCAGCGCCCTTACCTGGGCCTTCCCGGTCTTTCAGACCATCATGGCCGTGACGGGCATCTTCGCCGGCCGCATCTCCGATAAGATCGGCCCGCGCAACGTCGTGATCGCCGCCGCCGTGTGCTACGGCGTGGGTTGGTTCATGTCCGGCACCGTCACCGAGCCGTGGCAATTCTACCTGTGGTTCTCGCTTGTCGCCGCCATCGGCAACGGCCTGGGCTATAACCCGGCGCTCACCACCGGCCAAAAGTGGTTCATCGACAAGAAGGGCCTCGCCTCCGGCATCACCCTGGCCGCTTCGACCGCCGGTCCCGCTGTGCTGTCCCCGGTGCTCGCCTCGCTGCTCATCCCGAGCCTGGGCATCTTTGGCGCCCTTAAGGCGCTCGGCGTCATCTTCTTTGTGATGATCGCCGCCTCCGCCCTGTTCCTGAAGGCCCCCGAGGCCGGTTGGCTGCCCGAGGGCTTCGAGGCCCCCAAGGGCGGCGCGCATGCCGGCACCTTCGGCGACCTCACCCCGGGCGAGATGGTCAAGACCCCGCGCTTCTGGGTCCTCATCGTCACCTTCGCCTTTGCCGCCACCGCGGGCACCCTGCTCGTGGGCAAGGTTGCCTCCATCGCCGCCGTCCAGCTCTTCGCCGACCCCACGAGCGCCGCGGCCGTCGCCCTCGGCGGTGTGGTGGTCTCCGTCAACACCTGCGCCAACCTGGTTGGCCGTCTGTCCTTTGGCCAGATCATCGACAAGCTCGGCGCCTATAAGTCGCTGCTCATCAGCCTTGTCGTCACCATCGTCGCACTCGTCATCATGTCGATGAGCTTTACGCAGGCCATGTTCTTTGTTGCGCTCGCCCTGCTCGGCTTTAGCTTTGGCGCCCTGCTCGTCATCTACCCGCCGCTCACCGGTGGCGCCTTTGGTACCAGCAACATCGGTGTCAACTACGGCATCATGTTTTTGGGCTATGCCGCTTCCACCTGGATCAGCCAGCCCATCACCGCCGTGCTGTATCACGCCGAGGCCGGCAGCGCCGCCTACCAGCAGTCCTTCTACGGCGCCATTGTGATCGCCGCCATCGCCGTCGTGCTCACCGTCTACATGATGGTCTCCGACAGCAAGAAGAAGTCCGCCTAGTTTTACCGATGCGACAAAGGGACGGCCCCTTTGTCGCATTCCACCGGTCACCAGTATTTAAGGAGTCGAAATGTCTGAGCTCAACCCCGTCCGCATTGCCGTTATCGGCGCCGGCGCCATGGGCCGCAACCACATCCGCTTTGTCACCGAGGAGCCCGAGGCCGAGCTCGTCGCCATCGCCGACGCCTTTGAGGGCGCCCGCGCCACGGCCGAGGCCGCCGGCGTGCCGTTTTACACCGATCACGCCCAGATGATGGACGAGGTCAAGCCCGAGGCCGTCATTATCGCCACCCCCAACGACCTGCACCTGGGCGTTGCTCGCGAGGCTGTGAAGCGCAATATCGTGCCGTTGGTCGAAAAGCCGATCTCCAACGACCTGGAGGATGCCCAGGCTTTCGCTGCCGAGGCCGAGACCGCCGGCGTGCCCGTGCTCGTGGGCCAGCACCGTCGCCACAACCCCTTCGTCAACAAGGCCAAGGAGATCATCGAGTCCGGCGAGCTGGGCAAGCTCACCGTATCGAGCTTCCACTACATGATCTATAAGAATGACGAGTACTTCGACGTCGAGTGGCGCCGTAAGAAGGGTGCCGGCCCGATCCTGGTCAACCTGGTTCACGACGTCGACCTGCTCCGCTACCTGCTGGGCGAGCCCGTTGCCGTCCAGGGTATGCAGTCCAGCGCCGCCCGCGGTTTTGAGACCGAGGACTCCGCCGTGGTCAACGTCCGTTTTGCCGATGGCGCGCTCGCAAGCATGACCATCTCCGACGCCACCGCCAGCCCCTGGAACTGGGAGGCAACCGCTCGCGAGGATCCGCAGTACCGCCCCTTCGACGCCGACGCCTACTTTATCGGCGGCACTAAGGGCGCCCTGTCGCTGCCCCGCCTGCACCAGTTCTCTTACGACGGCGCCTCCAACTGGCACAAGCCGCTGCAGATGGAGATTCCGGCCGTCGACCCGGCACTGCCGCACAAGATGCAGCTCAAGCACTTTGTGAAGGTTGTCCGCCGCGAGGTCGAGCCCGTCGTGACCCCCGCCGATAACGTCAAGACGCTCACGCTGCTTAACGCTATCAAGGAGGCCGCCGAGACCGGCCAGCTCGTCGAGCTGTAATGCTTTAGGGCGAGCCGCGGCAGACTCCCCGCCGAGCGCCTTGGCCCGCCGCCAACAAGCCCCTCTTCTTTACCCCGCGAGCAGCCTCCTGCCCGCGGGGCATTTTGCTACCTTGCCGACGATTTTTCTGGGGCGGGGGCCATTTTGCGCCTCAGTCTGATTCGTTCGCCACGAAATGGGCCTATCTACTACGTTTAACCGATCGCCCTCAAGCATGCCGAATTTCGCGAGATAAAAACCGCAGGTAAACGGCTTGCCGACTTTCGGAAAACCCAGGTATGGTCAGCCCCTACGGGTAAAACGTAGTAGATAGGCCGTTTTCGTGGCGCGGCCCCAAAACAGCCTTTTGGGACGGGTGGTATCCTTGGTAGCCCTGTGCTGCAAACGCACCTTAAACGCAAGGAGTCCCATGGATCTTATCGCCCAGCTCGCCCACGAGCTCAACCTTAAGGCCGCCAACATCGAGGCGGCCGTCAAGCTCATCGACGAGGGCAACACCATCCCCTTTATCTCGCGCTACCGCAAGGAAGCCACGGGCGGCATGGACGACGTCGCCCTGCGCGCACTCGACGAGCGCCTGTCCTACCTGCGCAATCTTGAACAGCGCAAAGAGGACGTCATTCTGCTCATCGACGCCCAGGGCAAACTTACGCCCGAGCTCGAACAGCAGATTCGCGAGGCCACGCAGCTCCAGCGTGTCGAGGACCTCTACAAGCCCTACCGCAAAAAGCGCATGACCCGCGCGCAGAAGGCCCGCGAGGCAGGTCTGGAGCCGCTTGCCAACATGATCATCATGCAGGCATCCGCCAAGGGCAGCGCGCTCGACGCCGCCGCGGCCTACGTCAACGAGGAAGCCGGCTTCGACACGCCCGAGAAGGCGCTCGCCGGCGCGGCGGACATCGTGGCCGAGACGGTGGCCGAAGACCCCGAGAACGTCGCCGACCTGCGCGCCTTTACGCAAAACACCGCCGACATCATCGTCGAGGCCACCGACCCCGCCGAGAAGACCCCCTACGAGCCGTACTACAGCTATGATGAGCCGCTGCGCCGTATTCCCAACCACCGCGTGCTGGCTATCGACCGCGGTGAGCGCGAGGGCAAACTCCGCGTGCGCGTGAACGTCGACGGCGCTGCCGCCACGGCGCGCCTCGGCAGCCGTTGGCCCCGACGCCAGGGCGTCTTCGCGCCCGTCTTTGACGCCGCCATCGCTGACGGCTACAAGCGCCTCATGGCCCCCTCGCTGGAGCGCGAGGCCCGCGCCAAGCTCACCGTTCGCGCCCAGACCGAGGCCATTAATGTCTTTGCCAAGAATCTCGAGGGCCTGCTCTCGGCACGCCCCGTGCGCGGCGCCCGCGTGCTCGCGCTCGATCCGGGCTACCGCACCGGCTGCAAGGTCGCCGTCATGGACGAGACCGGCAAGCTGCTCGACCACGGCGTGGTCTATCCCACCAAGCCGCGCCACGACGTCGCCGGCACCAAGCGCGAGCTCGCCCGCCTCGTCAAGAAGGACGGCGTCAACACCATCGTCATCGGCAACGGCACCGCCAGCCGCGAGACCGAGGAAGTCGTCTCGGAGTTCATTGCCGAGCAGGCGCCCAGCCTTCGCTATACCATCGTCAACGAGGCCGGCGCGTCGGTGTACTCCGCCTCCGAGCTCGCCAGCCAGGAGTATCCCGACCTGGACGTCACCGTGCGCGGCGCCATGAGCCTGGGCCGCCGCCTGCAGGACCCGCTGGCAGAGCTCGTCAAGATTCCGCCCCAGTCCATCGGCGTTGGCCAGTACCAGCACGACCTTGACCAGGCAGAGCTTTCGCGCACCCTGGGCCACGTGGTGGAGGACGTCGTCAACCGCGTGGGCGTCGACGTAAACACCGCGAGCGCGAGCCTGCTGGGATACGTATCGGGCATCACGCCGAGCGTGGCCAAGAACATCGTGGCCTACCGCGAGGAAAACGGCGCCTTTACCGATCGCCGCCAGCTTAAGAAGGTCCCCAAGCTGGGGCCCAAGGCATATCTCAACGCCGCGGGCTTCCTGCGCATCAGCGGCGGCAAGAACCCGCTCGACGCGACAAGCGTCCACCCCGAGAGCTACGAGGTGGCCACGTCCGTCCTGGAGCGCGCCGGTGTGGCGGCCAGTGAACTCAGCCGCGGCGGCGTGCCCGATATCGAGCGCCGCCTGGGCAGCATCTCGGCGCTGGCAAGCGACCTGGACTGCGGCACCCTCACGCTCATCGACATCGTCAACGAGCTCAAAAAGCCCGGCCGCGACCCGCGCGACGATGCGCCCGAGGTGGTCTTTAGCCGCTCGGCACTTTCTATTGACGACCTGGAACCCGGCATGGAGCTCAAGGGCACGGTGCGCAACGTCGTCGACTTTGGCGCGTTCGTCGACGTCGGCGTGCACCAGGACGGCCTCGTACACATCTCCAAGCTGGCCAACCGCTTTGTCAAGCACCCGAGCGACGTGGTACGCGTCGGCGACACGGTCAAGGTGTGGGTAGAGAAGGTCGACCGCGACCGCAAAAAGATCTCCCTGACCATGGTGCAGGGGAAGTAAACCGCCAAAGCAAGGGTCCCCCCGGTAGCGACGTGCAAAATCGCGAGTATTCTGCAAATTCCGCCGTTCCGGATGCCCCTCAGAGGCGAAAAAGCAAAAACAGCCCCCGTTTTAGCGTCGTCAGAGCCAAAACGGGGGCTGTTCCGTGCTTTATCTAGCTGGTAAAAGCCTTTACCTTGCTGAATACTCTCAATTTTGCACGGCGCAGGCGGGGGTACCTTTGCCCACGGCAGGATATGGAAACCAATCACCAACCTACTGGCAAGTTCGTGTCGGCAGCCCCGGCCTTTCCTTTGCCTGGCGCGACCCTCGCGAAGCGAGTGAGCGATAGAGGAAAGGAAAGGCCGGGGCGAACAACCCTCGGAGCAGCCAGTGCTCACGTTACGGCAGGATATGGAAACCGAGTGCCGCGATATCTTTGGCAAAGCCGCGGACGGTGTCGAGCGAGACCTCGTACGGGTCGCGACCGATGTTCTTGCGCTTGGCCAGGATGCTGTTGGGCACCGTGATGATCTGGCAACCGCAGGCCTCGGCCTGGTAAATGTTGATAAGCTCACGCGTGGACGCCCACAGGACCTCGCAGTTGGGCTTAGCGGCGGCCTTCTTGACCGACTCCGTCACAAACGGAATGGGGTCGACGCCGGTGTCGGCGATACGGCCGGCAAAGAGCGAGATGATGGACGGCGTCTCGGCGTCAACGGCCTCGACCATCTCGTCGACCTGCTCGGGCGTAAAGACAGTGGTGACGTTGACCTTGATGCCATCGGCCGAAAGCTTGCGGACCAGCTCGGCGGTGGACTCACCCTTGGTGGTCACGCACGGAATCTTGACGTAGACGTTGTCGGCCCAGGTAGCGATCTCGCGGGCCTCGACCTCCATGGTCTCGACGTCATCGGCAAAGACCTCAAACGAGACGGACACATCGGTGATGTGAGCCAGAACCTCCTTGGCAAACGCGCGGTAATCCGTCACGCCACCCTTCTTCATAAGGGACGGGTTGGTCGTGAAACCCTGAACGTTGCCGTTCTCGTACATGTCGAGCATGCCCTCGAGGTTTGCACCGTCAGCGAACACCTTGATTGCCATCTGCCTGATTCCTTTCGTTAGCATACGGCCGATAAACTGCTAAACACTTTACCTATGTTTATCAAGGCGTGAGCTGCGGGTTTTTATCTTCTCGGCGAACGGTATAAACGCTTTAGTGTTTGGTTTGATAAATCGATTGAGCATGCAAAAGCAAAGAGCCGCAGTTTAGGCAAACGTCAGAATGCGGGATTCATTAGATGAGGCCGAAATGCTGCATGGCGGTGACGGTGCCGTCGTGTGCGACATCGTCAGTCACGTAGTCGGCGACCGCTTTGACCTCGGACATGGCGTTGCCCATGGCGACAGCCGTCTCGACGGCAGCGAGCATGCCCAGGTCGTTGCCCGAATCGCCAAAGCCAAAGGTGCGCGCATTTCCCTCGCGGCCCAGATACGCCAGCGCTCGCGCCACGCCCACGCCCTTGTTGATGCCCTTGGGGCTCAGCTCGCGATTCCGACCACCGGTATTGCACAGCTCAAACTCGCGATCGATAAAGCCGTCATCGTTGGCAACGCGAGCCAAACTGGGCACATTGAGGCATACCTTGCCCACGCGCAGACTGCCGTCGACGCGCATTTCCTCGGCGCTGTGCACCACAGAAGTGCCGATCAGAGACGACTGCTCAACACCCGCGGGTTCCAGGGCAAAAGTAGCCACGTTGGTCTCGAAAAAGGCCTCAATCCCTGCCGCGGCCATACGGCGTGCAAGCTCCTCGATAACGTCCTCGCCAAAGCAGTCCTCATGCACCACGCGGCCCTCGACCTCGAGCGTGGCGCCCGCCATGGCAACGACACCCGCGGGGTCGAGCGCACGCAAGCTGTCCGCGATGAGCCACAGGGGGCGACCCGTGCAGATAAACGCCTTGTGCCCCGCGTCGCGCAGACGATGAAACGCCTCGACGACCATCTGCGAGGGGCGAACCGCCGAAAAGTCCTTATCGGTCATATCGTCGGGATCGAACGACGTCAGCGTGCCGTCCACGTCAAAAAAGAGCACGGCGGAATCGGGGCACGCATCAATCATATGGGTTCCTTTCGAGGATAAGGGCAAACGAAGCATCCATCATATAATGAAGCGACGCAACCAGAGAGGTCACCCATGGAATTTTACGCAAGCTGCCCCGAGGGCTTTGAGTCCGCACTCGCCGATGAGCTTAAACGCCTCGGGCTTTCGCATGTTCGCCGGCTGAAGGGCCGCGCTACATTTGAGGGCGAGCTCGAGCAAGGCTACCGAGCATGCCTGTGGTCGCGCCTGGCGAGCCGCGTGTTCGTGGTGCTCGGGCGCTTTGAGGCGCAGAATGCCGATGAACTGTACGATAGCGTTTACGACATCGCCTGGGAGAGCATCGTCCGCCCCGGCGCCACCATCGCCATCACAGCCCGCGGCGTGACCGAGCAGCTGCGCAACACGCGCTTCTCGGCCCTGCGCGCCAAAGACGCGCTGTGCGACCGTCTGGCCGAGACCACGGGCCGTCGCGCCGACGTCGATGCTGCCGACCCCGACGTTCACCTGCTGCTTTCGCTGCGCCAGCGCCGCGCGAGCATCAGCCTGGACCTTTCAGGCGACCCGCTGTTCAAACGCCTGCCGCCCGCAGCGACCCGCGCCGGCGAGGGCGCGCACGTGCTGCGCCCCGACTACGCCGCCCTGGTGCTGGCGCAGGTCGGCTGGACCGCACTGTGCGAGCGCGAGCTGACGGCCGATGATTACGAAAACGAAGCGCTGCCTACGCTGATCGACGCCTCGTGCGCCGGCGGCGGTCTGCTGCTGGAGGCCGTGAACATTCTGACCGACCGCGCCCCGGGCGCCGCACGCGAGCGCTGGGGCTTTGAGGGCTGGCAGCTGCACGACGCCGCCCTGTGGGAGCAGCTGCTTGCCGAGGCGCGCGAGCGCGAGACCGCGGCGCGTGAGCGCCAGGCGCGCATCGTCGCCGTGGACATTGACCCCGCCGCCCGCAAGACTGCCGAGCGCATGGTCAAGTGCGCCGGCTACAAGCGTTTTGTCGACTTTTGCGCTGCCAAGCCAGCCACCGTGCTGGACCACGCGGGCGCCGTCGCCGGTGCCGCCGTGGTCGCGGACACCACCGAGACCCCGCTTTCGCTCATGCACGACGCCATGACGCTGGTCGGTGAGCTGCGCCGCGCGCCCGAGCTTTCCGCGGCGCCGGTCGCCGCGCTCACCCGCGATGGATTGCTGGCCCGCGCGCTCCACGCCGAGCCCGAGCGCTCGATCGCCGTCATGCCCAATAACGAGGAGGCAACTATTGAGGTTTGGCCCTCGCTCGACCACGCCGCCGCGGCGTTTGAGGCTTCGACCAGTGCGGATGCCGAGGCCGAGGTTGCGGATGCCAACGAAGTCAACGACAACGCCGCCAACACCCCCATGCCCGAACCTGCCGCCATGCTCGACCTGGGCGACGGCAAGCCGCTGCCCGTGCTCATCCCCGAGTCCGAGCAGTTCGCCAACCGCCTGCGTAAGAATGCCCGTCTGCGTCGCAAGTGGGCCAAGCGCGAGGGCGTGAGCTGCTACCGCGTCTACGATGCCGACCTACCCGACTACTCCGCCGCCATCGATCTGTACGAGGGCTGCCCGCAGACGCCGGGCCGCTGGCTCGTCATCGCCGAGTACGCCGCGCCTAAGACCATCGATCCCGCGCTAGCCCAGGCCCGCATGCTCGACATCTTGGCCATCGCGCCGCGCATCCTGGATGTTCCGGCCGAGCATGTGCACGCCAAGGCCCGCATGCGCTCGCGTGGCGGCTCGCAGTACGGCAAGCAGGGCGCCGGTAAGGGCGCATCAGGCGAGCGCGCCAACATCGCTCGCCGTCGCCTGCCGCTCATCGAAGAGGGCGGACTCACCTTTGCCGTCAACTTTGACGATTATCTGGATGTGGGCATCTTCCTGGATCACCGCGTCACCCGCAACCTGGTGCGCGAGCACGCCAAGCAGGCGCGTCGCTTCCTCAACCTGTTTGCCTATACCGGCACCGCCACCTGCTACGCGGCGGACGGCGGCGTCGAGGAGACCGTGACGGTCGACCTCTCCAACACCTACCTGGACTGGGCCGAGCGCAATATGCGTCAGAACGGCTTTGTGGGGCCGCAGCATCACTTTGTGCGCGACGACGTGCTCGCCTGGATTCGTGACCAGCGCCAGACGCGCAACCGCTGGGACCTGATCTTTGTCGACCCGCCCACGTTCTCGAACTCGTCCAAGATGGGCCGCCGTACCTGGGATGTCCAACGCGACCATGTTGAGCTTTTGGCCGGCGTATCGCGCCTGCTCGCACAGGGTGGACATGCCATCTTTAGCTGCAACCTGCGTGGCTTCCGTCCCGAGACGCGCAAGCTCGCACGCGCGGGCGTGGTGCTGGAGGACATTACGGCACAGACCATCCCCGAGGACTTCGCGCGCAACCAGAAGGTGCACCACTGCTATATCGTGCGCCGCCTGCCCATCGAGGATGCCATGGCCGAGGTCGGCTTTAGCGCCGAGGAGATTGCAGAGCGAACCGAGGAACTGCGCAATCCCGAGGCCCGCAAGCCCCGTGCGGCAGTACCCGCGCACGCGCAGGCCGGCAACGGCAAGTCGAACTTTGCCGGCAAACCCTCTCCTGCCGGCAAGCTCAAAAAGAAGAAGTTCTACGCCAGCAAGCCCAAGGGCAAATAAAAAAGTTGCGGTGGAATACGGACTGTTTTGCCTGGAATTAGGCAAAGTTAGACCGTATTTCACCGCAACTCATATTGGGACGGTGGTTGGCGATCTAGCCTTGGGTAACTAGGCGGTAGCCAATGCCTACGTGGGTTTGGATGTAGCGCGGATGCGCGGGGTCGGACTCGATCTTCTTGCGCAGCGTGCCCATAAAGACGCGCAGGCTCGCCAGGTCGCTCTTGGTTGCCGTGCCCCAAATCTCGTGCAGGATAGACTGGTGCGTGAGCACCTTGTCGGCGTTATGCGCCAGCAGGCATAGCAGTTTGTACTCGATCGGCGTCAGATGCAGCTCCTCGCCATCCATCGTGGCGATGCCGGCATCAAAATCGATATGCAGCTCACCGGTATCGAACGAGCCCTCGGAGGCAACGCCGCCCGTTTGCGCATACGAAAGGCGCCTGAGTGTCGTACGAATGCGCGCGAGCAGCTCCTCGACCGAAAACGGCTTGGTCAGGTAGTCGTCGGCTCCGGCATCGAGCGCGCGGATCTTGTCCGCGTCCTCGCTGCGCGCCGAAACCACGATGATCGGCATGCCCGACCATGCGCGCACCGACTCCACCACCTTGACGCCGTCCATATCGGGCAGGCCCAGATCGAGTAGCACGATGCTCGGCGCCTGCGACGAGGCAGCGGCAATAGCGGCATGGGCGGTCTCCACGGCCATATGGCGCAAGCCGTGCGCCTCGAGCGCGGCAACGATAAGGTTGCGAACGGCGGGGTCGTCCTCAACGACCAAGATGAGCGGTTTTACGGCAGAGTTCGGCACAGCGTTACTCCCTATCAAACGAAACGTCGGCGACGGGAAGCTCAATCGTAAAGACCGAGCCGTGCGGGTCCGCCGCGGCAACCTCTATGCTACCGCCATGCGCCAATGCAATGGAGCGGCAGAGCGAAAGTCCCAGGCCCACGCTACGGTGGCTGTCGGCCAAACCGTGGTTGGCGGTGTAGAACGACTCAAAGATTCGCTCGCGGTCCTCGGGCGCAATGCCCGGGCCGTCATCGGCCACCGAGCACGCCACGCGTCCATCGTCGACGCCAATCGAAATCACGATATGCGAGCCTGCGGGCGTATAGGTGATGGCATTGTTCACCAGATTGACCACCAGCTGCACCATCAGGCGCGCATCGACGTTAACGAGCGCCGGCTCGTCGCACGGCACCACCTTAAGGTCGTGCTCGCGCACGGCCGGACTTACGTGGCGCAGCGCCTCCTCGACGATATCGTCCATAAGCTCGAGCGTAGTCGACAGATGCATGCCGCCACCCTCGAGTTTGGTGATGGCGAGCAGATTCTCGACGGTGGCGTTGAGCCACAGCGCATCCGAGCGAATGGATAGAAGCAGGCCGCGGCGCGTCTGGGCATCGAGCACCGCGGTGCCGGTCGAGCCCTGATCGAGCAGCACGTCGGCATTTCCCGAAATACTGGTAAGCGGCGTGCGCAGATCGTGCGAGATGGAGCGCAGCAGGTTGGCGCGCAGCTGTTCGTTTTTGGCGAGCACCGCCGCTTCTTCGCGGGCCTCCATGGCGCGGGCGCGATCGAGCGCCAGCTCGCCTTCACTCACGATGGCATCGGCAAGTGTCCGTTCCTCATGTGTCAGCACGTCTGGCTCGGCAACGATAGCCAGCACGCCCACCACCGAGGCGGGGTCGCCCGAGCGCACGAAGCCGTCGCCTGTGCGAACCGTCAGGTAGATGCCATAAAACGCCGATCCGCCATAGGTGGCATCGAGCGGCGTACCCACATAGGCGGACGCCGAGAGCCGCGGCGGCATCTGCGGCGCCAGCTCGTGCACCGGGGCGGCATCGCCCACGGCCGTGTACGTCGCACGCGGCAGCAGGTCATCGCCCTCGGCGTCGGCGCTGTACCACACGACCGGACAGCCCGAAAGACGCGCCAGCTGCGTGGCCATGGCGTGAACGATCTGATGCTGATCGGCGCACCGCTGCAGCATGCGGTTGGTCTCGAGCACCATATGCGTGCGGCGGTCGCTGGCGGCAGCCTGTGCCAAGGCGCGGCGCAGGGCCAACGCAATCGAGCTCGACACAAGCGAAACCACGAACATGATGAAGAACATGCCGGGATAGCCGCGGTCGATAAGCGACAGCGAGTAGCGCGGGTCGACAAACAAAAAGTTGTAGAGCGCCACGGCGGCAGCCGAGCTCAGCAAGCAATACAGGCGACTCCAGGTAAAGAATGCGCACAGCTGAACGGCGAACACATAGACGATCATGATGCTCGGCGCGAGACCCGGATGGTCGAGCAGCGCGCCCACAATCGTCGCCGCGACCAGCAGCCCCACCGATACGCAGGCGTCATACAGAGGAGTGCGGCGCGTCAGCGTTGTGCGCCGCCACCAAAAGCTATCGGCAATATCGCCGTCCGTACGGACGTCCATCAGCGTCCCGCCCCTCTCTCAAAAACAAAAACCACCACAAAGGGGACAGGCACCCTTGTGGTGGTTTCCCCTTGTGGTGGTTCCAAGTGTAAAGCCTTCTACGACCGGCAGTCGCTAGACAAACAGCACGTGCGCGAGCAGGGCGCACACGCACACCGCTCCAAATACCAGTGCCACGATCGAAATCACGCGATCGGCCATGTCCATGCTGGCACGATTCGTAAAGAACCGATCTTCGGCGGCGTCGGCGCGCGCCTCGCGCACCATCTCGGCAACCACCTCGCGGCTATCAAGCATCTTTGCGTCCATGTTTGCCTCCTCGGTCTCAATCTTGCCCATCGAAAACCAACTCCGTGCAGCCTGTCGGCGCCTACGGCCGCTCGTTGGGAGCCAGGCGCTGCATCTTATTCACGGCCTTGAACTTGGTGAACAGCGGCACGTACTCAAAGCTCACGTTGGAGTTCTCCAGGCCGTACCAGCGTGCAGGCGTGCCGGCGGCGCGGCGGATGATGTACTTGAGCGTGATGGCCGTACGCTCGCTGGGCTCCACATCGCTTTCGGGCGCCAGAAGCTTACGGATCAGGACGAACTTGAACGTGCCGATGTTACCCGGATCCTTGTAGACCGAGTAGTCATGCGTCTGCGGCGGCAGCTCGCCGGTGGCAGCCAGGTCCTGAACAACCTGACGCAGGTAGGCATTGACGCGCTGGTTGATCTTGTAGCCCAGGTACAGATGCACGCGGAACACGTAGTCGGTGCCGAACGTCTCGACCGAATAGGCAAAGGTGTGCGGTTCGTCCATGGTCTCGACATTCACAAACCACCAGGCGCGGGCGCGCTTGGGATGCTTATCCAAGATCGAGTAAACGATATCGCGGTCGATGTAGTCGGTATGGGTGTCCTTGGTCAGGTACACGATGTTGTCGCTCACGAGCTCGTAACGGTCGTCGTCGCGCAGGCGCTTGAGCTGCGGCAGGTAGCTGCGCAGCGGCAGTAGCGTAAACTGGCGCTGCTCGACCGCCGTGCCGTTGTACCAGCACACCATAATGCCCATGATGAGTGCAGCCATAAGGATGGTGAAATAGCCGCCGTGGAAGAACTTGGTGAGCGAACTCACAAAGAAGAAGCCTTCGAGCAAAAGGAAGAAGGCCACGAAGATCCACGGAGCAACCTTGAGCTTGCGTTCCTCGTGCAGGTAGAAGAAGAGCAGCAGCGTGGTGCACATCATGGTCAGCGTAATGGCAAGGCCGTAGGCGGCTTCCATATGCGCCGAGTTCTGGAACAGCAGCACCACGATGACGCAGCCCACGAGCATGACGTTGTTGACCATGGGGATGTAGAGCTGGCCCTTGGTCTCGGCAGGATAGAAGACCTGCATGTGCGGCATAAGGTCCAGACGGCTGGCCTCGGACACCAGCGAGAATGCGCCGGTGATGAGCGCCTGCGAGGCAATGATGGCCGCGACGGTGGAAAGGCCGACGGCAAAGGGACGCAGGCCCGGGGTGAGCATCTGGTAGAAGGGGTTGAGGTCGGCGATACCCATGAGCTCGGGGTTGGCGGCGTTGTTGATAAGCCACGCGCCCTGGCCCATATAGGAAAGCAGCAGACAGCACTTAACGAACGGCCAGGTGGCGTAGATGTTGCCGCGGCCCACGTGGCCCATGTCGGAATAGAGCGCCTCGGCACCGGTGGTGGCAAGGAAGCAGCTGCCCAGAATCATGATGCCCGCGTGGTTGTTGGGGCTCAACAAAAAGCCGATGCCACGCAGCGGGTTGAGGCACAGCAGCACCGCGGGGTGCTGGAAGACAAAGAACAGACCCGTGCCGCCCAAGAACAGGAACCACAGCGTCATGATGGGGCCAAAGGCGTGACCGATCTTGGCCGTACCGATACGTTGTACCAAGAAGAGCGCGATGATGATGGCAAGCGTGATGGCCACGACACGGCCCTGATCGTCACCCAACACAGCATGGACCGCCGGGATGGTGCGCAGGCCCTCGATGGCCGTGGTAACGGTAACGGCCGGCGTCAGGATGCCGTCGGCGAGCAGCGCGGCGCCACCCAGCATGGCGGGGATGATAAGCCACTTGCCACAGCGCTTGACCAGGCTGTACAGGGCAAAGATGCCGCCCTCACCATGGTTATCGGCGCGCAGCGAGATGAGCACATACTTGATGGTGGTCAGCAGCGTGACCGTCCACACGACAAGGGAGAGCGCGCCAAGCACGAACTCCTCCGTCACGCTTCCGATGCCGCCGTTGCCGGCAACGAGCGCCTTGGTTACATACATAGGGCTGGTGCCGATATCGCCGTACACCACGCCCAGCGTGACGAGCATCGCCGAGATGCTCACAGGAATCGCAGCGTGCGAGGCTGCCTCCTTGGCCTTTTGTTCCATAAGCCGGTTTCCTCCCAACTTTAATGTTCGAAGGGATTATAGGCAATCGGCCCATGTTTTAATGCACTGTTTTCCCAGCTAGATAAAGATTTATACAGTCTTTAAGCTACCGCGGCGATATGGAATGTAACAAAGGGGCTGCCCCCTTGTCACATTCGTCATTTTCCAAGCCAGTTTTTGAACCACCATTCCATGGATCGGCTCATCTCGGCCATAAAGGGACTCGTGTGCTTGCGGGTATAGATGTCCACGACGCGCTCCCCCACCTCGCGGGCATGCGGGCGAAACATCGCATCCATCTCGGCCACCTGCGCGTCCATGGTCGCGGCATCCGCACGGCAGTAGCGCTCCTCGTGCACCAGGTTCACCACGGGGTGCGCGATTGCCGGGCGCTCCTTACGGGGCGTGCCGATGATGAGCATCGATAGCGGCATGGTATAGGGCGGCAGATTGAGCAGCTCGGCAACTTCCTCGGCATTCTCGACGATATCACCGATGTAGCAGCTCCCCAGCCCCAGGGCCTCGGCGGCAACCACGGCGTTTTGCGCGGCGATCACGGCGTCCTGGGCCGCGATGGCAAAGTCGCCCAAACCCGGCGCGCGGCGGGGCGCCTTGCCCGTACGCTCGACAAACTCGGGCTCAAAGCAGCCCACGTGCTCAAACAGATCGATCCACTTGGCATAATCGACCACAAATATTAGTGCCCAGGGCGCCTTGGCGATCATGGGCTGGTGGTCGCACAGGTCGGCCAGACGGTCCAGCGTAGCCTGCTCGCGAATGCTTACGATGGAATACATCATCATGGCGCCCGCCGACGGCGCGCGACTCGCCGCATGCAGGATCGCCGCGCGCTGCTCGTCGGTCACCGCCACGGGTCGACCCTCGTCATCGTGCGCAAAGGCACGCGTGGAAGAACGGTGTTCCAAGATGTCCAGCACCGCGTTGCCCGTAGCCTCGACCGGATAGCCGCCGGCGTCCACGCCCGCGAGTCCACCGCAGCACTCAACGTCCGTCTTGCAAACCTGCTCGCTCATCGCCTCATCCTCGTCATTTCTTTAAGAAGCCTTTACGTTTCCGTGTAATTCCCGTCCATTATCGCGCAGGTCGACACTCCATTGCGCAACACCGCCACACCCGCGCGTTATTATGGCTGGTTATTGTGCGCAGCCCTCAAACGCTGCGCATATCTTGGTAACAATCGGGTAAACCCCCGCTTTCGTAGGTTTTAGTTTGTGAGGAGTCTCAGCATGTTCGCAGCCGCCATCTCGCTCATCGGTCTTGCGGCGACCGTCTACCTTGTTTTGCGCGAGGCCAAGGCCATTCGCGCTCAGTCGGGCACCGTCACCAAGGGCGCCATCGCCTGGAGCGTCGCCTTCGGCCTGTTCCAGCTCTTCTTGACCGTCTGGGGCGCCATTGGCCTCGTCGCCCAAAACGAGCCGCTCGCCTTTGTGGTGCTCATCCTGACCAATGCCATTCTCACCGGTTGCGCTTGGGCCAGCATCGCCCGCGACCGCATCGCCCCGCGCGTCTTTGCGTTCGCCAAGCCCGACGCCCCCGCCCCCACCGGCAAGCTCGCCCGCCTGCGCGGCGCCTTTGTGGGCAAACCGCTCGTCGCCGCCGTCCTGTGCCTGCTGCTCGCCGGCGTCTTTGCGCTGCTGGGCATGGAGGTCTCGTCCAACCACGACTTTACCTGGGTCTACCCCCTGTGCATCCTGCTCGAGTGGGCCATCATCACCGTGCTCATGGTCGGCCTGTTCTTCCTGTTCCAGCGCCACGGCGCAGCTCCCGCGATCCTGGCCTTTGCCCTCTTTGTCCTGGGCATTGCCGAGTTCTTCGTCATCACGTTTAAATCCATGCCCATCCAGCCGGGCGACCTTTCGGCCATCTCCACCGCCGCCGCGGTCGCCGGCACCGGCTACACCTTCTCGATCTCACTGTTCTGCGTGCTGTCCATGGGCTTTACCGCCATCGCCATGCTGCTGTGCGAGTACGCCGGCCTGGTGGCACCGCACCGTCAGAAGGGCGCCGCCAACGCCAAGCGCATGCTGCTCACCAACCTGCTCGTGGCGGTGCTGTGCCTGGGCGGCGTGACCGCGCATGTCACGCTCATCGACTACTACAACACCCTCGGCATCACCGTCTACACCTGGCGCCCGCTCGAGAGCTACTGGCGCGAGGGCTACCTGCCCGCTTTCATTAGCGCAGCGCAGTCCATCAAGCCGCCCAAACCCGCCGACTACTCCGTCGACGATGCCAAGGCCACGCTCAAAAAGTACGCCAAGGCCTACGACAAGTCCGACGCCGCCAAGAGTGACGAGCGCACCGCCGCAAAGGAGCAGTTCGACAGCGAGAAGCCCACGGTCATCGCCATCATGAACGAGACCTTCTCGGATCTGTCGATCTACCAGAACATGCGCGCCGGCTACGAGGGTCCGCAGTACTTTAAGAACCTGTCCAACTGCCTCAGCCGCGGCAAGCTCTACGTGAGCGCCTACGGCGGCGGCACCGCCAATACCGAGTTTGAGTTTATGACCGGCAACTCCATGGCCAACCTGGGCTCGGGCGTGTACCCCTACACCATCTACAACATGGAGACGACCGGGAACCTGGCAGAGCAGTTCAAATCGCTCGGCTATTCCACCACGGCCATGCACCCCAACCATGCCACCAACTGGAACCGCGAGAACGTCTACAAGGACTTTGGCTTTGACCAGTTCCTGTCCATCAACGATTTCCAGGGAGCCGACACCCTGCGCGGCATGGTGACCGACCAGGCTACCTACGACAAGATTCTTGAGCTGCTCGACCAGAACGCCGATCCGCAGTTTATCTTCGACGTGACCATGCAGAACCACTCGGGCTACGATACGGGCCTGCTGCCGGTCGACAAGCAGATGCACCTTAACATCGACACGACCGACCTGGACGCCAAGACCATCGAGGACGGCACGCTGTCCGATGTCGACGAGTACGTCTCGTGCATTGAGCAGTCCGACCAGGCGCTGCGTTACTTCCTCAACGCCCTGAGCAAGCTCGACCGTAAGGTGGTCGTGGTGTTCTGGGGTGACCATCAGCCGTTCTTCCCGTCCAAGTTCAACGACAAGTGGTTTACCGGAGAGGACGACGCCACGCACCAGGAACGTCTGTGGCAGACCGACTACATCATTTGGGCTAACTACGACGTTGCCGGTTGCGACCAGACGAGTGAGACCGACGACCTGTCCACCAACTACCTGTCCACCCAGCTTATGCAGCTGATCGGCGCACCGCTGACCGACTACCAGAAGGCGCACATGACGCTGCGCGAGTCGCTGCCCGCTATCAACTCCGTGGGTTACGAGGACGCCAGCCTGCGCTGGGCGCTCTCCTCCAACGTCACCGGCAACGACGCCGCTGCCGCAGCCGCCACCAAGGCGCGTGAGGATTACGCAAAGATGCAGTACTACGAGATGTTCCGCGACGGCAAGAACGTGTACACAGAGCACTTCCAGACCGAGGCCAACGAGACCGACCCCAACCTGGCGCCGGGCACGACCAAGATCAAGTAGCGACTAGCTGCGAGTTCATAACTGAAACGTCTGTCCGGGCGGAGGCATATAAGGTTCCCTGCTCGGACAGTCCTGCGCAAGACGGGGGCCACATTAAGTGGCCCCCTTTGCGTGCGGAACTCGCGATGAACCTTATATGCCTCCGCCTGGACAGACGCCCTGATGTTGGGGCGTGGCTTGTCTTGGGTGTATCGCCGAACATATATAAGTTGAAGGCCACGTCATGTGGCCTTCTTTGTTTGCGGAAAGTGTGTCCCGGAATTCTTGTCTGGAATGGGATGCAGTTTCCGCTTGGGACCCGATTGGGAAAGTGTGTCCCACTATTCAGCTGGATTCCGGGATGTATTTTCCGGTTGGCTCTCATTGGGAAAGTTCATCCCATTTCCCGGCCTAATTATGGGACGCAGTTTCCCGTTGAGGACCCTTTGGGAAAGTGCGTCCCGGTCTGGGCGCTCAAACTGGGATGGATTTTCCGGATGAGGGCTTGACGGAAAATGTGTCCCGTTCCGGGCACTAATTGTGGGATGCAGTTTCCGCTTGCGGAGTCTCCACTCAACAGAAAACCCGGGTGGCCTGTTTTTTGGCTACCCGGGTTTTTGGGTTGTCGATATGTTCGACTGGCTACTAGTGGGTCTTGCGGCGCTTGATCAGCATGATGAGGGCTATCACTACGAGCGTTGCTCCCGCTGCTGCCGCGGTGGCGACTAGGGCGAATGTTTGGTCGCCGGTGTTTGCGAGGTTCTTCGCTGTGGTCGTAGTCTTGACCTTGGTGTCGGTCTTAGCTCCGTTGTCGGACTTGGGCTTGTCCGGGTTCGTCGGGGTCTCAGGAGTCTCGGGGTCCTTTGAGCCTTCGGAGTCGGTGGGGCCGGCAGTGTTTACCAGCGTATGGTCCAAGAACTTCTTGGCGCCCGCACTTGCCTGTGAGAACAGGCGGCGCGTGCGGATCGGGGTGGCATTCACCGTTGTGGGTGCTGTCTCCTCGGTCGCGATATTCACGAGCGTCACACCGGTATCGAGGCCAACATCGTTGTAACCCACATGGCAGTAGTACTGCGCGCCGTCATCATCTGCGGTCAGGTCAATCCCAAGCGTCGAGGCCGTCCCGGCTGCGAGGTTGCCATCGGCAGCCACACGCTTGAACTCGGTCTCGCCGCGGCCCTTGCGGTACCACATATAGGTCGGTGCCAGCCCTGTTTCGCTATCGTCAGCACCGAGTTGCTTCACATGGCCAATCGCCGAGAGCGTCAGGTGGCTTCCCGCCGTGCGCTCAACCGAAGAGTCGTATCCAAGATCCGACCCCTCCGCAGCATCCGCCGCAGGTCCGCTCACGGTCATCGTCATGCCATCGGGCATGGTCTTGACCGTGATGATTGCCGAGCGAATACCTGTTTCGGTCGTGGATCCATTCTTAACGGCGGCGATGGCGAATCGATACTCCGTATTGGGCTGCAGCCCATCCCACTTGAGCGAGGTCTGCGTGTTGTCGGCAATCTTCCAGCTATTGACGACCGCATCCGCCGCATTGCTCTGCAGCATGCCCACGCCGTAGCTAAAGCCACTCTTGTTTGCGAGTACATCGTCCCAGCTAAACGTAACGCTGGTCGAATCGACGGCGTTTGCCGTAAAGCCCGTCACGGCCGGCGCGTCGGGCATCTCGACGTCCTTAACGTCATAGCCCACGATCCAGAACTGGTCGGTGTCCTTGGTGCCGAGCTTGTCGCCCGAGTCTGCCTCGAACTTGTCGACATCCACCGCGTTGACGCCCAGACGCCACACAAAACCGTACTTGCCCTGCGCGGCCTCGGGCAGGTTGTCGACGGTGCCGCCGTATTCGGTCGATTCACTCGAGGAGTTACCCGTAGTAAAGCCGGCGTTGGCACCAAAGCACAGGCCGCCAAACAACTCGTGCTTTGCGAGCTTCGCGCCCATGACAACGCTGCCGTTCAGCGTCAAGCCGAGCTCGAGCTCCTGCTCCTTGCCCTCCTCGACTTCGATGGTCTGCTCAATGCTCGCCCCCGACTGCGCGGCGGCGCCGTTAAACCCATCGTGCGTGTAGGCGCGCGTTACGCCAGGCTTGCCCAGGCCAAAGGAATCCCCAACGGGAGTCTCGCCGTTGAGCGTCGTTTGATAGGTTCCGGGTTCTCCCGACCGGTTGGTCAAAAAGTAGCTGAGCGGTGTCATATTGTGCTGTTTGGCAATGCGGTCATAGGCCTCGACATTAACGACCGAGGTCTGCGCGCCGAGCGACACGGGCGCCGCCATCACGCCCTTGCCACCAGTTTCCTCATTTTCGATCTCATACTCGTAATAGACCATCGGAATCGTGTAGAGCACGGCCTTGTCACCCTCGCCGGCATGCGACTCATAGCTTACGCTTGCGCTGACCGTGCGCTCGCTCCGGTAGTCATAGCATCCCTCGGCGGCAAAATCGACTGAAGCATTCATCGCGACCAGGGGCGGACCGGTCTGCACCTCGACGGCAACGCCCAACTCGGCGCCAATGGTATAGCCCTGGGATGTCCCCGTGCCCTTTTCCTCTCCGTATGACGTGCCGCCCAACACCAGATAGCCGTATGCCTGCTCCAGATCCTCAACATAGGGCGCATCCTGCAGCACGGCAAGCACGCGCGGGTTGGTATAGACCTTGTAGCGGTCCTTGTACGTGATCTTGACGCTGTCGTTGTCGACATCGGGCAGCGCGAGCGAGATAAATGTGCCGTAGGTAGTGCCGCGACGGTTGCTCTCGCTAATCACCTGCTCCTCGCCGCGGCGCACCTTTCCGTTCTCGTCGAGCGAAAAATGCGAGGCGGTCATCCAATAGTAGTCATCGTTCTTGCGCAGGTCCTCGTCGCGGTGCTTGCCCACCACGGCGATAAAGCTCTCGTTATAGCGGTCCGAACCCGAGACGCTGCCCGCCTTGACGTCGCTGATCCACACCTGCTCTATACCCTTGTGGTCATGCTTGTTGCTGCTGTTGTATTGCTGACCGCTCATGCTCATGGTTCCGACCATGGACCCCAAGCCCTGAGCCCCGCTCTGTGCCGTGTTGCAGGCAAAGTCGCGGAACACATCGCCGCCCACGAGCACCTCGTCGACCGCCAGCTGCTCGGACAGGCCGTCAAGATTGGCAGTGGCAAGGGCAATAGGCGCCAAGGTGCACGGATAGCGCTTATCCTGAGCGCTATCCTTCCATGCGCTGTTGGGCACATGCATCAGCCCATAGGAGGCGAGGAGCCCGTCTCTGTATTCCTTGCAATCGGAAAGCTTGAACTCGCCAGACTCCGAGTCAAAATACGCGTAGCGGTACAGCGCGCCGTACAGCCCCTTGCTGCCGTCAGAAGCGCCGTAATCAAAAGCGCTGCGTTGCCAGTCATAGCCCGCAAGAATAAGGCCCGTGACGGTTTCACCCGTCTTCTTTCCTTCTTCATCGTAGGCGGCAAACGTGCCGAACGTCGCATTCGCAGCGACCATGGTCTTGCCGTTCGCGGAGAGGGAGATTGCGCCCGCGTCGCCCAGAGCATCGACATGGACGAGCGCACCCTTGGATGCATCCCACGAAAACAGCTCGCAATGCGTCGACTTATCAATATTCTTTTTGCCGTAGGGTGCCGAGACCACGATGGCGAGGTCATCGCAAAAATCGCGATCGAGGTCGCCGGCCGCCAGCGAAACGACAGGAGCTGACTGAAGCTGCGTCCAGGAATCGTTCCCGCCCTTGTTGTGCGTGGTGTAGTCAGCGGCGTTACCGGCATCGATCTTAACGACGCTCTGCTTCCAGTTGCCGCCCTCCAGGTCGTACATGTCGACTACGGCCTTGCGCACGCCGTTCTCGTCGACATAGCAACCCGCGTAGACAAAAAGCTCGTCCACACCGTCGCCATCGACATCGCCCGCCTCGACATCAAAGACGGCATCGTGCTCTTGCAGATAACCGGCATCCAGATACTTAAAACGGCCTTCGTACATCATATTGGTGTTGACCGTCACCGGCAGGCGTGTATCGAGCTTGCGCGTGCGCCCGTTGGCAAACGAAAAGAGGACCAGCTCGATCTTTCCGGAGTACGACTTGCCGTCGATCGTGGTAGAGGAGCTGTCGCCATAGGCGCGAAGCTCGGCGACGCGGCTCTTTTTGCCCGTTTTGGCGTCGCTGCAGAACTCGACGCTCGTGGCGTGAATGCCCGAGAAGTCGCTGTTCTCGTTGGCAAGCACTGTTGATGACCCATTGTTGCTTAGGTACGACCAGTCGCCGCCGCCGTAATCGCTGTGCTTGTAGAGGTCGCTACCCGTATCGAAGCTGTTGACATTTTGCCAGAACTTTGCGGCGCCCCACACACTTCCATAGCCATCGGTGAGTTTGCTGCTGCCGCCAAGATCGCCGCGCTCGACGTTCTCGAGCTTGTCGCGCAGAGTGTAGCGATTGCCATGGCTACCGTTAACTGCCATATAGACCTCGCTGCGCGTGGCAAACGTCGTAGGAGTGGTGGTGGAGTAGGGGCCAACGGTATCGGCCGGAATGTCCTCGCTCGTGCCCAGGCCCAAATCGCTATAGTCCTGCTCGGTCATATCGGTGATTGCGGGCGCGTCTGCCGCCTGGGCAACCTGGGGCGTGGCCGTGAAGCAGGCGACGCTCGTGGCGATCAACGCAGCAAGCGCCGCCGTCCCAACAAGCGGGATTTTCGACAGCCTACGGATACGGGGGTGTGGAACGTACATGAGGGACCTCGCTTTATTCGAGTGGAGTGGACTCATTTTTGCAAATGATACATCCGATGCCCGATATCACGTGTCTCATTTTCGCCAACGGCGTGTCTCATTTTTGAGAATCCGAGATGCCGCGGAAATCTTATCCCAGCTCAAAGGCCATTTCTGGGATGTATTTTCCGTCGAGTGCCTCATCGGGAAACTGCATCCCATTTCAAGCGTCGATTCTGGGACGCACTTTCCCCTTAGACCCTCAACCGGAAACCGCATCCCACTTTGAGCGCAAATTCCGGGATGCATTTTCCGAAAGCCTGCCCATCCGGAAAGCCCGTCCCACTTTGGACGCATCCGGGCACGGAACCATCGACCTATCAGGCCTCCCATCAATAAAGAGGCGTCCTCCCGGACGGCGGGGCACGAAGTTCATCGCGAGTTCCGCACGCAAAGAAGGCCACTTAATGTGGCCTTCGTCTTGCGCAGAACTGTAGAGCAGGAAACCTTATATCCGGCCCCTCCGTCCGGGGACCGCGCCGTACCAGCTACAGCGTCATGTTCGGATCGGCGTCGACGTCGAACGGCGAGATTTCACCTCGGTCGAATTTACGGCGGGCGACCTCCGCGATCATGGCTGCGTTATCGGTACAGGCAGACAAGGGCGGCACCGTTACGCGAATCCCCTGACGTCCAAGCTTCTTGATCATCATCTCGCGCAGATGCGGGTTGGCCGAGACGCCGCCGCCGATGCAGTATTCCTTACATCCGGTAGCGTGCAATGCGTTTTTGGCCTTCTTGTACTGCACGTCAAAGACAGCCGCCTCAAACGAAGCCGCCAGATCGGGCAGGTGAATCGTGCGCCCGGCCTTGGTCTCCTGTTCAATGTAGAGCGTCACAGCGGTTTTAAGGCCCGAAAGCGAGAAGCGATAGTCTCCCCTGCTGTTAAGCGCACGGGGGAAATCGATCGCCTTGGGGTTGCCCGTCTCGGCCAGCTTGGAAATGATGGGGCCACCGGGATAGCCCAGACCCAACGCCTTGGCTACCTTGTCGAAGGCCTCGCCCACAGCATCATCGAGTGTCTCACCAAGTACCTCGTAGTCGCCCCATGCCTTCACGTGCACGAGCATGGTGTGCCCGCCCGAGACAAGCGTGAAGATGAACGGCGGCTTGAGGTCGGGCTGCGCCAGCAAGTTGGCAAACAGATGACCCTCAAGATGGTTGACGCACACGAGCGGCTTGCCAGCAGCGTAGGCAAAGCCCTTGGCGAAGGCGACGCCAACCACGAGCGCGCCCACCAGGCCCGGACCCTGTGTCACGCCCACGGCGGCAAGCTCGCTGGGGGCAATGGCTCCATCCTCAAGACCAAGCGATGCTGCGGCATCCTCGAGCGCCGCATCCACGACACTCACAATCACCTCGACGTGTTTGCGCGAGGCGATCTCGGGCACCACGCCGCCAAAGCGGGCGTGAAAATCAATCTGCGTCGACACCTGGTTGGCCAGCATATTGCCATCCGCATCGATAATCGCCACGGCCGTCTCGTCGCAGGAGCTCTCGATAGCGAGCACTAGGCGGCGGCGCTCAATTTCGGCACGCTCCCCCTCGGAGCGCCCAGGCGCAGGCAGCGGCCACACGCGCTGCTCTGCCGCCGTCGGCTCGGGCGAAGCATTGTCGACCGGAAGCACCAGGGGCAGCGGGGCCGTCATGACGATGGCGTCCTTGCCGGCACCATAGTAGCCGCGGCGACGGCCAGCCTCGGTAAAGCCCAGAGCGTTATAGAGCGCAATCGCTCCCTCGTTGCCGTCCTCGACCTCGAGCGAAGCCGTGGTGCAGCCGAGCATCTGGGCATCATAGCTCACATGCGACAGCAGCTTGCGGGCAATGCCCTCACGGCGATGTGCCGGGTCGACGGCGACATCCAGAATCTGCACATCACCGTCCACGACCATACCGCCGGCAAGGCCCAGTAGCTTGCCGTCGTCGTGTGCCACCCACCAACTACGCGGCGCAGCGACGTCCTCGCCCAGTTCGGACAGGAACATGCCCGGCGTCCACGCCTCGTGTCCGGCACCTTCAAAGCAGGCAGCCTCCAGCGCGCTCGCGCCCTCGGCATCCGCCGCGCCCATGGGACGGAACTGCAGATGACGACCGGCGAGCTCATCGGCAACGCCCGTAATTCCGCTCTGCGCACTCTCGGCAAGACCAAGACGCTTGCGCTCGTTTTCCTCGGCATCCGAAAGGCGCGTGTAAATCGGCAGGACGCGGGCCGGATCGCCGTCACCCGCAGCGTGCGCGAGCAGCAAGCCCTCGCCCGAAGGCCACCACAGGTCGCGCTCCACGCAGCGGGCGGTCTCGTCCTCACCCAGCAGCTTGCCATAGCGCACGAGACCGTCACCGGTCAGCTGAACCTGGTCCCAGTCCGCTGCTCGGCGCCACTCATCGAGCGCCACGGCGGCCTTGACCACGTGTTCGCGCTCAAATTGACGCTCGGGACCCTCATCAACCAGCATATACAGCGCCGGATATACCTCACCGCGCATAGCATCGGCCAAGATACCAAGCTTGCCGCGCACGCCAGCCTTCCACGCCGTCCAAGCGCAAGCGTCGAGCGTCGACACGCCCAGCAGCGGAACATTGGCACCACGCGCGAGGCCCTTGGCAGTGGAGATGCCGATGCGCACACCCGTAAAGGACCCCGGGCCGCGGCCGACCACATAGCAACCAACATCGCTGCGATCCAGACCGGCTTGAGCCAGCACGCCATCAACGGTATTCACGAGCTCAACGTTGGCGTGACGGCGACACATGTGGTCGCCACTCACGAGCTTCGTCTCGCCCGTCTGCCCATCAATCCAGCTTGCCGCGCAGGCAAGCATGTCGGTCGAGGTATCGAGCGCCACCACCAGCGCGTTGTCGTTATGCAAGCTCATCTTGTACAGCCCTATCAATCAAATGGGAAAGCTCCATTGCGCGGTCACCGTGCGCCTCAAGCGTTATCGTTCGCACATCGCTGTCGCCCTCATCACGCTTGAGCGTCACCGAAAGATACTCATCCGTCAGCTCGTCCTGGAATTGTTCGCCCCATTCCAGCAGGCAAGCACCCTCATAGCCCAGCACATCGAAAATGCCCGTATCCTCGAGCTCGTAGGCATGCTCCAGGCGGTATAGATCAAAGTGAAACAGCGGAATACGACCTTGATCGTGAACGGCCATGAGCGCAAACGTAGGGCTCGTAACCATATGCCCATCGCCCAGCCCGCGCGAGACGCCCTTGGTAAAGTGAGTTTTGCCCACTCCCAGGCCACCGGTCAGGATGAGCACATCGCCGTCCTCAAGGCACGGTGCAATTAGCTCGCCAAAGTACTCCGTATCGGCAGCGCAAGTCGTTTTGTAAGTACCTACCCCCAGGCGCTCCAGGGACATATATGCTCCTTATTATTCCGAGACGTCCTCTGGTGCGGGATGTCGCTCCAGATAGTCGCCCAGCATCTTAAAGTCTTCCTCCAGCAGCTCCTGCCACGCCGGATTGCGCAGCGCTGCTGCCGGATGGAACGTGGGCATTACTACAAAATGCCCCATCTGGTGGAACCTGCCGCGCAGCTTAGTAATGCCAATCTCGGTCTTAAGCACAAAGTGCGTCGCGGGGTTGCCGAGCGTCACGATAATATCGGGCCAGATGCTTCGAATCTGCTCACGCAAAAACGGCGAGCAAGCCAACACTTCCTCGGGACGCGGATTGCGGTTTCCCGGCGGGCGGCACTTAAGCACGTTGGCAATGTAGACGTCTTCGCGTTTGAGGCCCGCCAGCGACAAAATGCCGTTGAGGTCCTCGCCTGCCGCCCCCACAAAGGGCTCGCCCTGCAAATCCTCATTGCGGCCCGGCGCCTCACCAATAAACATCACGCGAGCGCGGGGGTTTCCCACGCCAAACACGATATTGTGACGCGACTGGTAGAGCTGGCAGAGGTGACAATCGCCCAGAACGGCCTCAATTTCCTCGAGTGCGACCTCACGTGGTGCCTGATGGGTATGGCCGGGGATGTGCATGACGCCCATAGCGGCTCCTACACGTAGACCTTGTCGAGACGCATGCCAAAGCCGCAGGCGACCTCGTAGTTAATCGTTCCGCGCAGTCGGGCCATCTCGTCCATAGTGATCTCGGCATCGCCATCGCGGCCGACAATGATCATCTCGTCACCATACTCGGCCTCGGGAATCTCGTGTGCCGGGTTGGACTGAATGGCGACCATAAACTGGTCCATGCAGATATTGCCAACCTGATGCACACGCTCGCCGCGATACAGCACATCCATACGATTGGAAAGCGTACGCGATAGGCCATCGGCATAACCGATCGGCAGCGTGCAGATCTGAACGCGCGTACGCGGTACGCGGTAGGTAAAACCGTAGCCCACGCCCTCACCCATCGCAGGGTGTGCCACGCGCGTCACACGCGCATGGACGCTCATAACGGGATCAAGCTGCATCACGCGGCCACTCAGCTCGCACGGCTGCATGCCATACAAGCCAATGCCGGCGCGGATCATATCAAAATGCATCGAGGGGTCGAGCATCGAGGACGGCGTGTTGGCGCAGTGCACGATACCGCACTCAAAACCCGCATCCTTAATGGCCTGAACGGCCTCGGTAAAGCGCTGACACTGCAGCTTGTAGTCCCAGCCCGAAGGTTCATCGGCCGTGGCGAAGTGCGTAAATACGCCGTCGCACTGAATACCGCGATGGAAATTTATACCGCGGACAAAGTCGAGCACCTGCGTGTAATGTACGCCGATGCGGTTCATGCCCGTCTCGATGGCGAGATGATACTTGCCCACCTTGCCCGCCGCGACGGCACATTCGCCATACGCAAGAGCAAAGTCAGACGTATAGACCGAGGGCATGATATCAAACTCGAGCAACGTCGGAATGGCCTCGATAGGCGGCTCGCTTAGGATGAGGATGGGTTTCGTTATCCCGCCCTGTCGGAGCTCAACGCCCTCGTTAACCGTCGCCACGGCAAACATGTCGGCACCGGCCGAATACATGATCTTGGCGCACTCAACAGCTCCATGACCATAAGCATCGGCCTTGACCACGCAGCACAGGCGCTGACGTGGATTCAGCAAGTTCTTATAGGCCCTCGTGTTGCGACGGAGCGCCCCGCGGTCGATCTCGACCCAGGACCAGCGCGTCAAATCGGCTTTATTCATGATTAGTCATCCGACCCTTCGTCCATGATTCCCAGATCTTCGAGCGCATCCTTTGCCGCCAGTTCCATGGCAGGACCGATCAAGTCGATAAGATCGGTCGCGATGACGCTCTTCTCACCATACTCCGTCGCCGCAGCAAAACCGGCGTAGCTGTGAAGTGCGACGGCGTACGAATACAGCAACTCCCAACGATCCATCTCGTCGCGCATGGTGGCAAGCGTGCCGGCCAAAATACCCGCGAGAACATCACCCGAACCGGCAGTTGCCAGAGAAGCCGGACCCGAGAGCGGCAGCAGCACACGCTCAACGCCACAGATAGCCGTCGTCGGCCCCTTGGCAATGACCACCAGATTGTCGGAGCCTGCAGCCCAGACAACCTTCTGCGCGGCCGCAATCGCGGTACCAAGGTCGTTCACCTCGTCGCCGGCAACCAGACGCGAAAGCTCACGATAGTGCGGCGTCATAACCAACGGCTGCTCGCGACGATACATCTCGGGATTACTATCAATACCGTCAATGGCAATCTTAGCAAGGCAGTTGAGTGCATCGGCGTCCAAGATAAGCGGCACATCAAGCTCGAGCAAGCCCGAAACCACCTGCATAGCGCCGGCAGATGTCGTCATACCGGGACCGCACAGTACACAGCTGTACTTCTTTGCAATCTCGCACACCGTCATGCGCGCAGCGGCGCCAAAGGAGCCGCGGGAATCAGACGGAATAGCAAAGACGGGAATCGAAGGAAGTGCCATGCGAATAAGATTGGCGCAGGCGTCAGGAGCCGCGACTGCCACGTAACCAGCACCCGCGCGAGCTGCAGACTTGGCCGCCATAATGGCAGCACCAGGATATTGCGCAGATCCGGCGACAATAAGCACAGAGCCACGGGAATACTTATCGATATTCGTAGGTAGTGGAGCAAAGTAATCAACTAAGTCACCGGGCTCGACAATCTCGGCGGCGTGGTCGACATCATCGATGACCTCGTCAAGACGGTCGTAAAGATTGCCGCAGATCAAATCGCCAGCATACTCAGGGCCATCAGCGCTATACAGACCAATCTTGGGCGCAATCATCGTCACCGTATGCTCGGCACGAATGCAGTCGTCATCAACAACGCCCGTCTCGGCATTCAGGCCCGAGGGGACATCAATGGATACGACACAATCGGCGCATTCATTGACCGTAGGAATCCAAATGGAGAACGGCGCACGCAGATTCCCGTGGAAACCGGTACCAAAAATGGCATCGACAACAACATCGGCCTTATCGATCAAAACCTCGAGTTCATCACGCGAGGGGCCGACGCAAACGTGCACATCGCGGCCGGCCGTACGACGAGCAACATGACGTGCCAGAGCAGCAGGAATCTCATCCGGCTCAACCGGAGAAACGATATCCACGTCCACACCCTTATGGCTCAGGATATCGGCGGCAACCCAACCGTCGCCGCCATTATTACCAAAACCGACCAGAACGAGAACCCGATCGGGATTGAGCTTCAAGACCTCGTTGGCGGCAAACTCACCCGCCAGCTCCATAAGCTCGGCCTTCGAAGTCCCTTCTCGTTCGATGATATCCTCGAGACGAACGACTTCTTCGGTACTCAAAACCGGTTTCATCTATGCTCCTAGCGTATCTTGCGAAGCATCGCCCAGGTGCTCCGTCAATGCTGAATTCTGCAGCTGCTCAAGCTCATCTAAAACAGAGCGAGCCTCTTTAAATGTCTGCGCAACGCGTTTCTTGGTGCTCAGTTTTTCATCTTTTGGCTTAGGTCGAGCATCTTCGGTAATCGCGATGGCATTCGCAACGGCCAAGTCTCCCGTAAGCGTAATGGAAAGAGCGACCTCAACAACACCCAGTTCTTGAGCGATCTCGAGAGCACGGCCCGAAAGCAGCGCCTTCGGTTTGCCGAGTTTATCACGCGTTACCGAAACATCCTTGCGACCCACGCCTTGACTAAAACCCGTGCCGAGAGCTTTAAGCACCGCCTCGCGCGAAGCAAAGCGACTCGCATAGTGAGCAGCGGGACGCGATGATGCATCGCAATACGCACGCTCTTCTTCGGTAAACACACGCCGAGCAAACGACGGCGTCTTTTCAAGAATTGATTTCATGCGGGAAATCTCGACGATATCAACGCCGATACCAGCTTCAGCCATGTTCACCTCCATATCGCACAGACTAAGTTATTGTAGCCCGTTCACAGAAGATGCGACAAACGAGGGTTATAAAACACAGCCACTATGTGAGACAAAAACCCGTAAACGCAAAAAAGGGGGAGGCCGCGAGGCCTCCCCCTTCTAAGTTCAAGCGCACGGCTCGGTGCCGTCCACCGGTCAGCGGCGCCCTGGCCTCCCACGGGCTGACCC
>OFRZ01000356.1_pt1 | contig 44839 bp, 30 predicted proteins | sample 1543181 | NCBI WGS metagenome assembly OFRZ01 (sample SAMN04209245, study PRJEB22552) | human gut metagenome | biome: gut; material: feces | host: Homo sapiens | place: USA: Oklahoma | reverse complement strand
TTATTCTTATTGGCAAGAGTAATCCAAACATTACTTTGATGAGTAGCATCCGTTTGAGCAGAAATAGCTTTCACTATGTCTTCAGCTTTCCATAAAGCAGTGTGAGGAACAATAATAGTTACGAACGTAACAGCAGAACCGGGGATTACCTTTTGTTTGGCAAAAGTTGTAACAGGCTTGACTGTATACTCCTGTTGTTGCACCCCAAAATGACGCCCCTTCTGTTCCTCAAAGTAAACTAATAATTGATTTGTTCCAATATCTTTCCCCGAACGATCTTTCCACTTTTTATTCTCTCCTGTGGAATTGAACCAATTCTTACCGCTTTTATCCAACGAATAAAGTTGCCATAAACTGCCGGCGGTATAACCTTCCGTTCCTGCCCCAGGCAATAAATGATCCTGTATAACAAGTATTCCTTCTTTTGTGAGCACCATATTCCGTTGTAGGACAGATCCATCCACACATTGGTCATCCAACACAATTCGTCCATAAGAATCTCCCTCCCGCGTTTCTGCCATGGCTTCTCTTACTGTGTTCGGATTAAACAATGTTCCTACTTTCTCGTGAATATATTCCTCACCCGGATGAGAAACCTTATTATAGGCGCGTATCATAAAATCTAATACCGATTTCTTCGCTCCGCTTTTTGCCGTATGCTTCCAATCACAACCAATATACCGATAATCATTCAGACTAAAATCTGCGGCTACATCCAGATTCACAAAACAGACATTCTTGTCCGGAAGAACAACTTTCACAGCTTTTCCTTCTTTACCCAAGTCAACCAAAGTCACGTTTTTACTCCAGTTCTCTAACGTGCTACAGTCATGCAGCAACCTGTTTCCTGCCTTTCCAATCAACCGGACATTCTTAATATAAATCTCTTCACCCGGTTCTCCCTGAAAGCGGAATGTCATCTTTCTCATCCCCCGCATTGCAGTATCACCGGAAATCTCCGTAGACTGACTGAAATCAACACAATCTGTAAACCAGCTATTAGTGAACAACCGGCTGCCCTTCTCATCAAACGGGAATCCACTCCCGTTCTCTTTCATCAGAACGACAGTATTGCCATGACGCACATCGGTAGCATGCCTCTGTACACCATGAAACAGAGGGTTATCATCCACTTCAAAGTAATTAATCGTACCACGCAGATTTGGATGCTGATGAGTGCCGGATGCATACAAGTCACTCATTATAAACGGGGTTCCCGCTTCAGAAGAGGCTCGCAATAGCAGCTGGTCGGGTATATCCGTTTTTCCCTTCCGATTTGTACGGGTGGTGACCAGAGAAGTACGAACAGGAGAATCTGATTTTTCAAAAAAGGTAGGCAACAGGGCTACCTCTGCAAGAGCAGCCCAATCACAGGCCTGCCGAAGATTCCATCCCGGTTTGAAGTACTTAATATCTAAATTAGGGTATCCGATAGTAAATAACTTCCAGGCAGCTTTTCGAAAAGAAGCATCACCGGTCAGGCGTGCCATCTTTTCAAATACCAGTATCCAGTTGTTATAGGCAAAGAAATAATCATCTCCATATTCGGGCATATAACCGCTGGGAGCCTGTTGGTCACGATAGCGTTCGAACCACCGTCTTATTTCCGGAGTCTTCAACAACGCCACTTTATCACTCTCAATGGCAATATTGATGATGTCATTCAAATGAATGGAAGCATAGAGAGTCGCAGTTTCATCTACGTCTTTATTACGATACCAAAAGTGCCACATCTTATCAACATACTCTTTCCAATGGGAAACGCCCGGAGCATCGGGGAACAAATTACACATCCGTACAAACCCCAATGCACGTTCCTGTCCCTGATTATTATCAATTACAAAATCAGGATCAAAGTGAAGATCGGCAAAACGAATCATCACTTCATCAGCTCCCATTGGCAGACGGTCATTGTCCTGCAATATTTCATAGGCCAGCGCCAAGTTCTGCAATGCAAAGAAATCATCCTTGCCGTGCATCAGTTTCTCATTTTTCTTCCATTCACGAATGGCATTCCCAAACACCTGCTCTGACATATCCAGGTAACGCTTCTCGTGCGTTGCCTTATAGAAAACAGCAGATGCCGACATCAGATTAGTCACCCAACGGACATTTTTAGCCCTTATTTCTTTTACGATCCGTTCCTCACTGTATTTCTGCGTCAGCAAATCAAAAGCTGCAGAAGCCTTAGGGAGAAAATCCGCCCGGCATAACTCCTGTGCATAAACATTACATACCAGCAATAATCCGATAAGCAAAAAACAAGATTTCAGTTTCATAGCCTTCATAGCCGATCTATTAATTATTCACGAATTTATAAACTCTCCATTCCGAAAGACCGCACACAGCAAAGATGTCCGTGCAGCAAAGAATAGATTAAAACTATTCTAACTGTAAGTTTTCTGTTCCTGTTGCCGTATGGAATTGCACACTATTACTACCCGCCTTTTGTTGCATATAATCACTTTTGGATATGTATTCAGTATTTAAATCCACAGCCTTGCCGTTGACCTTATATTGTCCGTTATATGACATTTCCGGTGAAAAGAAAGTCAGCTCCAATACATCCCCTTGAATATTGGTGTAAGATATGGACGGGGTATCACTCGTTTCATAGTCAGCAGAAAGCTGAAGTTTTACTTTTGCAGCAATGTCACCGGCAAACTTTTTCAATTCAGCATCCATATCACCTTGAGCATCTTTGTATCGTTCAGTAATCTCTGTTGTTTCCAACACCCAAGAGCCCCTACGGCGGTTAACATCTTTAAGCGTCAGTATATGGTGATCTTTGATACCATACTTATTATCTTGCAAGCCGAAATCCCAGTCTTCAGGAGTAGCAAAGGCAAACATCATCGAACCGGTATGGCATAACACCCACCGCATACCATTAATTTCTCTAATCATTTTCGTTTTAATCCCTTTACGAGTGAAAGGCACATACATCTGATAGAACTTAGGTTGGTCCATATAATCCTCCGCCACATTATACACCCCGATAGCACTTCTTTCATACCCTAACACCCTGTGATAAGGATTTTCCCCATATCCCGGTTTATTTGATACCGTCTGATAGCTTTGCGGACGTTCGGGATTATCATGGCACACACTGAATACGGAGGCTTCAGACAGATCAGACTGCCACACCAAATGCAGATTTTTAGTTTCCTTAAAAGCATAAGTATACTGGAAACCTTTCAACTTATTAGAAAAAGCCTCTATCGTTTGTGTGGATAAGCCATAGTTTTTACTTTGATACGTATATCTGCAACAGAAATGATCGTCGTTTATACGCAAAGCCTCAAAATGATAGGGGTACTGCTTACCGGCATTGAGCGACTGAAGGTAAGGGAGAGGTTTGACATTACGTTGGTAAGCCATCCAGAAATTGAAACAGGCAAAATTATCTTTACCGGCATCCAAACGAATCTTACGCTCATTCTGTCCTCCGTAAAATAGCCAGGTCAACTGCCCAATCTGCACGTCTACACTCAAATTTCCGGTACATAAATTCGCCCAGCCTTTACAACGGGAAGGATTGGCACAATAAAGTCCCTGATTCCAAGGTAACAGCAGCTGTGCCACCATGTGTTGATAAGTCGTCGCAGCAGTTTTTCGAATTTCTTCATCCCAGCTAAATTCTGCAAGCATCCTCACATACTGAAGATTTATTCCCAAATAAGTAAAAGCGTCGGCTTCAGGGCAGTTGTCTGTGAAGAAAGATTTCAAGGTTTTCAGTATTCTGCCATGCAAATAGCTTTTTAGCTGGGAAGAAGTTTGTCCGTCAGCATCCACAAAATCAGACCATTCTTCAGCACAAAGGAAACCACTTGCCTGTCGCATCATCCTCATATTCAGCGTACCTTTATCAGTTGCATACTTCCCTAATTTCATGAAATCCTTTATCTTCTTCTGCAACTGTTCCGACATCCGGGTCTTCGTAAGCATATATCCATGCATAGTGGCATGCACAAAGAACTCCAAATCAGAATCTGAATGATAAATCTCATCGATATGTTCCAACTGATATTGATAGATTTCAATCAGTTTGGCCGTTGCTTCTGCCGTTTCATGATTACTCCACAGTCTGGCATAATAGAACGGAGCTAGATACTTGATACTGTAACCTTTACCCGGAGACACCCGGAGCATACAGTCGATAAGCGACTTTCCTCTTTCTTCATAAGTAGTCCCCCGCATAAAAGGACCAGCCTCTTCTACCTGCCCTTCCTCCGGAGTTGAAGGCAAAGGCTGATTACTGTTTTCCTTGGCATCGCTATCATTACAAGCCGAAGTGCAGAAGAACAACAACAGAGAGAGAACTATATATTGAAAAACTTTCGGTTTCATCTATTCTTTTATTATCAGGTTAATTAATATGTATACTAACAGGATGATTTAAATAATCGGCATACGTATCGACCAGACGAATAAATTCCTCACGTTTAGAGAAATCATCCACTCCTAGTTCCCAGTCGGCATACACCTGATAACGATATCCATTATTACCCGGTTTCAGTTTGGCACACCATGTCTTAAGAATTCCGTTTCCTTCATCGGGTGCATGGAACGTTTCCACTAATTGATCCTTAGGGATTAGCAATGCCATACCCAATTCGTAATCCTTATTCACCGTCTGTTTATCATGTGTAATCATGGAAACCCATTTTCCTGCATACTGCTTCTCTACAAATTCCTTCGTATTGTTATTGGCAACAAGTCCTGTTACCAATACCGCATTCTCCGGAAGCGGCGAAGTACGTATTTCTTCCTCATATCCGTTTTTACCTGCCCAGATAGTGACCGTTTCATGAACATCGACTTTTGTTCCCAACACATCCCATCTCGTAAAATCCAACCGGAAGACGGAACGTACAGGTCCTTCCGCTATCACCTCAAAATGAGAAGAATCAATGATGTCCACTGTATCTTTTTGCTCCACTCCCATCCGCAACAGCGTATCCTGCAACTGGATAGCAATTCCTCCCAGTCCGAAAGAATTCGCCACACTTAAAATATCACATCCCCATTCTCTCAACACCTGATAGGTATTGTCAGGATATCCATCTGCACGGAGACCTACCGTATCAAGTACCATTTCAGAAACTCTCTTACCAAATAAATCGCGACAGTTCCTACCGTCAAAATAATGGCGGAATCCCACTTTGTCATTCTCCCATGCCGGTCCATCCATCTGATAAGGATAATTGACCGAACGGGGCAGATTCTGCTTTCCATGCGTATCGGAGGATAATTCTTCCACCTGTCCCGGAGAAGTCATCTTCCCATAGCGGATATTGGTACGTCGTTCAAAAACCGGATAATCGGCAGCCGACATCCAGTCCAGCAACAGCTCTACCGTTTCATGACCGCCCAAGGTATATACAAAAGCCAGCTCATCCCATAAACCATCCTGATCCATATCGTCCACCTGACAAGGAATATATGTTCCATCCGCTTTCTTCACCACAGGAAGTAATTCGTCTCCAACTGCCCTCAACTCCATACGCGAAAGTCTGAAGCTTTCATCCACACGCTCTTCATTTATAGGATTCTTCAACACAATAGAGGTAGAGGGCTTCTCCTTGCAAGAAGAAAGAACGAACACCAACGCCCATAAAAAATATATTATTCTCATTTTATTTCTGTTATTTTAGACCCTACCGGGCATTTTAACCGGACATAAACCGGCACGTTATTAATCAGGATAATACTTCTCCGGCGACATATTCGCAGACATATATGGAGGCATCCAGAAAGCTGATTGACGTTTGAACTTCAATGTAACAGCCGGATACCAATTCTTCCACGAAGCGGGATCTGTATTTTCAACAGGCGACAAGGCTCCTTCGCCATTTCCGTTGACAGAGGCCACTGCATATTCATACACCTTCAAACCGTGCCTGTCCTGCAAGCGATTATCCAATGAACCGGGCATTGCAAATGCCTTACAAACTCCTGCTGCTGTCTTATCAACAAAACAATTTGCTTTGCCTTCATATATCAGACGAAATTCCTGTTCCCCCTTTACTCTCCGATACAAACGGTATTTCTGTACTCCGAGCACTTTTCCCCATGATATTTCCACCTGGTTATCATCCAGTTTCATCCAGATTCCTTCCGGATAATGAGGAGCCTCACCGGTAACATAAACCGGATATTCCTTAGCGGATGAAGCTGCTCTTTTGCCATTCATAGCAACAGCACGGATATGTATTTTATCTTTATATCCATCTTTAGACAGCTTATAAGGAGAATGAAGAGTTGTCGTCACTGTTTCCCAATGTTTTCCACCATCCACAGAAACTTCCAGCCGGACGCTCTTCAACCGGTTCGGATTCTGCCAGTAAATCAAGAAATGATTCTTCTCATATTCCACATCTGTGATTTCAGCAGGCAATGGCATTGCTTTTCCAGCTGTGTATTCCAGACTATGTTGTCCCGCCGGAAGGGTTAGCACTGCCTGACCGGCTTTCACACGGACAGGTTGAGCCACTCCATCTATATAAAAAGTCCCTTTGGGCGTCACTCCGGTAAGAGTGACCTTTGTTACTTTCAGAGCCTTAAACGTACCGAATAAAGTTTCGTCAACGGCACGAGTCAAAGCAATCGCTGCCTCATCCCCGGCTTCCATCGACAGACCTAACCCGTCTGCAGCAATCTTAGTACCTCGAATCAAAGCCAACTGCAGACTGCCGTCTTTCATCCGTCGAATGACTCCTGCTTTGCCTTCAAAATCTTCCTGTTCCGTACGATATTCCAAGGTTTTTCCTGCACGAAATACCAAATCCTCACTTTGGGGAGCACGAATACCGATGACTCCTTCAGGATAAGCCCCTTCCTTTGCCGGAATAAAATCAGCTACCTCTTCAGTTCCCAATAAAGGAATATTTTTCAATTTTCCACGCAACGGAACCACTTCTCCCTTTTTATGCGAAACCAACGTAAGCAGCGAACCAAATGCATCCCGATAGAAGCCTCTGGAAGTAGCAGTTTCTGCCACAGTCCAATGGTCATCACGTGCTTTTTTAGATAGGAAAGTAATTTGGGGATATTCAAATCCTTTCCCGGTGAACCAGGAAAAACGATGTGCCGCTCTCCAATTAGTTCCTGTTTCATCAAAAATCAAATAGTAGTCCGTACCTACCAGCAAAATGCTACGCGACTGATATTCAGGCCAACTATATAAATCTTTTCCGGTGGCAGGCAGTAACTCCGCAAACTGTGCGACACCCAAGTCATACAAGGGAGCAGTCAACTCATTCATGCCGATGGTACGGAATTCCCCGTTCTTCATGACACCGAAGTTAGTGACACCATCCAGATTATTGGTGATGTGATCTCCGGCATTCTCATTCTCATGCCCTGTAAAAATCTGTCCCTGCGCATAAAAGTAAATACCACCAGAATTTCCCTGTGCCTGATTTCCCCAACGATAATTGGGTCCCTTGTCCACCTGTTCCAAATGAATGGATAATTCTTCCGGCGTATCGACTCCCGCACGAAGCACAATGCCGTGTCCCACGTATTTACAGCTTTTCAGATGAGGATTTGTACCCCGGTTATCTACTGTATGAATTCGCTTATACACTTCAGCCCAGTCAGAGTCTTTCAGTTTATGCTCTAACTCTTTGCCAAATGTTCCTGCCCAGAATATATTCTCTGCTACTATCGGATCATAATTAAACAACCATTCACCCAATTCGAACAATGAACTGGGACGATCTACGGTTGTTCCCCCACCATGCGCACCATGAGCGGGATATTGACGGGTGAAAGATTTTTCATCCAAGGCATCTCCCGGCCTCCATCCTTCCGGATAGCCCGGCTGTGCTCCTTCCACATTTCTATAATTATACACGGGAGCGGTCAGCATATCCACCAGCCATTTTCCCCTCTCCGCCATATACGAACTGGCAAAACGGTTTTTCCCGTCATATAATTCACCTGCAATGTTGGAATGCCCTGTCGGACGAAGATAAGCCCAATTATAAACACCCAGGCTTTCTACCCAACGTCCGCCTTTACCTTCGAAAGCCCTTACTTCGGGACGTGTATAAAACACTCCGTATATCTCCAGACATTTCTCGAAAAAGTCCCCCCATTCTTTTGCCATCGGATGCTCCGGAAACAAATAGGCTGTCTGCATCGGGACACACCAACCATCAGCGGCCATATTAGCGGTACCTGCCAATGAATTCCGGATGGCATTCATCTCTTCAAGCATATTCACGTAGCCACCGAGAATAAACAAAGCGTTCACTGTTTTCCGTTGCTTTTCCGTCAAACTCCGGGCATGAAACAAGTATCCTTCTACCAACTTGGAATATACCGGACGATGTTCTATCGAATGAATCCCCGGATAAAAATTCAGTCCCATCGGATAATAAGCAAAAGCGGACGAAATCATATTCTGATAGAAACTTTCCGCTGTCTGTCCGGTATGATCCTTTGTAAACAGGTTCTCCGGTTGTTTTTTGTCATTAGCATATTCAAGTTCCCAGTCTTTTATCCTATCTAGGCTTAAAGAAGCATATTGCTGATGAAGCATTTGTGTATACCGATACGACAAAAACTCTGATTTATGCGCGCCTCCGGCTTTGGCTATCTCATCGATACGTTTATTAAAACCGGCCACTGCTTTCCGTCCCTGTTCTTCGGAGAAAAAGGCGATTGCCGTAGAGCGGCTTCCATCGACAAGCGGATATTTAAAGTATAGTTTGTTATCATCATACCGGAAATAAATACTCAAATCAGGAGTAGGCTGCCAGATACCATACTGCCGGTCATCCCACTTTTGATGATCGTAAACAAAGACGCCCAATTCATCCGCATTCTTTCCCTCTTCCCAAAAAGACATGACAGGAGGCTGTTCCCTGACCGAATTTCCACCAAACGGGGAAATGCGGAAGATCATCTCTTTAGAAGGGTCTTCGATCCATCCCATTCCTGTCCAGTGCGGGTCTTCCTGAGAATAGCTGGTATGTACAGGCGTATCAATACCTATCCATTGTGAAGCCTTGTCGAACACGCGGTCCCATTGTGTACCGAAGCGTTTGACCGGAGCAAAATTGTCCCAACACATATCCAGATATACCCGGTCTTCTTTTGATAACCCGTTCATCTCTTCTTCCAATATGACAAACGGATATCCTTGTACCACCTTTATCCATGCAGTATACGTAGCGTTTCCTGCCAGATAGTACTTCACCTGATATTTCACAAACAGTTCACCGACCTCCACCGGAAGCGTTTCAATCCGTTCTACATTCTTACGGTGGGCATACAACCTATTATTCCCTATCTTCCGGTCGCCTTTCTGCACAGACAACACCGGAGCCGGAGCTTTTCCGGCTTTTACAGACTGTGATGCGGGAATGTACACAGTCATATCTTTATTACCTATTGAAAACTGTCCGTCTTCTGATACCACTGCTAAAGGGTTGTCGACAGTAACCGGCTTCCGCCCGGTTGCGACCAGTTCATACGCATATTTCCCCCCCTGTGGCAATGCGGCAAAGAAACTGACTCTGGCGCGTTGCAAGAATCCGTTTTTTACCACTTTCTCCGATAACTGAAAAGGAACAGGTACGCCTTGGCTCTTATCCGTTAACGATAGCATTTCTTCTTTTACTCCTCCATCAAATACCACTACATAACTTATCAATGTACGCGGCCAGTTATATGTAGCAAGATCAATCACATCCTGTTTTTCGAACAAGACTGGTTGCCCGGCGACCATGCGGACCTGTGCCTGTATGCACGAAGCAACTATTATCAGGAAAAAGAATATGATACGTGTTTTCATGGATTTTTTTGTTTACTTATTTGTTTTAAAATCTGTCACCAGAGCATAAGCACACCAAAGTACGGGTGCCTGTCCGTGAAGATCACCTGTCAATGCCAAACGATTGATATAGTGCTCACGACTGTTTTTTATCATCGTGCCTTCGCATACCGCCTTCACATCACCCGCTTTATCAATATAGCTACATAAAGCAATCCATCCTTTGCGGGCAACTTCGCCATACTCTTTCGCATCCAGCCAACCTTTTTTTACTCCTACAATCATGGCATACGTAAACATTGCACTTCCTGATGTTTCTTCCCACAACTCCGGATCGTCTACCAGCTGTCTCCACATTCCTTTTTCATTCTGTGTCTCTTTCAGCGTTTTCATCATTTTCAGATAAGCAGCCATTATTTCCGCATAATCCGGATTCGTTTCCGGCAAGATACGTAACAATTCTGCCATACCCACAGCCATCCAGCCGTTGGCTCTTCCCCAACAATAAGGAGCAGAAGGAGCATGATAGAACAAACCGTTGTCCAACTGGAGGGAGTCCAGATACACTACCATTTCACGGGCAGCACGGGTAATATATTTCATATCCTGCGTAACCCGGTAGGCTTGCGCCTGAACGGCTGTTATCATAAACATATCATCCATCCACAAACGGGTTTGCCAGGAATATCCTTTGTCGGCCCATGCTTTTTCTTCTTCGGTTAGTTCTTGCGTTGCAGGTGCATCCCACTGTGTATCTGCATATTTCATACCCATTGCCAGATACTTTTCATCTTTAGTCTGCATATATAATTCCAGAGGAACAGCACCAAACACATTATTATCCACATGATTGGCTTGCGGTTGCAGATAAGCCTCTGTCGTGAAGAGAGGTTGGAAGCGCGCTTCCAAGCGTTCCTCCAAGCCTCTGTTTTTTGTTGCCTGCGCGAACCACAATCCACCCAACCAAGTGCATACATCCGGATAAGTGATTTGTGTACGCGGTTCGTCTACACGTAGCGGACTGCCATACTGCGAATGCCATTGCTCCAGAAAACGATCGGCTATCTTGTTTCCAACCGTCACCGGATCAGCTTCTGCCGGAAAATCCGTCAACAAATAGTCAGCCTCTTTATGCCCTCTAAATATGAAAGCACAAATCACCGCTACCCCGACAAACACGATCCCTATTATACCATACTTCTTCATTACTTTACCTATTAATATTCAATACCTTAAAACAAACACTTATTGTACATTCTCCAATTTAGGATGTACTAACCTGAAACCAATCAACTTATTACGTTTATCTACGGGAAAGGCAGCACGGGCAGAAACCCGGCAAGCACTCGTATTTGTATTCCATCCTCCACCACGACAGATCCGTTTTTGAGGCACATCCGACGGCAATGCGTCCGGACCTACCGGATCTACCTGATCTTCACCACTATATTCGTCGTACCAGTCGAGGCAGACTTCCGCTACATTGCCGGACATATCATAAAGTCCTAATTCGTTTGGTAATTTTTTTCCTACTTCTTCCGGCCAGAACTGCATACCAGTCTGTCCTTCCGGCAAACGGTAACAATTGGAAAGATTGTAGCCCACTTCATCAAAATTATTACTTCCGGCATAAACCGTTGAAGTTCTTTTCCTGCCTCCACGAGCCGCAAACTCCCATTGCGCCTCCGTAGGTAAGGTAAAATGTAATCCTGTTATCTCATTCAATTTATTACAGAATGTCTGCATTTCAGAGAAAAGACGATTATCCATCGGCAACCGGGTAGTAGCAAGATCTTTCCATGAGAAATTCTCCCATTTACCCATTACGTATGAATACATTTCCTGTGTTACCTCAAACCTGCAAATATAGAAATCGCTCACAGTTACTTTATGTACCGGAAGTTCGTCAATATGCACACCTTCTCCCTGTTCTGCCGTAGCTCCCATCAGGAACGTACCCCCATTTACAAATATCATATCTTCTTTCAGGAATTTCTCAAAAAACTTCACACGTTCCGGACGAATAACCGACGCCCATGTATCTCCCGGATCTAACGGATAGTATTCATCCAGGCCAGTATTCTTGTTCGAAGTGACCCGGGGAATCTTACTGGTATTTATGGTTGCGGCATCAAAGAGGGAAGGACCTTCTTCAACCGGTTCCGAACTGAAGTAGGAATCACCCGGCTCTACCGGACGTGAAGGATTGTCATATTCATCATTATCACTGCAAGAGGTCCCTGCCATAGCCAGCACAGCACCCAACATCATATATCTCAATGTTTTTATCATCATAGCTTTCTTTTTTTGTGTTAACCAACGATTAATAACCATCATTCTGCCACATAATATCCTTATTTCCATAAGCTAATATATCCGACAGAGGAATAGGCGCCAATTTATTATATGACTTCATTGCATACGTAGGCTGTTCGGTCGTTTCATTATAACCTTCGTCTACCAGGGCAAAGTGTGTTGCCATCGCCTCTTCTGCTAAATCCCAACGAATCAAGTCCGGCCAGCGGATTCCTTCGAAAGAGAATTCTACAAAACGCTCTTTAACGAGATAGTCTAATACCGCTTGTTTATCGGCAAAATCACTTGACAATTTAGCAGACAGACCTGCTCTCTTTCTTACGTCATTGATAATTGGCAATATATCGGTAGATAGATAAGTAGCATAATCCAATTCGTTCAGTGCTTCCGCATACATCAACTTAACATCCGTATAACGCAGGATAGGAATATTATTTCCCCATTCGTCAACTGCCGTCGGCGCATTCTTAGTGGCTCTTAAGAACTTCCGCACCACATATACATCGGCCTGCGGAGCGCTCTTGTCAAGATACAGGTTATTGACTATTGTCAAGTCTCTTCTCTTATCTCCTGTTTCATACACTCCGTCGCCCGCAATGGACATGGAAGCACGGATGGAGCTGGAAGCACCATTGAACGTAATGCCGTTCAACTTAGCATAGTCCCCTTTCTCTTTATTCAGCGTAGAAGGAATGAACCAACCACTAAAACTTTGACTTAATCCCAAAGCCTTACCAGTAGTACCACCCAGATATTGAACTTCCCAAACCCGTTCTTTACCATTATTATATTCGTCACTGAAACAATCTTCATATTTACCAGCCAGTTCATAAAGAGTGCCTTCCTGTTCAATGACTTTTCCCAAATATTCTGCCGCCTTCGTGTAATTATGCATATACATATAAGTACGTCCCAGCATACCGGCAGCAGCATATTTCGTCACCCGTCCTGCCTCACTGCTTGCCCAACTGTCAGGCAGCCTGTTAAACGCATCTTCAAAATCAGAAATCGCCTGTTTGTAAGTATCCTCCTGACTGGAACGTGCTACCTTATACACTTCTTCACGAGAAATTTCCTTAGTAATCAACGGAGCACCACCCCAACACCAGGCAAACTGAAGATAAGCCAGTCCGCGCAATGCATAAGCCTCTCCGGTAATATATGCTTTACGATCTTCATCGGTAAAAACCACTGCATCTATCCTGCTTAATAATTGATTGCAACGAAACACCAGTGTCCACCAAGCCGACCAGGGCTTTGACCATTTGCTCTCCATCGGGGTATCCATGAAACGTCCTATCGGGGTAGAGTTACGAACCTCGTCGGCACGAGTGACAATTGCTTCCATATAATTCTTATTATAGATAGTCTGCAATTGTGCATAACAACCATTAATCGCCGTTTCAAAATCCTGCGGCGTTTTATAATAGTTCTGGTCAGTATAAATAGAGGGTTGCTCCACATCCAGATATCCTTCACAGGAAGATAGTACGAACAGACAACTTATACTTACTATTAATTTATAAAATGATTTCATAATGGCAATAGATTAAAATGTTAAGTTAACTCCGAATATATACTTTCTCGACTGCGGATAAGTGGTATAATCCGCACCACGCACCATCGGATTATCGGGCGAATAGCTATTTACATCCGGATTACCGATATAATCTGTAAACGTATACAGGTTTTCTGCCGTCACATAGACTTTAGCTGCCTGAATATGAGATTTTCTCAACCATTTCTTAGGCAATTTATAAGTCAGGCTGATGTTCTGTATCCGCAAGAAAGAAGCATTATAAATAGCCATGTCTGTCATGTGCATTTGACCGTCCTTATTAAGAGGAGAGTTGTTGCCAAGTCCGTAAGGTAATGGAGTCTTACCATCCCAGGACATGTCTACTCCCAGACTTGTCGGTATCGGATTTCCTCCGGCATATTCTTCTTTATAAGCATGTAGCCATCTTTTCAATCCATTGTAATTTCCACGTCCCGTATCCAAACTACGACCAGCCAGATAAAGCACCTTACCACCGATTTGTCCACGAAGGAATACACTTAATTCCAAGTTCTTATAAGAGAAACGATTGGTGAATCCGTATGTCAGATCCGGATCATTCGATCCATAAGGAACCATATCGTCGGAATTGATTTCCCCATTACCGTCCATATCTACATATTTCACATTTCCGGGAATCTGGTTGGTCAGGACAGGAACACGAGGACGGGATTTGTCATACTTACCATCAGGACCAAGTTCAAAGTCGTCGTTTGTTAACAAACCATCCGTACGGTAAACATAGAATTGTGAAATCGGACCTCCCACCTTTGTGATAAAACGAGCATCATAGGCTTCTGTAATTACATTATCATTTCCTCCCATATCAAGCACCTTATTCTTATTGGTTGCCAGATTGAGCGAGCTTGACCATTTAAATGCTTTAGTATGTACATTGACTGTCGTCAGGTCTATCTCCCATCCTTTGTTTTCAATAGATGCAAGATTGGTTTTTACTGTACTGAAACCGGTCGCAGCAGGCAACTTCGTAGAATAAAGCAAATCATCTGTCTTATTTATATAATAGTCTACATTCAACTGTACACGATTATTGAATAAAGAGAGGTCAAAACCAATATCAAATGCTTTGGTTGTCTCCCATTTAAGTTTGTCATTGGCTATATTCTTTGCATACACACCCACTTGTGAAGTTCCTCCATACACGGTGTTAGTCACATCATAATTAGGAATATAATCGGCAGTACCAATACGGTCGTTACCGGACATACCCCAGGAAGCACGTAGTTTCAACAGGTTGATAACTTTGATATCTTTCATAAATTCCTCACCACTGATCTTCCATCCGGCTGATACGGACGGGAAAACAGCCCAACGATTTCCCGGACCGAAACGAGAAGAACCATCACGGCGCACTGATGCTGAAGCCAGATATTTATCTGCATAATTATAGTTCACACGTCCGAAAAGCGATGAAGTACGAACAATGGTTCTTGAACTGCTGGCTTCCGTAGGGGTAGCACCCATATTGAGGGTCGGTACACTTTCCAGCGGATAGTCCATTGCTCCCAAACTTGTCCTGAATTCATTACGTTCGTCAATACTTTGCCCCAACAGAATCTCTAAAGCATGCTTCTTATTCAGTGTTGTGTTATAAGTCAACGTATTCTGAATACCGGTACGGCTTATGCTAAGAGTAGAGGTAGTTCCTTGCGTAGTCGAGCCATTATTGGGCTGTACATTTGCCGGAAGGAAGTACTCATCAATTCTCATGTCCGAGTTATAGCTGAACAATGTTTTGAAAGTCAATCCTTTTATGATTTTTGCCTCCGCCCACAAAGAGGTATTGAAGGTTTTCTTTTCCCTCTTATCTACTACTGACATCAATCTTTCGTAAGGGTTCACGTTATTACGATAGCTTGCATTGAATCCATATTCACGGGTATTTTCATCCAAGCCAATGATAGGAGGCATGAGCAATGCATTCATTATCTGTTTATCCTTTCCTTCAGACTCTCCTTTATCCTGGTGAGAAATAGTAGGGGCAAACGTAGCGCCAGCCTTGATATATCTATTCAGATCTACCGAAGCATTCAAACGGAAGTTGAAACGTTCGAAACCTGTATTTTTAACAATACCTTCCTGATTCAGATAACCGGCAGAAAGATAGATAGAATATTTCTTTCCTTTACTGGAAACAGATACCTGGTGATTATGAGTCAGAGCATTTTGCATAATCTGATCAATCCAGTCGGTAGTCGGAATGTCATTTCTAAACGTCCAGTCGGCTACATCTGAATTAGGATTCACCAACCATTGTTCGTTGATCTGATCGCCGGAGGATCTTTTCTTATTAGGAACATACATACTATTCGTTCCTCCTTTATTCAAATACTTGGCATTGGTATACCATATATTATATGCCAGCCATTCTTTTGCTGTCATCATTTCGGGTAATCCCACCGCATTTTGTGTACCAATGTAGGATTCCCAGGTAATCACCGGTTTAGACCCACTTGCCTGCTTGGTTTCAATCAGCACAACTCCCGCCGAACCTCTGGCTCCATAAATAGAGGTAGCGGCAGCATCCTTCAATACCTGAATAGAAGCTACATCTGACGGATTTACATCACTCATGGATTCTGTAATTACACCGTCCACCACAATTAGCGGAGAAGAGGAACCATTAATGGAACTTGCTCCTCTGACGAGAATCTGCATCTCTTCACCCGGAATACCACTTGATGTCTGTGTCTGTACACCTGCCAACTGGCCGGAAAGTGCGTCACTTAGGCTGGTAATGGGGCGTCCATCAATCGCATCGGAGGAAATTTTAGCAACTGAAGTAGTCAGATTCGACTTTTTCACTGAACCGTATCCTACCACGATCACTTCATCCAACGTTTTAGAATCTTCTTCCAGTTTAATGGTAAGCTGTGACCTGCCGTTCACTTTTACTCTTTTCTCTGTAAAACCTACATAAGTAATGACCAACGTTGCTTCTTTACTTACATTCAGGGTAAACTTACCATCGAGGTCGGTAATTGTACCTACAGTTTTATTCCCACTTTCCACCACATTGGCGCCAATAATGGGTTCCCCCATCATATCGACCACTGTCCCGGTGACTTTCATCTGCGCCCAAGCCATCGTACTCAAGCATAACACAAAAAGAGTCGCCAGAAACCTTAGTTTTTCATAAGAACTCTTTTCTTGATTTTCTTTGTCGTTCATAAACTAAATTTTACAAGGTTAATAAATCATTTACTATTCCTTAGCGGTGCAAACATAGAGAATGTTCACCCGCTCGACTTGGAAAATAGTATCAAAGACCTGTAAAATAAGCCCAGAACACTCCGTCTGGGACATTTTTACCAGAGAAACACGATTTTACATCCGTTGCTTCAGGTAATTGGCAGGTGCGATGTTATACGTAGATTTAAAAACTTTACTAAAATAAGAAGGGTCAGAATATCCGACATCATAAGCTACTTCAGAAACAGTATATTTACCTGTGGCCAATTTCTCGGCAGCCAGCTTCATGCGGACATTCAAAATAAGTTTATTAGGTGATACATCGGAAACAGCCTTTATTTTCCGGAAGAACTGCGAACGGCTCATGCCCAATTCTTCATGCAGATCGTTAACGGACAAGTTAGGATCATGTACTCTTTCACGGATTAGCTCCATCAGTTGTTGCATGAAACTATCCTGAGCACTAAGTTCAGCTACGGGAACTTCAATAGCATCCAGCTTTTCACAGAAAATCCGGCGAAGACGATTCCGATTTTTGATGAGACTATCCAGTTTTGCCAATAATACTTTCGGAGCAAATGGCTTTAATACATAATCATCTGCCATCACACTATAGCCCTCTTCAATATGCTCATTCAAGGCCTTTGCTGTCAACAAGACAACAGGTATATGGGCCGTAATCATCTCTTCTTTAATTGCCTTACATAACTCAAGCCCATCCATAACCGGCATCATCACGTCACTGACTATCAAATCGGGAATCTGTTCAACCGCTTCTTTCAATCCTTCCTTTCCATTGGAAGCTTCGTACACAATATACTGTTGGGATAGCAAAGACACAATATACTGGCGCATATCGTCATCATCTTCTACAACAAGTACACGATAACGGTTGTCATCTTCTACTGAAGCCGGTTTCTCTTCTTCGATAGGAGCAATACACTCCCTCCTTACTTTTTCCAGATAGGTATCTTCACGATTTTCAACAAACTCTACATTCGCCCCGGCAAAACACTCTTTTCCCAAGTTCAATTCCACCAAAAACTCGGCTCCATGTCCGGGTGTGCTTTCCACTGATATTTTCCCTTTATGCAGTCTCACTACATATTGCACCATATTCAACCCGATGCCACTACCAAACAGATCTGACTTGCTACCTTGCTCTACCTGGAAAAACGGATCGAATATCTTCGACAAATTCTCCTCCGAGATTCCTTCCCCACAATCTTTCACCGAAATCACAACACTGCCAGCTTTCTCCACTGAACGAACTTTTATCTGCGTGCCTTTGGGAGAGTGTTTCACAGCATTCGATAACAGATTGAAAATAACTTTTTCCATCAGGTCTGTATCCATCCAAAGATTATCCCCATAATAATCATTGTCATATCCGATTGTCAGCTCCTTCTTATGTAATAAATCCGAGAAACTATCAATCTGGCTGGTAAGGAAAGTCCCTATATTGACACGACTCAACTTTAATGTCATAGCTCCATACTCTAACTTTCGGAAATCCATTAGTTGGTTGACAAGCAAAAGCAGGCGATTCGAATTTTTATAAATCTGCTTCATCGGGAAAAGGAATTTATGAGGCAGCGTCTCATCCTGCAAAATATCTTCCGCCGGGCCGGTAATCAAAGTCAGCGGAGTACGTAATTCATGTGAGAAGTTGGTGAAAAGTTCTATCTTCATCCGATAATTACGTTCAATATTCTCTTTTTCTATTTCTTCTATCCTCCGCTGATATTTATCCGATTTCCGCTTGTAGAAATAATACAGCACGCCTCCCACCAGCATCAGCGCCAGAAGCACATAGATCACTTTAGCCCATCCGGTGAGCCAGACAGGAGGATGAACCACGACATCGATACCTGTCGCATCCCCCCAAATGCCATCGCTGTTACATGCTTTTATATAAAAGGTATATTCCCCGGCTGGCAAATGCGAATAAATGACTTCATTACGTTCAATATAATTCCAATTCTGGTCAAGTCCCTCCATCCGGTAAGCATATTTATATCCTTTCGGAAAGATATAATCCAAAGGGGAATACTTGATGAGTACGGCGGCATTCTTATAGGATAATTCCACATGTTCCAGACTGCGTGTATTATCGTATTGTACCCGGTCGGCTCCTTCGTCGGAGTCGAGACTATTTACGGAAGATACATGTACTACAGGTAATAGTCTCTCTTGACCGGCGATAATTTCCCGGGGAGCAAACTCTGCTATACCATTGTTGCCACCTACATAAATCCTCCCATCCTCTACCTGTAACAGAGTATTCCGGGAAACCTCATTCAAAGGGAACCCCGTATCTTTGGTATAATTGACAATTCTGGAATCTTTCATTGACAGTTTGGAAAGTCCGATCACAGTAGATATCCAAAAATCTCCGGTTTCTTTATCTTCGAGTACACCGCAGACAGAATTGTGTATAAGCCCTTGTTCTATGCCGAAATGGTCGATAGTTCCTCTCTCCAAATGGCAACGATATACACCCATATTATATGTTCCCACCCAAAGGTAGTACTGGCTATCCAAATAAAGCAGACTCACATTTTTATTTTTCAGTTCATCAAAATCAAGTTGGTTGCCTTTAAAGTAATGGGCTGCATTATTGGGATGATAAGGAAAACTCCACACTCCACTCGTACGCCCGCCTACCAACATACTGGAGCCATACGCTAACAAGTCCTGTGTCAGCATAAAACGCGTGTTTCCATCTTGATTTGTCGAAAAAGAACGGCTAAGTTTTTTTGTCTTGGGATTGTAGCAAGACAGTTCATCCTCTGCAATCCAGATATTTCCCTGTACATCTTTCGCCATAGCCCGTATCTGTGCATCCGGGGGGAACATATCCATCATTTCCTTACTAATAGAAAGATCTCGAAGATTCAGCGAGTATACTCCTTTATTGAGTACATAGAAAAGTATCTCATTCTCATTATTCTGAAACATATAGTATACTTCATCTTCACTAGCTCCTACTTTTCCTATTGGTAACCGGACTTCCTCCACTTTACCATTAGCCAGGTTTAAAGTACATATCCCTCTATTATGTCCGATCCATAATTTCCCCTGCGCCTCTATTAGTTTTCCGGTCACCCGTATCGGCTGATTTATATTCAAAGTCAGCGGATGATAACGGAATAGATATTGTCTGGCATTATAAAACAGAGCACCTTCATTGAAGGTACCCAACCATAACGATCCCTGTTTGTCTTTGTAAAGACTCATCAAACGACGGTTAGCAAGCAGTCCGGAAGGAATACATTCTTCAAATGTCCGGCTAATAACATGTGTATGTTCATTCATCACAGCTAACCCATTATCTGTAGCTAATAGTAAAAGAGAATCGTTATACACCTTTATATCATGCACCTGTCCTTTCCATACACTCATATCAGCCGGGAAATTCACTTCAATTTTTGTTGCTGTACTGGTAGCCGGATTATAAAGTTGTAAATTATCCAGAGAAGAGGCCAACCAGGTACGTTCTTTTTCGTCCTGAAAGATTTTCAGAAATGCCGGATAATCCGGTCCTTTCAGAATATACGAGAAACGGGAAGTTCGTGTATCCAGTCTAAGGATACCTTTGTTTGCTACATTCAAGAGAAGAGAATTATCTGCACTGGATGCCATACTGTTTATATAAAGTCCTCTTAACGCTTCCAAACAAGTACATTTTCCATTCCGAAGGATATATACCCCCATTTTGGTAACCACCCATACTGCTCCGTCTGATGCTATCGACAGACCAACCACCACCCCACGAGGCAATTCGCAACCTTTATATAAAGTGGCTAAATCTATATATTTCTCCTCAAAGGGATCGAAAAGTGTAATTCCATTAAAAGTTCCAATCCACATTCTACCTTGCCTGTCTCCTGTGATACTGACAATATCATTGGATTGTCTGACGGTCTCATCGGATTCATAAAAGAAATTTTTAATTTCATAACCATCTAAACGATTCAACCCATCCTTTGTCCCTAACCATATATATCCCATCTCGTCCTGATAGATAGCTTTTACTGTACTGTTTGACAGTCCGTCTGCTACAGTATACGAACGATAGGGATTATCGGCTAAAAGAATCAGGGTACTACTAAACAATGTAATCAACAAGAACGTAAACTTTTTCATCACCATGGTAAGACATATTCATATATATAGGCAAAGATAATATGTCTTTTCATAAAATAATAGTCCACATGAGGGTTTTAACAAAACTGATATATGGCATTCTCAGCTTTACCCCTCCCTATAACCCGAAGAAAGGAGATAGAAACCCAAAAAATTCCTCTATTGTCTATGAACCTGTTTAAATATTCCTCAATAACAATCTTATAGTAGCCAAATTTACCATTTCCTCTGCCGAATCGAATGTCAGTTCATGGTTTCTGCAGAGTCTTCTGTTATAATCCATCCATGAAAATGTCCTTTCCACCACCCATCTCTTTTGAATTGGTCTGAATCCCTGTTCCTTGTATGCGCTGATAACAACTTGAATGACATATCCGAATTTCTTTCTTATGCTGTCAACAAGTTCTCCCCTGTAGCCTCCATCGGCAAGAACAGTTTTTACACCGGAACTCATTTCTTTAAGAACCTTCATCAGTAGATAACCGGCTTTGCTGTCATGTACATTGGCTATGGTGACCATAACAGCAATAAGAAAACCGTTCTTGTCCACTACAACGTGGCGTTTTATTCCTTTTACCTTTTTATTTCCGTCAACACCGTTCAAGGAAGCAGTGTTTACCCATTTGACACTTTGGCTATCCATAATTCCTACACTGGATTCCATGCTTTGGCCACGTTTCACACGTACATGCCCAAGTAATTTCTCCAATAACAAGTCAAAATCTAATTGGGAAGCCCATTTACGATAGTAGTAATAGACCAACTGCCACTTGGGAAAGTCAAGGGGAAGCATCCGCCATTGACAACCGGTCTTAACCAAGTAAAATATAGCGTTCCAAATCACTCGTAAACACAGCTCTTTCATTTAAAGTAGAAATAATGATATATTGCTCCTTACCCGATTCATTACGAATCGGACATTTCTTTTATTACTGTATATCAAACAGTTATGCTTTTATCGAAATCTATTTTTGGTCATTTTTGACGAAGAAAACGTAAAAGTCTGGTAAAGCCCATTGATACCTCCCTCATGAGTTCAGCCATCCCCTTTCTCTTGTCATCCCTCTTTTTACGGAGTCCTTTCCATATAAAGAACAGCGAGTGTACAATTCTTTGTATGGTATCAAGGTTTCTGGCGGCTCTTGCAGACTTGCGTTTTATCCTGTCTTGCAGCAGATTGCAATCCAGTGTCCAGTGCATGCTTTCTATCGACCAGTGATTGCACACCAACAAACCCAACGCCGGAGTGTCTGTTAACAGACTGCTCACATACAGCCTCTTTTCAGCGATCTGTGCGCCAGACGACTTCTTTACCGTATCGGATTCATATTCTATAACCGTCATGTTTCCTCCCCATTTTTCCTTGTTGGCTATGATGCCAAGACCGTCAAAGATACGATAGGTTTTGATTTCGATTCTGCCGTGCCCGAGTTCCGGTCCCTCCGTGTAGGAATACACAGGAGCCTGTCCTTTGAGTCTGTCTTCCACGCCATAACGCAGGGATGGCTAGTTCGCTTTTAGCTCTATAAGGAAATCCCCCCGTTCTCTCTAGCTCTGTCGATGATGCACTTTTGCATGGACATGGCATTGGCTGTGGCTATTTTTCCTGATATGTTGATTTTGTCGATAAGCCGCGGTATGGCTTTAATCTCATTGCTTTTCTCCCGGCAGGCTTCGGTTGCCAATGTGATGCCAGTATTGTATGAATACGCCGACACGATATCGAGATTGCGCCCGTTGGCCAACACGGTTCCACGCTCGGCTTTGCCATCCACGCAGATTATTTCCTTATCTCCTTCTGCCTTGTACAGTCTTCGGTGGAACAACTCCGCAAACTCCTGCATCCTGTCTGCAAGTGCCAGTTCATCGATACCGTGTTCCACGCGGCAGAGAGTCGTCTCGGACGGCACACCGTTCTTCAGCATGCCCAATTGGCGGAATTTCTTAAGATTGTGTCTGCCGAATTCTATTATCTCGATTCTGCCAACACACTTTGAAGCGCGAGCAAGTATCATCAGCATGATGATGTCATCGAGTCTGTGACGAATATTTCCTTTGTCTGATCTTCTAAAATCCGGTACGGACGAGGAAAATTCCTTCAGTTTATACAAAATACTGTCTCGTGAACCGAATTTATTTACTACTTTTATGGCATGATTGTATACGTTCGCTCCAATCGAAATAACTTGGTCGAGTGGTTTGATTTGATTCATAACGATCTGATTGTCAACTATAAAGTTACGAAAAATCTGCCATTCGGCCTATTTATTTAAGCAGTTATTTTGCTGAAAACCAAAGAAATCCGTATCATCGGAAGCATATTTTCCAATCATCGAATCGCCCCATGAATTATGAACCGTGCGAGCAAAAAGAACCCTCACCATCCAAGGAAACACTCGCTATAAAATAACAACATTTTTAAGTGAGCAACGAAATCTTAAATGAAAGAGCCGTGACTCGCAAATCATATTTTCGCTTTCTTTCTTGCAGATTCAATACTTTTGTTGCCCGTTAGCGGAATTAAATTGATAAAAGATTTATGTATAAAAAGTTGTGTATATTGTTGATATTTAACAAATTAAAGGTAACAAAACTTTTAATAGACAAATATCGTATGCACAACCTATATGCAATATTCGCAAAATTTCTGAACATATGCAAGCAAGTAGTCGGCAATTTAGTCAATGAATCAGGGAATGTTCCAAAAAGAGGAATAGTTTCCAAATTCTCAGACCTTGAAATAGTGGCATTGAACATGACATCTGAGACTGTGGGTATTGACAGTGAGTCATTGTTGTTTGCAAAGCTGCAGGAGTATAGTAATGAAATTCCCAATCTTATATCCCGCAGACAATACAATGACAGACGTAAAATTACTTCGTCCCTATGTAATGCAATCCGGGAAAGAATGGCCGCAGAAATGGATGAGGCGAAGATTATTTTTGCATTGATTCGAAACCGATAGAAGTATGTCGTTTTGCCCGTTCCAAGCGTTGTAGTATGGAGAAGAAGGATTTTGAGAAAGTACCGTCAATCGGATACTGTGCATCACAAAGCATGTATTATTACGGATATAAACTTCAGGCAGTCTGCGGGGCAAGCGGAGTCATCCATTCCTTCGACCTTACCAAGGCAAGTGTGCATGACATTCATTATCTGAAGGATGTGAAGGTAGACTATAGTAATTGTACAGTCATAGGGGACAGAGGATATATAAGTGCCCAAATTCAATTGGATCTGTTTGAAACAGCCAATATCAAATTGGAGGTACCATACAGATGTAACCAAAAAGAATGGAAGCCGACATGTCCGGCTTTTGCCAAAGCGAGAAAAAGAATTGAAACCCCATTCTCGCAATTGTGTGACCAGTTTATGATTATAAAAAGATACAGATGGATTGTTTGCCCGAATTATCGGGAAGATTAGCGCACTTACAGTCCTGCAATATATTAACTATAAAAATGAGAGGTCCATTGGCAGAGTTAAATATGCGCTAATTTAATTCCACTAACGGGCAGGGTTAATATAACAAGTTATTCCAAAGGTTTATGGTAATAGAAGATGTTTTATGTATTGCTACTTCTTACTTTCACTTTCCTTCAGAGAACCCTAAAAAACAGACGTAGCTTGCCCTTGGCCGGAGGCCAAGCTACTCTCACTATGTTCGCAGTTTTTTAAGAATCTCTTCGCTACGCAAAAGTAGATTAAAGAAGTGATTGGATTAGAATAGAATATTTCAAGACCAATCTATTTCAACATTAGAATTATAATAAGCCCAACTATTATAGTCAAAGCAAACTGATATAACATCACCTAAAGGACATAGTAAATAGAGTTCATGGATAAGCTTTTCAGGAGGGACAAATATAAAAAGGGGACAAATATGAATTACTCCATAAACCGCACTCAATCAAATGAATATATTTTTTAATCAGTGTATATAATTTGTCCCCCTCATACATATATACCTTTAAATATATTATCCATACCCACTCTGTTATCTGCCATATTTAAAAGCTATATGATGGAATATGATTAAACTATGCTCTACAATAATTTTATATATTAATATTTACTTTAACCTGTAGACGGAACGCAACACTTTTTTATCGATAAAACACCTTATATTTAAGTAATATCCCCCATTTCAGAAAAAAAAGTTGCATTTTAATATTTATTCTTTTTTCTTTCGTTTGCTGTAGGCTCACGCCGCTTGAGTGGGTATAGTCAATTGTAATAAGTATAATAATAACAATATATAAAGAGGATAACAGTCTGCCTTCGGTTTATTCGTATTTTACTATTTCTACAATAAAAATAATTGATTATCTATAATTACCATTCGGATAATAATCTCCATCCCGTATAGTTATGTTCTACGCCTTGGAACTATATACCCTTCCGGTTAAATCTGTTATCTGTCATTTCCCCGATTAATCTGTTATGGTATACTGCTTTTCCAATATATTACTATCTGCCCCGGACATCAGAATATGAAAAAACACTTCATACTGGATTAGTAAGTTCCATATATCCATTCCACCCTTTATCGGCATTTAAAGAATTGTATGTATGGATTCGGTTTTCTCTTCTTTTCTTTATATACTTACTGTCTGATACTTCCTTATAGATTGTATGGATATTATCTTATTGACTGTCCAACCTCCCCCCCAAAAAATCATATCTGCCTTGGATGTGAATATGATGAAAAACAACAAAAAAAGAAGCAGTATCGTCCTGTTATGAACGTACTGCCATTCAGCTTATATATTCAGGATTTCAATATAGTATATCCTTTTACCTTTCTCATTCTTTTTCTGTCTCTCTATGACAGAAAGATATCGTGCCAGTTCTGTTGCCTTCGCCACTTTTCCCGTAAGCCCCAGTCTGTCGTATATATCCTGAAGCATTTCTTTGACTTCCTGTTTCGGATATAAGATACCGGGCTTGAATATCTGTCTGCAAGCCTCCCTTATCGGAGCTTGTGCACACATATTATTATAGCACCTCTCCACGTCATCTCTCCGGAAATTCAGCCCGGACAGTGTATCATAGCCAAGGGTGTCATACCACCGGTGAAACTCAATATCAATGAACGGATTTGCCAGAACCGGAATCTCATATTGGGAATATTGTTTTCTGAAATTGGCATATCCGGCCAGTTTGTCTTTCTCAGGAGCATTGTAAAACCAACTCTCAAACCATTTCAGTTCCACCGGTTTCCGAGGCACTCCGACAGCAGAGCGGATACCGTCCAGCAATTGGCGGGGATCGTTATAATAGTGATTCCTCTGATACCACCTGTTCCAGTTCGCTACCATTACCAGGTAGTTGAAACCGATTGTCGTATGTCCGTTCTCCCATATGAGGTCAACGTAGTCATTCACAAATTTCCTGTTCTCCGCCTTTTCACGATAAAGTTCAATGAATACTTCTTTGGTAGCATCCGGAGCATTGTCGTATATATTCAGAATTTCCCATGACTTTTGTTCCATTTCCCTCTGCTTACGTTGAAACTCCTCCTGTATCTCTATCGCAGGCATGGTTTTATAATATATTGTTGCATCGTGTTTGAACGGGTTTATGTCCAGTCTCTGTCTGCCCAATATCTGGGGGATGTCCAGCATGATGTCAAGTGTCTGCCATTCCTTGCCCGCATTGATAAATATGTAGGTACTCGCATTGGTAGAGTAGAAGTCCACACCTTCGAATGAGGCCTTTGTACAGAATGTGAAGGGCTTGTTTACCGGATTGCCCCTGTCCGAACATAAACCGCCTGCCGTGAAACCTTTCGGCAGTTCTGAAGACTTGCCCTCCGAACACAGAATGGTCACTTCATCCGGTTTCAGGTTGTTACGCATGATGATATTCCTGACGGACCTCACTTCATTGAGGAAAAAACAGGCTTCATGCGAATACACCACATTGCCATTTGTGACCTTCCTCTCAAAATACCCGTTATCCCTGTACCGCCGTATTATCTGTCCGCACAGGTTCTCCGCACTCTCACCTTTCTTCATCATTACCTCCTTCAGAACAGGCTTCTCGACAACATCCGGATCCCATTCCAATTTGTAACTGGGAAGCTCTGTGAGCTGTGGTATATGCTCCAGGAAGATGTCAGGAACAGGCGTTGCAGACAAATAGCAGATACGCCTTGCCTCATTGTCAAGATATGCCAGAAAGTTCATGTCCGTGCTTCCTTTGAACATGGCATCCCCCATGAGACAGTGGAACTCATCGACCACAAAAAGGAATGAATCCGCGATGCCGCGTGACTTAAGTACTGAGATTACCTTGTCTGACGAATCCAGAGTGACAAGTACCCTGGGCGGTTCCGGCAAGGGATTGAAAGGTGTTCCTCCCCAGTAATGGTAATTCAGATAGTTGTTCAGTTCCTGCATTTTCTTTCCTATTGCTTCCGCCCTGTTGTTACATTGCGGGATATGGAAGAAAAAACTGTCGGGATGTTGCATATGCTTCTCTTTCGCCGCCTGAATACGGGGAAGAATGATCACCACCGGCAGATGTGAATGGAGAAATAACGATGTACCTCCGCAACCTGTCAGAGTCTTGTCCAGGATGAATTTCTGTCCTACCGGCAAAATTCCGTTCAGGAGCTTGTCATAGTCACCCATATACCTGCAGCCTTTCGGCATGTCAATATATTCAATTTTCATATTTTTCATGTTTTTATATAAATAATAAAATGGAACACGACGCTTCCCCCTTATCCGCCCGTATTGCATTTTAACGGTTCAGCCGGTATCAGGAAAAAGGGTCGTATTCCGGTATTGTATTTGTTGTCAGTTACAGACCGGCAACTGACGCATTACTGTCATCCAGTATTTCTGCCGACATCGTCGGGAATACTGCGTCCGTCTTTTCAATACACTTCAAACTTCAGGGTACCGAAATTCCCGCCTTCAGCCTTATAGGCATTCTCCACATGCCCCAGGATTTCCATCCCGTCCATCGTCGCACTTTCCCAGCCTTCAATGAAATACTCCAGGGCCAGACTCTCATCCACTCCCCATCTGCACATCAAACAGGACAGCCTGAAAATACTACCGGCACGGTTGCCTTCCTCCCAGTATTCTGGATGTTTCTTTTTCCAGACTGAATTCATGATACTGACAATGCTTCTGCCGGACACATTTCTTCCGTCATGGGAGTGTACAGTTGTAACCTGCGGCTTTACGGAAGGGACATAATGAAACGGCACGGGAAACGGATTGGTCCATATCCAGGGATCATGGCTCAGGTAATTCCTCCTTGCCAGGTCCTTGCAGCTTACATCCCTGCCGGCAACATTGAACTTGTCCAGCAATTGTCCGTATAAGTCCCCATGTTTCCCCGGATCCGCGTTATCATGAGCTACAACCGCCTTCAATCCCTTACCGCCCGGAGTGACAAATACGCAAAGGACGCAAGGGGTCCTTACCAGCCGGTTACGCAGGTGAAACATTTCCGCCGGTGTCACTATATCGTCAAAGTCCAGTGCGGTTACAGACGAGTATTCAACCAGGCCCGCACTATTGGTCTCCGTAAACATGCCGTTATAAGCCACGGCAGGCAGCAGTCTCGTTTTCCAGTACTGCTTTTCATTCTCAGGCTGTTTCCGGATATGGTCTATCGCCTGTGCCAGGGTATATTGACCGCACTGGCTGTCGTATAGTATCATGTCACCCTCCCGGATCATACTTATAACCCGGGAAAGCGTCGGATAGCGGAGGTTGTACCGTGTATGGTTGATTCTGCCCGCCAGTGTGATGCTGTTCCTCATCATAATTCTGTTTACTACCGGACATCATTTCTTTTCAACCCACCTGAGATTACCGACGGAGTTGTCGGACATGTCACCGTCGATATGTTCCACTTCCGTATAGACAGCAGGATTTACGTTGGGAAGAAACGTTTCCGCAACCAGAAGGTCTACATACGCCTTCTCATTATCAATGATGACATACTGCCTTCCGTTCCGTTCGCTCATAACCGACACTCCGCTGCCGTCGCCCGTTACTGGCTGTCGGGGTGGGAATGACTGAAAATACCGATTGGGGGTACGTCCGGAGATGTCCTTTCTGGCATCCGACCATTGCCTGTATTTTTCAGTATTCTCCAGTTTATGCGAGTATTTTCCGCCATACAGGTCACAGAGGATATCCACGCATTCGTATATTCCCAATTCATACGATTTCTCAAGCCATGGGGCGGCCTTGCCATAATCCACAGGAAGACCGCACAGGCCGTCAAGATATATTTTGCCTATTGCGAAAGCGGCCATCCCCTCACCCGAGTCAGCGGCCTGACGGAGCAGTTCCATGCCTTTCCTGCTATCCCGAGGGCAACCGTCCCCTTCAAGACAGATACCCCCCAGGTTAATCTTCGCTACAGGAAATTCGTCCGCAATGCTTTCCAACAGCTTAATGCCCCTGGCAACATCACGCACTACCGAAAAACCTTCAAGATAGTACATGGCAACACTATGGATACCGCCCACAGACCCATGGTTGGCCGCTTCGTTATGCCACAGGAAAGCGGTGTCAAAGTCACCTTCATTTTCATACTCTTGTGCAAGCAGGTACATGGCTTCCGAATCACCTGACGCTGCTTTCTTTAACAAATTAGTAATTTTTATTTTCATAATTTTTACTTTTTAATGTGCATCCTTCATTGGGTACACATCTATAAGGATTTCAAGGGCTTTTCAAAACCGCTTTTTTTTGGCTCACACAAATGGCACGGCATTATTATGTGTTTGGCCGTTTTAAAAACAGAAGAAATTTTGGAACGATTTATAGCTTTTACCGACATTTAGCGATAAAATGTACCTGACATCCCCCGTTTCCTTATAAAGGACAAAAAAATAAAACCAATGGGAAAACAATTAAACACAAGAAGCCGCCTGATTGGAGAACTGTCATTCAGGCAAAAGAAACAATGACAGGGATAATTCGGGGAGCGGTATAGCTTCAACCGGACTCTGTATTGAACGACTGCAGAGAATCGGTTTATACGCCCCGCCAATAGCCTGTCTACAAAAAAATGGAAATCCGGACGGGGTATCGGGACAGGTACAGGCAGATACTACACAGAAGGAAGAGAACACAGATATACGATTCCAGTTCCACTACACCTCTCCTCCACACAGTTTGCAGGCAGTAACTTCAATATCCTTACAGGAAAGGAAAACACAGGAATATATACAAGAGGACGAAGTGCCTCTTTTTTTCTTGCCGATTCCATGGAAAATCGAATACCTGTATCTATACGGCAAGAAATCAATGCTCTCCTATTGATTCATCCCGGCAGTGAGTATATGACCGCCGCATCATGATTGCCGCAACAAAAAAAGAAATCGTAATACATTCTCTGTACTACGACTTCCATATTGCTCAAAGATCCACACATTCCAAACTGTTGGCAAAGTGAACGGGGAACCGGTCAAAGCCACACCCTGGTACCGGTAAAACCAGGTGGACCTGCCGGAAACGTTTTCTCCACATGAATTATAAGGGAGTACCGTTATCTTACAGCCAGGCCCTTTACCCCCTATCCGAACTGTACCCTCAATACAACGGACAGGGAAGAGATATCCAACCAGGCATCCTTTATCCTGCTGCCGCCGAGAATTTGGGCGCTCTTCCGGTATGCGTCCAGAAAATCACCCTGGACTATCCGGTAGGGGTAGGGATATACGCAGCCCGGAATTAAAGGAAAGGGACAGGGCATCCAAAACTTATTATATCCATGCCCCGTCATCATGAAGGCATCGGCGTCCATTATATACTTATCCAGGTCGGCATGATAAGCTGTGTAATCAAAGCCACGGTGGAAGAACATGGCAACCGTATTCCCGATTGTGTACAGTTCGAACCTGACCTTGTCTTTACCGACTGTACCGTCCAGATATGCCTGAACTGACGACTCAACCGTACACTTGTCCATTGCCGACAGATCATACACCTTGCCGCCTATGAATATTTTCTTCCCCGGCTGACACGCATTGTTAACTATTTGTTTTTTCATAAATTATAGACTCTTTCAATCAATTTCCTGTTCATCCTCAAATGTGATATGCATCATGATTTTATCCTTGTAGCATCTGACCCCCATCTGTCTTATCTTCTGGTATGCCCTTGCATACAGGCACGTCCGGTAGAAGTCGATGAATGTCTGCGTGTTGGCAAACCAGCACCCATTGTAGTCGTTGTAAAAGACCTCCAGAAGGGGATATCCTCCGGACTCACAACCGCGGAAGCACTCCATGCCGAATCCGAGTATCAGGTTCATGTCCGTATCGTAAATGACTTCCGGGCTATGGTCTTCCAGCGGAGAGTCACGGTAGAACACCATTTTTACCATGTTCCCGGTCATTTTAAGTATACTGAACGTGACAAGTTCAGAAGCGTTGTTATACAGACCCAAATCCACTGCCATCTCAATCTTATCAATGCTCATTTCAGTGTTGAGGACGTTATTATGTGCTATAAACATATTGTAATTTGTCATAAATATTATTTTTAAAAAGATTTATAAATTTGTTCAATACTATATCTCCACACCGGTCTGTTACAGAGTCCGGTTAAAGGAAGGATACTTACGCTGTCATCACTTTGACCCGGAACAGCGGAATCCGGGGGAATGCCGGACACAGCGAATGTAAGTCCGAACATCCGTTTCATTTTTCTTCCAAGTATAATCATTATGTTAATTATTTTTATATTATATCATTAATTAGGCGGCAGGGGGATGTTGACCGCGTTTTTACACTTTGATTGTGCAAATCCGTCTGTGAACTTGTGCGGATCCAAGTCTCCTGCCGTTTATTTATTCAAGTATTAGGATTTAGGCGGCAGGGAATGGCAAAAACGCGGTTTGGAGCGGAAAGAAAAAATAGTGGAAGAGCGACGTTGACCCGTATTCACTTCCCGGACGGTCTTCTTTGTGAGTATTGGTTCTTCCGACAATAAGGATCCGGATTACTTATAAACGACATGTTTTGAGTCGGAAAATTGATTGGTTGTGTTCCGTTGACTTGTCCGGCAGCGATGTGGATGTTCAGAAATCTTGTACGGTGTATTATGCCGGGATCCAGTATATTCCCTCATCATAACAGACAATTATAATATCAGTCATGCGAAGTCCCGGGTAATCAGATTCAGAAGGGACTATCTCACGGGCAATTAAGAGCAGTGCCTGTTACAGCCCGGGAGATGAGGATATACACTTTCTCTCCCGATAAGCCAGGGCACAGCATTTTTGCCCGTTGATATATAATGTGTTCCGTAATTATCCAAACGGTACTACATAATAATCCATAATAATCTGCAGCCGGATATAAATGGACAATATATCAGTTTCATAAAATAGAAGAGAGAGAATAATTTACTATCAGCAGGAATAGACAAGCATAATAAAGTATCACTATGCAATATTTATAATATCTCCAAATGGTAGTTTATGAGTTAACTGAAAGCCCATTGTATCATAACTATACAAACTCTATTATAATACTTCACTCAAGCGGCGTGAGCCTACAGCAAACGAAAGAAAATAGAATATTATATTAAAATGCAACTTTTTTTCTGAAATGGGGTATTATCACTTAAATATAGAATGTTTCATAAAGAAAAAAGTATTGCGTTCCGTTTACCCATCAAACAAGAAACAGAATCCTTTTACTATCCCATTAACTATTCTATAATCCAGTTCTTACAATTTGACAGTATGGATTATATTCATCATCAATCGGAAAGAGAAAAGAAGATATCAGTGTCCCCTTTTCTTATTTTTTAGGGTATTCTTTATCATATATGCATATTTTTCAGGGGTGTAAAGGGGGTAATTTTCATTAAACATCTGGTTTTCATAGATATAACAAATAGCAATCAGGCATAAAAAAAAGATTTACCCCCTTATCGAAGATTTTACACACTTCATTTCATCAATTTATACCCCTCCACACCATTCTATTCAGGCATTTGATTGTTGAACAAATTAAATACTTCCGGAAGACAGGCATGAACATATTAGTACCTTCCGGCTTACTATGAGATGAATAAAATAGTAGACAACGACCACATATAGCAAACAGAGAATAAAGACCTATTTTTCATTTTACGCAGGAACAGGCTGGATATAATCGGAGAGGATAAAGAAGAAAGGCCTTATAATATGCAGGCGGAAAAGACAAATATTCAATACGTGAAAGGATAACATCTCGGAAATTGATATTCTTTTTATATAACCCACCAATACAATATATGCAGTCACGGAGAAAGTCATAATCCAACTTGTATAAAACCGGTATTGACACTCAGAAATTGATAACACACAATAAACTGAAAAAGCTTAATAACTCGATTTTCTCTGAAGTGGCTTGAATAATAGCTTCTCGTCTGTTGCCCCTTTGTTCTTATACCGATTGCCCGGATAAAATAATAATAACTGTCATTCAGGAGATAATAAAGGGGTGTAAGGATGTGAAGTTGCATGTAAACCTATACCTGTGAAGTTACATGAGAAGAAGGTGTGAAGTTATCGTGGGATTAGATTCTGATTTAAAACACATTACATAGGATTGTGAAGTGTGAACTTAGAACATGAGAGACAGATAAAATCCCTTGAAAGACATTACCGGTACAATTTTATATTCAGTTCACAGTCGGAAGTTTAAACAACGATAAAAGATAGAGAAGAAATATCTTAAACAATAGCAGGATGAAATACGGGATATCACTTTTATACAAGGGAGAAGCGGGCAATTAAGACACGTGCCGAAGAAAACGGGAGATGGTATACAAGTCCCTCCCGATAAGCCAGGCACTTTGATTTACTGCCCGTTAAAGTATAATTATTACTCTGTACACACCTCCCTTGATTGCATATAAAATTGACGATATCCCCGCTTTCCAGAAATGAGAGAGAAACATACTTCAACAGGGCAACCGGTTCATCATATAGCAGGAAATAATGCGGCCGGAAGAACAATCTAGCATTACATCTCCTGAAATAATCTCCAAAGTTTACCCCACTTTCTTTTAATGAGGCTGCTAATATATATAAGAGGAATTTAATGCCTTACCCGCTTTTTTGATAAAGGAAAATAACCTATATGAGAAGTAAAAAAAGCGGGTGGTATAAATAGAATAAGTAATAGCATAAAAAGAGAAGACATGCTACGCTGTCTCTCAAAGTGATAGAAAAAACTTAAATATCTGGCCTCTCTTTCTCTTATCACTCAGGAAAGAGCACGAAGTGGTCTCTATATATTATAGTTCATATTATAACTGCAATACCGGACATAGCACCTCCAATGAATAACAGAGGATATCATATTTTATCGTCAGGAAAGGCGGAGAAGTGCCGGTTATTCTTTGGGGAGAGCATTACTTTGATATAAAAAATCACTCCATATCTTCATTGAATATTCTTGTTCTGTTTATATTTTTAGTTTTCCAGATAAACAAATCTTCATCGTTTTTTGTTATTCGAAAAAGAGAGGAAGGTCTGGCGCTCTCTCCCGATAGTGAGCCCTTTGTGAAAAGCGTTCCAATATTTGTCATGTTTTTATGGTGCGATGAGAATCGGCGGAGTCTTGTCGACTTTTTTTCTTATCACTCCTCCCGGATATTAATGGTGTTTTTCGAGCTATAATTTGACAAATACATACTTTCAATATAAATTTGTTGAATATGTGAAACCCGACAAATAGGATAGTTCATCCATATCCGGTTTGGTTTTATCCCAAGGGCTTCTATCCCGGCGGAGAACCATGAAGATCTTACTGGAATCAAATGAAAACCCGCTTTTAATTTGTCTGAAAATCTATCGGTTGATTTTCTGAATAAAGAACGTCAAGATGTAATGTTGTTTTTATCTGGCGGACCTCAATGAAGTTATTACAGTCTGCCTTAACATGATTTTTCTATGAAAAATGTATACTACAAGAATCTGTCATATGCACTCCCTGCCGGTAAAATTACATATAATTGAAAGTGAACACTGCCCTATTCGGAATTGACACCCTTTTTCTATTTGTTGGGCAAGCTAAGGACATAGGAGCAATGAACGAAGCGGATGATAATTGCATAACTTCAGGAAGAAGATGAAAGCGGTATGGAAGGTTGTGCAGATTGAGGTAAAACGTATAAAGAAGTTTTTGAGGAAGGGGAAGAGGCACACATTCATTCCGTTTGTACATTTCCCAGAGCGGAAGGTGGTATCTGTCCGTGTGCACGTATATATATGTAAAGGGATGACATCCGACATTTTTCAGCATTGACACTCCCAAAAGAAAGGAGGACACTCCTTAAAGAAGTATCCTCCGCACACATTATCTCAGGCCATTTTGATGCTCATACCTCCTGAAGGCATTCCGTACATCATCTCTGGATACATCACCAATCAGTTGCGCTATCCTTCCATAACCCAGCGGATTGCCGTTCTCATCGGGAGTTTGCCACAAAGGATACCAATAGGCAATTTCCTCTTCGGTCAATTTCCGCCTGCCCCCCCGTTCTGAGGGAACCTCAGTCTTCGGATACACTCCCTTGTAATACTGGCAGAGAAAACGCTCCATACAGTGGTTGGCAAGATATTCGGTCAACTTACAAATCGCCCTACGTGTCTTTGGGACGTCTTTCCCGGGTTCACCGGCGAGCATATGCAGTACTATGGCACCATGGAAGGCGACAGTGGCCATGCGAAGGGAGACTCCTTTTCTTATCTCGTCACCCTTCTCCTTCTGTTTCTCGATCCAATGCTTCAGAGTACCGAATACATAAGAAAGGTCTGTCCGGTGTTCGTTGGCAGGAATATCAATACCCTCTTTTGTTCTTCTGAAGCAATACTGTTCACGCCATTTGTCAATCCGGTCACGCATTTTCTCCAGTTCTTCACCTTCCGGTAAGTCAAACTCCGGAATTGAATGACCAAGTTCGGGAATTGCACAAAAACAAACACGCGAAGCGGTTCCATCTTCATACTCCTCCTCTTTAAAGAAACGTTTGACAGCCTTGGGAGTCCCGGTGAAGGTGTAATTGAAATACACGGGAAATGTACCACGACATTCATTACGGGTATGCTTATTATCCAAAGAAATGCTCTCATTGGAGAATGCTTTACGCAACAAGTCACTGGAAAGTCCGCCACCTTTTGTGAAAGATTGACGCACGGTATCGATCTCTGTCTCCATCGAATAGAAGTATACATCATGATTACCAGCTATGAGCTCCAATAATCTCGCTTTTGAAATCTCGCTGCCTATTGTTTGGATAATCTGGTCAGGCTTGTTACTCCTGGCCTTCTCTCGGTCCTCCATAACCACTCGATGAAAGAGATCCTGTTCATACACATTTTTAAAGATACTCTTTCCCGAACCCTGCGCTCCTACAATCACAACCTGCAAACTGGGAGAATGAGACCGTCCGTCCATATATTGCGCACGCACATTCGAGAAACAAAGTGCAGCATAAGTCCCAAGCAGATGTAGAAGCATGGCAGGCCTGAAGCCACCAGGACAACCGTTCAGAATAGTGCTGATGTGAGGAATAGCGGAGTAACCCGGCATGGGAAACTGGGTATCGAACCATTGTAACCACTCACCAAGACCAGGTTCTTTATCTATCGTTTGTTCGCCAACCGTTTTTTTTCCCATAAAGCCAAAATCCTGACAAATCGTAATAACCCTAGATAGCTCATCAGTCTTTACCTGACTGATCTCCTTCGCTTTTTTGATATCCAGATCACACTGATGATCTTTTTCTTCCATTTTAAGTCTGCTCGCTTCCCTTGCCCTGTCATTTTCAAGTTCGTTTTTCTTTTTCTTAATTCTGGGTAAAACGCATATTCCAATTACACCTATACCAATAGCAAGCCAACCACCTATTTTCCAAAGAATTGAAGCATCACCTTTGTAGCGTCCACTAACTCCCCCTGGTCCAATTTTACCTCCTACATCGATTACAGAGTGGGACATTGCCTTTACTTTATTACTCATAACTCATGTTTATTAATTAATAATCTGTTATTTTTAACTTCACTGTTAATCATCAGGACTGTGGAATAGGCCTTATCGGTTTTGGCGGTCTTCTTTCTACCTGACCTGGCCAAATGCCTGTCTACACAAACCAATGACACACCATACTCGGCGGCAATCTGTTTATGGGACATTCCCTTTTTCGCCATCGCAGTCCATTTCCTGATCATACCGGATGTAATCCTGGCTCTCGTACGTTTTTGAGAAATAGGCATTTGTAACAGTATAGCTGTTTCGGTATCATTCACCACATCAGCAGATACGATAGACATCTTTTTTGTCTGCTTACGTCTCTTGACAAATCGGTCACAGACCCATACACTAATAAAACCTGCGGCTGTTATGCCAAGTACTGATGCGATTGTTGTTTTATTGTTCATAATTGATTCCTTTTAAAAGTATTTCTAATCTTATTAATTCGGCTATCTGTTACGATCATAACCCGGACCTTCTTCGGTAGTAAGTGGGAACCTCCGGTCGTTTTTTGAAAGATTCTCCACGAGTATCTTAAATCTGTTACTACTTCCAGGCTTCCCCTATTCCGTTTTATACAGTTATCGCTCTTTATATTCTGCCAGTTTGTGCCTGTTGACATCCGCTTACGCCCTTCCTGCATACGATGAATGTGAAGTTGTTCGTTCTCCTGCATTTTACATAAAGAAGCAATTTCAATCTCCCCCTGCTTGTTTGCGGATACATCATTCTGCTCCTTTATCCTACCGTGGGATTTTATCGCCGTAATAAGATAACAAACAGAACCTAAAGCAACCAGTGCGAGACCTGTCCCTATAAAAAGGTATTCGGTTGTCTTCTTAACTCTCGGTATCTCGATAATTCGAGTAATGTTGTTTGAATCAGATATTAATTTCATTTTTGTAATTTACTTTTATTTATTAGACTATTTATATGAACATTATTAAGTTTCAACTTGATTTGAAGTGCCGCATTGTTCGTGCGAACCTCCTCATCTAGTTCAATTTGCTTCTTGTACCTATGATGAAGGCAACAAAGGCCAAAGCCAGCAACACTTAGAATTAAGCATGCACTACCCAATTTTAGGATACTAGGGAGCGAGAACAAACCTTTGCATTTGCCTCCAGTATCATAGAGTTTCTTGATGTCTATATTGTTTAACATATAATTTAATCTTATGAAGTGTTACCATGTACTACTAGCAATCACTCCGGGTTAATTATAAAATTCTTTTTGTTCAGCCGCCTTATCAGCTTTGGGAGACTCTACTGAGGCATTACTCTCACTACGAGAAGCTGTGCCTGATTCATTCAAGTGTGTCAGCTCTGGTCCAAAACCAGTAGAGGAGATTTGACCTGTGCCCTCTATTCTTTCGTAATCTTTTGACATTTTAGTCTGGTTTTAAATTATAATAATATGCAACACTTCATCAGGTTGTTGCTTAACCCCGTAACCAACCCTCATTTTTAATATCAGACAGAAGGGCAATTACTTTTTATTATATAAAGAACGTTCTTTCTCTGTTATAATCCGAAGTTCACCAACCAACTTCCTCACTAGATCCATACGGTCCAATGTGATGGCAACTTTTATTCCGAGAAGGAGTTTCTGTTTCTTCTCCAATAACTGCAGCATTTCTACGTTGTCTATACTTTGTTTCATACTTCATTGTTATTTGAACGCTGCAAAGGTATATAAAATACATATAAACCACTATTAATCAGATTGTTATAACAATTACAAAAAGTGTTATAACGGTTATAGCAGAATGCTTGGAGTCAATTGATTGGAAATCATACAGGGTGGATGGAAAATGAAAATCTTGTGGAAATGGTTATAGCAAAAAGATGTAATCGGATTGGGCCGGGGCGGAATAGTATATGGCTCTTTTTCCCTTTTACATGAAAAAACGTTTTAGCATTGTATCATGTTACTAAAACGTTCTCTTGCTGAAGTGGTATGTGATGTTGGGAGTATACTCGTTGGGAGTAATTTTATGATATTTCTAGTTAACTTTGGAATATTAGTTTTGATGACTACTTTTGAATTATCTCAGTTTTAATCCTACTTAAAACAAGTTGCCGAGAGAAGAAAGTACTAATATCGGTTATTACTCTTTGTACTCATATGCAGATTAAGTGGGCTTTCTTCTCCTTTGGCAATCTGAACTTTAAACTAACGATTCAAAAGAATAATTATTTTATTTTTCTATATTGGGATATAATTCTCTATTTTTCAATAAAAAAGAATCTTTAGTCGTTTCCTCTCCCCTTTTTGCATAGGAAGAGAAGCATGCCACCTTTTTAAACTGCTCGTCCTTACAGGAAAAGAACTTCTCTATTTTCTTTCCTTTGCCATTTTTTTCCTTATAGAAATTTTTTATTATATAAAATAAATATGCCGCTTTTCCTTTCCATTCAATCTTTTCCACAAAATTTTTGGGAGGATAGATTCCAGTTAATCGAAATGCAAAAGTGGCTTTCGTTTCAGGAGTATTTTCGATACACCCCTCTGTTGCCAACCAATTGATGAGCTCCATGAATTTTGTTCCTCCTCCAGTTTCGACGCATTTTTTCAGTCCACAGAAATATCTACTTTCATCAGAATCACGTTGTTGTTGGAAATAATCCTCACCTATAAAAAAGTCTTCGTTATTATTGTTGGAATCGTTTTGAGAAATTTCATTAGAGGCTATCTTTTTAGACATATTAAAACCGGCTTCCAGTATCTCAGTAGAAGTAATTTCTTGATTTTTTTCAGAGTCAACAGTATTGCGCCTCTTCTCTATCTCTTTCTGATATGTGAAAGAAATTTTATCATATATTTTCTTACAACAGGGGTCGCGTTTGATTTTTTTAATATGTTCATCTAGAATCTCTTTTTCAAATGTGGTATACTCATCCATGTAATAAAAATAAATATACAGAATATTTTTAGCTCGATAATAGAGAGGCCTTAGCGGCATTTTGTCACAAAAAATATTGTTCTCATTTTCTGGTTTGAAAAAATCCGCTATTTGGGGGACTTTTTCCTCTGAAAGCTTATTAGCTATATTTTCAGCCTCGGTTATGGCTATTATTCTATCAGCTTTTTTACCTGACATTAGATCCTTTAATTTTAGATTTCGTATTCTGAAAGCATAACAGTCGCAAAATTCTTTAACTTCTTGCAAATTATAGTTCCCGTTCAATAACGTTTCTCTAAAATGTTCCTTATCATTATTAAAGAAAAAATGGACAAGGTATTCACTACTGGGAAAATCCGGTGATATTTCTCTTAACAATTTTATCACATTGGATTTGGGCAACTGTTTAAGTATATTATAGATATCATCTGTTGTAGAGTCAACTTTCAAACTATCCGGTAAGTTTGCTTTGAGAGAATCAATGCATATGTCTAAATCCTTATGTTCTACAAGCTTTGATAGTCTTGCATCCAGTGGGTTCAGAATATCATGAATGATATTGAAACACCTTATATTATATTTAGCTGTAGTATAATATCTTCCTCCATGTATTCTCCCTAAAAACAATGAATAATAGTGCGAAAATTTAATTATTATTTTTTTGAGGGGAGACAAATATATGGGTGCTTTCTTAAGTTCCTTGTAATAAGTTTTAATATCAGACAAATCTGTCAATTCGTTTTGTACATCAGGGTTATTTTCACAATTTTTCATAGCCTTATTATTATTCATTTTGACTGACCTCTTTTCCTGGTTATTCGCTCTATATATACCATTGGCACACAATTCTGCATATCTGCGTCCCAGTATGCTTTCTTGTGGTAAGTGTCAATATAAAAAACACCAGTCAACGTAAATACCAGATTATCCAATCCTTGTTCTTGAAGAAATTTCATTTGTGTCTGCTTTTCAACATCACGTGGAGTATGAATTATAACCTTTTTCCAAAAACTGGTCCTCTTACCTGCCAGTGGCTCTACATTTATTTCTGTGATATAACGATGGATTATTTTTCTCATGGTTTCGGGGGCAGTACCGTTTTTCAAGTGCTCATAAGAATTGCCAAGGGCATCCAGCATATCATCAAAAGTAATGTCAGCTTGAATCTGTTGCTGTAAACTATTGATAGCAGTCTCAAATTTCCTGATATTGCTTTGTTCTGTCTTTATGATGTCATTCTGTTTTTGAGTCAACTCTTCATATTTCTCTTTTGTAAAACGGCCATGAACAAAATAGTTTTCATCCAGATCAGAGCGACGTTTCATAGTTGATTCCAGTAACTCACGTGAATGAGCTATTTTCTGATTATAGACTTTAATCTCTTCCTCATATGTTTTTTTAGCATCACTACGCTTACAGACCATGTCTTCATGTAATTCCTGAAGAGCAACGTACCACGCTAAAGACTCAATTGTATTCACATGGATATCCGGTGAATGAGTCAGCCCCTTTTCTACTGCATTATGTTTCACTCTACAGGAATAGGTTCCATCCATAAGATCAACAGAATACGGAGCACCACATGAACAACGGATCAAAGGATTCAGTAGATGAAGGCCCTTCTGTTTGGAAAGGACACGGTTACTCTGCCTTCTAAGCCTGCATTTCTCCCATGTTTCATCATCTATAATCTGGGGATAAATATTATTGCTGGTACGGATACCTTTATATAATGGATCACTTAACATATGGTAAATTTCGGTCTTCATCGAAGTCACAGAAAGATTCTTGAAATATCCACGAGACTTTAGTTCAGCACCAAGTGCGGCCAGACTGTACTCACCAGAATTATACATATCAAACATCATACATATTATTTTAGAATCTTCCTCATCAATCGCCCAAAAGCCATTCTCGTCAACCCGGTAGCCCAACTTTACTTTACCACCCATATATTTACCTTTATCATAACCTTGTTTTTTAGCTCTTTCAAACCTAACCTTTTTATTTCTCATTTCAGATTCGGCAAGTTGAGCATAAAGGGTAAAGATGGTTTCAGCGCCTTCATCAATCGTCTTGTCATCTTTAAGTAGACGAATTCTTGGCTCTTTGATGATTAACTGAATTCCTTTACTGGTCAAATATTCCAAAATACTGAACAGAATCTTTTTTCTTCTGGCGATACGTGAGATTTCCCAAGCGAACACGCAATCATATTCACCTGTTTCCAATAACTCTTTCATACGACTAAGGCCAAATCTTTCCTCTTCATCCAACTTTATCGCACTTTCTTTGGTAGCTATCGAGGAAATATCCTTATCTTTATACCCGTAGAAATGAGCCAGATCATACAATTCTTTCTCCTGTTCATCATAAGATTGAGCTTCTGTTGATACACGGACTAGAAGTATACATTTCATTGATAAAAAGATGTTAGTAATTTATATGAACGCAAAGGTAGAAAAAATATTTTATCCACCAAATAGTAAACTAATATCACGGCAAACGTCATGTGGGGGCTGATGTCTCCTATCGGTAAATCAGCGCTTCAGGAATTCTCCGCAATATCCGTCACCACTTTTCGGATGGTGGGAGCGGCGGCGGCTTTTTGGATACTTTCCATTTTCTGCAAACAGGAACACGTGAATCATCAGGATATGCTGAAGATATTCTTCGCTTCACTATTTGCTTTGGTGTTCAATCAGGGAGTATTCATTTTCGGCCTTTCAATGACTTCACCCATCGACGCTTCCATCGTAACCACTACTTTACCGATTGTCACTATGATCGTAGCGGCTATTTATCTGAAAGAACCGATTACCAATAAAAAGGTACTGGGTATTTTCGTCGGCGCTATGGGAGCGCTTATCCTCATTATGAGCAGCCAAGCGGGAAACAACGGAAACGGAAGCTTAATCGGCGACCTGCTTTGTTTGGTGGCACAGATCAGTTTCTCCATCTACTTAACCGTATTCAAGGGATTATCCCAGCAATATTCGGCAGTCACTATCAATAAGTGGATGTTCGTTTACGCTTCGATGTGTTACATACCGTTCTCTTATCACGACATTTCCATCATTCAATGGGGGGCAGTCTCCACAATCGCCATCATAGAGGTTCTTTACGTAGTATTGGGAGGCAGTTTCCTTGCCTATCTCTGCATCATGACCGCACAGAAACTACTCCGTCCCACCGTTGTCAGTATGTATAACTATATGCAGCCGATTGTAGCTACAATCGCTGCCATCATCATGGGGATAGGAAGCTTCGGCTGGCAGAAAGGACTGGCTATCGCACTCGTGTTCTTGGGAGTATATATCGTGACACAGAGCAAATCAAGAGCCGACTTCGAAAAGATAGGAAAAGAACTGTAATCTGTGGTGAACTACATCTTTAAGTCCTCAAAATAAGTGTCCAGCAAACTTTTGGCGGCTATGAATGAAGTAAGATTACCACTTAATACTTGTTGTTCCTTCTTTTGAAGCATGGCTTCAATCTTCGGATTATGGTAGAAACTGTCGCGAAGCTGTTCATTGATACTTTCATACATCCAGTATTTGCTCTGCTCGTTACGGCGATATTCAAAATAGCCATTTTCTTTTACAAAGCCAATGTACTCATAAACCATATCCCATACTTCCTTAACGCCTATATTGTAAAAACCGGAATAAGTCAGAACCTTTGGTGTCCATCCGGATTCGGGCGCAGGAAACAGATGCAGCGCATTACGGAACTGAGTGGCAGCCAGCTTGGCACGTTCCAGATTATCTCCGTCGGCTTTATTAATCACAATGCCGTCCGCCATCTCCATAATGCCACGCTTGATACCTTGCAATTCATCTCCTGTTCCCGCCAACTGAATCAACAGGAAGAAATCGACCATCGAATGGACAGCCGTCTCGCTCTGTCCCACTCCCACGGTCTCCACAAAAATTTTATCAAATCCGGCCGCCTCGCAAAGAATAATCGTTTCACGCGTCTTACGTGCTACTCCTCCCAATGAACCGGCCGACGGGCTGGGACGGATAAATGATTTAGGATGTACGGAAAGCTGTTCCATACGGGTTTTATCTCCCAAAATGCTTCCTTTGCTACGCTCACTACTCGGGTCAATTGCCAGCACGGCCAACTTACCGCCTTTTTCGAGCACGTGCAGGCCGAAGACATCAATCGAAGTACTCTTTCCTGCACCGGGAACACCGCTGATACCTACCCGGATCGAATTGCCGGAATAGGGAAGACACTTCTCTATCACCTCTTGGGCAACGGACTGATGTTCGGGTTTCACACTTTCAACTAACGTCACAGCCTGACTTAGTATAGTAACATCACCTTTTGTAATGCCGTCCACAAACTCAGCCACCGAGAGCTGGCGTTTCTTAGGCTTCCGTTTCAGATAAGGGTTCACCGACGAGGGCTGTTCAATGCCTTTATTGACAACAAGCCCCTTATATTCTTCACTATTCTCAGGATGTTCCATAGCGATAGGATTTAACGTTTGATATTGATTTCAACTTTCGGGCGCAACGGGTCATTTGTTATCATCAAGATACGCAAGTGGTGTTTCTTATTACCCACATCACGCTTACGAATAGTCACTTTCAACTTCGTCATTCCATCCGGAGGAAGTACCGTTTTTTTCAAACTGACTCCGACCGATGAGTTGAATACCTGCAACTTACTAATTACCAATGGAGTTTTTCCGGCATTAGCGATCAGGATATCATGACTGGCTTTCTTCTTCTTTATCAACGGCACGCTAAGATCGATGTCCGTTTCCGAGATTCGTATAGCAGGCGCATTCAAAGAATCATTCGCTGTCATACGCGAGAAGTCGGGAAGAAGAATAGCCGAAACCGGTATTTCATTATCTTCGCTCACCTTATCACCGGA
>OFRZ01000339.1_pt1 | contig 46434 bp, 39 predicted proteins | sample 1543181 | NCBI WGS metagenome assembly OFRZ01 (sample SAMN04209245, study PRJEB22552) | human gut metagenome | biome: gut; material: feces | host: Homo sapiens | place: USA: Oklahoma | reverse complement strand
AAGACAGCTTAAATTTTAAGGAATATACAGACCCGTTTACGGGTGAGCCAGTGAAATAGGCATAGAAAGAGCCCCCGAGTAGGGGGCAGCCTGTAATAACAGAGTGGTTGCCGGATTATTCAATACCTTCTTTAGAGGGTAACCACTAGAGGAAGACCCTTATAGGGTCAGAGCAAACTACCCGTTTTACGGGTGGTTTGTGATTGGAAATGAGAAGGTGATGGTGTGACACCGAGGCAAGAGAGGTTTTGTATTGAAGAGTATAGGTGTAAATTGGACGACAAAAATGTTGACAAAATCAAATTGGATAGTGTACAATGGAGTGGAAAAGTTAATAGGAGGAGACGATACCATGTATGAGTTTGAATGTTTGACAAAAGGGAATAATAAAAATGTAATGGATGAGTGTTCACCGTTTTATGGAGAATGTTATCCTGTAGGTGAGGGTTGTTGTGGACCTGATTGCAATCCGACGGATGGATATTGTGAACCAGATGTAGATTAAGATTTATAAGTTATGCTATGGCACATCGCATTAGCGGTGTGCTGTTTTAATATATAAAGGTGAGAAATTATAGAGGTGAAAAAATGTTTTTTAATCTAAATAAAAATGTTTACTTGGTAGAAGGAAAATGTAATGCCTGTTTATATGATTTTAACAATTTAAAACTTTATAATTTGAACAATAAATTGGCAGAACAAATACGAAGGATTAATGAACAGCCAATATCAACAAAACAAATTGATAAAGATTTAAAAAATATTTTAGATTACTTTATTGATTGTGGATTGTTAAAGAAATCCGATATCCATAATAGTCATTATATACAAGAGATAAAAGCTAGTGACGTTGGTTGCATATTCGCATGGATAGAAATAACTAATCGGTGTAACCTGAAGTGTCGTCATTGCTATAATGAGTCAGATATTCATCAAAATTCTGTAATGAAATATGATGATTTTAAGTTAATCGTGAATTCTTTGATGAAGTTGAATGTGTCTAAAATCCAAATAATTGGAGGAGAGCCATTTGTAGAAAAAGAATTATTAAAAAAGATGTTGGATTATGTATCTGGAAAATTTGAATATATCGAAATTTTCACAAATGGAACTCTGATTTCAGATGAGTGGTTTACCTTTTTAAAGGATAATAAAATTCATGTAGCCTTATCTGTATACTCTTATGATAAGGCTCAACATGATAATGTTACTGGTAGCAATGGTTCATGGGAAAAAACCAATTATACAATAAGAAAATTAAGTGATTATGGAATTCCATATCGAGTTTGTAATGTATTAATGGATAAGCTGGATTTATGTGAATGTAATACGGATTTATATAAACTTAATAAATCTAAAGATATCGTGAGAATTACAGGTAGAGCAGGTTTTTCATTACTTAATGACGAACTTATTCGCAAGAAACTAATAACGAAGGATACATTTTCGACAGCACTCAATATGCCTTTATCTAGAACATTGGTTAGTGGACATAATTGTTTTATGAATAAAATATATATTTCGGCGGATTTAAACGTTTATCCTTGTGTTATGGAACGGAGAATTAGACATGGAAAGATTGAAAAGGCACATGGAATCGTTTTGAATGATGCAATTAGAACAATGAATAAGGATTTTATAAATGGGTGTGCTGATTGTGAGTATAGATATACTTGTTTTGATTGTAGACCAAATACTTTGTCAGGAAATATAGCTGAGCAACCATGGTATTGTACATATAATCCAGAATCAGGAAAATGGCAAGATGTAGATTTGTTTATTGATACACTAAAAAAATCTTGGAAATCGGAAGGGTGAAGGCATGGACTTTAAGGAAAGGCAAGAACGATTTGCAAAGGGACTTTTTCCTTTGGCTTCGTTACAATTTGAATTGACATCTTGTTGCAATGGAAAGTGTAAGCATTGTTATAATAATTCTGGAAATAATGCGGTTTCAGACAGGATGACAATTAACAATTGGTTGTTTTTTTCAAAATATCTAGTGAAGCATGGTGGAGTTTACGAATATATTTTATCGGGAGGAGAGCCATTCTTACTTGGAGATGGATTGTTCAAGATAATGGATGTGTTAAACGCAAGTGATACATGTTTTATGTTATTAACAAATGGATATTTTTTAAATGAGGAAAAAGTACAAATTTTAAAAAAATATAAATATCATTGGTTACAAATATCAATAGATGGGGTGAATGCAGAGTATCATGATTCATTTAGAATGATTAAAGATGGATGGAAACATGCTGTAAATGGAGCTAGGTTGGTTTCAAAACATGGTATTCCTCTAAAAATAGCCCATTGTGTGACACCGTATAACATTAACGATATTGATGCAATGTGTGACTTGGCCTATAACATAGGAGCAAAAGAAATTATTGTAGGAATGTTATGCTATAGTGGTAGAACTAGCCTAAATAAAGATTATTTGTTATCCAAAAAACAGACTGATATATTATGGAATAAAGTCCTGAAAAATCAAGAAAAATATAAAGGAAGAATGCGTGTTAAAAGTTCAAATAGTATTAAAGAAGGTTTAATAAAACACATGAAAAAACCTTATTCAGCAGCAGTTATACGCCCCAATGGGGATATAAGATTGGATGGAATGGCACCGTTTGTTGTTGGAAATGTACTAGAGGATGATTTTGCAAGTGTTTGGCAGCATCGAATATTTGAATCATGGACAGATTCTAGGGTTTTAGAGTATATTAATAGTTTCGATGAAATGGATCGCAATTTGAATTTTGTAAATTATTATAATAAAGATATTTATATTTAATTTAAGTAAAGAATCATATTTCTAAATTGCAATATTAAATTAAATACTTTGTAAATCTACCATTTTATTCACTTCCTCTATGAAAACTTCTTATCTGCATAATAGATTAGATTTATGCTCGAAAGGTAATGAAATTGAATTTACACCAAAATCGGGACTTGACTTTAATGAATAACTACCATGAGGTGTTATTTACAGACTTTATTTCACATCCACAAACTAACTCCACGCTTTTCTGTGAAGAACCTTCAAAATAGACATATTTTAGAAAGATATAACCTTATTTAGAGCAGTAACAGCAATGGCTTTCAGGTTTTTTATCAACTCATTTTGTCCTATAATCTTAAAAAGTTGTGTCAATAATTTTTCGCAAATTCAGAAATACCATCGGTAATGAATATATCAACAGGTACTTTCCTGTTCGAAACTCCTCTCCTTTTCCTGTTCAAACAAGTGCTCCATGTTGAGGTAGCGGTTCTTTTCCCAGTATGTTCCGGCAACATAACAAAGTCTAGCGCAGACGAGCATCAGGGCACTTTGACCATCCGGAAAAGCACCGATTGCCCGGGTTCTTCTTTTGATCTCACGGTTCACCCGCTCAATCAGATTGGTCGTTCGGATCTTATTCCAATGTTGGGCAGGGTAGTCCATGTAGGTCAGCGTTTCATCAATCCCGGTTTCTATCTTTTTTGCGGCAGCAGTGAACTTCATTTCCCGAAACTGCTTCACCACAGCCTGTGCTTTTATACGAGCAGCATTCTTGTTTTCCTGGGCGTGGATAGCCTTGAGCATCCTGTTTACTGTCGGTATCTTTCCATGTGGAATGACGGAAAATACATTGCGGGAAAAGTGTACTGTGCAGCGCTGGTATTTTGCATTCGGATAGACCTCTTCGAGGGATTCCAGCATCCCTAAGCACTTGTCACCTATTCAGGAAGACACCATCCACGTAGATGTACGGGTATTCTTCAGCCAGTGGACGGATACGCCATTGTTCAATGTGTTCATAGGCCTTTTTGTTGAGGTTGCTGATTGTCCCGGGAGAGACCTTCGATCCCCATAATGCTTCCGTGATGTCTTCAACCCGTCTCAAAGAAACACCGGCAAGATACATTTCAACAAGTGCTTCTTCCACAGAGCATTCACGGCGGCGGTATCTTTCGATGATTGCCGTTTCAAACCGGATGCCTTTGAGCTTCGGGACATGCAGAGTTACATCACCGGAAGTCGTGGTAAAGGTCCGGTCATAATGCCCGGAGCGATAGCCCTGCCGGTTGCCGGAACGTTCGTAACGCTCTGCCTTGACCAGTTCATTGGCTTCATGGTCAAGCAATGCGTTGAGTGTTTCTTCAACGCTGTTTCGGACGAGATTTTTAAGATGGTCCTTTATAAGAGTTTCATTCAACTGTATAATGTTATCAGACATAATTCTTTGCCTCCTTGGGATATTGGTTATGGTGACTTAATTGTACCGAGGGCAAAGACTTATGTCTATTTAATTGAATTTGCGAAACTTATTATACGTCATCCAGGAAAGTTTGACACGGGGAATGGCCGTTTCTATAATGGGAGTCATCTGATGCAAATGATGGAGGAGATATTTTGAATATACTTGAACTGGCGAGACATGAAAAAAATCTGGTAGTTGGTTTGCGCCGTTATTTCCATGAAAATCCCGAATTGTCGCAAAAAGAATTTAAGACGATGGATTTTATTGAAAAGAAATTGAATGGGTGGGGGATAGAAACGGTTCGTATTCCCCACGGCGGCATTTTTGGTGTTTTGGACAGCGGTAAACCCGGGTGGACGATGCTCATGCGTGCAGATATCGATGCGCTTCCGATTGATGAGGATTCCTGTAATTTAAAGGGGAAAAAGATATGCGTTTCTAAAAATGCGGGAGTAATGCATGCCTGCGGGCATGACGGGCATATGGCGATGCTTTTGACAGAAGCCAAGATTTTGGCGGAGCATAAAGAAGAATGGGAAGGCAAGATCATTCTGATGTTTGAAGAAGCGGAGGAAATGGGGGAGCGTGGTATCGCGCCCTTGCTCCGTTATCTGCGAGACAACCGGATTCATGTGGATGCCTGTTTCGGTACACATGTGAAATGGGATTTATCTGCGGGGAAAGTGGGAATCCTTTATGGTTCGGTCATGGCAGGCGCGTATTTCTTCCGGGTGAAAATCCATGGAAAGAGCGGCCATGGTTCTCGTCCTGATATGGCTCACAGCCCGATTGAATGTTTTGTTACGATTGCCAATGAACTTCGGGCATATCGTATGCGTGCCGTTGCGCCGGAGGAAAGTCTGACCTATTCTTTTGGCTGTGTAGAGGGTGGGCATGAGCCGAATATTATTCCTGAAGAGCTGACATTTGCAGGAACGGCACGGTGTACAAAGAATGAAGACGGCCTGTCATTCCGGACGGTTATGAAGGAAATCATAGAGCATACCTGCCGCATGTATGAATGTACAGCGGAGTTTGTGGAGGATCAATATTTCCCTGTGACGGTGAATACAAGGGAATGTGTGGATCTTGCGCGGAAAGCGGTCAGGGAGAATTGTGGGACGGGAGCGCTTGATCCGAATTGCCCCATGTGGATGGCAACGGAGACATTTTCCATCACGGAATCCATTTATCCGGGGGTATTCTTTTTTACAGGCATTTATGATGAAACGGTAGGAAGTGGCAGCGGACATCATACTCCTGCGTTTGATATCGGTGAAAAAGGATTGGTGACAGGAGTGGCGGCGGCGTTATCATTTGTTCTTGCCGCACTGAAAGAGAAGCCGAAATGTAACAGCTTTCAGCCGGCGGATTTGGAGAGTATGCTGAAACTGATAGAATAGCAGGAGTTTCTCAGCGCTGTATAAGGTCATTACTTATGGTGATGATCTTTTTTTGCATATGAGATTGGCCAATTAGAAAAAAGATCGGTATGGTATAATGAGTGAAATTATTTTAACGAAGGGATTCGGGAGGAACTATGAATGCATTTATTAAGCTTGGCGTGATAGAGCCGTTGGCGCAGGCTTTATACCAGCAGGGGATCAGGTTTCCCACGGTGATCCAGCAGGCATCTATCCCTGCGATTTTTAAGGGAAAAGACATCATCGGCCGTTCAGAAACGGGAACGGGGAAAACTTTGGCGTACTTGTTGCCGCTGGTACAGCGTGTGGATGTAAAAAAAGGCGGTACGCAGGTTTTGATTATGACACCGACCCGTGAGCTTGCAAAGCAGATTTTTGATGTACTGCGTCCTTTTGCCATCCTTATGGAAGCGGACGTGGCGGATATCATCGGCGGGCGGACGATTGAAAACCAGATTCAGAAACTGAAGAGGGAACCGCATATCATTATTGGAACGCCCGGACGTCTTTTGGATCATATACGCCGCCGCAGTCTGGATTTATCCGGGGTAAAAACGGTTGTTCTTGACGAAGCGGATCAGATGCTTGCAGCAGGCTTCAGAGAAGATATAGATGCCCTTGTGGATGAAACACCGAAGAAACGGCAAGTGCTTCTTTTCAGCGCAACCATGCCGCCGGAAGCCAAGAAACTGGCCCATAAGTACATGAAATCAGCGGTGGTGGCGGACGTGGCGGAAAAAGCAGTAGCTTCGACGGTGGAGCAGCGTGTTTATGAAACAGTAAAAACACATAAATTTTCCCTGCTGGTTCGTCATCTCAAAGAGATAAATCCCTATATGGCTGTCGTTTTCTGCAATACTCGTGAAGGTGCCCATGAATTGGCGGGGCGTCTGCAGGAGGAAACAGCTCTTGTTGTCGATGAAATTCATGGAAATATGAGCCAGGGTCAGCGGAACCAAGTTATTCGTGAGTTTGAAAAGGCAAGGATGCAGGTGCTTGTGGCATCTGATATCGCTGCCCGCGGTCTTGATGTAGAGGGGATTACTCATGTTTTCAATTATGATATTCCCCGCAATCTGGAATACTATATTCATCGGATTGGCCGTACAGGCAGAGCGGGAACACAAGGGGTCTCCATCACTTATGCAACGCCTGAAGATATCCTGCTGCTTCGCAAACTGGAAAAGGCAATCAAGGAAATCATCACGAAGTATGATGAAAAAGGGAATATCCGACGGATCAAAGGCCCGTCCGCTAAGAAAAAGGTTATCCTGCCCGGTATGTACAAACCGACAAAGAAAAAAGAACATAAGGTGCTTGGGCATAAAGGATCTGACATGAGGAAGAAGAAAAAGAAAGGGGAAGCGAAAGGAAGCCGCCGGGGGAAATAGCGTCTGCATGAAAACCGGTTACCATTACAGGTGGCCGGTATTTGCATTTATGGGCGCAGCATGCCGCTGCTTATGGTAAAATGGAAACATTCGAGGTGAGCTTGATGCGATGTATATATAAAGGGAAACAGTTTTCGTGGCTTTTGGCGCTTTCCGTTCCTCCGGGCATTGCGGGATTCATTTTACATACGCCGTATTCCTTTCTTTGGGGGATTATTGGCTTTATACTTTGCGGTTTGATAGGACCTTTTCTATATTATTTTGTGAAGAGAGAAGATTTGGGCGATGCAGAAGGTCCCTATCATAGTGCGGCGCATTTGGCGGCCTGGAGTGCTCTGTCTGTATTCTTTCTCGCGATAGTCTGGTGTTTTCTAGATCTATTTCAGGAAATATGGGAAAGAGAAATGATTTTTGCGGCATTATCGATTCCTGTGATGGCAGCTGCTGTCTTTTTATCCATGCTGTTGGATGATGCACTTGCCCATGTTTATATTTTTTTGCGGAGAAAGAATGAAAATATAGCACATTGGCTTGCATGCTGTTATTTTATCGGTCTGATTCCTGCCTCGATTATCGTATCGGTGCTTTTTATTTACTTTTTTCAAGGGATGCGCCTTGATCCTTATACGGAATTGTTCTTTGTGTCAACGATTTTGGAAAAAACATTTTTCCTGAAAATTTTTCTTGCTATGGCATCTTTTGCAGTTTATCTGTATTTTGCTTTGTCAGGGACAAAAGGAAGACGGGCAACACAAGTCGTTTTTACCGCTTTGTTTTATTTGATGCTGATTTATATTCCGATTATCATATCACTCCGTCTGCCGATGGCAGGGGAATGGCGTGCTTATGCTGATCCTGCTTATATTTCTTTGTTTCCGGTCTTATCGGATTTATGGAGTGTCGGTTTGTCAATGATCATCGGCGGATATGTGGTAAAATGGATTTTTAAATGAATGTCTTCGTAGGTTTGATTTCGCAAATGGAAAGATGACGGCCCGTAAAAAATAGAAGTCGTCATCTTTTATTATGGAAATATGAATTTAAGATTGACATGTGGGGAGATTTGTTTATAATACAGGTATTGGCTGAAGGAATCTGTATTGCCGATATCGTTTGAGTCGGACTTCAGAAAAGCCTGTGCCTGTATTTTTATTCGCCTTGTATCCATATGGAATGAGAACGGAGGTATTTTTCAATGAAAGAAAAAGTAAATCAGATCAAAGGACAGTACACAGAAGCTGCAATGGCCGGCGGTGTTTCACAGAGTTTGGGATCACAGATGAATTCGTTTATGAGCATCCGTGAACTTACTGTTTCCGGTCTGCTTGCGGGAATTACCATTTTCCTCGGACTGACAGGATATGGGTTTATCCCGCTTATTTTTATGAATGCCACAATTTTACATATTCCTACGATTATCGGATCTGTCGTGGCGGGTCCCCGTGTGGGAATTGTCGTCGGATTCCTCTTCGGGGCATTTTCTTTTATCCAGACGCTCCGTGCACCAAGCCTTTTAATGCAGTTTATTCTCCAGTACAGTGTAGTCTATGATGCGTTTATATGTATTGTGCCGCGTATCTGTATTGCACTGGTTTCTTATTGGCTGTATAAACATATACCGGTAAGAGATTTTACAAGGACCGCAATTGCTGCGGTTTGCGGATCGCTCACAAATACAGTACTTTTCCTTGGCTCCATTTTTATTCTTGTGGGAGCGCCTTATGCAGAGGCTCATGATATGTCTGTGGCGGGGGTGGGATACCTGCTTATGGGGATTGTAACGATGAATGGTATTCCTGAAGCACTGGTATCCGGCATTATTATTACTCCGATTGTGATGATGCTGAAAAAATCAGGATGGAAAATGAAATAATATAAATCAATAAAACGATATTTAAAAAGCTTTCTCCTTTTATGAAATATATATATGGGGAAAGCTTTTTATCCGGAAGAACTTCTCCGGAAAACGAAATAGAGTCAGAGGAAAAGGTTTCCGGAAAAAGAAAAACTCCCGCGAAGGGAGTCATTTATCGTAAAAAGAGAAATAGAAAAATACAATGCACTTTATGTTTTATAAATTATTTTCATCACCGCGCAGTCGGGCATCGCACTTTTGAATAAAAGAAGTAAAATCTACATTTGCTTCTTTGCAAAGTTCGCCGATAGGCGTTGCCATTTCGGACGGCATCTGTATTTTCTCATTTTGGAAGAGAGGGAGGAGCTGCGGATAGAGAGTGAGGATTTCTTCCATAGGCGTATTTTCCGTTAAAAGGGGTTTTTGGAATTTATCTGCCAGGTATTCATTGATTTCGCCAATGAGTTCAAAGACGTCCATACCGTGGGTCTGTGCCGCCTGCCACAGGTTTTCATCATAAGAGACGAAGCATCCTACGCAGGACATGCCGTATTCCATAAGGAACTGTCCCATTTCAGGATATACTTCGATGACCTGCATGATATTGTGTTCCGGTCTCACAAAATCGCCTTCATTTAACGGGGGAACATTCGGCATGCCCCAGGAACTTCCGTAGTAATTTTCATTACCGTTCATATCGGACATGGTGTTTCCAAGGACAGTGTCACGGAATGCTTCATATCCTATGGAGTCGATAAATTCTTCTAAAGACTGGTAATTTTCGTGATCCAGGTAGTAGGTACAGGCTTTGACCATGATGGAAAGCGCATCTGCAGGGAACTGGGCAAAGGCAAAGAAAGTCTTTTTTCCCGTGTATATATCCCAACCGTCAGACATGCCTACAGCACGCATGGGAAGAGCGGTTGTGACGGAACAGGTGAGTATGCAGGATGGCCACATGCCGAAGGCAAGCAGTCCGAGTTCCGTCAGCACTTTTTCAATATCTTCTTTTGTGAGTCCGGAAATAATAGGACGGGATTTCTGGTCTAAGGTATAGCTGCCGTCTATTTTTTCAGCAACGGATTTCATTTTCTTTTTAAAATCATCGCGTCCTTCTTGTAAATCCGGAATAAAGTCTATTTCCAGCGCGAAAGTAAGGTTGTCTGCAGTCATAAGAAGCTCCTTTATATATCCAATTTCTTGTATCCACATTGTATCATATCGATATGAATCCCAAAAGAGGAGAAGGGATAAATTTTAAATGAATTTCAACAGCGATTAATTATATATTTGTGGTATACGGTGAAAATGGTAAAATAAGACCAGTAGATAATAAGTATGACGGAGGGATAATCATGCGTCGTCTGAAAAAAATTGTAACCGCTATGTTGGCCGCAGCCGTTCTTATCTCCGGTGCAGCAGTTCCTATGGAAGCACAGGCGGCAAGTACACTGGAAAAAGTCTTATATGGGACGGCAGCCATGGTTTTTATTTCCCGTTATTTTTCAGATATGGATGATCATCAGCAGTTGCAGTTTTTGGAAACGTGTCAAAAGGAAACTGGTGTTTATGAATCGGCGGAAGCCCAGACACGGGTGGCGGATATTTATGATCGTCTTGTGGAAACGGGAGCGGTAGAAAGAAATTATATTGTATATGTTTCTCCTGATGAAGACATCAACGCGTTTATGAGTCTTGGTGGGGTCATGTGCATCAATAAGGGGACTCTTGATGCTATGGATGATGATGAGCTGGCTTATATCATGGCACATGAGCTTGTCCATGGTGAGAAACGGCATAGTGTGAATGGCGTGAAGAAAAGAGTGGGATTACAGACGGCGCTCAGTATTTATCTTGGAAGCGAACAAGGGGTTGGCGGTGTGATTCTTGGGAATATCGCGGCCAATTATATTTCTAATGCGGTATTTACCAAGGATCAGGAGAAAGAAGCGGACAGCTTAGGATTCCAGTATTTTGTGGAAGCCGGTTACAATCCTGGCGGGGCGGCAGCATCCATGAGCGTCCTTCTTGACAAGTATGGAGATAAACCAAGAACAGGTCTTAAGGGCGTTATCGCTCCGGCTGACCATCCATCCACAAAGGAACGTGTAGAAAAGAATGGAAAACGTCTGTACGAGTATTCCGGAAATCATGTAAAAGCAAAGGATAATTGGATCCTTATCAACGGGGAAAAAACATTTCAGCCGGCAGAAACAAAACGGTATACGCAGACGGAACGGGCGTATCTGACGGCAGGCAAGCTGGCGGCTGTATATCATGATGGTAATGTACAAAATGCAAGATATAAAGATGGTATGATACAGATTGGCAATGTACCGATTTACACCGTTTCCTCCAGAGAGAACGGCATGGAAATCGAGGCGGCTCTGAATAAAGGAATCGTGCTGGATCGCGGTGACCCGGTGAAAAAGAAATCAGAAGTGGAAAAAAGAAAAGATAAGCTCAAAGAAAAACGGATAGAAACAGCGGAAACAGCTGTTCGTTAAACGAACAAAAGGAATCAGAGAAATCAATGGGCATAGCAAAAAAAAGAAAAGGGAATTTTCTGAAATATTTTTTAACAATCATTTCTTGTATAGTTATTTTTACGGGGATTGGTTTTGGTACGCTGGCATATATGACACCTCCACCGCCAAAGCCGCCTGTGTTTCCGCCGCTTCCTCCCGTGGGCGCTGTGTCCGCTGTATTAATGGATGGAAATACAGGAGATATCATTGCCCAGAAAGAAGGGGAACTGAAAATTTATCCTGCCAGTACGACAAAGATTTTGACCTGTATTATTGCGCTGGAAGAGGGAAGAGAGAAGTTGGAGGCGGATGCGGTCATTACGCCGTTGGCAATTGGGCAGGACGGAACAAATATAGGGCTTCGCAGTGACATGCCGATTTCTCTTCATGAACTGCTGTATGGCATGATGCTTGTTTCCGGAAATGACGCAGCTGTATCTGTGGCGGAAACGGTAGGTGGTTCCTATGGCGGGTTTATTCAGATGATGAATGAAAAGGCGGTGTCTATTGGCGCCACCCGGTCCCATTTTGCCAATCCTAACGGTCTGACAGACAAGAACCATTATACAACTGCTATTGACATGGCGAAAATTTCCCGTTATGCCATGGGAAATCCTGAGTTCAGAAAAATCGTAAGGGAAAAGGTGTACCCCATGAGGTATCGCAGCGGGGTATATCGTAATGTGGAAAACAGGAATGAGTTTCTATCCAATGGTTACCGCGGGGCAAACGGAATCAAGACGGGAATGACGATGGCGGCAGGAGAATGTCTTGTTGCTTCTGCTGAACGTGATGGGCAGCTTTTGATTGCGGCAGTTTATGACGATGAAAATCGCTGGAAGGATGTGGAAGCGTGGTTTGATTATGGGTTCGCCTGCATCCGGGCCTGGGAAAAATATGAACAGGAAATGGCGGGAGAACCTGCCGTCTATAAGTTTATGAATCAATTGACGGGAAAGGAGTCTTCATGGGAAGAAGAAAGAAAACGCCATTACTGAAACGATTGTTTCCTTATAGTCCTTTCTTGCGAATTCTGTTTGTAATTGTGGTTATGTCAACAGTTTATATTGCAGGATACAGTATGTACCATTTTTACGAGATTAAAGTGCAGGAAGCACGGCTTACCGAAGAGAAGAAACACCTTTTGGAAATGCAGGAAGCGCTGCAGGAAAAGAAAAAAGATCTGGAGGATCCTTCTGTCATAGAGAAAAAGGCAAGGGAAGATCTGGGGCTTGTCAAGGAACGGGAGATTCCCTATATCAAGTAAGTTTTTCATGCAGATATTTTACAGATTTTATAACTGTTTGTATTGCACTCCTAAATGAAGTTTCGTATAATGGTGGATATATTATTTTATGTATTGCAGGAAGGATATTTATTCTTACATGGCTTTAGAAGTCGGAAGTATCGTTGAAGGCACTGTCACTGGTTTGGCAAAATTCGGTGTGTTTGTGGAAATCGCCGATAAAAAAATCGGCCTGGTCCATATTTCGGAAGTTGCCGGGGAATATGTGAGCGATGTGAATGATTACCTTAAATTGCATGATAAGGTAAAAGTGAAAATTATTTCTGTGGATGAAAAAGGAAAGATTGCTTTGTCCATTAAACAGGCGCAGGTGGAAGTCTGCGGAAGGCGGAAGCCTGATCGGCATACCTGTGAATATTCTGCTGACATTCGCCGTGACAGCGGCGCTTCCCGTATCGATCGGGCAGTAATGCAGAGAAAAGAGATGCGCTATTCCTACGCAGGAAGAAATGATAATCCCCGTCCGAGCCGCAAACATGATAATCCGGCTTCTTTTGAGGATAAATTGAGCCGATTCCTGAAAGACAGCGATGAAAGGCTCCTGGATCTTAAACGTAATGTGGAGTCTAAACGCGGCGGCCGCGGAGCCAGACGCACTGACTGATGTTTTGCAGATAAATAGCCGTTTTCCATATTGTGGGATTCGGTTTATTTTTATGTCTTTTAGTGTTCATGGTATGTTAAAATGCTTATAGAATAATAAAGATAAAGGTTCAGTGGGATATACTAAGAAAATATTGCGGAGGGAATTATGAATCGCGCGATTATTGATATCGGTACCAATTCAGTCAGACTGCTTGAAGCACGCAAAAGTGAGACGGGTGAATGGGATGTCGTCCGTAAGGAAATAAACAGCACACGCCTGGGAGAAGGAATGACGGAATCCGCTTCCATCGCTGACGGTTCGCGTCACCGTACACTTAAGGCCATAGAAGAGTTTGCAGCGATGGCAAGGTCGGATGGATTTACGGATATCCGGGCATACGGGACATCTATCATGCGTGATGCAAAGGAAGGAAGCGAATTTGCTGATGAGATCACTTCCACGTCCGGTGTGCCCGTACGGATCTTATCGGGACGGGAGGAGGCGTATTATAGTTATATCGGTGCGGCAGGCACTTCTGCCGTCGTGACTTCTGTGGTGGATATCGGCGGAGGTTCTACGGAAATATGTATCGGTTTCAGCGCGGATATTGGTATGCGGTATAGTTTCCCACTGGGGGCGGTGCGTTGTTCTCATCTCTTTGATACGACTACGGCAAGAGGGATTGGTGAATTAAAAAAATATTGTTTCGAAACATTCAGGAAGACAAAACTGATAGATGAAGCAGAAGCGGTAAAGAACTGGGTGGTTGTCGGCGGAACAGTTACATCTATGGCAGCGGTTTTGCAGCAATTGGAAGTATATGATGCGGAAAAAGTGCAGGGCTATGTGATGGATCAGTCCAAGGTGACAGATCTGCTGGATCGGCTCTGTCATATGTCCTACGATGAGAAATGTAATTTACCGGGGATGCGTCCTGAACGGGCGGATATTATCGTGGCAGGTGTGGCTATTTTAGACAGTCTGATGGAGTATTTTGCCGTTTCTGAAGTTAAAGTCAGTGATCGAGACTTGAGTGAAGGTTTGCTGAATGCTGATACCATGATGCCGAAAGACTGAGTGTGGGAGCAGAGATATGCAGGGAAACGAAAAGTTTTTGAGAAGGGTCGCCTCCTATGCGCATAAGCATGCTCTTTGGAGAGAAGGGGAGCGGATCCTTGCGGCGGTATCCGGTGGTCCTGATTCCCTTGCGCTGCTGCTGGCTTTAAAGTTGTTGGCAGTAAAAGAAAAAATAAACATTGGCTGCTGCTGCGTCAATCATCGTTTACGGGCAGCGGCGGGAAAAGAGGCTGAATTTGTAGAGTCTGTCTGTCGTGAGTGGAATATTCCGTTCATTTTAAAAGAAGTGGATGTCCAGTCTGCAGTCAGAAATGGGGGATCCGTCGAAACGGCAGCAAGAGATATTCGCTATAAAGCGCTTCGTGAAGCGGCTCGTGGCGGCAGATATGCAAAGATTGCCGTCGCTCATCATGGTGATGATCAGGCAGAGACGGTTTTATATCATTTACTTCGCGGGAGCGGTATGACGGGACTTTCGGGAATGAAGCCGATAAACGGGGATATTATCCGCCCTTTTTTATGTGTCAGTAAAAATGAAATAAAAGATTTTTTGAAAGATTTTTCTTATGTGCCTTGTCATGATGAAAGCAATGATGTAGAAGATGCGGTTAGGAACCGTATCCGATTATCACTGGTTCCGGAACTGATATCATATAATCCGCGTGTAACGGAGTCTCTTCGGCGGACAGCAGACATATTTCGTGAGGAAGATTTGTTTATGGAAGAGAAGGCGGATGTCTTTATTTCTTCCTGCGTAGAGCATGATAACGACAAGTGTGTTTTTTTCATTGCATATTTTCTCGCATTGCACATTGCTTTACAACGCAGAGTGATTAGAAAGATCTGCTGCATGGTTGCGGGGCGCATTCCAAGTTTTGAAGGAACTGAAAAGTTTATATTTCTGATTGGTGCCGGCAAAACAGGAAGTGTCACATCTTCATCAGGAACATTTTTGGAGATTCAATATGGAAAGGCTATTTTTTATAAAGGGAGCACGCAGAACCGGATTCCGGCGGGAAAATTAAAAAATGTCGGAACATCAGCGGCTGTATTATTTGAGCTGGTAAAACGGCTGATAGAGCATCTTGGTCAGTGGTGCATTGAGAAAGTGATTTTATCGAAGCAGCCGGATTTCATAGAAAAAAATCAGATTATCCTTGATGCCGATAAAGTGGGAAATATCGTATTGCGGTATTGGAAAGCAGGGGATCGGTTCAGTCCGCGCGGGATAAACGGTTCAAAAAAACTTGCCCGTGTTATGCGTGATCTTCATATTTCCGCAGGTGAGCGCAGGATATGGCCGCTTATTGCCGATGAAAATCATATATACTGGATTGCCTTCTTGCGGGGAAGCAATTACGGACTTCCGGATAAAAATACGAAAAAGTACCTGCTCATCACACTGAAAAAGGAGAATAGAGAAGATGAAGAATCTTGACAAAGATATTGAAAAGGTTTTGATTGATGCGGTGAAGATACAAGAGAGAGTCTGTGAAATGGGTGCACAGATTACGAAAGACTATGAGGGCAGGGAACTTGTTCTCGTGGGTGTGCTCAAAGGAGCGATGCCTTTTCTTTGTGATTTGATGAGGGCCATTGATCTTCCGCTTACTATCGATACAATGGTTGTTTCCAGCTATGGGAATGATACGGTTTCTTCGGGAAGTATCCATATAAGAAAAGATTTAGATAAAGAGATTCAGGGGAAGAATGTCCTTGTGGTGGAAGATATCATTGATACGGGAATTACTTTATCTCTGCTTGTCCCTTTGCTGAAAAAGAGGGGGGCCGCTTCTGTAGAGCTGGCAGTGTGCCTGAACAAGAAGGAACGGCGGGAAAAGAATGTTTCCGTGAAATACGTGGGGTTTGACGTGCCTGATGAATTTATTGTGGGGTATGGCTGTGATTACGCGGAAAAATACCGTAATTTACCGGCGGTATGCACATTGAAAAGTAAAGTGTATACAAGAACCTGATGCGGGAAATAATATTGGCATAGGGGCAGTTTAGGCAGGAGGATTATCCGGCTTTAAGTTGATTAAATATAGAAGAATATGATAAAATTAATCACTGAAACCATAATTTTAAATTTACTCTCATTGGCAGAGAAGGAGGATCAGTTTGAATAAGTTTGTAAAGAATGTGGCGCTCTATGTCTTTATCATCGTCATAGCAGTGGCTATATTCAATACGTTTGTCCATCCGCAGGAAAAATTTACTGAGATGGCATATAGTGATTTCGTGGCGCAGATAGAGAAAAAGAATGTTTCTTCTGTCATCATGGTGGAAAATTCAATTAAAGGAAAACTCAAAGATGGAACGGAATTTTCTACATATATTCCTAACAATGATACACAGATTGTTAAGAAAATGACCGATGGGGACGTAGTGATTACCGTAAAACCGCCGGAACAGCCATCTTGGTGGATGAGCCTTCTGTCTTCGCTTCTTCCTATTCTAATTCTTGTGGGCGTTTGGTTCTGGATTATGAATCAGACCCAGGGGGGCGGCGGTCGTGTCATGAGTTTCGGCAGATCCCGTGCAAGAATGAGCGGGGAAGGACAAGTTCATGTGAACTTCAGTGATGTTGCCGGTGAAGATGAAGCGAAAGAAGAATTGGCGGAAGTCGTAGATTTTTTGAAGAATCCGGGACGGTATACAGCGATTGGTGCTAAAATCCCTAAAGGGGTTCTTCTCGTGGGGCCTCCCGGCACCGGAAAGACTCTCTTGGCGAAAGCGGTGGCCGGGGAAGCAAAGGTTCCTTTCTTTTCCATTTCAGGGTCTGATTTTGTGGAGATGTTTGTCGGTGTAGGCGCATCACGTGTCCGTGATTTGTTTGCGCAGGCGAAAAAAAATGCGCCCTGCATTGTATTTATTGATGAAATTGATGCGGTTGGCCGCCAGCGCGGTTCGGGTCTTGGTGGCGGACATGATGAACGTGAACAGACATTGAATCAGCTTCTTGTAGAAATGGATGGATTTGGTGCGAACGAAGGGATTATCACGATTGCTGCGACAAATAGGCCGGATATTCTTGATCCTGCATTATTAAGACCGGGGCGGTTTGACCGCCGCGTGGTTGTAGGTCGTCCAGATTTGGCAGGGAGAATTGCTATTCTGAAAGTGCATGCAAGAAATAAACCGCTTGACTCTGATATTAATCTTGACATCATCGCAAAAAAGATTCCCGGATTTACAGGGGCGGATATCGCGAATTTATTGAATGAAGCAGCGCTGCTTGCTGCCCGACAGAATAGAAAAACTATTTCTATGGCAGATATGGAAGAAGCCAGTGAAAAGGTAAGCTATGGCCCGGAAAGAAAGAGCCATAAGGTCAGTGACAGCGAGCGCAGGCTGACGGCATATCATGAATCAGGTCATGCAATCATGGCGACAGTACTTAAAGAGGCGGATCCTGTGCATAAGGTAACCATTATTCCTCGTGGACAGGCCGGCGGATATACCATGATGCTTCCCCATGAAGAACGTTCTTTTATTACAAAAGCCCATTTACTTGCCCAGCTTCGTGTAGCTCTTGGCGGCCGATGTGCCGAGCAGATTGTTTTTAAGGAAATTTCCAGTGGTGCTTCCGGCGACTTGCAGCAGGTTACAGGTATTTTGCGGAAAATGATTATGGAATGGGGGATGAGTGACCGCCTCGGCCCGATGATTTTTGGGGAGCATCAGGAACAGATTTTCCTCGGCAAGCAGCTTGGTTCGGAAAGGAACTACGGGGAAACAGTAGCTACGATTATCGATGAAGAGATGCATAAGTATCTGGATGAAGCCTATAATGATACGATGCGTATCCTTACAGAAAATATGGAAGTACTGGAGGCCATGGCACAGGCACTTTTGGAAGTGGAGACAATCAACCATAAGCAGGTCGAAAATCTTTTTAAATATCACTCTATTTATGCGCCGGGAGAAGAGCCGAAGCAAGAGGAATCGGAGTTTTCACCACCTCCCATGGATGATGGATATGGACTTCCCTCTTTTACAAATTAATTTGACTCTAAAAGGCTTGGGCATAGCTCAGGTCTTTTTAGTGCCGTTAAGAAAATAAGAAATATGCAGTGTCATCTCAAAAGAGGATGAATTGTTAATTCAGCAAAAGCTTAATTTGGCAGGAAAGACAGTATGAAATTTTCTTGACACTTATATATTAAAACGGTATAATACTCCTTGTGAGATTTGTCCGGAAACCACTAGCCCCGGAGGAAGGATTATATCTTGCGGTTCCGTTTTTTATTAGGAGGATCAGTAAGAATGAAAAGCACATTCATGGCCAATGCGGGCAATGTTACCCGTAAATGGTATATCGTGGACGCTGAAGGCAAGACTCTTGGACGTCTGGCTGCAGGAGTTGCAGAAGTCCTCAGCGGCAAGAATAAACCGACCTTTACACCACATGTTGATACGGGTGATTTCGTCGTAATCATTAACGCAGATAAAGTGGTTCTGACAGGCAAGAAACTTTTGAAGAAAGAATACTTTCATTATACCGGATATATCGGTGGAGATCGTTACCAGAAAGCCGGTGATGCACTTCGTGAAAAGCCGGTGTGGGTAGTTGAGCATGCTATCCGAGGAATGCTTCCCAAAACGAAGCTGGGGGATCAGATGTATCGTAAGTTGAAGGTATATGCAGGCAGCGAACATCCGCATGCTGCACAGCAGCCTGAAGAATTGAAGTTTGATATCCGTTAACCAGAAGGGAAGGAAATGAAAATGGCAGAAGCTACATACTACGGCACAGGCCGCAGAAAGACATCCGTTGCCAGAGTCCGTCTGGTAGCAGGACAGGGAAATATCGTAATCAATGGTCGCGTACTTGATGATTACTTTGACTTGAAAACTCTTGAAATTATCGTTAAACAGCCTCTGGAACTGACCGGCACAACTGCTGTCTATGACGTGATTGCTTCCGTAAAGGGCGGCGGTGCTTCCGGACAGGCCGGCGCCATCCGTCATGGTATCAGCCGCGCATTGTTGGAAGTTGATCCGGAATATAGAAAGATTCTTAAAAGCGCAGGTCTTCTGACTCGTGATCCGAGAATGAAAGAACGTAAGAAATACGGTCTTAAAAAGGCGAGGAAGGCAAGCCAGTTCTCCAAGCGTTAATTCACAGGAAGATTACAAAACGTATATGGTCATCCATATGCGTTTTTCATTGCGCTTATATTTTATTGAAATAGGAATAAAGGTATGCTTTAAATAAAAGATATAGCTTTTTAGAGGGGACTGTCATATAATAATTGTGACATTAAAGGAGAAGCTTTATGACTGATGAAGAAATCCAAAAGGCGAAAGAATCTTTCCTGCGCATGGGGGTTGCTGAAAAATCTATTTTTTCGGAAATTATGCGTGCCCGTTATTTAGACTACAATTTATTCCTAAATCCCACAAATGCTGAGTATGGCGTGACAATTGAAAGCCTGTATGAAAATATGAAACTCACCTCGGATAAGTTTGGTGATTATACGGGAAATGAAGAAGCTTATGCGAATGTATATACGCTTGCTATGAGAATCAACCCGATGGATTTTGCCACAGGTGTTACTAAGGCAGGTGATGATTTACGCGGACTTATTGAATTTGTTATTAGCGAGGCAAAACAATCGGGGAAAACAATCCTGTTTGCAGGAGCGGATCATTATATATATATGCTACCTAAAATTTTTTATGATTTGAACGATTGCCGGATTGCGGTTGCTGTTAAATCGGAAGTATGGAAGAAAAATCTTTCCAACCTGTTCCCACGGGGAAGGATTATGCTGGAGAAAGAAATTTTCCATGATGAGGAACTGTATGATTATATATTCTTTTTTGAAAAAGATTCTTTAAAAATGGTACCACTGCTCAAAGGGCATTTGTTCGAAAACGCAAAAATGAATGTGGTGCTGCCTTATACACAAATAATGGATACGGCGGTAAGGGAGCGGGAAATAAAAAGGACGATAGCCAAAGAAAAATCTTTGGCAGGGTACTATGACTTCCCTTTTGAAAATGATGAATTTGTTTTACTGGAGATAATAAAAGGAAATAGCGGACCGGTTACTTTTGGTGAAGCAGTTATTAAAGATGGCATTTTGCAAAAAACAAAGCTGTTTTCTATCGGTGCTGATCAATTTTTTGAAGCTGATGACTGGAATTATGATGTATATGCTTATAACAGTTCGACGGCGCTTCAAGCCGTTTTAAGTGCTCACGTTGTGGACATGGGAAAGCCGATTGAAAAAGAGTTCTTCCTTGTAGAAAAGAAAAAGATTTCTTCCGGGCGGATTTTAAAGGTTTCTAAAGCCGCTATATTGGAAGATACAGGTCTTTGCACAGATTTAATAGAAGAGATGAGTATTTCCAAACCAATTATCGGGACAGAGGTAAGATCCGGAGATTTACTGCTGGCCGCCAGCCGGAACAGGGTATATACCGCTGTCGTTTATAACGAACAGGGAACCATGGTGGCGGATGCGGCAGTTACGGTGATCCGGTCAAAAGGAAAGTATACAGGAGAATATATAAAAATGTATCTTGACGGGCCTGTGGGAACGTTATTCCTTGAGGCAATTCATGCGGGAGATGCGTTAGGGCTGAAACGTTCCCGCTTAATGCGGATTCCATTTCCTGATGCTCCGGAAGAAAGCATTTCTACAGTGACGGAACTTTGTCGGACATCTGTAGAACGGTTGTCTGCAGCGGCGGCGAACTGGCGGGAATCTAAGAAGAGAGCGGTACAGCTTATGATGGGGAAATCTTAATTATTTTGCTGGTTCAGGAGGATATATGAAAGTTATTTTGGCCACCCATAATCAGGGGAAGATAAGGGAATTTCAAAAGCGCTTTTCTGAGATTGGGTGGGAGGTTATTCCTATCTCGGATATAGCGGATATACCGGAACCGGAAGAAATAGGAACAACCTTTAGGGAGAATGCACTGCAAAAAGCCCGTTACTATGCTGAAGCTGTTAATTTGCCGGTGCTTTCAGATGATTCCGGAATTATAGCGGATATATTGGGAAATGAACCGGGTGTATACTCGGCCAGGTATGCAGGCGTTCATGGGAATGACGAAGCGAATAATCAAAAACTGGTGGAAGTTTTGCATCCTTATCGCGGAGAAGCACGCCGGGGACACTATATGTGCGTGATTGCTGTCGTGTGGCCCGATGGAAGGGAGATTACCGCGGAAGGCAGATGTAACGGAATTATTCGCGATTTTTATAAAGGAACAGGCGGATTCGGATATGATCCGTTGTTTTATCTGCCGGAATTTGGAAAGACAATGGCGGAGTTATCCATGGAGGAAAAGAATAAAATAAGCCACCGCGGAAAAGCTGTTGACGCGATGCTGAAAAAATTAAAAGAGGCGGGCATATAATATGCAGAAAGCTGCCTGTGATATAATTGTGTTATTAAATACATAAGGCTGCAAAACTGATAAAGTAAAAAGAGTTACCAGCCAGGCGTATTTAGTATATAAATGTTTGTAGGTTGAAAAAACAGATATCGGGTTTGAAGGAGGAAAATAATGGATATCAGAGATGAAGCGATGCAATTAAGAAGTGAAAAACATCAGATGATTAAAACGGGATTGAATGCAAAAATGGAAAACAGTCATGATTTGGCAGTTGTTTATACACCTGGGGTTGCAGCTCCATGCCTGGCTATTAAGGAAGAAGAAGATAAATCTTTGGAACTGACTTGGCGGGGAAATGTTGTCGCCGTTATTTCTGATGGTACCCGTGTATTGGGATTAGGCGATATTGGACCGGCTGCGGCTATGCCTGTCATGGAAGGCAAAAGCGCCCTTTACAAACGTTTTGGCAATATTGATGCCATTCCGATTGTGCTCAATACAAAAGACAAGGATGAAATAGTTCGCACTATTCAAATTTTGGAGAAATCTTTTGCCGGCATCAATTTGGAAGATTTCTCTTCCCCTAAATGCTACGATATTGAAGATGAACTGAAAGCAACCATGAATATCCCTGTGTTCCATGATGATCAGCATGGAACCGCTATTGCGGCTTTGGCTGCTGTTCTCGGCGCGCTTCGTCTGATTAAAAAAGGCATCGGTGAAGCCAAAGTGGTTATGTTCGGCGCAGGCGCGGCAGGCACGGCTATTGCAAGACTGCTCCTGGAAGATGGCGTCAAACCGGAAAATATGACGGTCTTGAACAGCAAGGGGATTCTCTATGATGACGGAAGATTGAACCGTGTACAAAAGGAATTGGCGAAACAGGTTAATCCGGAAAATCGCCAAGGAACTTTTGCGGACGCAGTAAAAGGTGCGGATATCCTTTTGGCTACTTCCGCACCGGCAGCATTCAAAGAAATGCATAAAGAAGCAATCAAGACGATGGCGGAAAAGAATGTTGTCTTTGCCATGGCAAATCCGATTCCGGAAATGATGTTGTCTGATGCACAGGAATTGGGCGTTTATGTATTTGGTACAGGCAGAAGCGATATGCCGAACCAGGTAAATAATTCTTCTGTATTCCCGGGGCTTTTCCGCGGTGCCCTTGATGTCCGTGCCCGACAGATTAATGAACCGATGAAACTGGCAGTGGCTCATGCACTGGCAGACCTGGTTTCCGATGAAGAGCTTAAACCTGAATATGTAGTGGTTGATGTATTTGATCCGCGTGTGCCTCATGCGGTAGCAAAGGCATCTGCAAAAGCGGCTATTGAGTCTGGTGTAGCAAGAGTAACTGAATTGCCGGAACAGTATAAAGACTGATTTGTAAATGGGGATGGGGACAAGACCGTCTGTCTTTGCGGGCAGGCGGTTTTATCTTGCTGGTGATTGTCCGTTTATTGCACTGCAAAAAAAAATCGTATATGATTAAGAAAATTAGAGAAAGTCGGCGTACATGAATTTTATGGATGATATAAAAGAGCAGCTTCTAAAAAAAGAATTTGAATACGATGCTGTAGATGCAGATCGCGGGAAAATGGACAGGAATGCATCTGCTATTATTGGTACGCTTGAAAATAGCGGATATGAAGCATATGCGGTCGGCGGATGTGTGAGAGATTTGCTCTTGGCTAAAGCACCTCATGATTGGGATATTACTACTTCTGCAAAACCGGAAGAAATTATTTCCGTTATGGGTAGGAATGGATGGAAAACCGTTGACGGTGCTGGAAGGCGGTTCGGTACGGTTATTGTCGTTATTAACCATATCGCGTATGAAGTCACTACGTTTAGAAATGAGTTTTACGGACAGGACAGCCACCGTCCCGAAAATATAACGTTTTCATCTACTCTTAAGGAGGATTTGTCCCGCCGAGATTTCACAGTAAATGCCTTGGCTCTTGGCAGGGATGGTGTAGTTTATGACTATTTTGATGGAATAAAGGATTTGGGAAATAAAAAATTGAGAACTGTGGGGAAGGCGGAAGAACGATTTCGTGAAGATGCGCTTCGCCTTTTTCGGGCATGCCGTTTCATCGGGCAGTTAGATTTCATGGCGGATAAGAGTTTAGTCCGCGGAATGGCATCCGCTTTTAACAGAGTTTCGGGGTTATCGCTGGAAAGGGTGAGAGAGGAAGTGGAAAAGCTTCTTGTCTCTCCTTTTGCAGCACGAGGATTGGATTTATTGGTTCGTACCGGCTTGAATGAATGCAGCTGCCGTATCCGTGAAAACGGCCGGACGGAAGCTGTTAAGATTTTGCCGGAGTTATCACACCTGGTGGATTTACCGCAGCAAAAAAATTTTCATAAATTTGATGGCTGGTATCATACTTTAGCTGTTGTAAATGCGGCGCCGCCTACGTTGCTTCTCCGCTGGGCCGCTCTTCTGCATGATGTGGGAAAGGGGATGCCCGGTGTACGCAGAATAAAAGATGGGAAATATACAGACTATGGACATGATTTGAAAGGGGCGGAAATGGCAGCGGAGATTTTCCGTCGTTGGAGATTCCCGGCTGCTTTTGCCAAACGCGTTGTCTGGCTGGTAGAAAACCATATGCGTTATCATTATTTTGCCAATGTACCTGAAGCGAATGTGGAAAAGTGGTTAAGGCAGCTTGCAAGAGGCAAACAGTTTAGCTCATCTGCCGATATGAAAGAGGGGATTGGTGAATTGACGGCATTATGCAATGCGGATATCATTGGCTGTGGGAAAGATGAGAATGCTACGGAAGGACATTCTTCTTTTGGAAAGTATATGGAGGAGTTATGTCAGATGATGCCTGTGTCTACAAAAGACCTTCGGTACGACGGGCGGGTGATTGATGCTTTGCGGCCGGCGGTAGCTGATGGGATGACCAATTTACTTTTTCGCGTCCAGAATGGGACGCTAAAGAATGAGGAAGAAGCCCTGCTCGATGCTGCGGTAAGGTATAGGAGACGTCATAATGAAGATGAATAGTCCAAGGAGAATAAGGAATAATCGTGCCAAATGGCTGCTGGGATTTTTTCTTACCGTTATGGTCATCTTAATAGGACGTCTTGCATATGTACAAATTTTTGATCATGCGCGATACGTAGCTTTGGCGAAGAATGAAGTGGAAAAAAATGAAGAGTTATATTCTCCCCGCGGTACGATTTATGACCGTAACGGCAATCAGCTGGCAATTTCTGTAATGGTTAAATCCTTATATTGTGATCCTGCCACGCTGAATAAACAAAAAAATATAAATAAGATTGAAATGGCAGAAATACTTTCTCCAATTTTGAATATATCGGAGGAAGAACTTTTAAAAAAATTTTCACAAGAGGGGCGATTTGTTTGGATTAAACGGTTAATGGAACCGGAAGAGGCTCTTAAGGTAGAGGAACTCTTAAAATCAAAAGACTGGGAAAGGTTTTTAGGATTTAGGGAAGAAAGTAAAAGATACTATCCCAATGGCCGATTATTGGCCAATGTAATTGGTTTTGTCGGAGTCGACGATAAGGCTTTAGACGGATTGGAACTGTATCTGGGAGACATCCTTAAACGCAGTAAAGAAGCAAATTCAGTCAGGATGCGCATTGATGCCAAAGGAAATCCTATTATGGAATCCGCGTTAACGCCTTATAAATCCAAAGGGGAAAACTCTGTTTATCTGACAATCGATCAGACAATACAGTTTTATGCAGAACGTGCTTTGGATCGGGCTATGACGAAGACGAAAGCTCAGGGCGGGATTATTATCGTAATGGATCCTAAAACAGGAGAGATTCTGGCGTTGGGAAATCGTCCGACCTATGATCCAAATCATTTTGAAAAGGCAGTAGAAAAGGATTTCAAAAATAAAGCAATTACTGATATTTATGAACCGGGTTCGACCTTTAAACCGATTATTGCTGCAGCCGCACTTGATGCAGGAACATACTCCACGGAAACAGTCTGGCATGATCCCGGTAAAATTTGGGCGTCGGGACATGCAATCCGAAATTGGGATGATGGGGCATATGGTGATGTAAAATTGGTGGATATTATTAAATATTCAATCAATACAGGGTTTGCCCATATCGGTCTTTTGACAGGTGGGAAAACCTTGACGGAATATGCTTTGAAATTTGGTTTCGGAAAACCGACAGGGATAGAACTTCCCGGAGAAGGAGCGGGCATTCTGTTTAATCCGGATGACATGCGGGATATTGATGTGGCGACCATGTCTATCGGACAGAGTATAGCGGTGACTCCGCTGCAGATGCTGCAGGCATACAGTGCTCTTGCCAATGGGGGGCAAATGGTAAAACCTCATATTTTAAGAACCGTTAATAATCCTGACGGCTCTGTTAATAAAGTGTATGAAACTGAATATGTAGGAAACCCGGTGTCTAAAAAAGTGGCTGATGAAGTCAAGGATATGATGGAAAAAGAAGTGTCTGAAGGCGGCGGTATCAATGCACGTGTTCCCGGATACCACATGGGGGGAAAAACAGGAACCGCGCAGAAAATAGATCCCGTCAAAGGTGGATATCTGGAAAATGAATATATTGCGTCTTTCTGCGGGTTCGGTCCGACGGAAGATCCGAGCGCTATATGCCTTGTCGTTTTAGATAATCCGCGGGGCGTGTATTATGGCGGACAGGTGGCGGCGCCGGTATTCAAAGAGACGATGGGACAGATTATGCGGTATATGGGAATACCCGCTATGGAAGAAAAAAGGATAAGTTCTGCGGGCGCAGGGGGATACAATAATGACAATCTGCCTGCATTGCCGGGCAAGGATCAAAAAGCCTTTCTTCTTCCGAACTTTTACGGATGGTCTATTCGTGAAGTTGGTGAATGGCTGTACAAAGCGGGGTTGGGATTCCAGCCTGACGGAAATGGAAGTGCAGATTCACAGTCCCCCGGTGCCGGAGAAACAGTACAGCGCGGCGATAATATAAGAGTTCATTTTTCTGATTCATAGTATAGGAAATAGTCTTTTCTCGTTAATGGAAGAGGCTATTTTTATTTACGGTAGTCCTGAATATTAAGTCTGTGATACATAGGTCTATGCTATAATTAAGAAAAATGTCCGGTGAGAATAAAGGGGGAGGAAAATGTTAAGTGATATCGAAATAGCACAAAGGGCTGAATTGAAACCAATTCGTGAGATTGCGGAAAAGATTGGAATTCCGCCAGAAGATGTGGAAAATTATGGGCAGTACAAAGCGAAGATTTCCTTAAAGTTTACAAAAGCTGTGGAAGACAGGCAGGAAGGCAGATTAATTCTGGTGACGGCTATTTCCCCCACACCGGCGGGAGAAGGAAAAACAACGACAACCGTAGGTCTGGGACAAGCGTTGGCACAGCTTGATAAGAAAGTCATGATTTGTCTTCGGGAACCGTCCCTCGGGCCTTGTATGGGCATTAAAGGCGGTGCGGCGGGAGGCGGATATTCCCAGGTAGTGCCTATGGAAGATATTAATCTTCATTTTACGGGAGATCTCCATGCCATTACGGCGGCTCACAATCTTCTTGCAGCCATGACGGATAATCATATCCAGCAGGGGAATGAGCTTCAAATTGATCCGCGCCGTGTGGTCTGGAACCGTGTTATGGATATGAATGACCGTGCGCTCAGGCATATCGTTATCGGCTTGGGGGGACATGTGGATGGCGTTCCCAGGGAAGGCAGCTTTGATATTACTGTTGCATCCGAAATCATGGCTATTCTTTGTCTTGCGTCTTCCGTAAAAGATATGAAGGAGCGCTTTGCCCGCATTATTATTGGCTACACTTATGATAATCAGCCGATTCGTGCAGGGGATATCCATGCGGAGGGTGCGATGGCGGCACTCATGAAAGATGCATTGAAGCCAAATCTGGTGCAGACATTGGAGCATGTGCCTGCATTCATTCACGGCGGACCTTTTGCCAATATTGCCCATGGCTGTAACTCCGTGATTGCGACGAAGACCGCACTGCATTTAGCGGAGTATGTAGTGACAGAAGCCGGGTTCGGCGCAGACCTCGGCGCCGAAAAATTTCTTGATATCAAGTGCCGGTTTGCCGGGCTCCATCCGGCAGCGGTTGTTCTTGTAGCGACTGTTCGTGCATTGAAAATGAATGGCGGAAAAGCAAAAAATGAATTGACCGAATCGGATCCGGACGCAGTCAGGAGAGGACTACCGAATTTACTGCGTCATATTTCTAATGTAAAGAAATATGGAGTCCCTCTTGTGATAGCGCTGAATTTATTCCCTTCGGATACAGAAGAAGAGAAAAAAGTGATCTATGAGGCTTGTGAAAGCGCAGGCGTCCAAGTTGCCGATTCTGATGTATTTGCCTGCGGCGGAAAAGGAGCGCTTGAATTGGGGAGGAAGGTTCTCGCTGCGGCGGAATGCGGTTCTGACTATAAACCTTTATATAATCTTGATTTAACTTTAAAGCAGAAAATTGAAACTATTGCGAAAGAAATTTATGGGGCTGCTGATGTACAATATGATTCCAATGTGGAGAAAGAATTGAAACACATTGAGGAAATGGGGTATGGGCGGATGCCGGTATGTATCGCGAAAACCCCAGTGTCTTTCTCAGATGATCCGTCTAAACTGGGAGCGCCGGAAGGGTTCACTCTTCATGTGCGTGACTGCCGTGTCGCGGCAGGAGCAGGATTTGTTGTCATTTTGACTGGAAAGATTATGACAATGCCTGGATTGCCGAAACACCCGGCAGCAGAACGGATTGATGTAGATGATGAAGGTCATATTACGGGACTGTTTTAAGAGGCGGATATGATACTTGACGGGAAAGTTACGGCAGCGGCGTTAGAGAAAGATATACGGGAACGGATTGACGTTCTGAAGGAGAGAGGCTGTACTCTCAAACTTGCGGTTATTCTGGCGGGGAGCAGCAAGCCTTCCCATATGTATGCAGAGTTTATGAAGAAAGCGGCTTTGTCTTATGGGATCGGGACGGAGCTGTATGAAAAGCCTGAGAATGTAAAAGAAGATGAATTAGGCGCTTTGATACAGGCATTGAATGGAAATCCATCTATTACTGGGATTCTCATGATGATGCCGTTGCCCGGTCATATTCATGAAGAGAAAATGATAGAGATGATTCATCCCGATAAAGATATGGATGGATTAACGACGGTGAATGCGGGCAGATTATTTTCAGGAAAAGATGGATTATTTGGCGGTACGCCCCGTGCGGTGATGGCGATATTAAAACATTATGGGATTTCTGTCGAAGGGAAACATGCTGTTATTATTGGCAGAAGCAATGTGATTGGAAAGCCGGTTGCCATGATGCTTATGCAAAAAAATGCTACTGTGACAATTTGCCATTCACGGACAAAGAACCTGTCCGAGATAACACAGCAGGCCGATATACTTGTTACGGCTGTAGGGAAAGCGGGTTATGTCACTGCAGATATGGTTAAGCCAGGAGCCATAGTTCTTGATGTAGGAATTAATCGGATCCATGGCAAGACTGTTGGTGATGTGGATTATGAAAATGTGCTTCCAGTAGCCGGTGCTGTGACACCTGTTCCCGGCGGTGTGGGTTCTGTGACGACAACAATGATTATCGATTCGATTGTGAAAGCCGGAGAACATGCGGCGGGATAAAGTAAATTTTCATGCAGCAAGGAGGTAAGCTGGCAAGTGAGTGAAAATATTGTGGAAAAAGTGGTGAATAATGAATTAGACGTTACGGCCGGCTTAATCAGCGGTGTTAAGAATTTTGCAGTAACAAAGGGTGTAGATATTTTTCAGGCCATTATTATTTTCAGCATCGGGTACATGATATGCTGCTGGCTGCGCGGGGTTGTCCGCCGACTGCTTGCACGGAGTAATGTGGAGCCATCTGCAATCAGCTTTATTTCGGAAATTATATTTTTCTTATGTCTTGCCGGAGTTATTATTATGGCGCTGTCAGCAGCAGGGGTGGCTCCGGCAACGTTGGCGGCTGCTTTTGGCGGGATTGGTCTTGCTATCGGATTGGGGCTTAAGGATAATATCGGGAATGTGGCATCAGGGATTTTTATCCTTATTTTCCGACCGTTTCGTGTAGGGGATTATATTAAAGTAGGGGATAGCGAAGGATCCGTTGTGGATATACGCGTTATGTACACGGAAATATCCACGCTGGGAAATCAAATGATCGTCATACCCAATTCAAGGCTTACAGACAGTGTCATCAAAAATTATTCATTTTTTGAAACAAGGAATATAGAATTTACTTTTGATGTGGCTTATGACACGGATTTGGCGAAGTGCGTAGAACTTTTGCAGAAATTATTCAGCGCCGATGCATATGTGTTGAATGGAGCGGAGCTGCCTATTTATGTAAGCAGTATGGGTGAATCAAGTATTCGAATCTATGTGCGGGCGCAGGTAGAGCGCTCAAAGTACAATGAAGCGCAGAACCATTTATATATTAAGGTGAAGAATGCATTTGATGAAGCGGGGATAGAAATTCCATTTCCTCAGTTGGTTGTTCACCATGCCAGGAATTGATTGCCGTGTAAAGCTGTCTGATGAGAAGTTTGATGTTTTTTGCGGTTTTTATTAAATGTTTGACGATAAATTTTATTGACACTTAAAAAATGGAGTGATATACTTCTCTTAATATCAATGACTGGGAAGAGTAGTAATAATGAGCTGTTTGAGAGAGTCGGCGCAGGTGGGAGTCCGATACAGCCGGTATTATGAATGGGCCCACAAGATGCAGTCCGAGCCATATGGGGTAGGAACTGCCGGAAGGCTTCCGTTATAGAGATAGTGGTTTATAATGACCATGAGAGCCGGACTTTAGTCAATGAGGGTGGTACCGCGGAAATATTTCCTTTCGTCCCTTTGCATAATGCAGGGGGAATGAAAGGATTTTTTATTTGTGGAAGATCAGGGAAAGATTTTCTAAGGGGGAAGATGCATGGAAGCAGTAAAAGATGTATCAAGTTTAATCTATACAAAAGTGAGGGGCGGTCGGTTTCGCTGGCTGACGATTTCCACACTGATGTTGGCAATCGGTATGCTGCTCCACTTGGTTTCTCCATCGGTTGCCGGCTTTACTCCGAACTGGATGATTGCGGCTTATGTAGTGGCGATATTGCTGACAAAGCCATCTTATCGGCAATGCCTGGGGATCTGTATGGTGGCAGCGCTTATGGAAGTATTTACTTCGAAGTCCGCGTTTCCATATGGTGATTTTGCCAGTGAGTTTGCAGGTGCTTATGTGGCAGGTTTTTTTGCCCATTCCGTTCCGCCATTTAAAATCGGCAGATTTTCTTTAAGGCCTGCTATTGCGGGATTTATTACGACTTTAGTCAGCGGGTTCATTTTCGTTTCCATTTTAACCGTAGTGGTGGGGATACCGATCAGCGTATATCTGTATGGTATTCTTCCTATGGTAGCTCTTGTTGGAGTAGGAAATGCGATTATTACACCTTTTCTATATTTTCCTGCCCTCAAATTATTTAAATCCATGCAGTATATGACAGAATCCGATGTGGAGGACAGTAATCACAGTCATTTGAATTTACAGCAAAAGAGGAATGGGGTGATCAGTGTAGAGCATCTTTCTTATTCCTATTTATTTTCAAATGCACCGGCCTTGGAAAATGTGAATATTAATATAGAACAGGGGTCTTTTGTTGTCATCACAGGGCCTAACGGCGCAGGAAAAACGACGCTTCTCATGTCTATGGCGGGAGCAATTCCTCATTACTATGGCGGGACAATGAAAGGGATGGTTTTTACCGGCGGCAAGGCGGTCACGCAAACCGGGATTGCAGATCTTGCTTCCAGCATCGGCGTGATACTTTCAGATTATTCTGCCCAAATCGTAACGATGACTGTAGGGGAAGAGATGGCCTTCACTTTGGAAAACCATGGCTTTTCACCGGAAGAAATACGAAGACGGTCGGAAGAGGCGCTCAGGAAAGTACATCTTGGCGGACTGGAGGAAAGAAAAGTTTCTACCCTTTCCGGCGGACAGAGACAGCGTCTCGTCGTAGCGGCTGTTTTAGCGGAAGAACCGAAAGTTCTTGTGTTTGATGAACCGACCAGCGCGCTGGATCCGGAAGGTATTCATGAATTCTATGAAATGGTCGGAGAATTGAATCAGAAAGAAAAACTCACTGTTGTTGTAGCAGAACATCATCTGGAAGCGACGCTGCCTTACGCTAAAAGATTCATTCTTATGGATAAAGGACATGTTATCAGCGATGGAAGCCCCGAGCAGGTCATGCGTGATATGAAACGGAATCATATTTATGAAGAAGCGATTCCTGATATATACTTAGCACAGCTCAGGCTGGAACAGGCCGGTATAAAATTTGAAAGATCATTCTTAAATATAGAAGATGCGGAATATTCCGTATTGAATTCGATGGAATCCGGAGGAGTGCGTAATGCTTGAAATGGAACATGTGACCTTCCGCTATAGTAAAGAAACTCCAGTCATTTTGTCTGATGTTTCCGTATCTTTTGGGAAAGGTGAATTTATTGCTGTTACAGGTCGAAACGGCAGCGGAAAGACAACGGTAACGAGACTCCTTACCGGATTGGAAAGACCTACGGAGGGTCGAATTATTTATAACGGTAAAAACGTAACTGATGAAGGTGCAGCCAAAAGAAGCCGTTTTATCGGTTATGTATTTCAACAGCCGGAGCGGCAAATGTTTATGCCTACTGTTCGGGAAGAAATTGGTTTCGGCCCTTATCAGCAGGGGAAGCGTGGCAGTGAATTAGATGAACTGGTTGACCGGGCTATGGCGGATACTGATATTTCGGAGTTAGCTGATGCATATCCGAGAACGCTTTCCCGCGGGGATCAGCAAAGAGTGGCTATCGCATCCGGCCTTGCGATGAATACGGAATATTTAGTGCTTGATGAACCGACAAGCGGGCAGGATGGACGGGAAAAGAAAAAATTAATGAGCCTTATGGATCAGTTAAAAGCAAAAGGAATTACCATTCTTTTGGTTACCCATGACATGGATGTGGTTGCAAAAAACTGTACCCGGGTTATTGTCGTAGCCAATAAAGAGATAGTATTTGACGGGGTGCCGTCAGACTTGTTTTCGGAGGGAAGCCGTCCCGGAATTTGGGGATTGACATATCCTCTCGCCGTATTATTGGGGCGATGTCTTCCGGGGGCGCCGTATTGCAAAGATATGGATACATTCTGCGCTAAGTTCCTAGAAATCAGAAAGGAGAGAGTACGATGAGAAATCTGGTTCCGTTGACAAAAATATTGCTGACACTGGGAACAGCCGTGTGGGCCATTATTTTCAGAGAGCCTTTCAGCCTTGCGCTTCTGTGTGTGTTGGAACTGATCATTCTTTTGGTTTCCAATGAGTTATTTAAGAATGTAAAAGCTTTAATGATGCTTTGCGTTTTTGCGTTCTTTTTGGGACTGATTGAATATATCGGAGGTGGAACGGAGAAGGAATGTGCAGTAGCGGCGCTCCGTATGCTTGGCATGACTATCATATTTATTTATCTGCTTGCTACTGTCAGATTGCAGGATCTGACGGCGGCGATGGTACAACAATTGAAAGTGCCCTATGAATACGCTTTTATGTTTACCGCAGGGCTTCGTTTCGTACCGGATTTTATGGAAGAGAATAAAGCTGTTGCTGAGGCGCAGTCATGCAGGGGACTGGCAATTGAAGGCAATTTCATTAAACAGGTAAAACGTTATATGTCGGTGGTACGGCCGTTAATGCTTCGTTCTCTCGGACGCAGCGAAACGATGGCGCTTTCTTTGGAGCTTCGCGGGTTCGGCAGTTCTACCCGAACTTTTATGGAAAGCGTTTCTCCTAAAGGGATAGATTATATATTCATGCTATTGATTATATTGTTTACAGTTGCAGTGATTTATGCCCGTGTTTTATATGGTGCATGATCAATAGCGGCAGATCCCTTTTGTGGTATTTGATGTTCATAGACGTATATTGAAAGGAGAAATATCATGGGAAATAGAAGAGAAGGTGTTGATGAATTAAAAGCTTTGGGCAATCAGCATACAAAATATGTTTTTGATTATAATCCTGATGTATTGGAAAAGATCCCTAATAAACATGATGACAGAGATTATTTCGTGAAGTTTAATTGCCCTGAATTTACGAGCCTTTGTCCGAAGACAGGGCAGCCGGATTTTGCAACAATTTATATTTCATACATTCCTGATAAGTATATTGTGGAAAGTAAATCACTTAAGTTATATCTGTTCGGCTTCAGAAATCATGGGGACTTTCACGAGGATTGTGTCAATATTATCATGACCGACTTGATTAAATTGCTGCACCCGCGTTTTATTGAGGTATGGGGAAAGTTTCTTCCTCGAGGCGGACTGTCGATCGACCCTTACTGCAATTATGGAATTCCGAATACTGAGTGGCGTGATTTTGCAAGATTCAGACTTCTGCGTCATGATTTGGAACCCGAAAAAATAGATAACCGCTGACTATTGGCATGTAAAAAGGAGAATCTCATTTACTTTAATGATGATTCTCCTTTTTAATTATAGGAACCGTGCCATTTCTTTTATTAAATCTTTTTGCCTGCTGGAGGGAAACCACTGGATTGTAAGCGGATAATGGCATAGCTTTTCGTAAGCGGAAATAATTTTTTTTGTTGCATGGGCAGGGACGATGAAATTATCTCTGTTCAAGTAAATATGAATATTCAGAGAACTTGGCGTAGAAGTGCAGATGACTTGAGAAATGCATTGCTCGTGGTTTTCATCCAAACTCTCCGCTAAAGCAAGAAAAGCAGAAAGAATTTTTACCCGGTCAATTTCTTTCTCTGTGAGTATTTGTGTTTCTTTTATGGATTTCAGTATTTTTCCCGAAAAGCCATGGTGAAAAGCTGTAATCAAAGCACATAGGACCTGTTCTTTGTGAGACCACCCGAATATATGTGCATTGGCTGTCATATAAGCGCTGTGGCGTGCATGGCTGTAATAATTAATGACTTGTCCCGCATCGTGAAGCAATCCGGCCATGTGCAATAAAGTACGCATTCGATCAGGCATTTGATATATTTTCCGCCACTGATCGAACATGGATAAGGCGAGAGCAGTCACATAACGGGTATGGTCATGATCTTTTAGCGGAAGTGTGGAATAATAGTTTCGTACGGAAGACAGGAGCATATTATGCTGAAGCTCTTTGTTTTTGTCGTAAATGGGATCATACCAATGATAGAAAAGCCCCTCACGGAGACCGCAGCCGGAAATGGTGAGAGATTCGGCTTTTGTCAAAGTAAGGATTTCTCTGACAATAAGAGCACCTGCATTTATAATATCTCCACGCTCAGCAGAAAGTCCCGGTATTTTTCTTCGTTCTTCCGGTGGAGATTTTAAAATCATATGTATCACGGAAAGTAATCCTTGTGAGGATACTTTGTAATTATGGAGTTTTGAAAGAGGATAACCGGAGTATCTCTGGTGTATTTTCGCCAGGTTTCGGATTGTGCCGCCTATACCGATGACGGGAATAGGAGACTTGGGAAGCCAGGGAATAGATTGAAGTTCACTTTTTATGTAGGAGCGGATATGTTTTATTTCCGCTGCGGAAAGGAGACCGGAAGATTTAAATTTTTCCGTCAAACTGACAGCACCTATGGGAATACTGACAGAATGCAGCTGCTTTTTGTTTTTTACCAATGATATTTCTATACTGGCGCCGCCTAAATCAAAAAGAAGAAATTCCGATGTGTCAATCGTATGTATCACTCCGGAAAAACCGAGTGCAGCTTCCTGCTTCCCGCTGATAATCGTCATGGGAATATTAGCAGCGGAATGAACCTGCTTCAGGAAAGAAGAACCGTTGCGGGCTGTTCGTACGGCAGCCGTGGCAACTGCAAGTGTCTTTGTCACCTGGTGAACTTTGGCAAGATGTGAATATACCTTGAGGCAGTCAATTGCACGGTTCTGTGCAGCATCCGTAAGAAACGGAGAATCATCGCTCATTCCTTCCGCCAGGCGGATAGAACGTTTTTCCTGATATATGAGTTGATAAATTCCTTTGGCGCTGACAGAGATGATGATGAAGCGGATGGAATTGGAGCCAAGATCAATGATAGCGATGCGGTTCATAATTTACCCCTTTCTTGCCGTACGGTTATTACTATTTTACAACACATAAAAAGCTGTGGTAATTAAAATTCGTGTAGGAAAACATGGTGTCTTTTTCTTTAATATATACGCAGGATACGGTGTTTTTTAGTATAATAAATATGAAAAGATGCATTTCATGTATAATTTATCCGCGGAAGCGAGGGGAGTTAAATGGCAGAAGAGAATTCATTTGTTTATGGAATCATTCATATCGGATCTTCCAGCCTTTCTATGCGTATTGTAGAGTATAAGGATGCGGATACCATCAGAGTGATTGAAGAGGTAAGGAAAGAAACAACTTTTGGGGAAGAAGTATTTATTAATAAGAAATTGTCTTTTACTTCTATACGACGACTTTGTGATATGCTGAACGGGCTGAAACAGCTGCTGCGGGACTATTGTGTAACTGATTACAAAGTATATGCTACAGCAATCCTCAGAGAAGCGGAAAATCGCAGGCCCGTGCTGGATTTGATTCATGTGAATACGGGATTTTATGTGGATGTAGTGGATATGCCGCAGGAGATTTATTACAAGCATTATCTTCTTCAGTATCTCATACAAAAAAGCAGAAACGGCAAGAGATATGATTATGGAGATAATTTGCTTTTTGTGGATATTACGTCAGGCTGCGTAGGGTTGACAGCCTGGGAAAATGGTTCTTTGCGGTATCAGCATAATGTGCATATCGGCACGCTTCGTCTGTTGGAAACATTTAAGCAGAATCAAAGGGATTCTCTTGATTTTCCGCAGGCGATGGCGGAATATATCCATGCAATTATGAGCCCTTTGTGGGGGGCGATTAAAAGGTATCATCCGAGCAGTATTATTTTGTCCGGAAGAGAAGCCCGAATTATTGCAAGTTTGATGAGACTTAGCATGGATGCGGAAAATAAGGCGGAAGTTAAAGCAGATGCATTTAAAAAGTTGTATATGGAAGCAGGATCACTTTCAGCATCACGTACAAGACAAAAGTACTATGTCAGTGAGCAATGGGCAATGACAGTTCTTCCTACTATTCATATATATAAAGAAATATTGGACAATGTTCCCGTAGAACATATTTTGATGTTTGGGACAACTTTTGTCGAAGCGGTGACTATGTTTTATGGAGCAGAGAAAGTAAAAGAACCTTTTATCTTATATATGCAGACGCAAAACATTGAATTGACACGATCTATTGCCGCGGCCTATTATTATGAACCGCTCCATACAAAGGCCCTTGAACTGTACAGCCATGTAATTATTGCCGGTTTAAAGAAAAAAAGCGGGCTTACGAAGCGGGACGAATTTCTTCTGCGTATGGCGATTATTCTTTATCAAATTGGAAAATATGTAAATCTTCTGGATTCGCAGGCGCATGCCTGGAATTTAATCAGAGGTACGGATATATTTGGCATATCAGATAAAGAAAAAGATATTGTGGCAAGTGTCGTGTACTATGACCATAAGGGAAATCCAAGTGATGATGACACACCATTCCGTATTTTGTCAGATACGGCGAAGATGACGGCCTTAAAATTAATTTCCATATTTCGTATGGTTCGTGCCATGGATATTTCTCGAAAGCAGAAAATGAAAGATATAACAGCTCGTGCAACAGGTGATATTTTGATTATTGAATACGACAGCAGGGAAAATACGGCTCTTGAAACATGGATGTTTGATAAAAATAAAGAGTTCTTTGAAAATGTGTATGGTCTTGAAGTGAAATTGGAGCGTAGATGACTATGGAAACAGATGTAAAAAACAGTCGGTATTACTTAAACCGGGAATTATCCTGGCTGCAATTCAATAAACGTGTGCTTCAGGAAGCTGTAGATACCAGTAATCCTCTGCTGGAGAAGTTAAAGTTTCTGGCTATTACCAGTTCTAATTTAGATGAATTTTTTATGATCCGTGTGGCAGGACTTAAGCACCAGAAAGAAAATGGTGTGAAAAGACGGGATATTGCGAATATGACACCAACAGAACAATTGGAAAATATTTCAGATGCCTGTCAGAAGTTGGTCGCCCAGCAATATATGCATTTGAAAGGCATTTTAAAAGAGTTGGAGACAGAAGGGCTTGTGTTTATAAAGCCGGCGGATGCGGATGAGCGGCAGAAACAATGGATGGGAAATTATTTTGAACGTGAAATTTTTCCTGTTGTGACACCGATGGCGGTGGATTCTTCGCACCCTTTTCCGTTCCTTGCATCCAAAAGTCTGAATATCGCCATGCTTTTGGAGAAAAATGAGCGTGATGAAGAAATGGATGAAGAAAATGATATTGATGTAAAAACAGCCATTGTTCCGGTGCCATCTGTGCTGCCGCGCATAATCCGTCTGCCTGATGTATCTGAAGCAAACAGCAGGCATTGTTTCGTTTTTCTTGAAGATATGCTTATGTTTTATGCAGCACGATTTTTTGTCGGCTATGATCTGCTTGAAGCCCGTGCATTCCGGATTACGAGGGATGCGGACCTTTATATCGATGAGGAAGATGCCCAGGATCTTGTGGTGGAAGTGGAGCGCCAATTAAAGAAACGGCAGCGTGGGCAAGCGGTACGCCTTGAGTTCGAAGTGGGAACGAGCCGGTTTATGCGGCGATTCATGACACAGGAAATGAATCTTGAAAAAGAAGATATGTATCAAATTGACGGGCCTTTGGATATGACTGTATTTTTTGGATTTTGCGGCATAAAGGGATATAATCATCTCCGCTATCCCGAGGCACATCCGCATTCGCCCTGGAGCATACTCGAGCTGAAGCGTACTCCGGAAACAAATATTTTTGATATGATCCGGGAAAAAGATCTGTTGATTCATCTTCCCTATGAGTCTTTTGATGAATCAGTAGTTAATTTCTTGTATTCGGCAGCAAATGATAAAGATGTGTTGGCAATCAAGCAAACACTCTATCGTGTCAGTTCTTCAAGTCCTGTTGTCCAGGCGCTGGAAAAAGCTGTTCAGAATGGGAAACAGGTCACTGTTTTGATGGAAGTAAAGGCCCGCTTTGATGAAGCCAATAATATACTTATGGCAAGGCGGTTGGAAAAGGCGGGAGCCCATGTCATCTATGGTTTAGTCGGACTTAAAACTCATTCCAAATGTACTCTTGTCATCCGTCGTGAAAAAGATGGGATCCGTCGTTATGTTCATGTAGCGACCGGAAATTATAATGCGTCAACAGCGAAGCTTTATACAGATTTAGGGATACTGACCTGCAATGACCGTTTTGGAATTGATGCATCAGCTTTCTTTAATCTTCTTTCTGGATATTCTGACCCGCCAATCTGGGATTCTTTTATTGTAGCGCCAATTAACTTGAGACAACGCTGCATAGAACTCATTGACAGGGAAATCCATTTTGCCCAAAATGGGGAAGATGCCCATATGATTGCGAAAATGAATTCTCTTTTAGATAAGGGGATTATTGAAAAATTGTATGAGGCATCGCAGGCGGGAGTAAAAATTGAATTGATTGTGCGTGGCATCTGCGTTCTGATTCCGGGGATTCCCGGAGTAAGTGATAATATTACAGTGCGCAGTATAGTGGGACGTTTTTTGGAACACAGCAGGATATTCTGGTTCCGAAATGGGGGACGTGAGGAACTTTATATAAGCAGTGCTGACTGGATGCCAAGAAATTTAAATGATCGTGTGGAGCTCATGGTACCTATTGAAGATCCGGAGATCAAGCGGCGTTTAAAACAGATGGTGGATATTGAATTGTCTGATAACCAGAAAGCGCATATTATGCAGGCTGATGGTACTTGGTTGAAGACTATTTCCGCGGAGAATCAGTTATGTGCACAGGAGTATTTTCAGAAGATTGCAGAAAAACGTGATGCGGAAGATGAAATGACATTGGCACAAAAACTGGAACCATATACACCTGTACTTGGGCATGGAGATGGATCTGACTAAAGGGTTTCGATAAAGTTTCTGATTGGATATAATTGTATAAACGGTTGTTGCTGGGAAAAAACTCAACAATAGCCGTTATTTTATAAACAGGGAAGCTGGTGAATGGGTAAACGAAGGAAAGTATATTATCCACTTTTGGCATCTATTTCGGACGTTTTTGGGAAATGACACCTTTAATTGCCTATTATTAAAACAAATTACCCACTTTTAATAAAATTATAATTTTTCAGATAATTGAAATCTAGGAAGAATGAGACAAAAAGAGACCATAAAAAATAATGGAACTAAAAAAATTTGTAAATTGATCAAGTCAGGAATAAAAGAGGTACCAAGAGGCATTCCTTTTGAAAAGTGAGATTTAGTGTCTATGTATTTTAGAACTTTATGGATAAGTCCACTGGAGAAATAATATGTTTACAATATGGATGTAGGGGAATAACTTAATTTCATTAAGTTATTCGTGAACTTAAAAGATATATATAATTTTATTTTATTTATGTAAAGCATAGGTTGATTTATATATTATGCGATAAATTATGATTAAAATCAGCAAAAACATATTGTAAACTAAACCGTATTTGACAGAATGTCCACCTATGGTAGAATAATGCCTGTAGGAGAGACATTATGAAGATATTTATTAAAGAAAAAGTAAAAATCATGGTTGCTGTATTATTTCTTATTGCCGCAGCAATTATGCATACTGAGTTTGTTCTTGCAAACGTAAATCCAGCTTCTTTGCCGGAAATTAAAAATATCACTGTATATGACGGCGAATTGAGGACTGTTGTAAAAACCCGGGGGAATACCTTTAAGGATGTTCTTGATTCGCTTTCGCAGCCGCTAAGGATGCATGATACTTATTGGACCAGTACAGAAAAACTAAAAGATGGGGCAGTTCTTTATGTGGAACGTTCGGTGCCGGTCACTATTATTGAAAATGATAAGGAAAAAATAATTTATACAACACAACAGACTGTTCAGGGAGCGGTCAATGACGCTGGATATGATTGGCGTAAAATGATGCCGCTGGAAGATGGTTTATCGAAGGTTCATGAAAATATGAAGATTCATATGGTTCCGTATACGGCTCGTAATGTAGTTCGTGAAGAATCTGTTCCCGCAGGATATACCATGTGGTATGATAGTTCTCTTGCGCCTGATGAAGTGGTGGTTATTCAAGAGGGGACACCTGAACGGCGGCGTCTTGAAATTGAAGAATTTATTTCAGATGGTAAGGTGATTCATGAAAGCGTTTTCAAAGTAGAAACACTTGAGGCCGGGGTCAAGGGTATTGCGCGGACCGGGAAAAGAGATGGTGCCGTGGGATGGGTGACTACAATGAACGCTACCGCCTATCATCCTAATGATGGCGGTGGAGACGGTATAACGGCGACCGGGACTAAAGCAGGTTATGGAACTGTAGCGGTAGATCCAAGCGTAATCCCTTTGGGGTCTAAATTGTATATTCCGCAGTATGGTGAAGCGATAGCTGCGGATACGGGCGGAGCGATTGTCGGGCATAAAATTGACCTTTGTATGGAAAGCTACGAAGAATGTTACCAGTTCGGCCGTCGCGATGTGCAGGTATTTATAAATTATTAAGTGACTTAAATGTTTTTGGAAATCGGTATCTTCCTCTTTGCGATAAAGCGAGGGGAAAGACGCCGGTTTTTATTTTTGCGGAAGCGTCTGTTATAATATGAAAACAGGAGGCTTTATGTTCACTATTTTGGTTACTTTTCTTACTGTTATCGCGGATCAAATCACAAAGTATTTCGTGTGTATAAATATGGATCTGGGAGAAACTATACCTGTCATAAAAAATGTTGTCCACTTAACTTATATCATTAATCCGGGGGCGGCATTTGGCTTATTTCCCCATCAGGATGTGCTGTTCTTGGGAATAGTCATGATACTATTACTTGCTTTTGCTTGGCTTAGGGATCGTATTCCTCAAAAGCCGGTATATTTTCCTTTGTCTATTGGGTTATTACTTGGCGGAGCGGTGGGAAATGCCTTGGATCGGTGCAGAATAGGCGGGGTTGTTGATTTTTTTGATTTTCGTATCTGGCCTATTTTTAACGTGGCGGATATTGCGATTTGTATAGGTGTGGCATGTATTGCATTTTATTTTTGGAGACATGATTGAATGAATCAGAATGTTTACTTGGTGTCTGTTGCAGATGAAGGGAAACGGCTGGATCAATTTTTAAAGGAGCGGACCGGGTTAACTCGTTCTGAGGTACAAAAGTGGATTAAGGCGGGGAATGTAAGTTTACTGCCGAAGAAGATGATTCATTCGAATTATCATGTATCTGAAGGAGACCGTATCTCGTTTTTCTGGGAGGAGAAGAAAAAACAGGAACTTATTGGGCAAAATATCCCTCTTGATATTTTATATGAAGACAATGATATGATTGTCATCAATAAGAGAAGAGGTGTGGTAGTTCATCCCGGAGCGGGAAATACGGAAGGAACCCTGGTGAATGCTCTTCTTTTTCATTGCGGCGAACAACTGAGAAGTGTGGGGGATCCTGAAAGGCCAGGGATTGTCCATCGTTTGGATAAAGATACATCGGGTGTCATGGTGGCGGCCAAATCGGAACGGGCATATGGTATTTTACAAGAGGAAATTGCCAGTCATAAAGCACAGCGCTGTTATATCGCACTGGTGCACGGGCAGATGGAAGGCGATACTGGAGTAATTCGGCTGCCTTTGGGGAGAAGTACTAAAGATCGCATGAAATGGGATGTGCTGCATGAAACAGGCAGACCTGCGGTAACGCATTTTCATGTTATAGAATATTTACCGCATTACTCATGGATTGAGTGCAAACTGGAAACAGGACGTACGCATCAGATTCGTGTTCATATGGCACATATCAGGCACGCGGTAGTCAATGATCCGTTGTATGGCTGGAAGAAAGATCATTTTCCGATAAAGGGACAGGCGCTGCATTCCCATACGTTGGAATTATGCCATCCTATTACGGGAGAAGCTATGCATTTTGAGGCGCCTGTGCCGGAAGATATGATAAACTGCCTTAATTTAGCAAGGAAAGAAAGCATGCTATAATGAGGAAATCAAAAATAAATATATCGGGATTTAAAATCGGTACAGCAGAGAACAGAGATGGGTTGACCGGTGTTACCGTTATTTTGGCACCTGACGGCGGGGCGACGGCCGGTGTAGATGTCCGCGGCTGTGCACCTGGGACAAGAGAGACGGATTTATTGGATCCAAGAAAAACCGTGCAAAAAATTCATGCCGTTGTTTTGTCAGGGGGATCTGCGTTCGGCTTGGAAGCCGCATCAGGATGTGTGAAATACCTGGCGGAACAGGGGGTGGGATTCCCGATAGGGAATGTATGTGTCCCGATTGTATGCAGTGCAGTGCTTTTCGATCTGATGATTGGAGATGAAAAAGCTTATCCTGATTTATTGATGGGATATGAAGCGGCTAAATCTGCATCCTCAGAATTCTTATCAGGATGTAACGGTGCCGGGACAGGTGCTACGGTGGGTAAATTGCTTGGATTTGAAAATGCCATGAAAAGCGGAGCAGGTTACCATGAGATTTCTTTACCCGGTGGTCTTCGCGTTGGTGCTTATGTGGTGGTCAATGCCTGCGGAGAGGTATTTGATGGAGAAAAAATATTCGCCGGTGTTTTTTCCCGGAGCAGAAAAAAGATCATATCTTCTCATGAATTGATGCTTAGCGGTCTCACGCGGGAGTTTAGCGGAGCAAATACCACGATCGCCTGCGTTATTACAAATGCAGCACTGAGTAAAGCGGAATGCAGTATAGTATCCGGTATGGCACATGATGGATATGCCCGATCTATCCGGCCGGTCCATACGACAATGGATGGAGATGCGATTTTTACAATGGCTTCCGGAGAGTATGAGACGGCGGTGGATACGGTAGGCTATCTGGCAGAAGATGCCATCCGGCTGGCAGTGCTTGATGCCATAAAAAATACGGAAACTATGGGAGGATGCATTTCGTATAATGATATTTTTTCCGGGTAATATTTTGACAAGTATTCCGAGTTTGATTTAAAATAATAGTGTTCTGGGGATGTACCGGTTTCGACAGGAGATTCTGTATCATAAAAAGCGAGTCGGGATTCCATCTACCCCGTTAAACGGTGGAAAAACTTAAACGCAAAACATGATTTTGCATTAGCAGCTTAATCTGCTAATGTCCCCTGAAGTTTTCCTATGGCTTCAGGCTGACATCAACCAATAGGATACCGAGAGAGGAGGCTTGGGACTTTTTAGGGAAACTAATTCCAAGATCGGCAAAGGTAGTTTGTTTTTGTACGATACTTTGCTTAAATAAAAAACAAGAACTGCACTCGGAGAAGTTTATGGGGCAGGCTTTTTGGACAGGGGTTCGACTCCCCTCATCTCCACCAGAAGTGTTCTCAGGTCATATATATGGCCTGTTTTTTTATGACTTAATATATCAAAAAAGTATATTGACAAAATTCGATTAATCGACTATGATGATCTTAGTAAATTAATCTTTCATAGAAAAGGAGTGTTCGATATGATCCAGCCGATTAAAGGAGTAGAAAAAGTGAATGAAGTTATTTCAGGCGGGAATGTAATTATAGGGGTTAGTGCGCCATGGTGCGGTTATTGCCGTCGTCTTCGCCCGATTTTAGAAAAGATTTCCGAGGAAATTGATGTGCCGATCTATGGACTTAATTTTGATGAAGATCAGGCTGTTGCCGAAAAGTACGAAGTAGATACAATTCCTACATTGCTTTTCTTCCGTGATGGAAAACCGGTGGATAGTATCGTTGGTTATGGTAATGTAGGATATTCGGAATTAATGGAATTTGTGAACAAGAATAATGTAAAATAACCGAAATACAAAAAGTTGTGACTGAAAAATTTTTGGTCACAGCTTTTTTAGTGTATGATGGTAGAAATTAAGATAATTGAAATGGGTTTATGTGAGGGAGTAAATATAGTATGGAGAAAGATGGTATAAATTCATTCGGAGCTTATCTGGAACTGATTACGAATAGAAATCCCGTTGTACATCAAATCACTAATTTTGTAACTGCTAATGATTGTGCCAATGCAGTGTTGGCTATGGGGGGGCGCACCGTAATGGCAGATTATATTGAAGAGATTGAAGAAATCACCGGTGCAGCAGATAGTCTTGTTTTGAATTTGGGTGTGCCATCAGAAGAAAGACTCCAATCATTATTGTTAGCAGGAAAGGCTGCTAATAAAAAAAGGATTCCTGTTGTTTTTGATCCAGTAGGATGTGGAGCAAGTTCTTTCCGTAGGAATGCTGCTAAAGAGTTGCTGCATGAAGTGGAAGTATCCGTAATTCGAGGAAATTCATCTGAAATACAATGTTTATTTGATAAGTACAATCGGATGAGGGGAATTGATGCAGAGACGGAGTTTGATTCTATTTGCACCGTACGAAAATTTGCGGAACAGACACATGCGGTTGTTGTTGTTACGGGAGAAAGAGATATAGTTACTGACGGGGATAGGATGTATATGATTGAAAACGGTTGTAAAGAAATGTCTTTACTGACAGGAACGGGTTGTATTTGCAGTGCGCTTACAGGCTTATTTCTCGGTGCAGATACGAAGGCGGTGTATTCTGCTGTTTGTGCAGCAGCCTGTGTGGGGATTGCAGGTGAATTGTCATGGAAGAGATATGGGGAGTGTGGATTGGGGCATTTTCATATGGGATTATTTGACATGCTTGGGAATATGAGAAAAGAAATTTTTGAAGCAGAGGCACGTATTCATGAAATTTGATTGTTCGTTATATTTAGTGGCTGATACCGGTACGACAGAAAGAAGAAAATTAGATAAAAAAGTCGAATTGGCAATCAAAGGTGGATGCACGATGGTACAGTTGCGTGAGAAAAATGGGAATATGAAAGAATTTTATCATGACGCGGCTGCACTGAGGAGGATAACTGATACATACAGTATACCGCTCATTATTAATGACAGATTGGATTTGATGCTTGCAATAGACGCACCGGGCATCCATGTAGGGCAAAATGATATACCTGCTTCCATTGTGAGACGGCTTATCGGTGCAGAAAAAATTATGGGTGTATCCGCTCATAATGTGGAAGAGGCGTTGCAGGCGGAGCGTGATGGAGCAGATTATATTGGTGTGGGGGCAGTATTTTCTACGAACACGAAAAAAAATACGAAAAATGTTACGATAAAAATGTTACAGGAGATAGTAAAGGCCGTTTCTATTCCTGTAGTAGCCATTGGAGGCATTAATTGCAACAATGTTAAATACTTGCATGAAACCGGTATAAGCGGGATCGCGGTTGTTTCCGCAATTTTAGGGGCGGTACAAGCATATAGTGCCGCAAAAAAAATGAAAAAGTTGGTAATCAGCACATTAAATATAAAAAATAAATATAGCAGCAACTAATGGCTCTGTGTTTAAAGTATCGGTTAAATCTGCAAGAAGACACATTTGACTTAAAGATAGAACGCTGTTATAATAACTTCTACTGATGCACCAGTGCATAGTAAGTCCGGTTCCATTTTTTCAAAAGGATTCAAAAGAATGCTTGACAGAAGGAAATGG
>OFRZ01000286.1_pt1 | contig 51455 bp, 48 predicted proteins | sample 1543181 | NCBI WGS metagenome assembly OFRZ01 (sample SAMN04209245, study PRJEB22552) | human gut metagenome | biome: gut; material: feces | host: Homo sapiens | place: USA: Oklahoma | reverse complement strand
AACGCCTTAATGTATCACTGTAAAGACCATTTATCCGGTATTAACGGGGAACTGCGCCCCGGCATTGTCCACCGTATTGACATGAATACAACCGGTTCCCTTCTGATCTGTAAAAACGATAAAGCCCATCAGATTCTTGCAGAACAATTAAAAGAACATTCTATCACAAGAAAGTATCACGCTATCGTACATGGCAATCTGAAGGAGGATACAGGCACTGTAAACGCTCCGATTGGTCGGCACCCTACAGATCGTAAAAAGATGAGTACAAAAGCACCAAATGGGCGACATGCAGTCACTCATTACCGTGTATTGGAAAGATTTGGTAATTTTACCTACATTGAGTGCCAGCTTGAAACCGGTCGGACACATCAGATTCGTGTTCATATGTCCAGTATCGGACATCCAATTCTGGGCGATGAGATTTATGGTCCTGCAAAATGTCCTTATAAACTCCAGGGACAGACTTTGCATGCAAAAATCCTTGGTATCACTCATCCATCTACAGGAGAATACATAGAATTTGACGCACCTTTGCCAGACTATTTTAAAGATTTATTAAATAAATTAAGAAAACAAAACTAAGTATAAGAAATGGTGTAGGAAATAGCGCAAATTTTATAATAAGTGCATGAGAAATGAAATAAAAGTTTCTCATGCACTTATTTTATTTTGAAAAACCTTATGGTTGAGCGGAAAGGAGGAATTCAGTGAATGCGGACTTTGAAATTTTTGACCTATGATGATCGAAAAATCATCGAAAAAATGTACAAATCCGGTGCGTCAAAGCAAATGATAGCAGATGCTATTGATAAAAATTATAGTACTATCTTTCGTGAGATGAGTAGATGCCTCCCAAGAGAATATTCAGCGGATGAAGCACAAAAAGATGCTGATAGTAAAAAAAGAGAAAAATACGATATCGAAATAAATCCAAAAGGAAAATACTTTACTTATGAAGATAGAGTTGAACTTGAGCAAATGATTAAAGCCGGTAAATCAGTACGTGAGATGGCAGCTCATTTCGAAAAATGTATGCGGTCTATTACAAGAGAAATGGAGAGATGTTCTGGGACATATTCTGCTAAGGAAGCTCAAAAGGACGCAGAAAAAAGGAAGGCGAATCAACGAATGGCAAGAAAAACAGCAGTAGAAACACAAATCGAACGCAATCAAAAAGAATATAAAAAAATTATACGTGCATGTGTAAGGATGAATCCCCAGGCCGACATTGTGGATATTAAAATGGCTACTGGATTTCCAATCGAGCGAGTCGAGAAATATTATAAAGAAATTCACGATGAAGTCGTTAAAAAGAAATAAAAAAAGAACACCCCCGCCAAGACGTGTTCTCAAAGGATTACTCCTAACCATAGAATAACTCCTCATTAGATTTATTATACGAAAGTTAAAGGTATTTGTAAAGAGGTGAATTTGAATAATTGATAAAAAATATCAATAAATAAAAAAGAAGGTATAAATGTACCGAAATTCGGTACGAAATATGAGAGTGGGAGGGTTTAGATGTCAACTGAAAATAATACAATGAAAATTGACGATGAAAAAATCAAAGAAGTACTCCGTCATCATCAAGATCTAACCCGACAAATACATGAACAAGTTATTGATATCCGGAAGAAGATTGATGAAGTAAAACAACAATGTCTTGAAATAGCATCTTATCCAAAGATAGATTTCAACGTTGAAAGTAGAGGAAGTGGCTACTACAAGGACTTAACAGATGTATACCTGAAATATCAGAAATTCATTCAAACGCAAGAAAAAGAATTAGCAAATGAAATGTATTTGCTTACAGAAAAAGCTGAGAGCATTCATCGGTTATATCTTTGCTTCCAGGCCTTGGGTGGTGAAGAGTACGAAATTATTAATCGATTGTACATAAAAGGTGAATTATACAAGTCCGCTGAAAAAGAAATGGGATTGAGTCATAGAGCGTTCGAATTTGAACGAAAACGTGCAATAAAGAATATTCAGCACCTCTATGAAAGTGATAAGTCCAATACACAGATTGTTAATCTTAGCAAAGATAATGCTTGTTCCAGGAAGAAAAAGGAAAAAAAAATTAACGTAGATTATGAGCAGCTGTCATTGATTGATATTGATCTGAAAAGTTAACAAGCGAGACAGATCATTGATAAAATCAAGATAATAGACAAGAAAAAACCAACACACACAAGCGTACCGAAATTCGGTACGGAAAAGGAGAAAAAATGAAAACAATAGCAATTGCAAACTTAAAGGGTGGAGTCGGAAAAAGCACATCATCTGTCAACTTGGCATACAGTTTCATGTCACTTGGCAAAAAGGTACTGCTAATTGATTTAGATCCACAGTGCAACAGTACCAGATTTTTTACAAAAGTAAATTGTACAGGAAAAACAATACAGAATGTACTTGCAGATCCAAAATCAATAAATCAATGTGTTTACCGTACAAAATACAAAAATATTGATATTATCAGAGGATTAGCCCAGGAAAATGATACAGAAGAATATCAGCTGAAAAGTGCATTTGAAAATCTAAAAAAAGAGTATGACTATTGCATCATAGACACTAGACCAGTTTTCGATAATTTGACAAAAAACGCTCTTCATGTTGCTGATATTATGTTAACTCCGATCAAGTTTGACAATTATTGTCGAGATAATCTTGCATTAGTAGAACATTTTGTGAATCAGTACGCAGATGAACAGATGGAATGGAAGATTTTTGCAAATATGGTTGCGAATGGAAAAGCACAGAGAGAAACTATGATCGATTTGATTGGAAAGCATGATTATCCGATTATGGATACTTGTATCAGCCGTTCAGCTGTTGTAGATAATGCACTGAATTTATACAAACCAGTGTTAAAACACAGAAGATTTAGCAGCGTAGCTCAAGATTATCTGGAACTGGCAAAAGAACTGATGGAAGCATAGGAGGAACATTCATGGCTAAGATATCAAATGTATTTGTAAAAGATGAAGTGAAGAAGACGCTACACCCTAAGAGAATTACAAAATGGATTCACTACACGAAACTTAAAAGAAATGAAAATCAGTATTGCGATGCAAAAGACAAAGAAGAAATCGAGGGACTCGCAGATATTATTGAAGCAGATGGTATGGTTCTGCAGGATTTATTAGTAAAAAATACGGATACGGATGAATATAAAATCATTGCCGGACATAAAAGATATGCTGCTTGTAAATTACTGGTTGAAGAAAGAGGAAAAAAAGAATTTGAATTTCTACCATGTTTTGAGCAGAATATCAGTGATGTGAAAGCAGAATTTCAGATTTATAGTAGTAATTGCCATCACGAGGAAACTCCTTATGAAATTATGCATAAGCTGGAACGAATGCAATTTTTAATTAATACTTATCCGGAAGAGTTTCCTGAAATACAAGGAGGACGAATGGTAGACCGGCTTGCGAAAAAATATAACCTTAGTAAATCTACGGTTGGAGAATATCTCACGATTGCCAAAAATTTAGGTGAAACAGCTATGGATGCGTTTGAAAATGGAGAAATTGACAAATCAGCAGCTGTAACATTAGCAGGTATGCCAAAAGAAAACCAAGTTCAAGCATTAACAAAAGGTTGTAAAACTGATAAAGAGCTGAAAGCCTATAAGAAACAAATGCTGATGCCTACTTCAAACGAAATCCTTACGGCATATGATGAACTTAATATAAAAGAAATTGATAGCTCAGATCGGAAAGAAACCTGCGAGAGATTAATCAATGAATTTGGAAAAAGCTATTGTGCGATGCACACAAGTAGAATAGACATTGATTGTACTCCCAAAAAGATTAGCATTAATAAGAAAGAAATAACTTGGAATACTTTTATAAAACTTATGGAAGAAATAATTCCATCATATAAAGTAGCTCTTGGTAATCCAGGAGTAAGAAAAAAAATGCATATGGAAAATAAGGAATTGAAAGTACCACATAAAGTATATAACCGTTTACTTTCCGGACAACAAAAATGTGTGCTTGTTGATACTGATTGTTATAAAGAAGCTGAATTAATAAAAATCTATGCTACTGATCCACTTGGAAATGATACAGAATCTATTGAATTTGCAATTACATATGTAAATTCGCAGGAATCTGGAATTGAAAAAGGGTATTTACTGCTAAATCTTGAATTAGTACCTTTGTTTGGTTAGAGGAGATCTTCATGAGTAAAAAGGTTAGAGTGTTGTTAAAAAAACTAATACTATTTCTTGGATTATTAGCTTTAGGACATCTGGCAGATGGTCTGCCGGATGCCATTTGGAGCTTTATAATCCAGAGTGGATTGTATGGTAGTGCGTTGATTGTAGGAATACGATTATTAATGGCTACCAACCAAGATCTTGATGATCACAGACAACATCAAGATAAAAACTAGAATATACCACCTTGCGGAATTGCTGAATAAATCGGTGAAGTCCGTGGTTTCAAAGACACAAGGTGGACTGTACGCTTATGTGATGCAATTGCCACTAAGTGTACGATTGTGTTGGTGGTGACAGAAATCTGTATGATTTCTGTCACCAGTGAAGCAAAAAAATTATATGAAAAATAGATGTACCGAATTTCGGTACGCCAGTGAAGGAGGATGGACTGATGAGTTACGGTGAACAGCAGAAAGAAATCGAAACAATCAGAGAGAGAAAAATCACAGTGAAATTGTCGGCCGCAGATTGTGACCGACTGGCGATAAAGTGTGGGGAGCATGGTCTGACAATCGGAGAGCTGATAGAGAATTTTGTCGGAGATTTTGTAGGAGGTACTTACTCCAACGAAAGTGATGAAAGAGATTATGCGGATAGATGGTTTGAGCGTTGCTGGTTTGGAATGTTTCTAGAACAGACACTCCTAAGTCATCTGCTTTGTAATGGATATGAACCAGAGAACTATCTGGATCTGTTGGATTGTATCAAATATGCAGAATACGATAAGGAACGAGCAAAAGAAGTTCCAGAAGAATATGATGAAGAAGAATTGTCTTTCATTGATGGCGATATTGCAGAATGGGAAGAAAAACTGCATGATATGAGAGAAAACTGGGAGCCAGAGACAGAGCCGAACATGGGTGAAGAAATCGAACGCATTAAGAAGTGGGTAGAAGAAAAAGAGGAACTTCTTCTGAAAAATGAAAACAGAAGACCACAGACAATAGAACAGTTTCATATCAAACAATGGATAGATGACACTTTTGTTAAGGGTTGTTTACGAGTGGAATATACGGGAAAGGACACTGCAAAAATTATGGACAATAAGGGCGATATTATCTGTGTAGAATATAAGGATGGAGAAGTACGCGAATGTCAGGAATAGAGGAACAAAAAGTAGTGAGCGTACCGAATTTCGGTACGGAAGAAAAGCAGAATATGAAAAAACGAAAAAAAATGACCTTTTATAGAGTATTACAAGAAATTACTGATAAAAGAAATGTGGAGGGGGAGATAGTAGTTGTTGATCCGAAATGTGACAAATTGAACAAATAGAAAGAACCTTGAAAATAGAATATTGGAAGTTGGTATAAGAATATGATATGATACTCCTAAAAACAAAGGGGGAATCATATGGAACGAAATGATAAATGTTTTTGTGGAAGCGGAAAGAAATATAAAAAATGTCATTATCATATTTCTGGAGAAAGCAAATTAGCAGATATGTATAGAAAAAATGCAGCATTTGATGAAGCTTGTCAAAACTTAGAAATTACTAATCTTTGTGTAGATGGATGTAGTATATGTTGCTCAGATTATTTTTTTGTTAGTGAGAATGAGTTCTTAATGATAGCAGAAAATTTAATGAGTGAGGGTGAGAGCATTGAATCTTACATAGAAAAAGCAAAAAATACTGAAAAAATTATACAAGAACAATATCCAGAATTAATTGAAAAAATGAATAAGAACATGTCTGGAGGGCAACATGACTTCTTGAGTTCAGAGTATTTTTTAGATACTGAAAGATTGGAAGATTTTCCAAAATGCATTTTTTTGAATAAACACCACAAATGCTCTATTTATAATGTCAGACCGATTATTTGTAGGACTTATGGGACTATGGATTGCTGTGATATTATTGCAAATCCTAAAGTTTCGATACAACAGCAAGATGAGTTAATGAAAAATATGCTGATCAGATCGAAAGATAAAAAAGTAATAATAAAACGTCCGTATCCATTGTTTTATTGGTTTGCTAGATTTTTTGATAAACCATTGGTAGAAGTAACATATAGGAAAATAGAGCAAATAAGAAAAGCCACGGAAACAGATTATTTTGAATTTAGCAAAAATTGTATAAAATGAATCGTAAAACCAACTATCAATAGCGACAGTTGGTTTTTTCAATAAACAATCATATTAAAAGTGTATGTACCGAATTTCGGTACAGAAGGGAGAGAAAAGTATGAATAAAGCAATCTTAGTAGGAAGGCTGACAAGAGATCCGGAAGTAAGATATTCCCAGGACGAGAATCCCACAGCAGTTGCAAGATATACAGTTGCTGTAGACCGCAGATTCAAGAGAGAGGGTGAAACAACAGCAGATTTTATTCCTTGTGTCGTATTCGGACGTTCTGCAGAGTTCACAGAAAAGTATTTCCGTAAGGGAATGCGTGTCTCTATTTCTGGACATATCCAGACAGGAAGCTATACGAATAAAGATGGCGTGAAAGTATATACGACAGTAGTGATTGTGGAAGAGCAGGAATTTGCAGAAAGTAAATCTGAAAGTAAAAACATTTCTAATCCAGTGGAAGAGTCATCAGCTGATGATGGATTTATGAATCTTACAGATGAATATGATGATGAATTACCATTTTATTAATTGTTTGTACCGAAATTCGGTACAAATGAAAAGGAGTTTTAAATGTGTTTTTTTATAATTGCTGTAATAATTCTAGTGCTTTTTATTGGATTTATAATTGCGTTGTGTTTATGCAAAGAATCAATAAATTGGCGTAGTCAAAAATATAACTATGATTTGGAAAAAATGGACTCTGAAAACAAATAGATTAGCTATTAAATGATTGATAATTTGAAATGCGAGGTAAGTGTTAATGAGTTATGGCGAAGAGCAGAGAAAAGAGATCGAAACAATTAAGAAAAGACAAATCAAGCTTGAGTTATCAGATGCAGATTGTGACCGACTTGCGAGAAAGTGTGGGGAGCATGGTCTGACAATCGGAGAGCTGATAGAAAATTTTGTTGGAGATTTGGTAGACGGTACTTACTCCAACGGAAGTGATGAGAGAATGTATGCACAACAGTGGTTTGAGCGTTGTTGGTTTGGAATGTTCCCGGAACCTTCGCTTCTCAATCATCTACTTTCCGAAGGACATGAACCACAGCATTTTCTTGATGCATTAAACAACATTGAAACTGCAAAAAGAGACATAAAGCAATCCCAAAAGGACATCGCAGAGCCTACGGACGAATGGAAGAATATTTATCATCACAAATACAACGATGATTTTACAAGCTATAAAATTGTTCATGCATATAATAACGTGGAAGAATTCATCGAACACGAAAAAGAATGTCTAGAATCATATAAAGATGACCTGAGAGAGTGGACAGAAGAAAGAGATATGATGTTGGAAAATTGGGATTCGTCCAATGTTGATTTAGAAGAAGAAATAGAAAATGTAAAAAAATGGGTGTCAGAAAGAGATAACTTACTTAAAAGTATTGATAATAAAAAAACTGACATAGAAAAAAAAGAAAATAAAAAAGTCAAAAAAACACCGGGTATAAGAGTTCGTTAAATGTTTTCTTCTCATGTACCGAATTTCGGTACATTGTTTAATATACCCATCTATATTATGTAACTTGTTAGCAGGAGGAAAAAACAATGCAGCTCGCATATGATACATTGCTAAAATTAAATAGTGTCAGCAGAATGGAAATGAATTTTTTCCTCCAATGTGTACGTTATCAGGACGAAAACGGACGAGTAATTGGTGCCTACTATAAAGAATTCATGCAGGTATTAGGTATGAAAAGTAAGCAGACATTTTATAATGTTCTGCGTTCTTTGAGTGAGAAAAATTTAATTTCATATGCTCAAAATGTCAAAGGTGATTTCGATATTTATCTCGAAAATCGAACATTTTCACAGCAAAAGACACCAGATTACATCGATCTAAATAAAGTACTTTTTCAAAGCAAAGAGTTTTTCGAAATGAAAGCACATGAAAAATATATGCTTCTTGATCTTATGCGTTCTACGGCATTAAATAGAGGAATTCGTGTTATTAATGTAAAAGAGTTTTACCATAAATATTGTAACATATTACAAGTATCAAAAAGAATGATCCAGGTCTATTTACAGATATTACGCAAATATTTTTCTGTCCATATTAAGGATGGTAAATACTATATAAAATTTTTAGGTGGGAAATTATTTCAAAAACCAACAAAATCAATCAAAGGAAAACGAGCTACATATGTTTGTGCAAATACAGCCGCTGATCAGCAAAGAGAATATGTTGGATCAGTCCTTCTACGTAGACAGCAGCTTGCGAAGAAGAAAGAAGAGGATGCATTAGATCTAGGAAAAATGATACATCAGTATAGTTCTGTTATAAAAACCAAGGGGGATGATGTCATTACTGTAGTTTCTGAGATATTGCACAATTTCGCAGATGAATGTATTCTTTTTGACGTGAAATATTTCCATAAATATCTCAGACATGCTCTAAAACTAGATGATTAGCTGTGAATGCAACATTCATGGCTAATTTGAATACTTAAAAATGAATTAATTGAACGAAGTAACGGCTGCAGAATAAAAACAATCTTTCTTGTTCCCTAAAATTTGATAAAAAAAGAAGAGAATTCGTATATTTTGATTATGTTAGGAATCCTTCCAGGGAATTCTATTTTTTTCCTTATTTTTTCAGTCTAAAATTTATGTAGAAAAAATTGGAGTGGTCTAATATAGACGTATATTTTTATAAAAGGCGTAATTCTTTGTCTAAAAAGTATGTATAAAAAAATAGGTTGTAGTCCATTTTTATACACTCTAAAAATAGATAGGATGCCCTCATCCATGGGCTTTTTAAAGCACGATCAGCCATAGTATATTAATACTTTATTCATTCCACTAATTATGCATGCATATATTCAATCTACTTGTACGACAAGATAATTGACAATATAAATAAGATAATTAAAAATAACTATTTAATGTACAAATAAGCAAATTAAGTAAAAAGTTTTTTTCCAACATTTTGTAGAATAGGATGCTTACAGCATAGGATGTGCTGAAAAAAAGGCGGACCTAAATGAACCTAGATTAATAAAAATGCGTCTGATATAATATAATCAGAGAAATTAGAATTTAGCACTAAGATTTAGCGAATTAGCAGAAAGGAAATAAAAATTATGGGCATATTTACAATAATTTCACACTGTGAAATTGCGATAGTTTTAATATTTTTTATATATTATTTAATTAAAGATTTGTCAGCCGAAGAGACAAACAAAAAGGCTTTTTATAGCTTGAATAAAATACAATCCTTTATAGCATTTATTATAAGTCTTTTCGGTTCAGTTCTCATTGAAGAATTATGTTCAAAACCAGATATAATTGCTATAACACTTATTGCCATTAACACACTGACATCATTTTTTGCTCTAATACATTTTATTAAAATATTGTTAGGAAGATAATATCTGTGTAATGGATAAAAAATAAATGATAAAGAAAATTATAAATGATGAAGAACAAAAGGCTATTAACACCTGAGAAATGCACAATGTACATAAAAAGTATTGACGTTCTATTTTTTGTATGCTATATTTTAAATATAGAAAGATGCACAATGTACATAAAAACAAAGGAGAGGAGACAATGGTTAATAACAGTAAATTAGAATTTGATTTTAATAACGTTACTGCCGAATTAGAAAAAAAGAATATAAAAGAGTTAAGAGAATCCATAGGAATGAGCAGACAAGAATTTTGTACTGTTTTTAATGTTCCATATCGTACATTACAATCATGGGAACATGGTACACGGGATATGTCAGCTTTCACAAAACGTTTATTAGTTTATTTTATACTCACGGAAAAAAATAAGCAAAATTCCACTGTTCTTAATAAGGAAGGGGAAAAAGATGGAGAAGAAAATAAATAATACAGAATATGACGAAGATGGGATTCCAAAACTGGAATATATACAAGTAGGTGAGTTCTTGTTACCGAATCTAGCTTTGGATAAAGTAGATGGATATATCGGGGTGTGGGGAATCCGGAGAAAGAACTTTCTCAAGGAACATAAACCTGCAGTTTATTCCTCCATGCTTTTAATGGATGAGTTGAATCAGCATCTTATAGACATTCAAAAAGCTGCAGATGAAAGAATGGATCTACTAGAAGAACAGCTTCTAAAGAATGATCCTGCACCAGAGAAAGAAAAAGATGCAATGGCCTGGACGAGACATATGAACCAGATTAAACATCAAGCTGAAGAAATTGTTAAAAGTGAAATCATCTATGTTTAACATAAGAGAGGATGAAATCTATGTATCGAACAATAAATCCTTTTTCAAAAAGCTATATATTAAATGAAAGTACCAAATCAAAAGATCAAATTATCGAAGAACTAAAAAGACGTATTGAATCTATGGAAGATGATGCAGTTAGAAAATGCAATGAGAGTATCTACCAAATTTCTAAAAATATAGAATTAAACAAGAAATTACAAGAAGCAAATGCCACAGTGGAACAATTACTTTCGAATAATAAATATTTACAGCAGAATAGAGATTTTTATGCCTGGAGTTGTGAAGAATTAAAAAGTAAAGTGGAACAGTTAGAAGAAGCTCTTGCATCTTCAGAATATGGGATAATTTATGAAAAAAAGATTCGGAAATTGGAAAATGAGGTAGCTCATTATCAGCGGCTTTGCGAGAAAATGGAAAGAGAACTGCGGCAAGAAAAACAAGTCAACACGCAAAGTCATACAGAATTTGATTTCTTCAAGAATTGTGATAATCTTAGAGAACTGACAAGACGAAAAAAAGCATTGATCAGCATCTATCATCCAGATTCTGAATGTGGAGATAATGAAATTACACTTTTGATTTTGTCAGCGTATAATAAGAAGAAAATGGGTTACCAGTAAGAGGAAAATGAAAATGGAAAAAAAGAAATTAGTTGAGCTACTACTACAAAGATTTATGATAGAATCTGAGAAGAATGATCGAAGTGGTATCTATGCTTATACGCAAAGAAAATTGGCATATAATTCTAATAAGATTGAGGGAAGCACTTTAACTGAAAAACAGACAGCATCCATCTTTGAAACGGGAACAATCGCAGCTGATGGTACAATCTTCCGTACAAAAGATATAGAAGAAATGACAGGGCATTTTACGATGTTTAACCATATGTTAAAGACGTATGAGCAAGAGATAAGTCAGTCATTGATCAAATCCTATCATTACCATTTAAAGGCCGGAGTATTTGAAGATATGGCTAATGGTTATCCAATTGGAGAATATAAAAATAGAATGAATATTGTTTCTGATATAGAAACATCTCTTCCAGGATGTGTGGAAGAAGATATGCAAGAATTATTAGATATCTATAATGAAAAGGAAAATCATTCCATTGAAGATATTGCTGAATTTCATGCGAAATTTGAGAAAATCCATCCATTTCAAGATGGAAATGGAAGAGTAGGAAGGATTCTCATATTTAAGGAATGTTTAAAAAATTGTATCATTCCAGTAATTATAGAAGATACAAAAAAAGCAGAATATTATGAATATTTAAACCTTGCACAGCATCATGCAGAATATGAAAAATTGAATGCTTTTTTCAAAGAAGAACAGCAAGAATATGAGAAACTCGTGAAAGGATTTATCGTACCAGTAGAGAAAAAGAATCCTAAAAAAGTAAGAGATTTGACACCTTAAAATTTGTAACGTACCGAAATTCGGTACAACATGCAAAGGAGAGAAGATATTATGAAAAAGAAATTTGTAGCAATTCTTTTGGCAACAATGATGATTTCTACATCAATCATTGGATGTGGAGAGAAGAAAGCAGTTGAGATAGATAATAAAACTGTAGAGACAACAACAAAAACATCTGACCATGATGAAATTAAGAAATATATCAAAAATGCAGATGAAATCGTAATTGTAAAAGATGCTAAGAACCTGGATATGGAAAAGGCTGTGAATAGTCTGGTATCCGAGAAACAGAAAGCAAGGGTAGAATCTGTCACTGTAGACGATAGCAAGGTGGACTCTACAAAGGCAGGAACCTATCCTCTTACAATCACAGTGAAATTGAAAGCTGAAACTACAGATCAGAACATAGCATCCTCAACAACAGAAAGCAGCACCGATAGTCAGGATGGTTCAACAACGGAGAAAGAGCCGGATACAGTGAAAACAGAGAACAGTGCAGAAAGCAAGGATACATCAACATCTGAAAAAGAGCCTGATACAGAAGCAGATAAAGATACTTCCAAAGATGCAGCCAAGGATACAGTGAAAGATACCGTAGATGTAATTGTAGCTGAAAAGAAGGATGCAGAGGATCTTCTGAATAAAGGATCAGCTGTCATTGGTGATGACAGTAAAGTAGAAGTAAAAGAAGATAAGAAGAATGCTTCCAATGATGGAAAGGAAGAGGAAAAGAAAACAGAAGATTCTTCTAAGCAGGAAGTGTCTAATAAGACCGATTCCAAGAAAGAAGAGTCAAAGAAGGAAGACACGAAGAAGAATGACACAAAGAAAGAACCTTCTAAGCAGGAGAAAACTGCAAAGAATGATTCTAAGAAGAATGAGACATCAAATAAATCAAATACATCTACTTCTAATAAAAAGCAGGAAACAACAAAGCCTACCCCATCAACGTCTACTACTACAAAACCGGCAACAAATAGTGGAAGTAACAAAGATAATTCCAATAAGACAGAAACAAAACCAGTTCATCAGCATAACTATGTAGCACAGACGCATGTTGTTCATCATGAAGCAACTGGACATAATGAGCAGTATGTAATCCAGGATGCATGGGATGAACAGGTGACTACTTATGAGGATTATGCGTGGGAGTGCTGTAATGTATGTGGGGCCGATTGTACGTCAGATCCATGGGGGCATATGGAAAAACATGCTTTAGCTTATGAAGGTGGTGGTTATCATACAGAGTATGGCACACGTCCGGTAACAAAAACAGTACATCATGATCCGGTTTATGGAACACGTTGGGTGCAGGATACAGCAGCATATGATGAAACAGTAGTAGATGGATATGTTTGTTCCTGTGGAGCAAGAAAATAAAAATGTACCGAATTTCGGTACAAAGAAGAGAATCACAAAAAGTGGTTCTCTTTTTTGTGCTCAAATTTAAAGGAAAGGAAGAAAAATGTAAATGAAAAGATGTTCCAGAGCACCGCCCGGTGGAAAATATCTCCATTAAAGATGAATGGCAGGAAGGAAAAAATAATAGTTCGACATAACTATAAGAAGGGAAGAGAAAATGAAAAGAAAAAAGAAAAAGGCTAGTCGGATATTTTCATTTATCTTAGCCATGATGTTTTTGACTACAGCATTTTTTTCTAATTTGGTAGATGCCAAGGAACGCAACCTTTCAGATAATTCAAGTGTTGATAAACAAGAAAGAATACAATTAGCTCAGACATTAGGTCTGGAAAAGTGGATTGATTCGGATGGATATCTTTCAGAAGATTATTATAAGGATAAGACAGATCTGGAACTTTCTGAAATGGGTGTTGCTCCCTTGATACATACAATCGACCTTAATAGCGAAGTCATGACATTATCTGTAACGAAATACCAGAAAGTTTCATATGGAAATACAATTGTTGGATATTTTGAAGTTGATGGTTATCCGTCACTATGTTGCGAACATGATCGACGTACACCAGAAGCCGGTTCCTCAACCGGATCTTGGGAAGAAATTACAGACGCGAATTTACGAACAGTTATGTACTATGGCTACACCGGTCCAGGCAATATTTTCAGTGACTATAATAAAGGCTGCGTAGGTACATCTTTAGCACTTAGCTATTATGTCCGTGGTCTGTCCTCAACTGGTATGGGAGGTCCGCATTCAGCTGGAGCAGAAAGAGTTGGAATGTCGCAGCTGATCTATAAGGCTGAACAAAAAGCATCTGTTCCAAGTGGATTCAAAGTGTATCGTGTTACAACAAATGGTGGATCAACACAAAGATTAATGTTCTCAATTTATAATCCTAAAACTTATACAAGTTTGACAGTACAAAAGACATGGAATGATCAGAACAATAAATATAATCTTCGTCCATCTAGTGTGAAAATTAATTTGTATCGGTGGAGTAATAAAGATTCAACAAGAGTTCTTATTGGTAGTGCCAATATTGCTCCAAGTAATAATGAATGGAACTGGAAAGTGACATGGAATAATCTGATTCGTACAGATGGGGATACGATCTATGATTACATGGCGCAAGAGGAAGCAGTTTCAGGTTATACAGGAAAAATGTCATGGGAAGGTTCGTATGAAAAAGGTTGGGTAGGAAAACTTACAAATACGCTTCAGACAGGTTCAGCAAATTTACAAAAGACATCAGCTATGCCAGATGTAACGAAAAATAGTTCTTGTTATTCATTAAAAGGAGCTGAATATAGCGTATATAACAATTCATCACTTTCAGCAGCATCAAAAGTTGGAACATTGATTACCGATGAAAACGGAAATTCTAACACATTAAATTTGAACGTCGGGGATTATTATGTGAAAGAAACAACAGCTCCTAAGGGTTATGCATTGGATAAAAAGGTTTATCCAATCACAATTAAACCAGGAGAAACATATACATTAAAAGTATCGGATAATCCAACGATGGACCCGGTTGGAGTACTACTTGGCAAGGTTGATAAAGAAACAAATTTGAATAAACCGGAAGGATCACTCCCTTTGGAAGGGGCTTTATTTACAGTTAAATTCTACGAAGGAGTACAAATGGATTCAGATCCGGCAGCAAGCGGAAAGACAGCTACTAGATCATGGGTGTTTAGAACAAATGAAAATGGAATGTGTAGACTAGAAGAAAAATTCTTGGTCTCTGGAGATGCATTGTATAAATCACCTACAGGAAATTCAACATTCCCTATTGGAACAGTAACTATCCAGGAAACACAAGCACCAGAAGGCTATTTAATCAATCCAGACATATATACCATCAAGATTACTAGCAATAACAATGGATCTGAGTTTGTTTATACTTATAATCAACCGACAATTCCAGAGCAGTCCCTTGATCTGAATATCGTCAAGAAAGAAAAAGGGAAAGATTACGCAATTGAGGGAGCTGTGTTTGAGCATACAAAACCGGACGGAACAACAGAGACCGTGACAACAGATGCAAACGGAGCATGTAAATTCAAATCATTGGGCTATGGACAGCATAAAGTTCGAGAAGTATCCGTACCGGATGAATACACAGTAAACAGTGGAGTTGTAACATTCACGGTTGCAAAAGACAACACAATCACTTTGGATTCTAATACAGCAAAGGATAATTCCATGCGGTTTGAGGTTGAAAAAGAAGGAACAGCACGTTTAAGCGTAGAAGATACCTTGGCTCCGTATCAGCTGAAAGTAACAAAAGTCAATGAAAAAGGACAATTACTGGAAGGTGCAGAGTTTACAATCTACGAAGATGCTGACTGTGCGAAAGAAGTTTCTAAGATTGTTACAGATAGCACTGGTGTTGCTACAACCAGTCCATTAGAAGTAGAGAAAAAGTATTACATCAAGGAAACAAAAGCACCACAGGGATACCGAATCCCAAAAGATGCAAAAGGAAATGATTATGTCTATGAAATCTATACCAAGATCAATGATAAGAGAAAGTATGAATACTATGTGAATGACGAACTTCATACAAAAAATTCCGGAGATTATGCAATCGAAGGAACTCCGCATGAGCGAATTGTGAATCTGAAGGTAGAAAACCACACCGGATTACAAATGCCAGAGACCGGAAATCATGCAACACTGATCATTGTTTTACTTGGTGTTGCATGTATGACGATAGCGCTGATCAAACAGACAAAAAAAAGGAAAGAGGAGAAAAAAGATGAAAAAAATGACAAAATTTAATAAGAAGCGTGTCACATTGATGTTAACAGGAACACTTGCTTTAACGGGTGCAATCAGTTCATTGCCGATGCCAATGATCCAAAATGGAATGGCTACAGTTGTTTATGCTGCAGAAGGAACAGAATATAGTACGGTCAAGGGTATTGCTACAATGGGAACTGGACAGGCACACATTGATATCAGTGGAAATGACGGACAGACACTGGTAGGAAAACAGTTTAATGTCTACAAACTTTTTAATGCCGAAAACGCAAAAGACGGGGAATCCATCAATTATACTTTCAATCCGGCTTATGAGCAGGCATTAAAAAATGTGGTAGCAAAAGCATTGACGAAAGCAGGTACAACAATTGCAGCTGCAGATGTGACAGAATATCAGGTGATCGACTACATCCAGTCTTTAAATAATTACCCGGTTGAAGGAGCTACTACAGAGCAGAAACTGGAAAGCCGTTACAGCGCATTTCGTTATTTCATTGAAGAGTTGAGAGATGAGATGACAAAATTAAATGAAGTACCAGAAGTAGTCAACGTAAAAAATGTTCGTTCTGATAATTCTATTCGCCTGGACGGACTTGAATATGGTTACTATGTCATTGATGAAGTGTCCAACGTAGAAGGAACACATTCCGCAAGCTCTCTTTGTATGGTAAATACTGCAAATCCTGCAGCACAGGTTATGATCAAGTCAGATTATCCAAGTATCACAAAGAAGATCCAGGAAGATGATTCAGATGCAAATATCAAAGATGCAGACAGATGGAATGATATTGGAGATTATGAGATCGGACAGACAGTACCATACAAATATACATCAAATGTTCCGGATATTAATGGATATGATACTTATTACTATGCATGGCATGATGTAATGGATGATGCGCTGACATTCAATGCAAAGAGTGTAAAAATTGAAATTTCCGGAACAGTAGACGGAAAAGCCAAAACTTATACGTTGAATAATGATGAGTTTACTGTGACAGAGAAGCCGGACAATGGCGATACTTTTATGATCGCAGTCGCTGACCTCAAGGCAATTGTGGATCGTGAATTTGATGAAGTCGACAACCGGAAAGAGAATACCTACGGACAGACTGTAACACTTACATATAATGCAACACTGAATGATAAAGCTGCAGAAAAAACAGGACGTCCAGGATTTGAAAATGATGTCCGCCTTGAGTTCTCCAATGACGCTGATTCAACAGGAGAAGGAAAGACTGGATATACACCATGGGATACTGTTGTATGCTTCACCTACAGATTAAATCCAATCAAAACGAACGATCATGACAAGGTGCTGGATGGAGCAAAATTCCGTCTGTACTCAGATGCTGATTGCAAGAATGAAGTATATGTAAAAGAAGGACAGGATGGATATATTGTCATCAACCGTGATTCCATTGGAGGTACAGACCACACAGGTGGCACAAAGCCAGATACAGCTGTAGAAATGGTATCTAATGCAAATGGAACATTTAATATCTACGGACTTGATAGTGGTACTTATTATCTGAAAGAGACTGACGCTCCGGACGGATATCGTTTACTGACAGATCCAATCAAATTAGAGTTAAAAGCTACATTTACGACAGAACGTGACAGCTATGTAAAGGGCGATGGTGCAACAGATAAGACGCTTACAGCATTTGATGCAAAAGCCAATATCAAAACCTTCTACAATGGTATCAGTAAGTCAGAGGACAAAACACTGGAAACAAGCGTAGAAGATGGTTCAGCCAATATTACAATCGTCAACCAGGTTGGAAAGAAGCTTCCAATTACTGGTACATCTACAGTAGTGATCATGCTTGGAGCAGGTGTTGTTCTTATGAGCGTTGCCATTGCAAAAGGGCGTAAGAAAGACGAAGAGATCTAAGCAAAAAGGAAGGAGATTGCATGAGAAAAAAATGGAGTACGGGAGTCATATTCATCATTGGATTTGCACTCTGCTGTCTACCAATTATCTGGAATGTGATCGAGCAGCGGCATCAATCAGATGCCGTTGCTACTTACCAAAACGCAGTAAGCAAAAAAGATGATACAAAGCTTAAGGAGATCATGGACAATGCAGCTGCATACAATGACATGCTTTACCAGACAGGCGGTGCAGTTGTAGATAATTCTGATACCGAGATCTTAAGTGACGAAAGCTATGAAAAGCAGCTGAACATATCCGGGAATGGAACAATGGGAAGTCTGGATATCCCAAAGATCAATGTGGAACTGCCGATCTATCATGGAACGGATGATACCGCACTGTCAAACGGGATCGGACACCTGCAGGGAACGAGCCTTCCTGTGGGCGGAGCAAATACCCACTGTGTTCTGACCGGACACAGAGGACTTCCAAGCTCCAAACTATTGATCCGCCTGGATGAGATGGTGGAAGGAGATCTGTTCTTCTTAAGGATTGGAAATGAAACACTTGCATATAAGGTAAATAAGATACAGATCGTAGAGCCGGAAGATGTCTCCGGTCTGCAGATCGAAGCAGGAGAGGACCTGGTGACACTGGTTACGTGTACACCGTATGGAATCAACACCCACCGGTTACTGGTAACTGGAAAGCGTGTGGAATATAAGAAGGCACAGCATGATGCAATCAAACAGGAACTTCCATCTGCGAGAGAACTTATCTTTTTCCTCTTGCCATTTTTGTTTGCTGCGATAGCAATCGGATTGTATTTATGGAACAGAAGGGAGACATATGAAGATGGTAAGATATAAGCAGATACTGGCCGCAGCGTGTGTATTTGCAGCTCTTAGTGCATCAAATGTAGCTGCGGCAGAGACAACATTAAATGAGAATGATCTTGTGATCGATAAAACGGTCACGGTCATTGGAGATCAGGTGTTGCCGGACAGTGAGGAGCTTGCAAAGGTCGAAGAGGTAAGAACCGGAAGTATTGAGGTGGTGCTGACCGACGGAAAAGCAGGAACAGAAAAAAGTAACGTAAAGATTAGCTGTCAGAAAGTTGCAGATATTATGGATGGAGAGTATGTACTGACAGATACTTATAAAAAGAGTGAAGTAGATTTAAATGCGATCGAGAATGCAAATGATCTAAAAACTGCGGCAGAAAAATTGCTTGCAACTGCAGGAGAAAGTACAAGTGCAGCACCGACAGATGCAGAGGAATTCGTAACATTTAAAAACTTAGAAGTAGGTGTATATCTGATTTTTGCACAGGATACAGAAACCTATGACACGGTGGAACCGTCATTGATCGCAGTACCAACCTGGAATGATTCAGAAGGTGAGATGCAGTATGATGTTATGATCGCACCAAAACATACAGAAAAGCCGGAAAAAGAAGACAATGTTGCACCGCAGACAAGTCTTCAGGAGAACACTTGGAAGTATGTAACAGCGGCAGGAATCTGTGTGTGCGGAGCATTGTTTTGTACGATATTGTATAAGAGGAAACATTAAATGAGAGACAGAGTATACAGATTTCTGAGCGTGCTATTCCTTGGAATGGCAGTAGTATTTTGCATTCTTGCCTATCACGAACATAAACCATTTCTGGATGCAAAGATCAGTCATGAAGCAATCAAAAAAACGGCTGTAGTACCGGAAAGTAACGAGGATGCATCAGATCCTATGAACAGGAGGATTGATTTTGAATTACTTAAGGAAGTCAATTCAGATATCATTGGATGGCTTTATATTCCACAAATCGGAGTGGATGAGCCTATCTTACATGGCAGAACAGATACAGAATACTTAAACAAAGGATTTGATGGAAAACGAAGTGTACTAGGTTCGGTATTTAGCTTTGCTCATGTAAATGAAAACTTGTCAGATCCGCATATCTGTCTTTTCGGACATAACATGATGTCCGGACAGATCTTTGGAAAATTAGATGAACTTACAGTGGATGAAGACAAAGTACAAAGCATTTATATCTATACGCCAGAGCGAACCAAGGGACTTACAATCGTGTCTGTATATTCCTGTCACAAAAAGGATGCGGTATTCCAGGATGATTGGAAACCAGATCAAGAGGATGTACAGACCTTTACTTTAGCAACTTGTACCGGCTATTCAAGGACTCCGTATCGTTTGGCTGTCAATTGCAAAGTGACAAAAGAAAAATTCATCCTTTAAGGGAGGAAAAAAGTGGGATGAAAAGAGTAATCATTACCATCCTGATCTTTTTATTTGGCATCGGCTGCGGCTTCGGTGCATTTTTTATGCTCAAAACGGGTGGAAATATGAAAAAAGAAGAACTAAAAAGTGTACAGCGGCTAGAAGTTCCTAAGACAAAAACAAAAGCAAGTAAAGAACAAAAGAAAAAGGAAGAGCCAAAGAATAGCGAACAAGTGAAAGAAAAGGATGATGTACCGAATTTCGGTACACAAGAGGAGGAAACAAAAGCAGTAGAAGAAATCTTAAGTGGTCCTGCACCAAAAACCGGAGAAGAAAGCAGAATTTTAGTGTTTTCTGTTTTGCTTGGGATGTCTGTAACTGTGATGGGTGGAACTATTTATAGAATTAAAATGAAGAAGGGAGCGAATGGAACATTATGATAAACGAAGCAAACCAAGATCCGTTGTACCGAGATTTGAATGAAATCTACCAAGAACGGGAGAAACTGTTTCAGCAAAGAGAAAGGGATTATCTGGAACAGAAAAAAACATTAAATAACTTACTCGAATCGATCAAGCAGGAAAAAGAGACGTTGAATCAAAAAGGGCAGGAACTAAAAAAACAACAAGAGGAACTGCATAAAGAGGAACAAAATCAGCAAACTTGGTATCAGCAGCTCTGTGAAGAAAAAAAACAGCTTGAACGAGACAAAGAAGAACTGAACAAAAAAGAAAAGGAGTTTGAGACGGCAAAGGATTCCATGGAAGTACGTTATCAGGTGCAGATTGAAAAAGCAAAAAACATGGAAATCCAGGCAAAACAGTCAAAGGAAACTTTTGAGCATAAGTTAGATATGCTAGGACTTGTTTTGGATGCAGATGGCAAGCCAGGAGGAGAAGCAACCAAGTTTTTCGAATCTTTACTTGGTGGAATGAATAAGTGGAATGAAGAAGAACTGCAGAGTCTTGAAGAAGAGAATAAAGCTTACGAAAACGAGAGCAGATATTTAAAAGAGGAACTCGAAGAGCTGAATAAAAAAAGTAAACAGCTTGAAGAGGAGAATAATCAGCTACAAAGTGAAAAGGAGCAGCTTTCTGAGGAAGTTAAGAGAATTGAAGCAGAAAAGAACCGTTTGTTAACACTGCTATCAAGTATCTCTCAAAGCGAAGAAGAGGAAGCTGTACCGAATTTCGGTACAAATGAGGAAGAAGAGGAAGACGCACCGGATTCCGATACAAAAGAAAAACCTTATGTTCCAACCTTTGGAAGAAAGCAGGAGTCCAATGAGTCAGAGCGAAAGAGTGAAGTATTTGAAGAGCTGACAGCATCCGTTTTAAACAGATATTTGATAAAAAATGAACCAAAATATATTTCTGCTGAAATCAAACACTCCGAAGAGGGGGAACAGCTGCATGTTAATATCAATAACTTAGATTATGTGTTCCTGTTTTCAAGTCCGGCAGCGTTTGACATTTCAGCTCCAAAGAAGAAAAGCAGAGCATTAGATAAGCTGCTTGTTCGTTTAAATACACAGCATCCGGGAGTGAAGTTTTATTATGATGAACAGGAGCATCGGGTTTATGCATCCGGATATTTTAGCAATACCATGGCGCCAGATTCTTTAATGGAAAAAGTTCATGAAGTAAGTGACTGTTTCCGTCAGAAGTAGAGGTGAGTAACGATGACAGCTTTACAATACATGGGAACAGGCATTCTTTTTGCATTAGTTGCCGGAATTTGTTTTGTGGGTGCGATCGTTTATTTCCTTCTTACAAAGCAGAAACACTATCTGTATACCGAACGATTGGGAAGAATGAAATTCCCGGAGCAGTTCTACAAAGATATGAAAGAACAATATGAAAAGACGGAAAACATTTCACAGACGCTAGATCTTCTGTTGGAGCAATATCCGAAAGGAAAAGTAGCAAAACGTTTACGTGCATCTAAGGATTATTTAAAGAACAGTCATTATAAGGATTATGAAACCGCTTTGTATCGTTATCTGTCAGATAGTGATACAGCAAATGTGATCACAGAGATTCTGTTAAAGGATTTACAAAAAATATGCAGGATTCCATGTAAGCAGGAGAAAAATACTGGAGAGGAGAACAAAAAATGAGAAGAAGTAATTGGAAAACAAAAGTAGTAGTAGTAATTGCATTTATTTTAAGTGTTGTAGCAGGTGTTGTAGCAGCAATCTTTACACCGGATATATGGAAAGGTTTAGTAGGGTTTGGAACCTTTGCAGTTGTGCTGCTTGTATTAGTATTTATTTTAGTAAAAGTTTTACATATTGGGAGGGATTAAAGAAATGAGAAAGAAATTAATGAAATTGGATCGAAAAAAACTGGTAACACTGATGACACTTTCTTTAATGATGTCTGCAGTATTTGTTTTGCAGTTAGGATTTCCGGTACTTGCTGCAGAAACTGATGGAAATGCAGTAATCAAGACTGGTTTTAATACAATCTATGGGCTGATTGCAGCAATCGTGTCCTCCATCGGAAGTTTGTATCTGTTATGGGGTGTTTTTGAGTGGGCACAATCCATGAACTCTCAGGACGGTGGTGCACAGTCTATGGCATTTAAACGAATTGCAGGAGGTCTTGTTGCAGTTATCACACCACAGTTGATTCCAGTGATCACTTCAAGTGTAGGAGCATAAAAAGGAGGAGAAGAAAGATGCCAGACTGGTTGCCGGATTTTCTAAATGGCAGTTTATTATACGGACCATTCTATCAGATTGCCAGTGCGATATGGAATACTGCCATGTCAGCATGCATGGGAGTCATGACAAAGACACCGGAAGGATTTTCATCTGCTACATGGACTTATGTAAACAATGAATTGTATCCGTGGGCTTTGTCCATCGGAATTATGAGTCTGAACTTTTTTGTGATGATGGGGTTTTTTAAAGCAGTTGGAAACTTCAAAGAAAATATGACAATTGAACTTATGATCGAAGCAATGATCAAGGTGGTTGTCTTAAACGTACTGTTGGTAAAAGGATTGGACGTGATCAAAAAGATTTTTGAAATGGCATCGGCAATGGCAGGAACGGCGGTCATGATTGAACCGCCGGCCTTCTTTACTGGTGATGTGGATGTCGGTTCTGTTATGTTTTTCTGGATATATGGGTTGTTCTACTTCCTTGTAGCAATGGTTTGTGCATTTCTGATTCTGATCACGCTGTACAGCCGCTATATTAAGTTGTATCTTCTGGTTGTAACATTTCCACTTGCAATGCCTTCTATCACAGGAGGACGTGGAATCGAAGGAACAGCCTATGCATGGATGAAAAGCTTTCTATCCAATACGTTTGAAATTGTCATTATAGCACTTGCCATAGCAATCGCAGGAAGAATCACCTCCGGTATCTCCATTTTTACATCTGATAGTGCCATTTTTAATACGTTTGATGGGTTTGCCCAGGCACTTAATTCCATGATTTATATGATCCTGATGGCGGTTTCCGTAAAAGGAGCACCAACGTTTTTAAATAAAACATTCAATCTGTAATGAGGTGAACGTGCATGAAAATAGACTTAAATAAAGATTTTGAGGAACAATATAAAAATGAGTTATGGAAAGGATTTACCGCAAGAGAACTAGGGTATGGTGTGGTTGCTCTGCTTGTTGCCGGAGGAATTGCATTTTCTGTGTGGAAAGCAACAGGCCTTGCAATCAATCTTTCTATTTATGCCGGAATCCCATTCATGGTTCCGATTATTTATCTAGCAATGGTGAAGCACCAGGGACATACCTGGATTGAATCATTAAAAAATATGTGGTTTTATATGCAAACCAAAGAACTGCCTTGTGAAATGGAAGAAAGGAATGTTTCACAGCACAGAATCTTTTCTATGGATACAAAATGTATCAATGAGCCAAAGAAAAAAAGAACTACAAGGAGGAAGAAATAAATGTCAATCTTTAACGGAAACAGTCTGTTTCTGTCAAAAAAAAGCAAAACAATGCCGGTAGTAAAAGTACCAAAGAATGTAAAACAATCTCTGCAGATTGACAGAGCCTTTGAGAATGGGATATTTAAGATCGAGCCAAAAGAAAAAATGGCGGTTTATGACAGATGCTATATCTTTGAAGATATCAATTACATCAACAAGAATATCGGAGAACAGAAAGATTTTCTAATGGATCTGATGTTCTGGTTAAACTCGATGGATGTGGAATTTAAAATTACATTAGCCAATGAATATCAGAGCATGGAAGAGTTTTTGGAGTCTATTCGTGCAGAAAAGAATAAAGCAGAGTATCCGGACATTGCAAAGGGAATCAGACAGTGGCAGGATGAAAGAATCAAGGAAACCAATCCGAATGTAACTACGCTGCGTTATCTGACCGTGACTACAAGAGCAGATAATGAAGCGAATGCAAGAGTGTATTTGAATGCGATTGAGACAACCATTATGGAAGCATTTGCTGGATGGGGAAGTCGTATTGAAAAGCTAAGCACCTTGGAACGTTTGGAATCACTGCAGAAACTGATTTGTCCGAATCATCCGGAGCAACAGGACTATATCAATCTCCCATCCGATAAAAAGAAACATCAGAAAGACTGGAAGAATGATATCCTGCCACGAAGCATCAAACAGTATCCAAACTACATGGTCATGGGAGATACCTATGTTACTGTTTTATTCGGACACAGATATCGTCAGGCAATTGATACCGACAAGTTTATCCATTCCATGTCGAATGTTTCTTATCCATCTTTTCTTACACTGGATTATGCTCCGGTTGAGACAGACCTGGTAAACGATAAGCTGATCAATGCACAGGTCAATAATGAAAGAGCAATCACCGAAGAGATTGAACAGAAGCGAAATGCAGGTATTCCAGCCATTAATGCTTCCTATCCAAGAGAGAAGAAAAAGAATGAGATCGAGTCCTATATCGATCAGCTTGATGAAAATGATGAAAAGGGATTCTTTCTAAATTTGTTGGTTGTAATCACTGCTCATGATGAGGATGAACTTGCAGAACGTATGAAAGAAATGCAGGCGATCGGAAAAAGAGAAGGTGTAGTACTAGAAACCTGTGATTATACACAGTTAAAAGCATGGAACACGGCACTTCCAATCGGTGGAAGACAAGTTGATTATATGCGTTTCTTCTTAACTTCTTCCCTTGTTGCATTTCAGCCTTTCTTTGCACAGGATGTCATTGAGCCGGGAGGACAGATGATGGGACTGAACCGTACGACAAAGCATTTCATTGTGGGAAATCGAAAGAAACTGCCGAACCCACATGGAATTATCGTAGGTTTTTCCGGTTCCGGTAAATCCATGCTGATCAAACTGACAGAGTTGTCACAAACGTTACTCGCAACAGATGACGATATTATGATAATCGACCCACAAAATGAATTCCGGGATATTGTGGAGAAAGACAAAGGAAGTTATTTCGATCTGACACCAAAAAGCGGAATCTTCCTAAATGGATTTGAAGTATCAGAAGAAGTGTTTGCATCTTCCGTAGCAGTGCAGAAAAAATTTATTGCACAACAGACGGAATATGCCAAGACCTTGTGTGCAGCTGCAATGAAAAACATCAATGTCACACAGGAGCATGACTCAATCATCAGCCGATGTACGGAACGCATGTTTAAGGAAGTGTTTGGACAGAAGAAACTTAAGAGACAGCCGACACTTTTGTGGCTGAGAGAGGAAATCTATAAGGAATTACAACGAGTCGATAATGAGCATGATGCAGCCTTGATCCGAGTGATCTACAACAGTTTGGAAGAATATACCATTGGTAGTTGTGATATGCTGGCGCATCCATCCAATGTAAGTCTGAATCGACGTATGATCGGTTTTGGAATGTCCAATGTGCCAGAGAATAACTGGGAGGCAGTTATGGTCACAATCCTGCATTATCTGTCTGTCCGTATGGATTACAATAAGAGGTTCCAGAAAGCAACGCATCTTGTGATTGATGAAACACAGGTTGTATCTAAAAAACCGGGAAGTGCAAGACAGCTTAATAATGCGGTCATTACGTTCCGTAAATTTGGCGGAATCGTTACAATGGCCATGCAGAATGTAACGGCAGCCTTGTCTAATCAGACACTGATCGAACTGTTTCAGAACTGTTCCTACAAAGCTTTTCTCGATCAGGGTGGTGTAGACGCACAGAGCCTTGCTGCTATCCAGGAATTTAGTGCAAAGGAATTTAAAGCACTGTCTTCCGGAAATGTCGGAGAGGGTGTCATGGTGTGGAATAAAAAGGTTGTGATGTTTGATGCACTGATCAGCAAGGAGAACGTACTGTATAAGAATTACAGCACCAATTTCCATGAAAAAGCGAAGGAACAAAAACGGTTATCTTTTGAAGAAGAGGTTGTACCGAATTTCGGTACAAAAGAAAAAATAGAGCCACGTTCTGTGTTGAGTAAAAAAGAAGAAGAACTGATTCTTGAGGTTGCCTGTATTATGGATATCACAGTAACAGATGTGGAACGTTTGTTTAATCAAGACACGGAAACCTGTCTTGGATATCTGAAATTGTTAGAAGAGAAAGGGGAACTCAGAGAAGTAAACGGCAGATACAGAAGGGTTGGATAGGATGCGGATTAATGCAAAAGACGAAAAAACATTTAAAGCAACAGCACTTGCCTTAAATGCTGCAAAGCAGTCAGTTAAAACTTCCAAGCAGCATATGACAGCCTTGAGCATGGGAAATGAACCAGACCGTCAAGAAGAACAATCAGCTTATGTAGATCCAACAAGGTTTTTAGATGGAAAAGAGATTCATAAATGGAATCAGTTACCGCAATCATTAAAGAAAAGATATATAGCTGAAGGAATAAAAGAAGCTAAAGCAAGTTCAAAAGCAAAAAGCGGAATTTTAAAAGACAATTATGATTTCACAGAAGAGATTGAAAAAAAAGTAGCAAATGTTTATACAGCAGATCTTTACCGTATGGAGGAAACATCAGGGGTAAATACATATCAAAGATTTGAGTACAATCCGTTGAAAAGATTCCAAAATCATTGGAATCACAGAGAGAAAAACAAAAAGCTATCATCAGAAAATGAAATACAAGGAATTACGGACAAGAGAAGTTCAGCTGCAGGACAAGAATCCATCCGAAAAGGAGAAAGGTATCTTTCCAAAGAGCAGGAGCAGATAAAACTACAAATAAAAGCAGGAATCAATAAGGAGAGTGTTACGGGAAAAGCGGTAGCTGATTCTGCAACAGCAACAAGTACAGCAACTTCCGGAGCTGCTACAGCAGGAGGAAGTCTGGTTGTCACGGCAGGGAAAAAAGCAGCTGATAAGTTCAAAGATTATATGCAGGAACGCTCCATGGCAAGTGAGCAGGCAATTAGAAATGTAGAATCCAAAATGACAGAGATCAAGAATGCAAACCATGAAATGGATTCCTTGCCATCCTCTTTGAAATATATTGGTGCGGCAGTTGGTGCGGTATTACTATCCGTACTTGCCGTTGTGGTTCAGGCAGTATTTTCATTCCTTGCAGTTATAATTGGAGTGATCATTGCAATCTTAGTTCCAATCATTGTAGTGGTTACAATCATTTCAACGCTCATAGGGATTATAGCTTCCCTGATGTCTTCGACTCCCGTGATCGCAGGAGGTGGAGAAAGAATCGTACAGATCGCTTTGCAGGAAGAAAATAATCCAAGTGGAGCAAAGTACTGGCGATATGTTATGGGAAGCCAATTTGTAAATGGAGATGTGACACCGTGGTGTGCGTGTTTTGTTTCCTGGTGTGCAAATGAAGCAGGACTGATTGATTCCGGTATTGTTCCAAAAGCTGCAGCTGTTCGAGCGTATCACAGGTACTATGCCGAAAGAGGACGTTTCCATTACGCATCCGAAGGCTATACGCCGCAGCCTGGAGACTTTATCGTGTTTGGTGCGGATACACACATTGGAATTGTTCAGTATGTGGAGAATGGAAGAGTAGTTACAATTGAAGGGAACACTTCGGATGCAGTACATTCAAGAAGCTATGCATTGAATAGTTCGTATGTTACGGGCTATTGTAATCCGGAATATCCGGCAGGAACTACGATCGAGATTCCTGAAGGAATGGGGACAACCCATACCTACATGGGATGGAAAACAATCACCAGTCCAAGCAGCCGACAGTATCAGTTGCGTGAACAAAGCGGAGAACATTATGACAGTGAAGGATTTGGAATCATCGATGGAAGATATGTAATCGCCTGTACAACCTTATATGGACAGGTTGGAGATTATGTAGATTTTTACCGGGAAAATGGAGATGTCTTGCATTGTGTCATCGGAGATATCAAGAATCAAAACGATCCGGGGTGTAATCAGTATGGACATCAGAATGGTGAACGTGTGGTTGAGTTTGTTGTTCAATATAGTACGTGGTATCCATCCCATGCGAATCCTGGAACGCCAAGCTGCAAACCAGAATGGAACTCAAGAGTAGTTAAGGCTGTGAATCTTGGGTATAATTATTTACAATAATGAAATGGTGACGAATATGAAAAAAAGAATTTTAATCAGTGTTCTTTTACTAGCTTTTCTGTTTGGAATTTTGTTTGGTGGTATTTTTCTGCTTAGAAAAAATGCGAATGAAAAAGAAAAAATAAAATCCGAAGAACAGACAGTTGAGCTTGAGAAGAAAACAGAAAAAAAAGAAGAACAGCGGAAGATGGACTTTGTAAATGTCAATTTATTAGAGCCTTATTTTTCTGCTGAAGAAATCAAAAGCATGGAACAGCAAGCAGAAAAGTTGTTAAAGCATGATGAATTGTTTGCTTCTGTCACTACGCTTACTTGTACCGATGCAATTTATGAAACACAAAATCAGATCCGCTTTTATTTTACATTGGATGATGGAAGTACTTTGTTTGCGTCCTATAAAAAAGAAGACAATAGCTTTTTCTTTTGGACAGAAAAGAAGGAAGATTCTGAACAGGCGATCGCAGAATGGTTGAAACAAAAAGAAGCAGATACAAAGGCTGTCGATACAAGTTCCTGGGAGGAATCGCAGGAACTTCCAATCAAATGGAATGAAAAAGGACAGGAAAATATTCCGGTAGTTTTATCCGGAAAAGAAAATCTGCAGGGGAAAATTCCGGAAGAAGACTTGAATTATTTGGAAACAAAGTTGCAAAAATTTCTGGAAGAGAACAATGAGTTGAGAAGAGAACTTTCAATTTCGGCAGACAAAATCATCCAAACAGATCAGGAGGTAACATTTGAAGCAGACTTTATAACACCACGAATTGATAAAAAACAGTTGCAGGTAACGTATCATATTGCGGAGGGAACATTTGGATTTTCATTGCAGTAAATCTGTGGAACTGTTGAAAATAGTCTGGAAATTTTGTACACTTATATTAATTGAAATCACAAAAATATGCTGAGAGGGTGATGATATGGAGAAGTGGCAGGAAGAAGCAGTGAAGAAAAGTTTGAGCAAATTTAACGTAGTAAAAGGTAAAAACCTACCAAAACAGATATATCAGGAGAAGAGAGATTGCTATTCAGATCTAGCAGATTACGTGACTTCGACAGATTTAAAATATTTTGGTAAAATTTGTGCATTGTATGGACTTAGAAGAACCGGTAAAACAGTTATGATGTATCAGTGCATTGCAAATTTAGACCCAGAAATTCAAGAGCAGAGTGTATATATTTTTTGTAAAGAACCGTGCGATATGCTTGAATTAGAGTATGTTATGGATGATTTATATGAGCAGGGATTTCGATATTTTTTTATTGATGAGATTACCAGAGTAGAAGATCTCCAGGCTTATGGAAATGTACTTTCAGATTATTTCATTACAATAGGAACAAAAGTTGTTATTGCAGGTACAGATTCTCTTGGAATTTATCTGGCAAAGACGGACATCTTATATGACCGGGTGGTGTTATTGCATACTTCGCAAGTGCCATATGCAGAATTTCACAGACTATGTGGAGGAAATTTGGAAGAGTATATTGAATATGGAGGAACTCTTACAAATGCTACTTACAAAGATAATCAGTCGGCAGAGGAATATTTAAATACTGCAATTGTAAAAAATATTTTACATGGATTGATAAGTCGTGAAGAAAAGAGAAAGCACGCTACAGTTTTAACAGACTTATATGATGAAGAAGAATTAGTTTCAGTTATTCAGAAAATGGTAAATAAATTTAGCTATGAAATCACGTTACGAGCAATTAACCGATCATATAAAAGTGGAGCTTCAAAATTCAAAAAAGAAATATTTTGATAAATTAGATATTGATGTTGTTAATACAGCGACGAAAAAAGCATTAGAAATAAAAGATTCAGAGGAAATGAAAATAACTCTTACAGAAGAAGATTTAGAGAGTGTGAAACTTTATCTGAAGTTATTAGATCTGTATATATCAATAGTAAGTTTCAAATCTTTTAAACGTGGAGGTGGAATAGAATTAGAAATTTTACAGCAGCCGGGAATGATTTATTCCCATGCTACAGAATTATTAAATCAGCTTGAAAGAGATGATGTTTGGAGTCAGACGTGTGAAATCGAAGACAAAACAGAATTCATTCAGAGAGCAGATTATTTTGTAAAAGGAATTCTGCTTGAAAATATTATTCTTTCCGAAACATATAAATGTTATCAAGAGATTGATCGCAAACGGTTTTATGTATCACAATTATCAGTTGGTCCAGTAGATGACTTGCCGGATGCAGAAGCTGATCTAATCATTGTAGACATGGAGAAAAAAGAAAGTTATTTATTTGAAATCAAGCATTCAGATCAAGTTGTAGACAAACAGACTCGGCATTTGCGAAATGAAGACTTTATAAATTATATCGGTGAAAATTTTGCGCCGGTAAAAAAATGTTGTGTAATATACAATGGACAACCGACAAGAAACGGAGCAATAGATTATCTGAATGCTGAGAAGTTTCTGATGTGTATTCATGAAATGGATTTGTCAAAGAGAGAAAATCTGGATAAATTATTTCAAACAGACGAAATCGAAAAAGAAATAAATCCAGAGACAAAATCGAAGAAAAAAAAGGCGAAGAAAAATAATATTTGCTTGTCAAGGTGAGAAGGACAATAATAAAAAGTATGAACAGTGGAAACAAATTCTACTGTTCTTTTTTTACATATTTTTGTTAGAGGTGAGAAGAAAAAATGAAATTATCTGTTTATTTAAAAATCGGAACCAAGATGAAAAATTTGAGAAAAGAAAAAGGGATTTCTCAAAAAAAGATGGCAGAAAGATTGAATCTAATCCCTTCTGCATATTCTAATTATGAAAATCTAATCTGTGAGATTCCTGTTGAAGTCATGCAAAAATTTTGTGAAGAAGTTGAATGTAGCATGGAAGAATTGATTGAATTTGATATAGGAAATTTGGATGAAGTCCATCCGGTTTCTTCACTTTCAGATTTGATTCTGTCGATCATGGAGCTGAATAAAAAAGATCTTCCTGTTTCGGTGACATTTCACATGGAGAAGAAAAAAATGAATGTGGATTTTCGAGCAACAGAGACGAAGTTTGAAAAAATCTTGGATGAACTGGAGGGTGAACTTGGAAAATACCAGGAGAAAAAAATTGATAAAAATCAATTCAGACAGAATGTGCGATCGCTTCTGGATGGAGAAACTAACTACAAAAATAACTACCTAAATAACGAAAAAAAGGGTCTTAGGGAAGTTCCCTAACAAGAAGGTGAAATGTCTGACATTTTGCGTATCTTGCAAATCCCCTACGGTGATTTAAGGAAAGCCATACATTTTGCCATACGCTTTGCCATACAAATTGCCATACAAAAAAGGGCTTATGCCATACGTTTTGCCATACGTGCCATACAAAAAGCCATACGCATGCCATACGTTTTGCCATACATGCCATACAAATTGCCATACAGTATGGCAGAAAAGCCATACACGTGCCATACAGAAAGCCATACACATTAAATTAATCAAAATGAGGAGAACTCGAATGGAAAAAATGAAAAGAACGTACAGATTATCAGAGCAAGCTGTAAACATGGTAGAAAATCGAAATCGTGAAAAATATCCAAGTGCGACAGATTTTTTAGAAGCAAAAATTCTTGCTCCGGAAGAAACTGTAACAGAATTACTGAATAAAATATATATTCAACTTGATGAGGTGAAGCAACTGTTAGCTCATGAAAATCATGAAAATATTGAAGAGTCAAAGTCCTTCTACTAAAGAGGCGGACCTAAATGAACCTAGATAAATAAAAATGTATTTGATATAATATAATTAGAGAAACCAGAGAAAAGGGATGCCACTGCTGACATCCTTTTTTTATTTCTTACAAGAAAGGAACAAGCAATGAAATTAAAAGAACAGCTGCAAAAAATAATTGACGATCTGGAAAAACTGGAAAGAAAAAAAGATAAATTTATGGAGGAGTATGAAGAGAAAAAGAAAAAAATTATCTTAAAGAAAAAAGATCTTGAAGAAAAAATCAGGAAAGAAAAAGATGAAAAAATATTAAAAGCAATTAGCGAAAGCTTTGGAGATATTAATGAAAAAAATATGGATGTCTTCCTGGAACTATTGAAAAAAAATAAAGAAGAGTTTTCCTTGGAAATGGAAATTGCTTCAGAAGAATCCACGGCAAATATGCAGATGCCGGAAAAGATTGTACCGAATTTCGGTACGCAAGAAACTGCAGAGAGCGATTTTCATTTTAATGAGAATGAGGTATGAGTCGGAGAGATATTCGTTACACGATTCGATTTTCCGAATACGAATGGAATCAATTAACGAAAGATTTAAAAGAAAATAGTGAGTGTAAATTTCGATACAGTACAAAAGAAGGAAGATTAAATATCTCTGCATACATTCGAGATAAATTATTTAAAAAAGAAAAAGAAGAAAAAAATTTTTATAAAGAAATAAAACAATTAACATATCAAATAAGAAAAATCGCAGTCAATATCAATCAAGTAACTGCAAAAATAAATAGCGGTTACTCGAATAAGGATTCCGTTTTTTATTTGCAGAAATGTTTGAATCAGGTGGAAGAGGAATTAAAAAAAATGATCGAGAAACTGGAGGAAGATCGTGGCGATCACAAAGTTGATGAATATCAAGCAGGGAAAGATGGGCGGGGGTAAACATCTAAGCAATTCGATTCGATATATCATGAATCCGAAAAAAACAGAAGATGGGAAATGGATTGGTGGAAATGCGGGAGTAACTTCAGATGAGGTCTATCAGATGATGATGGATACCAAAATGGACTGGGATAAATTAGAGGGCCGGCAGGGATATCATTTTGTGATCAGCTTTAAACCTGGAGAAGCAACAGAAGAAATTGCTTACCAGGTGCTTAAAGAATTCTGTGAAGAATACTTAGGTGACAATTATGATTATGTTTTTTCAATTCATAACGATCATGATCATATGCATGGTCATATTGTTTTCAATTCTGTGAACAGGATAAGTGGTTACAAATACAGGTATGAAAATGGAGATTGGGAAAAAAAGATTCAGCCAATTACCGACAAGATTTGCGAAAGACATGGATTACCGCCATTGGAATTTGATCCGGAAAATAGAAATGGAAAATCTTACGCTCAATGGGAAGCAGAGAAAAATGGAAAACCAAATTGGAAAAAAATTATTCGAGCAGATATAGATTATATAATATCAATCTCTTCCAATGAAACAGAATTCCTTCGTAACATGGAAAAGATTGGATATCACGTTCGGAAAGGAAATTCGGAGAAACATGGAATCTATTATGCATTCCGAGCATCAGAACAAAAGAGAGCATGGAGAAGTTATAAGCTTGGAAATGGATATAGTTATTCTGATATTCTGATTAGAATTGAAAACGAAAAGTATATTCAGCATTATCCAAAAACTCCAAGAGTACATTCATATAAAATTTCAAAAGCTGCTTTTGGAAGACCAATTTTAGAATTTCAAAAAAAACGAATTCGAAAATGGTATTTTGTTTCCTATCGTTATCACAACGTAGAAAATCCTTTTGCCGTAGATTACAGTGAGGTAAGAAAAACATTGTTACATATTGATCAGCTATATGAGAACATCCTGTATTTAAATCAAAAAAATATAAGAACCTATGATGCTCTGTTAACAAGAGAAGCAAAGGTGATAGAAAAAGAAAAAGCTTTAAAAAACCAAAAATACAGTACAGATTTTCTGCAAGAAGATGAAATATATTTAAGATATCAACAGTTGAGAGAAAAATTAAAGAAGATACCAGACTCAGATGATGAATTTGAAAAAGTATTAGATGAGTTAGAAGAACTGGAATGTCACCTTCCGGATGCTGTTTTAAACAAGAAGGAAGGAGAAGAAAATATAGAAGAAGAATTACAGTATATTCGGAAAGAAAAAAAGATTATAAATCGTATAAAACGAGAGGAAGAAAGAGTTCCGTTCTTCTATCACTCGATGGAACAACCGAAAGAGCAATTTCAAAACAATAAGAAGAAAGAGGTGCAGGAACATTGGAAAGCAGTAGGAAGAACATGATTGACTTGAATGAAATTTTTCAAGACGTAAAAACAGAAAAGATCGGTCAACTGTTAAACGAAACAAAAGAGAGCAAAAGATGTTTATGGTATCTTATTTGCGCTTTGGATGGAATGAAAGACGATCAAATTATTGAACTGGCAGGATTTACCATTCCTCAGATCCAGGCAGCTCGGAGCAAATATTTGATGAAGAAGTATCAAGGTAACAGTCCGTTATATCAAGAAGTAATGACTTTAAAAGATGAAGTGAATGAAATTGCAAAAGAAAGCAGAGAAATTCGAACATCTTTTGAGAACACCGTTGATCAAGCTGTTAAAGAGCAAATTGATAAATCAAATAAGCTTATAGATGCAAAGGAGGAAATGATAGTAATGTTAAAGTATCAAAATGTTGAGTTACAACATCAAGTTGAACAGTTGCAGAAAGAAACTGAGCGATTAGAAGGGCAACTAAAAGAAAAGGATGAAGTCAATATGGTTGAAACCAAACAACAGTTACAAGATACCGAAAAAGAAGATATTGTGCCGAAGATTGAATTAGAAAAAATTCAGATGGAAGAGGTGAGAGAAGGAATAGGAAAACGTTTTCGTAAATATTTTTCTATTGTGCCAAATACTAAAAAATTTATCGAAACATATTTGAAAAACGAGAAACTTTCAGATGATCAAAAAGAATATCTTCTTAGCTGCTTAGAATCTGGAATGAGTTTAAAGGAAATCGAAGCTTTTTTCTCAGAAGATCTGTCTGTGGATTATATGAAACGATTAAATAAACTAATTCAAAACCGGCGAGATAAGGTATGAATATACAAGTGGAAATTCATCTTTCTTATGACTCAGATGTATGGGCATATGGGTTTGTTACTCTAGAAAACTTTCTACGTTTCCCAGTGCAATTAAGGAAATATAAAGATCCAGAGACTAACAAAGAGATCTCTTTTATCAGTTATCCGAGAAGACAACGGAATGGTAAATGGGAAAATATTCTTATGCCAGAACAAGCATTAAAGGAGAAGATTGGAAAAGCAGTTGGAGAAAAAATCAAAGAAGAAATGAGTAAGGATTATCATCTACCAGAAATTGAAATACTCTCAATAAATCCAATAAATCCAAGATATCCATCAAATGCTAAAGCATATATATGTGGTGTTGCATCCATTCAAGTATTAGGACTTACCATACATGGAATTACGATCAAGCAGGGGCAGAAAGGATACTTCATTAATATGCCACAATATGAAAAAGAAGGAAGATATCATGATGTGGTTTATGCAACAGGAAAACCTTTGCAAGAAAAAATAGCAGAGACTGTCATTAAAGAATATAAGAAAATAATAAACGTACCGAATTTCGGTACAAAATCAAAAGATAAAAATGGAGGAACCAATATATGAATAGAGAAGATTTTATGAGTTTTGTAGAGAAGAATATTAAGTTTCATTTACCGGAAAGTTTTGCAACTTGCAGGTTTGAAGCAGGAAAACAGATGTGTCTTATTGTTTCAGAAGGCAATTCGCCAGACGCAATCAGACTCCATCTGGAAGAAGTGTATGATACGTTTACGGAAGATAGAAATATTTTTTCAGCTTTGGATTTCATTGCAAAAAATGTGGAAGAAGCATGGTCTGTTACAGGAAAAATGGATGAAACAAAAGAGCAGCTTCGAGGTTACATAAACAACTATGAAGAAGCCAAAAAACATCTGCAGATTATATTAAGCGATCCAGATGTTGAATCTGTTTTAGCAAATAGTGTTGTGACTCAAGTAGGTGCTTTTAATGCACAGTACAGGTTACTTTTGGATTCTATCAATCTAGAAAGTGAAATATCTGTTCATGTGACAAAGAATATGTTAGACAAGTGGGGGGTTACTGCAGAACAATTGCATCAGGATGCATTATCTGTAGAGGGAAGATGGAACAAACCGGTACTTGTGGATGCGTTTGATATAATCAATCATTTACAGTTTAATTTTTCCAAACCAATGAATCTTTTGGAAAATAATGGAGCAAAATTGGACGGACAATCATTATATACGTTAACAAATGAAAATGCATATAAAGGTGCAGGAATGTTAGCGCATTCAGAAGTACTTGAGCAGATTGGCAGTTTATTGTCAGATAACAATTATTATATCCTTCCGTCTTCCAAGCATGAACTTTTGATTGTACTGGATGATGGTTCGAAATCGGTGAAAGAACTCCGTGAGATGGTACAGTATGTAAATGAAAAAGTGGTGTCAGCCAAAGATCTATTATCAGATAAAATATTACATTACAATTCTAAAGAGAAAGTATTAGAACTTGCAGTTGATAAAGCGGAGAATCTGTCTAAAGAAATAACGAATACGAAGCAGGAAGACGTTGCGAAGAACACAGCGAAGCAGCCAAAGAAAACAGCAGAATTTACACCACGAATGTAAGAAGACCTTGTAATGTACCGAATTTTGGTACGCAAGCAGGAATTATTATCCTTTACTATATTGGTTAACAGGGAGGTGACTGAGGAAATGTCGAATGTTACAAAGAAACAGGAACATATTACACTGGAAGATTTGACAAGAGAGATTCAATCTACAGACGAAGAAATATTTATTTCCATCAGTTTTATGGAGGTGGATGTAGATGAATAATAAGGAAATGGAAAATTATCTTGATCAAAACGAAATTAAAAAGCTAGCAGTGGATTTAGATAATTTTAGTTATGACTATGATCCTTATGTGTATAATGACAACGTTGAAAATAAGGAAGAACAAGTTGAGAAAATTATAGAAAGTATTATGAATCATGATATTGAAGGATTCAAGGAATGGCTTACTACTGTAACAGAAGAATCTGCTATAGACAGTGAAGTACGTAGTGCCTATTCATTACTTTCACGATTAGAAAATGCAGAAAAGAATTTTACGATTACAAAAGTTCCGGAACAAAATCACCTCTCTTTCTATGTGGCAGAATGTATGGAATTTCCAACATTAGGTGAATTCTATGAAAATCTTACATTAGAAGAAGCAATAAGAATATATGAAAATATTCCTGCAGATCGAATGAATGGAATCAAAGGAATTGGTTTTGAGTTAAAAGATGGTAGTGATTATGAAGGAACTTATGAACTAATGCATTTGGGAAAAGTAGATCGAGAAAATGTGGAAATGATACAGCATTATAAGAAGAATCCTGATATTCAAAAAGCATTAGATGTTCTGGAAAAATATTGTGAGAAAAAATCTCTGAGTAAAAAGAATGTACCAGAAATACAACAGAATTTAAACAGAAAGAAAAAACAACAAAGTATTCAAAGAGGACTCTATCGATAGGAGTCCTCTTTTTGTACCGAATTTCGGTACAGGAGGAAACAAACATATGGCAACAACGTTAAAAAAATTAAAAGAATTATCTTTGAAAACAATTGAAGCGGTCATTAAAAGTCCAGAAGCGTGGAAAAAATATTTAAGCACAACACCTCGGACTTTTCGATATTCGTTTGAAGACCAAATTTTGATCTATGCGCAAGCTCCAAAAGCAACCGCTGTTGCAACCTATGATGTTTGGAACAAATTGATGTATCGAGCTGTTAAGCGAGGTAGTTCTGGTATAGGACTTATTCATACCAAAAAAAGCTATGAAAAGATTGACTATGTGTTTGATGTTTCACAGACAGTAGAAAGAAGCGATTCTCGGCCACTATATATATGGAAAGTTACAGCTGACAATGAAGCTACAATAAAATCTTATCTGCAGAATACCATTTCCACTGATGAAGTGACTGATAATATACCGGATTTGCTGCAAGAACTTATAAAAGAAAGCACCAATGAAGTAATTGATGATCTGTGTGATGCACTTAAGGAAGATGTTACGGGAACTTATTTGGAAGGCCTGGAAGATGACCAATTAAAACATGATTTTCGAGAATTACTTAATGATAGTGTATATTATGTTTGTTTGGCAAAATGCGGGTATGATCCGGACACATATCTTTCACCAGATTCTTTTCGGTCTATCACGAATTTCAACAACTTAAATGTCTTACGCCATTTAGGCTATGCAACCACCGAAGCATGTAATGAAATATTACATGGCATTACAGTGAATCTCTTGCGAAATCAGAAATTATCAAAAAATAATAGTGCACAAGAGATTTTAAATACAAAGCAAACAATTGAGCCAGTTTCTGATTCAGCTTCTGTACCGAATTTCGGTACAAAAGAGAACGGAGATGAACCTAAAAAAGAATCAGATAATCACATAATGCGAACACCTCCATTAAATCCTGTTCAAATAAATGATATAGTAGAAGCGGAAGATGACTATACACAGTTTGAATTTATTCCAACAGAAGATGAACAAACAGAACTGGTACAGCTTGAACTTAGCCTGCATGAAAACAAAAAGAATGAAAATTATATTTTGGATTCAGAGATTAATGCGATTCTTCGTCTTGGTGGAGGAGAAATAAACTCACAGTATTCTATTGCAGCACGATTGATCAAGGATATCGGAAAAGATCAATTTGCTGAATTTCTCTCAGAAGAATATAAGACCGGCGGTCGGGGTGTTTACTTAAACAAAAGAAAGATCGCTGTGTGGTATGATCGGGAGGGTATTCGTTTTTCTAGAGGTGATACTGCACAAAATACTTTTGATCGGATTATTACCTGGAAAGAAGCCTCTGAACGAATTATCCAGATGTATCAGCAAGGCGAGTATCTGCCTAATTCTATTATGATCAATGCATTAGAAGTGACAAAAAAAGCATTGTCTGAACGTATAGAATTATTATTCCGTGATGCAGCTGTGTTACGAGATGAATTACGTCATGTTGAAGAGTGGGGAGATTCCATCTATCGCATGATGTTTACTCCATACGGACAAAATAGTATTATGGATTGTTTTGATGAAATTGATAAAATCTCTCAAAACGAAACTTGTTTCCCGAGATGGATCGTGAAAAATAATAATACATATCGTAAAATGTTTGCCGAATTAACACCGGAAAAAAATAATTACATTGTTCAAGCTATGGATATAGATCTCCCAGAAGATCAATTTATAACAGAAGATGAGATTTTATCAGTATTAGGCAGAGGATCTCAGATTTCTTATGGAAAAGAGCGAATTTATAATTATTTGACAGACGCTAGTGAACTGCATAATACTCAAGATAAAATAAACTTCCTGAGAAATGAATATGGTATAGGTGGACGTGGACGTACACCTGCCATAGTAGGTTCCTGGAAATCATCAGAAAATCATGATGCAAAAGGAATAGAGATTAGAAAAGAAGATTGCGATATAGTGAAATTATCTTGGAATCATGTACTCAAGCGTATTGAAAAAATGATTCATGAAAAACGCTATTTACCGGAAGTAATCGAAGTTGATAAAAGGTCTGACGAACGGAAACCGCAAGAACAGCAAATTAAAGAGAAAGAAGAGAATGTACCGAAATTCGGTACATCAGAAAATCAGGTAGAAACTACAAGTGAAATACAAAAAGAAATAAAAGTTTCTACAAAACAAATTAAGCCGGAAAACTTTCATATTACAGATTATCAATTAGGAAATGGTACTACAAAAGAAAAATATCGAAGAAATGTAGATGCAATCCGGTTGTTGAAACAGTTAGAGCACGAACAACGGCAAGCAGATAAATTTGAGCAGGAAACATTGTCAAATTATGTTGGCTGGGGAGGTTTGTCAGAGGTATTTGACGTAACTAAGACCTCCTGGATAAATGAGTATAACGAGCTAAAAGAATTACTTACAGAGTCGGAATATAAAGCTGCGAGAGAATCTGTTCTAAACGCACATTTTACCCAACCAGTTATTATTGAAAGTATTTATGATGCATTGGAACAGATGGGGTTCCGGAATGGAAATGTATTAGAGCCGGCTATGGGGATAGGAAACTTTTTTGGAGTCATGCCGAAATCCATGCGTAATTCAAAATTGTATGGTGTAGAATTAGACGAGATCAGTGGACGAATAGCCAAGCAACTTTATCCGGATGCTGATATCCATATTACTGGATATGAAAATTCAGGTTTTCCGGATGATTTTTTTGATGTTGCGATAGGAAATGTTCCTTTTGGAAATTATCAGGTATTTGATCGCAGATATGAAAAGCAGCACTTCATGATACATGATTATTTCTTTGCAAAAACTTTAGATCAACTTAGAAGTGGAGGAATCGTTGCGTTTATCACGTCTAAAGGGACGATGGATAAGAAAAGTGATACGGTTCGTGCATATTTGTCACAGAGAGCAGAACTTTTAGGAGCAATTCGATTGCCAAATAATGCATTTAAAAATAATGCTGGTACGGAAGTTACATCTGATATATTATTCTTTCAAAAAAGAGAAGGAATCTCCTATGATACACCTGAATGGCTAAATCTCGGAGTAAATGAAGATGGAATTGAATTAAATCAATATTTCATCACTCATCCAGAGATGATTCTTGGTCACATGGAAGAAATCAGTGGACCTTACGGAAAAGAGACTGCATGTATACCATATAAAGATGCAAATTTAAAAGAACAGCTATCACACGCCATTTCATTGATTCACGGACAGATTTATGTAGAAGAACGTCCAGAAGTGATGTTCGAGGAAGATCAGAAAGATATTCCGGCTGTTCCGAGTGTTAAGAACTATTCTTATACAATAGTAAAGGATCAACTCTATTTTCGGGAAAATTCAAGAATGCGTCCTGTCAGTATTCCAAAAGCTACGGAAGAACGTGTACGTGGCATGATTGCAATCAGAGAATCGGTAAGAAGATTGATTGCTCTGCAAATGGATGAAAACGGAACTGAGGAAGAGATTAAGGCTGAACAGAAACAATTAAACGCTATTTACGACGAATTTTATAACAAATATGGAGTAATCGGAAGTAAAGGAAATAAAAGAGCATTTTCTATAGATGCTTCCTATTGCTTGTTATGTTCGTTGGAGGTTTTAGATGAAAACGGTAACCTAGAGCGTAAGGCGGATATGTTTACCAAACGAACGATAAGCAAGGCTGTACCAATCACAAAAGTAGATACTGCCGTAGAAGCACTCGCAGTTTCAATGAGCGAATACGCCAGAATCAATCTTCCTTTTATGGCTCAATTAGCTGAACGGAGTGAAGAATCTTTAATCAACGAATTAAAAGGAATTATTTTCTTTAATCCGGAAAATCAACAATGGGAAAATAATGATGAATATCTGTCCGGTAATGTGAGAGAAAAATTAGCCGTTGCAAAAAAATATGCACTTTCAGAACCTAAATATCAGGAAAATGTTGAAGCATTGAAGGAGATACAACCAAAGGATCTTGAAGCATCAGAGATTGAAGTGAGAATTGGAGCAACCTGGCTTAAACCAGAAATCTACGAACAATTCATGCAAGAAATATTTCATACACCACAATATCATTTTCATAATAATCGGATTGCGGTGTATTTTTCACAGACTACAGGGGAATGGCGTATAAAAGGGAAAAACATGGATTCTTCCTCCAATACAATTGCATATAATACATATGGAACAGAAAGAATCAATGCATATGAAATTCTCGAAGCTACATTAAACTTGCGTGATGCAAGAGTATATGACAGAGTAGAAAGTGATGGACAAGTTCGGTATATACTGAATAAGACGGAAACGATGTATGCAGCTCAGCGTCAGGATGCAATAAAAGAAGCTTTCCAAGAATGGATTTATAAGGATCGTGAACGAAGAGAAGAAATCTGCCAGATCTATAATGAAAAATTCAATTCTGTACGTCCGAGAGAGTATGATGGTAGTCATTTGACATTTCCTGGAATGAATCCGGAGATTGAATTGAAACCACATCAAAAAAATGCAGTAGCTCATCAGCTATATGGAAAAAATACTTTGTTAGCTCATTGTGTTGGTGCAGGAAAAACGTTTGAAATGGTTACAGCGGCAATGGAATCAAAACGTCTTGGATTGTCTCAAAAAGCATTGTTTGTAGTGCCAAATCATTTAACGGAGCAATGGGGAACTGAATTTTTACAACTCTACCCAGGAGCCAATATTTTAGTTGCTACGAAAAAAGACTTTCAGCCAATGAATCGAAAAAAATTCTGTGCTCGAATTGCACTTGGAAACTATGATGCAATTATTATCGGTCACAGCCAATTTGAGAAGATTCCATTAAGTGACGAACGTTTAAAAAAGATGTTAAATGATCAGATCGAAGACATTCTTACAGCAATAGAAGTTGCAAAAGAAATGAATGCTGAAAAATTTACCATTAAACAGATGGAAAAAACGAGAAAGCAATTAGTTGTAAAATTAGAAAATCTCAACAAAAAAGAAAAAAAGGATAACATTGTTACATTTGAGGAATTAGGAGTAGATCGGTTATTTGTAGACGAGAGTCATTATTACAAGAATCTGTTCCTCTATACAAAAATGAGAAATGTAGCAGGTGTGTCACAGACAGAAGCACAGAAATCTACGGATATGTTTAACAAGTGTCAGTACATTAACGAAATAAATGGTGGAAAAGGAATTACTTATGCGACAGGAACGCCGATCAGTAACAGTATGACCGAGCTATTTACGATTCAGCGTTATCTGCAGATGGATAAGCTGCAGGAAATCGGACTTACACAATTTGACTCCTGGGCAGCCACATTTGGCGAAACAGTAACATCTATCGAATTAGCACCTGAAGGAACCGGATATCGAACCAAAACAAGATTTTCACGCTTCTTCAACGTACCGGAATTAATGAGTATGTTTAAAGAAGTAGCAGACATTAAAACTTTCGATCAGTTAAATCTGCCAATTCCTAATGTTGAATATAAGACGATTGTAATCAAACCGACTGACGAGCAAAAAGATTATGTGGCAGAACTAGGAGATCGTGCAGAACTGGTGCGAAGTGGTGGAATAGATTCCTCCATTGACAATATGTTGAAAATTACAAATGACGGTCGAAAACTTGCATTAGATCAAAGATTAATTGATTCATCATTTCCGGATTCTTCAGATGGTAAAGTGTCAGAATGTGCTAGAAATTGTTACCAGATTTGGAAGGATACAAAAGAATTAAAATCAGCACAGCTAGTATTTTGTGATTTATCAACACCTAAAAACGATGGGTCATTTAACGTATATGATGATTTAAAATTAAAATTAATAAATATGGGTGTGCCGGAAAAAGAAATAGCGTACATTCATGATGCAAATACAGATGTAAAAAAAGCGGAGCTGTTCACAAAAGTAAGAACTGGACAGGTTCGTTTTTTATTTGGTTCAACTGCCAAAATGGGAGCTGGTACAAATGTACAAGATAGATTGATTGCATTGCATCATTTGGATGTACCTTGGAAACCATCAGATATTGAACAACAAGAAGGACGTATCCTGCGACAAGGAAATCATAATGAACAAGTACAGATCTTTCGCTATGTGACAGAAGGAACATTTGACAGTTATATGTGGGTGCGACACGAAGTCGCTTAATTTAACTGTTTGGCGGTAATTCCGACCAAACCATCCATTCCGTTGGATGAAGCCAATATCCCCGGCTTTGCCAGTAATGGCATTGTTCGGAAGCGGATATAAAATGGAACCCTATTTGGAGCAAATCCCGTGAGGGAGAAGCAAAACTGCCAGCTACAAGGCGGTTAGGGTGCAGGCTTTCTGATAGCATGGTTAATTAACTGAATCACCGTAAGCTTCGTTAAGGCTGAACAAGCCAAAGTAGCTGACAGGCTTGAACCAAAAGGTGTGCAGTTGGATATTCCTCTCCACGATAGGAATACACGGACATAAGACTGCCGGAGTAGAGGTGGAACCTAAACTATCAATGATTGTTGATTAAGTGGAACGTGTCAAGCCCGTATTCTCGCCTGCAAAGGCAAGTGGACCGTAAGGGAAGCCGTTGGGAATGCGGGTAAAGGATTGCGGAGGAAGCGAATGCCGACCTTGTAATGAGGACGGATAGGGGTTCAAAATTTGCCCCACCCGAAAGGGGAGCAGAATTCCGCATGGTGCTTAATTACGAGAGAGTTTATAGAATTTTTGAAAGGAGTAAGGCAAATGAACATGAAAATGTGTGCGACTTCTGACATTGCTAAGGCATGGGACAGCATCGACTGGAACAAAGCGAATGCATACGTTAAAAAACTGCAAATGCGTATCGTAAAGGCTCATCAACAGGGCAGAACCGGCAAAGTAAAGTCTTTGCAATGGCTGCTTACACACTCTTTCTACGGACGTGCTTTAGCTGTAAAAAGAGTAACGAGTAATAAAGGCAAAAAGACAGCAGGTGTAGACAAAATCTTATGGTCTACTCCCAAACTGAAATATGAAGCAATTCTCAGATTAAAACGCAGAGGCTATAAACCATTACCGTTAAAGAGGGTATATATCCCGAAAAAGAACGGAAAAATGAGGCCGCTCAGTATCCCATGTATGAAGGATAGAGCGATGCAGACATTGTACAAATTTGCACTGGAACCGATTGCGGAAATCACTGCTGACCCTAACTCCTATGGATTTAGAGCAAAGAGATGTGTACAGGATGCAATCGAACAGTGCTTTACCTGTCTGAATAAAGCAAAATCCCCTAAATGGGTGCTGGAAGGAGACATTAAGGGCTGTTTTGATAACATCAGTCACGAATGGATACTGAACCATATCCCAATGGACAGAGATATTCTGCGAAAATGGTTAAAAAGCGGGTATGTCGAGACCGGAAGATTATTTCCAACAGACCTCGGCAGCCCACAGGGTTCGGCTATCTCACCAACTATCTGCAATATGGTGTTGGATGGTCTGGAAGTCCAGATTAGAAAGAAATACCACAAAACTAAAAGGGATGGAAAAGCATATTTTCCAAAAGTGAACTTTATACGTTATGCTGACGATTTCATCGTCACAGGCGAAAGTAGAGAGCTTTTGGAAGCAGGTGTTCTCCCGATTATCCGGGAATTTTTATCAGAGAGAGGATTGGAACTGTCAGAAGAAAAGACAGTGATTACCCATATCGAAGATGGTTTTGATTTTCTCGGATGTAATATACGGTGGTATAAAGGCAAGCTTCTTACAAAACCATCCAAAAAGAATTATAAAGCCATTGTGAATAAGATACGGGGGATTATAAAGCAAAATCCATCTATGAAGCAGGAAGATTTGATAAGAAAGTTAAATCCGGTCATCAGAGGATGGGTAAATTTCCAAAAGTATAATGTCTCCTCGCAGGCGTTTGACAGGTTTGATTTCGATGTATGGAGATGTCTGTGGAGATGGTGTAAACGTAGGCATCCGAAGAAAAGCCACAAATGGATAGCAAAGAAATATTTCAGGAGAGTCGGCACAAGGAACTGGACATTCAGTGTAAATATGGCAGACTCATTTGAATTACATCTGATATATGCTACTGATACTAAAATAGTAAGGTGGCTGAAAACAAAATCAGAAGCGACACCATTTGATGAACGTTTCACAGAATATTTTGAGGACAGAGACACAAAGAGAATGCTTCGAGAAATCAATGGAAGGAAGAAATTAAATGCACTGTACAAAATGCAGAAAGGCATTTGTCCGCATTGTGGTGAACCTATCACAGTGGAACGGGGATTCCGAATCCATACGGAAGTGGGAGCAGATTTTAAAGAAAAGAATGTCTTATTACATGCTGATTGCCATAGAAAACTTCATTACTCGAAAAATGTTGATGAACTGGTTCTGCTAACGCAGGGCTTATAAGTGCTTGAGCCGTGTGAGGGGAAACTCTCACGCACGGTTCTTAGAGGGGAAAGCGGTAGTAATACCGCTGACCTACTCGACCAGTTACTGGAAAATAAGCAGAAATTTATTGGACAGATCATGACAAGCAAATCACCAGTAAGAAGCTGTGAAGATGTGGATGAAGCGGTATTATCTTTCGCTGAGATAAAAGCACTATCAACAGGTAATCCTTACATTAAAGAAAAAATGGAGTTGGATATTGAAGTTGCTAAGCTAAAAGTTTTGAAAGCGAATCATAATGCAAATATATATAGACTGGAAAATCAGATTGTACATGAGTATCCATTGAAAATTTCAACAGAAAAATCAACTTTACAATCATTAAACGAAGATTGGGATTACTATCAGGCAAACCAGATAAAAGATCCTGATGATTTCGATATGGAAGTTGCAGGTATCCATTATTTTGACAAAGATGAAGCAGGAAATGCTATTTTGACAGCGGCGAAAGAACTAAAAATTAAGCAATCTAGAGATGCTATGAAAGTCGGAACTTATCAGGGATTTACTATGTATGTCGGATTTAATCATCTGTCACAAACTTATCATATGAAACTACAGCACAAGATGAAGTATATTACCGAACTTGGAATAAATGGTCTAGGAAATATTATACGTATTAATAATGCATTAGAGAGTATTCCAAAACGTATTTCAAAAGCAGAGCAAACCCTACAGACGCTTGAAATGCAGTTGCATGATGCTAAGTTAGAGGTACAGAAAGAATTTCCAAAAGAAACAGAGTTAAAAGAAAAAAATGAAAGACTTTTTGAACTAAATGCACTGTTAAACATTGACGAGTCTAATCATATGATAATTGAGGAAGAACAGATTGAGGAAGAACAAGAGATAACTGAGCAAACAACTCAAACTACACGAAAAGAATACGTACCGAAATTCGGTACAAGATAAGGAGCATTGAATTATGAGTGATGAACAAAAAGAGTTAGAACAAATCAAATCAGAAATGAATAAAATTCGTAAAACAGTTGAAGAAATTAAAAAAGATAATAAATTCTTTAAGGATTTTATTGAAAACTATAATTCTTTACAGGAAGATAAAACCAAAGAAGTGGTTGCAGAATCATCGAAGCAGCCAAAAGCAAGAAAGAAAACATTTGGAGTAAAATTATGATTGTACCGAATTTCGGTACAATCTCCTGGAAATATGTGAGGTGGAAAAATGAACGAAGAAATTAGAGAAGCAGAAGAGGTCTTAATGCTCATAAAGAAAGCTACTATGTTTGCAGATCCGATTATGAAATTAAGTACAATCGGTATTGCAAAATTAATCCAGTTTTCTGCAAGGATGGCAAAAGAAAAAATTATAGATAAAAAAGATTTCCGTGACTTGCAGGATTTCATCAAACGTACAGATGGAAACTTTGATGTGATTAATATTCCGGTAGATCAAAAATTGCGGCTTGGTGCAAATGCATATCCGGTACGAGAATTTGAGAACCTAAAAGAAAGCGGTGTACGTTTTATGGAAATGCCAGATCTGAATAAAGAGGATCATTATGTACAGCTTGCTGTCTGCAAAGAGGACAGAGAAATCTTTGACTCATGGTTTGGAAGATATCTTGGAAATAAAATGTCCGGAGGAGAGAAATCAATCGATAGTTTGCTTGCGTTTACGGAAAGAAAAACATCTATTTTCAGTGTCCCATTTGAAGGAAATGAAGATGTTTTTCGAGCAGATTTTGATGCAATGAAGATCAATTATACCGTCTTACCAGATTTAAAACTTGGTGATGGACAAGTTCAGATTATGGTTGCAAATTATGATGCAGAAAAAGTGAAGCAATGGTACAAATTGTATCAAGAGGCAATGTTAAAGCAAGGAAAAGAAACAGAGCCTCTAAACAAGATCGACATGGAAACTTATCAAAAAACGGCTGAAATGTCTACAGAAGAATATATCAACACAGGAGATGAAAAAGTAAAAGAAGCAAATCAGAAGTATGAAAATAAAAAATCGTCTGCAAAAAAAGTCCAATTAGCCGAGGATAAAGTGGACTATGATTATTATGATGGAAATAAAATGTATCAAAAATTTACAATAAACAAGGAAACCTTAGTTGATTCTATCGATAAAAGAGCTTTTCCAGAAAGTTTTAAAGATTATTTTGTCAGCAAGGTTCCTGGAACACCTAAAAGCGAATCAGTTTATTTGGCAATTCCAAAAGAACAAGTATTTTTATCAGAAGATTCCAAGACTTATATTGCTTTCTGTGATAAAAGCAGTAAGCCATTTTTATTTAATCAAAATTTAAATGTAATTGGCTCGGAGAATCGTCCATTTGCAAGAGAACTGTTTGAAAAATACTATAAATTATCAGAGAAAGAGAAGAAAAAAGCTCAAACAGCACAGAAAAAAATGGAAATGGCGGCAGGAAAAACAGTACCGAAAAAACAAGTAAAAGCTCCAATCCCACCGATAAAAGCAAAATAATAATAGGGGGATACTAAGATGATAGAAAAAAGGAAAACACCATGGTGGGCTTTTATTATAGGACTCTTCATTTTATTGATACTTGCTTATTTTGGCTGTGGACTTTTGAAATTGGATGGAGTTACTATAAATAATTATCAACAGAAACTTTTGTATATTTTTACACATCCATTCCGTAACTGGTGGACCAAGAAAACTCCAGCATTTATGAGTGTTGTATTTGTTGCTTGGATTATGTTCATTGCATATTATCTGGATCAGAATCGAAACTACCATTTTGGAGTGGAGAACGGTTCCGAACAATGGGCAGATGTAAATAAATTAAGTAAAACATTAAGAGATTCTAAGAATGAGAAGAATAATACTTATTTGAGTGAAAGGATTGCAGTGTCCAATAATGCTCTGTCGAATATGAATATGCTTGTAATTGGAGGTTCTGGTTCTTATAAAACGACTTCTGTTTTGACACCAAATCTTTTGTTAGCAGGAATGACGAATGTGATCCTGGATATTAAAGGGGATTTGCTCAGAAAACATGGAAATTACCTGAAGGAACATGGAGTAAAAGTAAAGTCTTTTAATCTTATCAATCCTGAAGAGTCAGACAGATATAATCCGATGCAATATCTTCAGAAGGAAACAGATGTTATTCGATTAATTACAAATATGCAGGCATCTGTAAAACCTCCGGATGCTCAAAAAGGAGATCCGTTCTGGGACGATGGTGTAGCACTCTATCTGCAGGCTATGTTTTTCCATGAATGGCTCACTGCAAAAGAAGAAAATAGGAAACCAACGCTAAATAATATTTTGAAGCTTGTTAATATGGAATCAAAGCATGTTGGTGATGGTGAAGAGGATGATAAAACTGAGCTGCAGCTTGAAATGGATCGACTTGCCGAATTGCATGGAGATGATTATCCACCGGTAAGAGATTACCGAAAATTAAAAGAAGGTGCAACAGAAACTGTCCGCTCGATTATTATTATGGTAAATGCCATGCTAAGACTTTGTGAGACATCAGCGTTAAAAAGACTTTTTGAAGATGATGATATTGATATTCCAAGCCTGGGATTAGGTGTGGATGGAAATCCAAATAAGAAAACAGCATTATTCCTGGTAATGCCTGACAATGATCAGTCCTTTAATTTTTTGATTTCCATGTTTTACACGCAGTTATTTGATGTTTTAATCAGAATTGCAGATCATAAATGTCATGGAAGTCTGCCAATTCATGTAAGACTATGGGCAGATGAATTTTATGCAGGACCGAAGCCAACAAACACAGAAGTTTTGATGGGAACTATCCGAAGCAGAAATCTGTCAATTGTTCCTATTCTGCAGTCTATCGCACAGATCAAAGCAGTCTTTCCACAGGAAAAATGGGAAGTTTTCTTGGATAACTGTGCTGTAATGATCTATCTTGGTTCAGGACCGGCAGCCTTTTCTACACATGAATATATCTCAAAGCTACTTGGTGAAATGACTATTGATACAAGAAATGATGGTGTAACTACCGGTTCTCATGGAAGCTCCAGCTTAAATAATCAGAGAGCCGGCCGAGGATTAATGACACCAGGAGAAGTGAAAAGGCTTGACCGTAAAAAATGTCTGATCTTCATGGAAGGACAATATCCAATCTTGGACTGGAAAAATCTTCCATTTGAAACGCCTGAATGGAAAGAATCAGAAAGACTTGCCGGTAAAGAAGGATATAAGCATCCTGTCCGTGTGGTTTATAATCCTAAAACAATGACATACCGAACCATCCGAAATGAATCAAAGTTTCAAGCAATTGACAAAAAAGATGTAGCATTCTATAAAGAAGCTGAAAAAACAGATAATAGCATAAAAGTCTGCGAAGTAAATGAAGAAGAGTTTTTGTATCTTAATTTTAATGTTGAACCCAAGCCAACAGAAGAAGAACTGATTCAGATGTTAATACAGAACAGAAATGAAATGGAAGAGTCAAAAGAAAAACCGGAAAGCAATAATTCAAAAGTACCGAAATTCGGTACAAATAAAAAGAACACAGACACAAAGCAAGATGAATGGAATCTGTCTGGATCAATAGAACAATGTATTATCCGATATGCTTCTAGACTAAACGGCGAACAGATCAATCAAATTTTATTAGGTCTTGAACAAGGATTGACAGATGAACAGGTAAAGTCTTATTTTACTCTACCTGCAGATAAAATGAAGCAGCAACGTAATATGTTTCGAGTTATGTAATTGTATAGAAAGAGATACGATAATGTTGACATTTTAGTGACGAAGAAAATGGAAACCCCTTAAGTGATTCTGTCGTTTTCAATTATTCAAACTCAAGAATATATAAAGAGATGTCTTAACAAAGACAGATGTCAATATAACTCCTTGATGTTCCGCAAAAAGAGCCTGGAGAGTTATGGTATGCTCCCCGTCAAGAGGACAATAAAAAATAATAAATTTTTGTATCGTCAG
>OFRZ01000274.1_pt1 | contig 52946 bp, 53 predicted proteins | sample 1543181 | NCBI WGS metagenome assembly OFRZ01 (sample SAMN04209245, study PRJEB22552) | human gut metagenome | biome: gut; material: feces | host: Homo sapiens | place: USA: Oklahoma | reverse complement strand
TTTCCTGTGTTGCATTGCAAATCGTATTTAAAACACTACTATCATAACCCTTTTTTAAAATTTTTTCAACTAAATCTTGAAATTTGTTGTAATTAAATGTCGTCTGAGACACTACGCACAGCTTTTTCCCCTCCGGAACCACATAATTTTGCGCTTCCGCCTCATTCTCAATCACTGTGGTGTATGTATTGCCCCAGCCTCTTATACCCTCCACCTCCGGATGAAAAGGACTTCCTATGATAACAACCGCATCCCCAGCCGCCGCATGCTCATCTACAATGCGGTGGATCTTCTTTACAAAGGGACAGGTGGCGTCTGCGATCCGGATCCCGCGCTCTTTTAAAATATCATAGATATGGCGGCTGACGCCGTGGGAACGGATAATAACTGTCCCCTTTCCCTCAGGAAGAGCTTTTAAATCCTCCTCTGTGTCCAGAACGGTTACGCCCTTTTCCTCTAAGTCCCGTACCACTTCTTCATTGTGGATAATGGGACCGTAGGTATAAATGGGGCCTTCTGCCTTTCCCTCTTTCACTGCCTTAATCTGTTCATATACCTGATTTACCGCCCGCTCTACACCAAAGCAAAACCCGGCCGTCTTTGCCACGGTGACCGTACGGCCCTCCGGAATTTCAAAAGAAGCAGCCCCTTTTACCTGCGCATTCATCTGTCCTCCCCCTTATTTCCAAGAGCACTGACAGCTGCGCTGCAGCCCTTCTCTGCCGCAATAACAAAGATAGCCCGTACCACCTCATCCAGAGTCATATCTGAGCTGTCAAGCAAAACCGCATCCTCTGCCTGCATAAGCGGAGAATGCTCTCTGTGCATATCCTGATAATCCCGGCTTTCGATATCCCGCTCAATCTCCCTTAAATCAGCGTCAATGCCCTTCTCTGTCAGCTCCTTATAACGTCTCTCGGCCCGTACCTTTACAGATGCAGTCAGATAAATCTTAGCCGGAGCATCGGGAAGCACACAGGTTCCGATATCCCTTCCGTCCATAACAACATTTTCCCGCTTTGCAAGCTCCTTTTGAAGCTCCACCAGCTTTTCTCTCACAGGAAGATAGCCAGAGGTGGCGGAAGCCGTCTTTCCCACCTCCTCGGCGCGGATCAGGCCGGAAACATTTTCCCCATTTAAAAGAACCTGCTGGACGCCGTCTTTATAGGCGATCGTTACATTTACATTTCTGCAGGCTGCGCTGACTGCCGCCTCATCCTGAGGATCGATGCCTTCTCTTAAAATATGCAGCGCTATGGTGCGGTACATGGCCCCGGTGTCAACGTATACAAAACCCAGGCGTTTTGCAGCCAGCTTTGCGATGGTACTTTTTCCTGCTCCCGCAGGTCCGTCAATTGCAATATTAAAGTGTTCCATTGTTTCCTCCTGTTATTATAGGGTTGTGTCCTTAGCCGCAGCCTTTCCCGCCTGCCAGCCCGTAGACCAGGCAATCTGCAGATTAAAACCTCCGGTTACTGCGTCAAGATCCAGAAGCTCTCCTGCAAAATACAGACCCTTTACCCGTTTTGACTCCATGGTGGAAGGATCCGTCTCCTTCACGCTGATGCCTCCCTGGGTAATAATAGCCTCCTTAAACGGACGAAGACCGGTGAGCGTAAAGGTAAGTCCCTTTGTAGCTTCCACCAGCCTGCGCCGTTCCTGTCTGGTGATCTCATTGACCTGCTTATCCGGGTCAATACCGCTGCGGCGGATAATCTCCGGAATCAGCTTTGCAGGATAAAGATGACTTAAGCTGTTTTTAAACTGCCTGTTTTTCGCTTCTGCAAAATCCCTCAGGATACGCTCATCCAGCTGTTCTCCTGAAAGAGCCGGTTTTAAATCGATAACCAGCTTTAAGGCCCCCTTTGACACCGCCTTTGCACAGAAGGAGCTGGCGCTTAAGATCACGGGGCCGCTGACTCCGAAATGCGTAAACAGCATCTCGCCAAATTCCCGGTAAAGCTCCTTTTTCCCGTTATAGACAGCAATTTCAATATTTTTAAGAGAAAGACCCTGAAGAGCCTTTACCTCCTCTTTCTCCGCCGCTTCAAAGGGAACCAGGGCCGGAAGAAGATCCGTCACTTTATGGCCCAGCATTTTAGCCCATGCATGTCCGTCCCCTGTGGATCCGGTAGACGGGTAGGAAACACCTCCCGTAGCCAGGATCACACGATCCGCCGGCACCTCTTTTTCCTTTCCGTCCGGCCCTTCCAGACAGATCCCGCAACAGACCTGCCGGACCGCTCCGGTATCCGTATCCTCTTCGCTTCGCACTGCCAGCCCCTTAATCTCCTGCCTTAAGTATACCTTTACACCTGCCTGGCGCATCATCCGCTCCAGAGCGGCAATCACATCGGAAGAATGATCGGAGCAGGGGAACACACGGTTTCCGCGCTCGATTTTAAGAGGCAGCCCCGCCTCCTCAAACAGCTCCATCACGTCCTCATTGGTAAAGCCGTAAAAGCTGCTGAACAAAAACTTGCGGTTTGTCACAACGGCTCCAAAAAGTTCTTCCATATCACAGGCATTTGTCACATTGCAGCGTCCCTTTCCTGTAATAAACAGCTTCTTTCCCAGCTTTTCATTTTTTTCATACAGGCTGACTTTACAGCCCTCTCTTGCAGCGGCTACTGCGGCAATCATTCCTGCCGCACCTCCGCCTGCGATGATAATATGCTTTTCTTTATTCATGAATCCTCTCTTGTTCTCTGCCGCGGCATATATTCTGTGTTGAACGTAAGTATACCACATTTTTCCAGCAAATAAAACGGCCCGGGACAAAAAATACCGCCCGGGCTGTTTTCACTGTATAAATCCCGGCCGATCCCTACAGATCTGCCAGTACAAAAATATCATAGATGGCCCGAATTGCTTTCTCAAAGTCATCATTCTTAACGCCGATGATAATATTCCACTCACTGGAACCCTGATCGATCATCTTTACATTCACTCTTGCATGAGCCAGGGCGGAGAACACACGGCCTGCTGTCCCGCGATTAGAGCGCATGCCTCTTCCAACCACAGCGATCAGAGCCAGATCGGATTCCAGCTCCACCACATCCGGCTCAACAGCCCGGTGGATTCCTGCGATCACAGACTGCTCATGATCCTCAAACTCAGACTGATGAACAAAAATTGTCATCGTATCGATACCGGAAGGCATATGCTCAAAAGAAATACCTGACTTTTCAAACACGCTTAAGACCTTTCTCCCAAAGCCCACCTCTGTATTCATCATGGCCTTTTCAATGTTGATGGCGCAGAAGCCCTTCTTTCCCGCTACGCCTGTGATCGTGTGGCGCGGCTTGCGGCAGGTCGTTTCTACGATCAGCGTTCCCTTATCCTCCGGACGGTTGGTATTGCGGATATTAATGGGGATCCCCTCTTTTCTTACAGGGAAGATCGCATCCTCATGAAGAACGCTTGCTCCCATATAGGAAAGCTCCCGGAGTTCTCTGTATGTAATGGTCTCGATTACCTCCGGATCCTCTACAATCCTTGGGTCTGCCACCAGAAAGCCGGATACATCCGTCCAGTTCTCATACAGATCTGCATGAACCGCTTTTGCCACAATGGAGCCCGTCACATCGGAACCGCCTCTGGAAAAGGTCTTTATGCTCCCATCCGGACGGGAACCGTAAAAGCCCGGAACCACAGCCCGTTCCACATGGGACAGACGCTCAGAAAGCTCTTTATCGGTCAGATCTGCCTCAAAGTTTCCCTGCTCATCAAAGAAAATCACCTCTGCAGCGTCAATAAATTCATATCCCAGATAATTTGCTATCACAATACCGTTTAAATACTCTCCTCTGGAAGCAGCATAATCCCTGCCTGCCCCGGCAAGAAAATTCTCCTCCAGTTTTGCAAACTCATGATCCAGATTCAGGTTTAAATCCAGGCCTTCGATAATCTCCTCATACCGGCCTCGGATTTTCTCCAGGATCTTTTTATAGGAACGCCCCTCAGATGCTGCATCATAGCATGCATAGAGCATATCCGTTACCTTTTCGTCCTTGTCATTGCGTTTTCCCGGTGCGGAGGGAACCACATACCTCCTTGACTTATCTGCCCGGATGATATCTCCCACCTTTTTAAACTGCTTTGCACTGGCCAGTGAACTGCCGCCGAATTTAGACACTTTCTTCATAATCGTAGATCTCCTCTTGCCACATTTTCGAAGGTAATGCTTTCTGGAAATGATATCCCACTTCTATAAAAAAGTCAATAGTTTTTACTCAGAAACTTTGTGTACTGAGCACATTTGTCCGCGTGATAAAGACTTTTTATTCGCAGTACAAGTGGATCCCCTGTGACTCAATAAGGCTTCTCCACTCATCAGAAAGCTCGTCATCTGTAATGATACTGTCAAAATCCTTCAGATGAGAAAAGGCTGTTGGAAAAATCCTTCCAAACTTGGAAGAATCCGCCAGAAGTATTTTTGTCTGTCCGCTTTCCATCAGGGCTCTCTTTAAATCCATCTCATGGGGGGCAATGCAGGTAACATTCATCTTTTCACTGATGCCGGCTGCCGTAATGAAGGTCTTATTGATGCATGTTCGGTTTATCATGGAAATTCCCTCCGGACAGTAAAAGGTCTTTGTATTGGAATAAAGATAACCGCCGGAACAGATGATATCGCAGTTGTAATGGTCATTTAAGTCCAGAAGAACATTAAAACTGGAAGCCAGGACCGTCATATGGATATCATAGGGCAGAGCCCTGGCAAGATAGGCGGCCGTAGATCCGCTGTCAATGGCAACTACGTCATTTGCTTCAATAAGAGAAGCCGCCCGTCTTCCAATCCTCTCCTTTTTCTGCGGAAATACCAGGCACTCATCATTTAAATTGTACTCCGGGTACAGAGCCGTTTTTTCTGCCGCATGATATATGGCGACTCCGTTTACCAGCCGCAGACAGCCCTGTTTTTCCAGGAGCTTTAAATCCCTTCGGACGGTAATCTCCGACACATCCAGCTTCCCTGCAAACTCCCTGATAGTAATCCCGTTTTCCGTCATCAGCATTTTTCTCATCCGGTCCAACCGGTCTGTTTTCCTGCCGCTCATCCTGTTTTCCTCCTTTTTCTAATCTGTATTTTTTTGTATTATACTGAAAAATTTTTATGCTGCTGATATAAAATGATCAAAACATTTAATTCCCTCTGCTATAATGATTCAATCCATCATAAATATAACATTTTTTCATATTTTTTGATAGTATTTTATCATTTTATCAATTTTATTTTGCAATATTGACAATGAGTATGATAAGAATTACAATATTTTTATACAACATTTTACCATTTTTCAAACAGAGAGGAGTACAAAATGGAACTGCGACTTGTAGACCTGGTCAAGGATTTCTCCGGGACAAAGGCCGTTGACACCGGCAGCTTTTCAATCTCAGACGGAAAACTCACCGGACTTTTAGGCCCCAGCGGCTGCGGCAAATCTACCCTTCTTTACCTCATCTCCGGTTTATTAAAACCCACCTCCGGAAGGATCTTTTTCGGAGACCGGGATGTGACAGAGCTTCCTCCGGAAAAAAGAGGAATCGGCCTTGTTTTTCAGAATTATGCCCTTTATCCCCACATGACAGTTGCGCAGAATATCGCCTTTCCTCTGGTAAACCGCAAGGAAAACAGAGAGCTCATCCAGCAAAAAACGCAGCAGATGGCAAAGCTAGTGCAGGTAGAGGAGCTTTTGTCCAGAAAGCCGGGACAGCTCTCAGGAGGCCAGCAGCAGAGGGTTGCCATCGCACGGGCTTTAATTAAAGAACCGGACATCCTTCTTTTAGATGAGCCTCTCTCCAATCTGGACGCGCGCCTCAGACTGGAAATGCGGGAGGAAATCCGCCGCATCCAGCTGGAAACGGGAGTTACCACTATTTTCGTTACCCATGACCAGGAGGAAGCCATGAGCATCACCGACGAGATCGTACTGATGAAAAAGGGCATCATCCAGCAGCAGTGTGCTCCCATTGATATGTACTTACAGCCTGTAAACCGTTTCGTGGCATCCTTTATGGGAAATACTCCCATTGACTTTTTCCATTTTCCCATAAAAGACGGACGCCTGATCCTCTCAGAAAGCTATGCACTTCCCATCCGCACAACCGCCAGCGGAACCATACTTACAGGAATCCGTCCGGAAGCCTGGGAGCCTGGACCGGGAATACGGGTAACAATTGAAACCTTGGAACAGAGAGGCCGTGATGTACTGGCCGGTTTTACCCTGACAGGCGCAAAAGGCAAGGCGCTCTTAAGCATTACAGACCGGGTCCGCACCGGCGATACGGTCGAACTCTCTTTAAAGCGCAAGGATCTTTTGTACCTGTTTAATGAAGCAAACGAAACTCGGATCGATGCAGAGGTAGCCTATGAAAGTTAAAGGTTTTTGCAGAAAGCCCCGTCCTGAAAATCCGCTGGGAAATACAGAATACAGCCTGAAGGCTTACTTTTATCTGCTTCCTGCAGCTCTTATTTTAGCTGTATTTGTATTTTTCCCTATTATAATGACCCTGCGGATGGGCTTTTATGAAAGCTATGTCTATCTGACCGATGTAGGAAAAGGCTTTGGTCTTGCTTCTTTTCGCTATGTGTTAAAGGATCCAGCCTTTCGGTCTGCGGTACGCAACACACTGATCATCACCTTTATCGGCGTTCCTATTACGATCGTCCTGTCGCTGGGAAGCGCCCTGTTTATCAACTCTCTGGGCAAAGGAAAAGGGCTGTTTCAGACGATCTACTTCCTTCCCTATGTAACCTCCACCATTGCCATCGGCCTGGTGTTCCGGTGGCTGTTCCACTCAGACTATGGCTACATCAACCATGTTTTAAGCTTTTTTGGCCTCCCGCCTCAGAAATGGCTTACAGATCCCAATCTGACTACCATTTCCGTCACGATCTTTACGATCTGGAACGGAATGGCCTTTAAGATCGTTCTGTTTCTGGCAGGACTTCAAAAGATCGATCCTCAGTATTATCAGGCGGCACGCATGGACGAAACTCCGCCTTCCCGTGTGTTTTTCCGAATCACCATGCCTCTTTTATCCTCTACCTTCTGGATGGTAACCATTGTATCGGTCATTCACGCCTTTAAGACCTACAATGAAGTTTACTCCATGTTCGGAGGAAACGGGGCCGGCCCCGGAAACAGTGCCATTACCATTGTTTACTATATCTACGATATGTTTTTCAACCGTTCTCAGGTGCACTACGCATCAGCCGCCGCTATTATCTTTTTCATCATTATACTGGCGCTGACTGCCCTGCAGAAATGGGTATCGAAAAAATTCGTTCACTATGTATAAGAAAGGAGACGCCTCATGACAGAAAAACTGAAAAAAGCAGCCGTCTGGATCCTTTTAACAGCCGGAGCACTGGTTATGATGTTTCCTTTTATCTGGATGTTAGCCACCTCCTTAAAGACGCTTCCGGAAGCCACTGCCATTCCGCCTACGCTCTTTCCTGCAAAGGCTGTCTTTGCAAATTATGCGGAAGCTTTCACCATGGCGCCTTTTGGACGGTACCTTTTTAACTCCATCCTGGTAGCCGGGCTGGGGACGCTCCTTACTCTGGTCATCACCGTATTAGCCGCCTATGCCTTTACGGTTTTTGAGTTTCCCGGAAAATCCAGCCTCTTCTTCTGCTGTCTTGCCACCATGATGATACCGGCAGAGCTTTTGATCATCCAGAATTTTATCACCGTTTCCAAGCTCCACTGGGTCAATACCTTCCAGGGTATCATCATACCGACCATTGCCAGTGGATTCTATATCTACATGATGCGGGAATACTTTCTTCAAACCCCTTCTGTGCTTTATAAGGCCGCCAAAATCGACGGCTGTACGGACTGGCGCTATCTGTGGCGCATTATGATGCCTATTAACAAAAATGCCATTGCCACCATCGGCATCCTGACCTTTATCAGCCAGTGGAATTCCTTTATCTGGCCTCTGATGGTATCCAAAGATGACGCCCACCGCGTCATGGCAATCGGTCTTTTACATTTTAAAGATGCCGTCAGCTCCCAGATCAACCTGCAGATGGCCGGTTCCACCATTGTCCTTTTGCCTATGCTGATTTTTTATCTGATCTTCCGCAAACAGATCATTGAGGGAGTATCCCGCGGAGGAATCAAAGGATAATATTTATTTCAAGTCAACCAACCAAGGAGGAAAACAAATGAAAAACATGACCTGTCTTCTTTTAGCAGGAACCGCTGCACTGTCTCTTGCTGCCTGCGGCTCTGAGTCCGCGCCTTCCCAGACATCTGATGGGATTGTCACAAAAATCACCAAGCCTGTAGAGCTTCAGTTCTGGCATTCTATTTCCAATCCTGTCCATGCAGAGGTTTTAGATAAGCTGATCGCCCAGTTTAATGATACCGTCGGAAAGGAAAAGCAGATCACTGTAACCGCTACCTTTAACGGAAGCAGCTCCGACTTATATTCCAATGTAATCGCTGCCATTAAGGCAGAAACTGCCCCGGATGTAACTCTGGCTCTGCGCCCCTATGTGGCCGATTATCTTCAGACCGACCTAGTCGTAGATCTTACCCCCTACATCCAGGATGAAACTGTGGGAATGCCTGACTACGAAGATATATTTGAAGGTTTGAGAAACGGCGGAACCACCTATGCCAAGGAAGGAACGTATTCTCTTCCCATCCACTCCTACTCAGAAGTGCTTTATTACAACACCGCCTTTTTTGAGGAAAACGGCTTAACGGTTCCCGCCACCTGGGACGAGCTGATCGAAACCAGCAAAAAAATCCATGAGATCACCGGTGCTCCTGCCTTTGGCTGGGACAATCTGGCCGGAAGCTTTATGACCCTTGTAAAGCAGTACGGCGGACGGTATACAGATCCGGAAGGAAATATTTACTTTGCAGAAGAGGATTCTGAAACGGCTTTAAAGGTATTAAACCTCTGGAAGGAAAATGTAGGATCCGGTATCTGGAGGACTGCAGGTGAGGATATGTTTTTCTCCGGGCCCTTTGCAAACGAACAGATCCCCATGTATGTAGGAGACAGCGTAGAAGCCAGCTATATTCCTGCCAAAAATCCGGAACTTAAGTGGTCAACCGCTCCCATCCCACAGGTAAGCGATGATACGGCAGCCAATTTAAGCGCCGGTCATGTCATCACGGCCTTAAACCAGTCCGGAAATCCCGAAAAAGCCTATGCTTCCTATGAGCTGATCAAGTTTTTAACCTCCAAAGAAGCCAATCTGGCTGTGGTAACCGCAGGCACCGGCTATCTTCCCATCCGCCAGTCTGTGGCTGACAGCGAAGAATATAAAGCTTACGTTGCCGATGGACATGATTTTCTTACCGCCGCAGTAGAGCAGAATGACCGCTATTTCTACGAGCCGGCCTTTACCAACGATACCACTACCTCCAGTGCCGTTACCAGCGCCGTGCGTACTATGATGCAGGAGGTTGCAGAAAACGGTACAGACCCGCAGACTGCTCTGGACAATTTAAAACAGACCGTAGGACTGAATTGATTTTCCGTCCTTCTGTCAGAAAGACGAGGAACAAATTTATGGAGATTCTCTATCATCATATTCTTACTCCCTGCGGAGAACCGGCAGATATTATCATCTCAGCTCTGCAGAAATTCATCCGCAGGGGAAAAACGGAGGAAGCGGCCCGTGCTGCCTATGAGCTCTATCTATCCGGCGAGGAGCTTCGCGACTATCTGTGGCAGAGGCTTTTAGTCATCAGCGCAGAGGACGTGGGGCTTGGACAGCCGGCTGCACCGTCGGTTGTGCTTTCTCTGTACCACGCCAGCCAAAAGCTTGGAGCAGACAGCATGGATTACCCTCTGTTTTTTGTCCATGCAGTCCGCTATCTGTGCAGCTGTCCTAAGGAACGGGGTTCCAGCACTCTGGCCAGTCTGACCAAGCGGCGGATCCGCGACCGCGTCCCCTTCCCCCTTCCGGACTATGTATTTGACATGCATACCATCGAAGGACAGAATCGTGGCCGCTCCTATGAACATTTTATCTCTCAGGCGGCTGTCGTTTTCCCGGAAGCCGTTTTAAATGACAGTACAGCTGGTCAGAATGACCGCTGGGAAGCAGAACTTACAGAAAGACGGAAAGGAGAGGAAGACATATGAACCGGACACTTGTCATTTCCATCGATGCATTGATCAGCGCTGATATCGAACGTTTAAAAAAACTTCCCAATCTGGGGCGTATCATGAAGCAGGCCTCCTGGGCAGAGGATATCCTGTGCTGCTACCCCACTCTTACCTATCCCTGCCATGTAACCATTTCCACCGGCTGCTGGCCGGACCGCCACGGTATCTGCAACAATGAAAAGTTCCAGCCCCTGTCAAAAAACCGGCCGGAATGGTACTGGTTCAGAAAGGATATCAAAACGCCTACTCTCATTGACTATGCAAAAGCAGCCGGGCTGACCACTGCAGCCATTACCTGGCCTGTAATGGGTGATTGCGGGGCAGACTACAACATTGCGGAAATCTGGGCTCCCCATGAAGAGGATGACCCCACTCCTTACTTTGACTTAGCAGACAGCCCAAAGGCCAAAGAGATTTTTGAGCGCAACAAGCATATGCTCCGCTGGATGAAAACGCCCCAGATGGACGAATTTGCCGCCCAGTGTGCCGTAGATATTATAAAAGAATACCGGCCTGACCTTATGTTCCTGCATTTATCCTATGTGGATCATCAGCGTCACAAACTGGGGGTACGAAGCGAACAGCTGGATCATGCCTTTGCTTTTGTAGATGAACAGCTTGGCAGGGTATTTGACGCCCTGGATGAAACAGGAGGCCTTGAGAATACCAATATCGCCGTCCTTGGGGATCACGGCCAGCTCTACTGCGACCAGATGTTCCACTTAAATACCGTGCTGCGCGATATGGGCTTTCTGACAGAGGAAAACGGAACCGTGACCTCCTGGAAGATATATGCCGCCCAGTGCGCCTTCAGCGCACAGATCTACCGCCAGCCGGATGTAGACCCTAAACTGGTCTATGAAACCCTTTGTAAAATCCGCGACCAGTATCCCGGAAGTATTTCCCAGATTTTTACAAAAGAACAGGCGGCAGACCTGCATCTGACCGGAGAATTTGACTTTGTAGTAGAAGCCGGGGATCGGACAGCCTTTGATAAGACAGCCAATGCCACTGAGTACTTTACTTCTGTGGCTGAAATCCGCGAATACAAGCTTTCTGTTTCTACCCACGGCCATCTGCCGGAAAAAGGGGACAAACCTCCCTTTATCTTAAGCGGCCCGGATGTAATCCCCGGAAAGGTGCAAAAAGGCGGATACCTGGTGGATGAAGCACCTACGATCCTGCGTCTTTTAGGTATTACAGAAAACCATATGGACGGAACCCCGTTTACCTGGATGACAAGGCTGTAACAAGAAGGAGGAACCCTATGACACCACGCTTCATCTGTTTTGACCTTGACGGAACCCTTTATCTGGATTCCTGCGTATACCTGCGGATGATTAATCATTTTTTTCATGACACGCCTTACAGAGACTGGATTTTTCCGGTTCAGGAGCAGATGAAACAGGTACTCTCCGGCCAGAGTTCCTTACGATGCGGGCAGTTTGTTCCCAAGCAGAAGGCAGAGCATCCAAAAACTCCTGAAGATCTTTTTGATATACCGGGCACGGCAGCCCTTCTTCTGCCTGATCCCTCCCCCTGGCTGGATCGAACGCTTTATTCCTACATTTCCGACGGCTGGACCCTGGGTATGTATCTGGCTCGCAGAATCGGCTGGGAAGGAGAAGACTTCTGGAAGCGGTTCCGGCTGGTGCGGAACGATCTGATCGATCCATACTGGGGGCCTGTACCGAATCCGGCTCTTCCTGTCCTTCTTAAGGAATTAAAAAAGCAGGGAATCCATGTGGTTCTCTGCTCCAACGCCCAGGAGGCTAACTGTATTGAGCTTTTAGATTACCTTGGCTTTGATGACTCCTGTTTTGAAGAGCTGTGCTTTGACGCAGACAAACCCCATACCTTTCCCCAGAGAATTGCACAGTGGGGCAGACAGTTTAATCTCTCTCCAAAGGAAATGCTTTTTATCGGTGACCAGGGCTATTTTGACCTGTATGCCGGCAAAACATGCGGCGCTTCAACCCTCCTTGTTTCTCCATGGAATGCAGCGGATGCAGAATTGTGGGATCACATGGTACAGACGCCAAAGGAAATGGAGGCATATTTACGGGAGCTTTGTCTGAAATAGGGGACTGTTTTTAAATCTGGTCCGTATTTCTCTTTCTGTACGGCAGATTTTACGGTATTCCTCTGCTCCAAGCCCCAGATCATGAACCGTTTCCTTCAGCTCCCCTTCATTGAGCCGAAGCCATGAGCCGTTTTTTGTACGCACGGCCTCCAAAAATAATTTTTCAAAAGACAGCGTGAACCCATCCGCTGTCTTTTCTGTTTTCAGCCCACGGATCACCATAAAATGCTCCCGGACAACCAGCCCCTCCGATCCCATGACCTGAAACACGCACCAGTTTTCTCCCTTGGGAAAAAGCATTCGGCCACCCGGCTGATCCAGTTTCCAGAAAATCTGCGGAGCATTTTGTTCAAAACAGTCGTTTTCCTCTTTCATACACATTAAAGGAAATGACAGATGCTCCCTTTCCCTTTTAATATCTGCCCCGTACCCCCAAAAACGGTCTGAATCCGTTCCATCTGTATCCCATAACTCATTTTTCCAGATTTCATATCCATGATACACGGTTCCTGTAGGAAATCCCTGTTCAGGATATACAAAGCGGCAGCTTCCTCTGCTTCCTCTCTTATCCGTATCCTCCTGAACCCGTCTGCGCTTTGTCAGTTCCCAGCGCCTTCCAAGGACACCATCCAGTTTCTCAAAAAGCCGCTCAGACCTGGCATCCCCCTGATCCAGCCTTATAAGTCCGCCAAACATAGCCAGCTCCACTGCATTCCCCTGATAATGCACTTTTTCCCCATTTCTTCGGAATACCCGCTCTGCCTGATCCAAAACCGTCTCATACGCCTCTGATGATGCCAGAAGCACAAACTTATCGCCTGCAATACGGAACAAATGATCTCCCTCTCTCATTTCTCCTTCTATTCTCTGCAGGCAATCCAGCACAAAACGCTCCCCTCCTTCTCCGCCAAATACGGTTTTCAGATAGCGGATTCCCGGCGCCTCCATATCAAAGCACACAATCCAGGTGTGCTCCCTGTGTTCCAGCATCTTTCTCATATCCTCCAGACAGAATCTCCGTCTGAATACGCCGCAGTCATCACAGAAAAAATCCTGTCTGGGAAAAAGCTGCCAGAACCGGCGTCTTTTTCTGAATCTGGCCGGTGTTTCCTGCCACATTTTCTTAAATGCTCTTGTAAATACCTCCTGGGATGCAAAGCCATATTCCAGGGCAATCTCGCAGACGCTTTGTGAGGTGGATAAGAGTTCCCCTGCTGCCTGAGTCAGCTTCCGTCTGGCTGCATACTCCATCATCCCATACTGGAATACTTTCTTAAAAAGAGCTTTTGTGTTGGATCTGGAATAATAGCAGGCTGACGCGATCTCCTCTGCCGAAAGAGATTCTCTTATATGCGCTTCTATATAATCAATTACATTTTTTAATCCCTGTTCTTCATTCATAGCTGCCCTCCGGGCTTTCATACAGGCTCCGCACCATCTCATCCAGCCCTGCTTTTTCCTTTCTGCAGACCTGTCGTCCAATCTGGTAAAAGTCTTCCAGCGGTTCATCCAGCATCTTCTTTCCGTGATCGATCAGAATCACCCGGCTGCAGATTTCATCTATATCCATCATATCATGGCTGGTCAAGAGAATAGTTGTCTGCTTCTCCCGGTTCAGCTCCTTTAAAAATTTCCGGATCCTGTCCTTCGCCACCACATCCAGTCCTACTGTGGGTTCATCTAAAAACAGCACTTCCGGATCATGGAGCAGAGACGCCGCCAGCTCTGCCCGCATCTTCTGCCCCAGGCTCAGGCTTCGCACCGGTTTTCTTAAGAATTCCTCCATTCCCAGCAGCTCTGTAAAGCATTCTACATTACGTTTATAGATTGACTCCGGGATTCGGTACATCTTTCGGTACAATTCAAAGGTATCCTCCATGGGAAGCTCCCAGTTTAACTGAGATCTCTGGCCGAAAACCACCCCCATGTGAAGGGCATTTTCCTTTCTCTCCTTCCAGGGAACACGGCCGCCGCACAGAACGCTTCCTCCATCAGGAACCAAAATCCCTCCAAGCATTTTAATCGTAGTGGATTTCCCTGCCCCGTTTAGCCCGATATATCCCACCATTTCCCCTTTTTGGATGGAAAATGAAATTCCATCCACTGCCCGTTTCTCTGTATAGGTTCTGTGAATCAGCGACCGAAGGGCTGCCCCTGCGCCTTTTGGACGCTCATACACCTTAAATGTTTTCTGCAGATTTTCAGCCTCAATATATGCCATTCTGTTTTCCCCTCTTTCTGTTTTGATTATGAGCCTGCCCCGCTGTAGGCCCGCAGACCCAGCCGCCAGAACAGCCTGGAAAGCAAAAACACACCGCAGCCTACAAGGGGTGTCAGATACCGCAGAATTCCCGGACAGATTCCCTCCTGGCGGTCAATGAAATACTGTACGGGATAGTAATTGATAAATGCATATGGGAGCACAAAGGTCAGCAGCTCCCGGATCCCCCGGTGATAAACAGACAGCGGATACTGGATAAATTCCGTCAGATTTTTATAGAGAAGGCGATACAAGCCCTCGCTCTCCCCAATCCAGAAGGCAGGAACCGCTGTAAATACAAAGCCCGCCGCCTGTATCAAAGATGCTCCCAAAAGATCCGCTGCCAGCCAGAACAGATGAACGGGCGTCAGGGCAATATCCAGCCGGATCAGGCAGATCACAAGCACAGCTCCGCCCATAAGATAATTGCTTGTATAGCCGGCGCTTACATGGGAAGCTGCCAGATATATCATCGGGTCAGCCGGCTTTGTCAGCACAAGATCCAGTTCTCCCTGGCGGATCAGCCGGTGCAGTTTTCCAAAAGATCCCATAAAAAAGGTCGCTGCAACCGAGTAGGACAAAATATCAAAGGCATAAAGAAGAAGGATTTCTTCCCGGTTCCAGCCTCCGATCTGTCCGAACCGTTCCAAAAGGATCAGCACCATAATCATTCCCGTAGACCAGCCCATAATCTTTGCAAGCATCCGCATGGCATATTGTCCCCTGTGGGCCATCTGTGTCAGAAAACCATTTTTAAGAAACGCTCCGTATACTCCCATTTTCTCATCCTCCCTCTATCTCAAGCACCGTTCCGATCCGGTTCCAAAGCCATTTTTCAAGCACCGTTACCGCCAAAATCCAGATAAGCTCCAAAATGAGCAGCCTGATGCATTCTGCATGGGTATACCGGCCAAGCCAGATACAGACAGGTTCATAAACGGTCAGGCGAAAAGGAAGATAACCACAGAACTTCTCCAGCCACTGAGGATAAAACCACAAAGGAATGGACAGGCCGGAAAACAGCGTAAACAGGCTGTCTGTAATCATCCGGGTATAGGTTCCGTCCTTCATCCAGAACACCAGAAGTCCGGTGGTATACTGGATGCTGTAGCATAAAATCACGGCGAAAACCACAGCCAGACTACCAAAGCACATGGAAGAAACCGAAGGCAGAGGCAGATTCCAAAGACAGAAAGCAAAGGGAATCAGCACTAACCCTTCTGCCAGAAAGCGCAGTACATTCTCCCCTAGCTGATCAAAGAAAAAATACCATTTTAAGGAAATAGGGCGGATCAGATCCACTGCGATCATTCCGCTTTTTACCCGGTCTGCCAGCTCTCCGCTGATCCTGGTATCCGTGAGGATCAGAATCAGAAGGCTGATCAGAGTATAAGCTGCTGTCTCCGAAAAACCGTCTTTCAGGAGCGCCAGCCAGATACAGCCTTTGATATAGAGCCTCAGCATATCTCCCACCAGCCTGAGAGCCATCCCGGCCCGGTACTGGATCTGCCGTCTCCAGCCGAATTTTAAAAGAATACCGTACATATTGCCACCGCCTTCTGTTGATTGTGTGCAGAACCACATAAATGCGGAGTTTAGTATACTACGGGACAGGGATGGATTTCTTGATGTTTTGGACAAAAATCCCGGTCTGAAAAAATAAAAAGAGACGCCTGGGCTTCCCGGCATCTCCAAACGGTCAGATTACTTTATTTTCCAGATAACATTCCAGCAGATACGAGGGATTTTCATAATACATACTGCTGTTGTAATCATCAATTTTACTGCTGATAAATGAATTATAGACCTTTAACAGAGCGTCTACCACTTCTATCTTCTCGCACTCTGCCACAGACTTTATCAGTCTTTTATAAACCTTTCCAATATCCCAATGGGACGGAATGGCATATCCACAAGCTGCTACATTGTCAAAATTTCCCATTTTGATTCCTGCTTCTCTGATAAAATCATCACTCACACGCTCTATATTGTCACAGTGATAGACATCCGCCAGATCATAGATTTTCGCAAGGTTCTTTTTCCCTAATGCATTTACGGTATCTGCTCTTGTATTTTTCGTTTTTCTTGCAATATAATCAATCAGGCTGCATGTAAAAAACAGATCGTTATCCTTTGCCGACTCTCTGCCTGGATTTTCCATCATAAAACCTCCTCAAAACCTCTGTATTCGAGACATTTCAGCGCTTCTTTTGTGCAGAAGTTAATCCGATGCGTTGGGTACTTAAATTTTGCCAATATCCAAAACTGTTCTCTTGTAATGCTCCCATCCAGATAATCAGATATATAATTATAAATCTGATCATCTGCCATTGCCCCAATTACAATATCATATGCATGTTTCTTTCCGTTCCTGCAGTCAATAATAAAATCCACTTCCAAAATCCTTTGTGTTTTTTCCAATACGGATCTCCGGGATTTCAATCGGTGTGTAACCACCGTGATAAACTGTCATTTTTGCCATTTGATATCTGCCTCTCTATCTAAAGCTTCTCCGCTAACCTGTCTTAAGCTACAATATTAACTGCATTTTCTTTAATTTCAATAATTTTTTTCATCAGCGCGGTTCTTGTTTTGGCATCAAACAGCTTAACAAAGCTGATCGGCTTATCAAAAGGCGGCTTCATAAGCTCCTTAATGTCTTCCATATAACCGCTCTGCTCCATGTGATTTATAATCTTACGTACAAATGCAATCTGTTTCTGATTCAGTGATGCATCATTGATAAACGCAGAGAATGCCTCCATTGTCGCATCGTGGTCAAGCTTTGCAATTTTTCTGATAAGAAGCCCAAAGGGTGTATCTCCATATTCCCGCTTATAATCCTCTTTACTTCCAAGCTCTTCTGTGAGCACACGCTCCAACTCCTCATAATCCTCTGCGGTCAGCGGGATATTATGTGTAAGCTTATGAATCACAATGGAATTGCCATGTTCATTTACATAGCGGTTTACCTTCTTTTTGTAATCCTCAAAATCATATGCAGGATCCAGCTGTTTCCCTTCTGTCGTATCAATCACAGGATCTGTGAGATTTGTAATAATCCGTTTTTTCGGTTCTGCATCATCAACGAGGAATTTCATTAAATCACGAAGTTCTCTCCTTGTTTTCTCAAAAACCAAAATATCATTCGCTTCCCAATAGGAGTCTGTATTAACTTCCCTGATAATTGAAAGTTTGGCTTTAATTTGAGGAATGGTTATCTTTTTTTCAAATGATGCTGCAATCTCACATAGCTGTTTTCTGGCATATTTGAAAGACGGCATCGCTTCCAAACATGCAATCATCATTCCATATATAAAATTATCAAAACGCTTTGCATATTCATCCGGGTCATTCATATACACCAATGGTGCAATATGGTCAATCAACTCTCCCTTTGCCCCTTCACTTATATAGGTAAAGCTTCCCAGCTTACGATATTTCTCTACATATTCACGCCTGAGCCGCACAGATACAAGCTCTGTGTTAAGGGCCAGAACCTGGGCATTGCATTCTGTTACCAGCTCCTTTCTCCACTCCTGGTAACACTCCTCTGCAAATGTGCTTTCCTGCATGGCAGCAGCCAGCCGCACTTTTTTTCCAAATATATTTTCTGAAAGCGATTTTGTATCATTTCCATCCATTCCATTCGGCTTCTGTCTGAAATATTCAAAATTTCCGCAATAATCAAAAATCATGAAATATTTCTTTCCGGTATATTCACCGTTTATACCATCGACACAATTTAAGTAAGGCGCTAATCGGGTGCCGCGGCCAATCATCTGCCAGAACTTTGTTTTTGAGCGGATCTTCTTAAAAAATACAAGATTTACACACTCCGGAACATCAATACCCGTATCCATCATATCAACCGACACGGCAATTCTCGGCTCCTTATCCGGCTGTTTAAAATCATCTATGATGGTTTGCGCATAGGCATCATCACAGATAACCCGCTGCGCAAATGTTCCTTTATACTGAGGATATAATTGATTAAACCGTTTCAGGATAAATTCTGCATGTTTTTTATTTTGAGCAAAAATAATCGTTTTTCCAATGAGATCTCCGCCCTGAACCTTAATACCCCGCTCCATTAAATCCTGCAGTACCATATCTACCGTATTTTCGTTAAAGACAAACTGATTCAGTTCAGCAGAAGGAATAAAGTCCGGAATATATCCGTCCTCAGCAAAGTCATCCTCATATCTTTCCTTATCCTCTTTTGATAAATCATCATATGTAATTCCCTCTTCCAGAAATTTTGTCTTGACCTCATAGTTATAATACGGAACAAGCACATGATCTTCATTGACAGCCGTTTCATAATCGTATGCATAGGTCGGAACACCGTCTTCCATTTCATAAAAATCATATGTATTTCTGTCCACATCCGTCCTTGGAGTCGCCGTAAGCCCTACTAAATATGCGTCAAAATATTCAAAAATAGCCCTGTATTTCTTAAAAATCGACCTATGACTTTCATCAACAATAATTAAATCAAAATGCGTGGGCGTAAATAGCGGAAGCCCATCCTTTGTCTTACATTCATCAATGGCATTCAGCATGGTCGGATAGGTAGAAAATACAATCCTCGCTGTTTTATCATCCTTACTTGAACACAAATTACAAAGAGACATATCAGGAAGATAGTTTTTAAAATCATCCTTTGCCTGTTTCACCAAAGCAGTTCTGTCTGCCAGAAATAAAACATTTGTCACATATCCGCCCCGGCTTAATACATCCGTCAGGCTGGAGGCAGTTCTTGTTTTTCCGGTACCAGTTGCCATAACAAGAAGATTTTTCCGGAATCCCTGCTCAATATGACCACATACTGCCCGGATTGCTTCTTTTTGATAATACCTGTCTGTAATTTTATCATTAATCGGAATCTCGTTTAATGGCTTTCTTTCCGTTCTGCGGTTCATAAGACGCTGAAGATCCTCTTTTCCAAACACCTCACTCACCCGTCTCTGCGGACTCGTCTGATCATCCCAAAAATAGGTCTCAAATCCATTTGTGGTAAACATCATAGGTCTCCGGCCAAATTTTCTCTGTAAGCAATCCGCATACAGCATCGCCTGTTTTCGTCCGATATTAGGGTCTTTGCTGGTCCGTTTTGCTTCAATCACAGCCAAAGGCAAGCCATCTTTCCCAAACAACACATAATCAACGTATCCCTTTTGACCAAGGACACCTGCCATGCCATCCACTTCATACTCTTCCCATACGTCGGCATCACTTCCATCAAATTTCCATCCTAACTGCTTCAAATCAACATCTATGAATCTCTTTCTGGTTAAAAATTCAGAAATATCCTCCGGTTCAAAGTTTCGGCTCTGCTGATTCTGTTCCTTGGAAGCAGTGAACTGTTCTGACATAGATGCAATTTTCTTGCGAAGCTTCTCTATTTCTGCATCTTTTTCCCCAAGAAGACTCTCCTGCTCTTTTATCTTCCTGGTATCAACAATCACTCTTTCTCTTGGAATCTCTTCCTCTCTGAAATACCGTTCTTCATAGTTTAGCCCATAGCAGTAATCCACCCATTCAATAAACTCAAATAAGCTACGCAGCGACATAAGGGCATCACCGGCACTGACACTGCGTTCTGTATGTACTGCAAGATTACCTAATTTTACAATAAATGGAAGCTTACCCCAGGTATGATAATCAACCGAAAACCGAAAGCTGGGCTCATGAATCAGTGACTGCAGATTATCCTTATACGGCATCTGCATGGAATCGTCCGCAGAATATACCCATTTCACAGCTAATTCCAATGCTTTTCTGCTCCCAACAGCTGACATGGCCGGAGAAGTCGCATAAACCTTTTCTGCTTCTATCGCAGCATTTGCAAATAATATATATTCTTTTTGGTTCTTTAAAAATTCAAAATTTGCCATCTCTGATTTATCCCCCCATATAAAATTCTAGCATTGCGTTGAAATTATTGCGTATATATTCTAAGCAGTAAAATAGATATTTCGATTTGTCGGTCTGGGCAACAAAGGCAGCAAACTGATCCTGTTTCTTTTTTTCTGGCACAATCACCTTTAATTCACTAAGAGTTTTCAGGTTTATATTCTTCTGAGCAGACTCTGGAGCCTGAGATTCAAGGATTGCTTGAAAAAAAGAAAACCAATAATGAATAAAAATATTATTTGTCCTCTCGTTCCCAATAAATCCAACCACACTATCAGGAAAACAGGCATCAAATTCCAGTATAGCCGTCTTTGCTATATTGGCAGCGATCGTAATACAAAGAGTACCCTTTTCCCACATTTTACTCTGCTTTAACCCTAGTTCCGAATATGTGCTACTATAAGATGTAATATATAATCCAGCGTTTGCAACATCTCCTGTCTGAATCAATGGATATTTACCACCTAACAACTTAATATCATTTCTTGGTCTGTGTTTAGATACTCCTCGACCGAATTTTCCTAAATTAGGTAATGTATCTTCTGGTAAACTGTATGGATTCGATACAGGATCCCCAAACAATTCGACAAATCGGGACTTGACGAGCTGATCAAGAAGACTCAATTCCTCTTTTCGTTTGTCTATCAACCTTATAACTTGGTTGATTTCATCAGCAATTTGCAACTGTTCAGTCATGTTACGGTATGGAATCATCATTTGACGCATTGCCGTCTGCGTTAACTTCTGTCGTGTTGCACCATTGACCAATCCCTCTGTGTCATAAAACATAAGTGCATAGCAAAGATAATCTGCATTCACAAGCGGCTTGGCTTTCAATACATGTGCGTGGTTATTTACCCAGCACTTTCCAGAAACACGATATGCAATCGGTCGCTCTTTGGATCCGAAGTTACCCCCATCTTCTGCAAGAAGCACCAATTCATCGTCAAATATGTATTCTGCTACATAATCCTGCAACCCATTTGCTCCGTAATACGGATAAATACCAGTCTTGCGATTCTTTGCTGTAATCGGTACACGACGAGAATCGAGGATTTCGCACACTTCTTCCAACTTTTTATATATTGCACTCATGCTGGCACCTCCATCTCACCGCAAAGTCGGGATTGGAAATCACCCTATATACTTTCTATGAGAGATTTTAACATTATTTTGATTTACCATTGCGTACTGCATTGTGGTATCTATCTTAGCATGTCCAAGCAATCTTTGTACCTGTTCAATCGGCATTCCCTTGTCAATAGCACGTGTTGCCAGTGTTCGCCGGAACTTATGAGGATGTACTTTTGTAATTCCCAGTTTCCTTCCCAAATTACGCAGACGTATCTCAACTCCACTGATTTCTAACCGCTTAAATGGTTGAATCAAAGACACAAACAGCGCAGGATTTTTATCTGTTCGACTATCAAGATAATTTTTCAAATGAATTTTCGTTCTTGCATCAAAATATACGGGACGTTCTTTGCTTCCCTTACCAAATACAACGCATTCCCGATTTTCAAAATCTATGTCAGATCTGTTTAATCGTACCAGTTCACCTACTCGCATCCCCGTTGATGACAGCAAATCAATCAATGCCAGATCCCTCAAACACCCGCATTGATCCCTCATGATTTCCAGAGATTCATCTGTGTACGTTTCTTTTACCGGCTGGTTTGATTTTATCTTATGAATCCGGCGTACCGGACTTTTCAATATATAATTCTCATCCTCTAACCATGCAAAAAAACTGGAAAGGATACGGCGAATATTATCAATATTACTTTTACTGCACTGACTGGTCTGCTGATATTCCGATAAATATCCTCTTAAGTCATCCGTTCTCATACGAATTGCCGGAATATCTACCGTTGAAAAAAGCCTCATGATTGATGCTTGATAGTATTTTAATGTCTTTTCACTACATCCCTCTACACGTTTTGCTGAAATGAACATATCCAACAACTCAGAATTTGTTTCTTTCTCTTTTATCTGATCTGTCTCTTCTTCCGGCGAAACCTGCACTCCCCAAAAACAGTGCGATAATGTCTCCTGTAATTGTTCCATCTGATAATTATCCAGATATGGAAGCATTTGGCGGGTAATCTCAGTAATCAGCTGTTCTTTCATTGTGGTACACTCCTTTACTTGTATACCAACATCCTTCTCCAGCTTTTCGCCCCATTTTACATATTGTCTATTTCATCCTTATAAAACAGCTCTATTCCCTTTTCCATCTTTTGAAATTCCGGGATATATTGCTTTAAAATCATATCAACCAGGCGTCTGGCCGCTAATGCATCATAAATATGCGTCATATCATTTCTTGACTTTAGCATCCCCAACCAAATATCTTCATCGATAAAATCATAAATGGTAAATGCTGTTTTTAATATCATTTTAGGAGATCCGCTGGCGGAAATACTCTGCCCTTCATAGCTCAGTAATTCTTTTAATACCTTCCATCCAAGCTCAAACTGAATAAAAAATTTGTCAATAATCCCTCCAATGATAAACTCATTGGACAGATTCTCTTTCTCTGCCAGAGCTAATACCCTTAAATTTGATTTAAAATGTTCAAATTTTTTCATATAATACCCTTCCCTCTTTTTGAATCGACTCTATAAGTTCCTCTTGTATTTTTTCATCCAAATTAATGATATCAAATTTTAAAAGGGTTGATGTGTCTTCATTTACATCAATAGAAAATCGAGTAAAGTCACCGCCTTTGACCGCCAAATCAATATCACTTTTTTCTCTAAAATCTCCCCTGGCCCTGGATCCAAATAAAATCACTTTTCTGACTTCATATTTTTGGGCCAGATTCTGTATCTCATGAATTACCTGCTGTTTAATTCCTGTTTTTTCCATAAATCCCTCCCCAATAATCAGCTAAAATACTGCTGCATAAGTGATTTTTTCAAAATTTCTAACTGTTTCAGGCTCTTTTCCACTGCCAGTTTCGATTTGTCGGTCTGGGCAACAAAGGCAGCAAACTGATCCTGTTTCTTTTTTTCTGGCACAATCACCTTTAATTCACTAAGAGTTTTCAGGTTTATATTCTTCTGAGCAGACTCTGGAGCCTGAGATTCAAGGATTGCTTGAAAAAAAGAAAACCAATAATGAATAAAAATATTATTTGTCCTCTCGTTCCCAATAAATCCAACCACACTATCAGGAAAACAGGCATCAAATTCCAGTATAGCCGTCTTTGCTATATTGGCAGCGATCGTAATACAAAGAGTACCCTTTTCCCACATTTTACTCTGCTTTAACCCTAGTTCCGAATATGTGCTACTATAAGATGTAATATATAATCCAGCGTTTGCAACATCTCCTGTCTGAATCAATGGATATTTACCACCTAACAACTTAATATCATTTCTTGGTCTGTGTTTAGATACTCCTCGACCGAATTTTCCTAAATTAGGTAATGTATCTTCTGGTAAACTGTATGGATTCGATACAGGATCCCCAAACAATTCGACAAATCGGGATTGGATAAGATTATTCAATTCATTAAGTTGCTGTTTGCGAAATTCAATAATCTTCTGTAGTTTATCCAAAATATTTGCACACCTTTTCTGCTCCTCTAAACATATATCTGGTATTGTCATTTCTTTCAGCATATTAATTTTAAGATTATCTCGAACGCTACCAGTAGCTTTTGCTTGAATTATTTGACGGCCAATATCACTTTTCAAAAAATAATACAAAAACTGACGATCAATACTATCCGAAACGGAAAATACATTATAAAGCGGACTAACAATTACCTGTTCCTCACATCTCTGCCAATCAATTGAACCAACATTGATTCGAGAAGGATTATATGCAAAATAACCATATGGCACTATTTTATACGTTGTCTTATCCTTACTGGCTATCTCTTTTCCAAAATACTCCTTGCAAAAACCTTGGCTATTTGTAACACTGTATACAGGAATATTCAAATCATTTTTATTACGGACAGAATATTCGCTAATGAACGTTCCTAATTGAATTCGTTTTCGCGTCACAATTTCATCCTTGCACTTCTGAATCTTATCAACCATTCTGCACCTCTTCCCCTGCCTACAAAAGCAGTTTCTCCAACTCAGCCATTTCCTCGGCTATTTCTTTTTCCAGTCTCCTCAATTCAGCCATAATTTCATGGGTTGGCGGATAATTTACCGGCACGTATTCAACTTTCTTATATTTATTGATTGATAAATCATAATCATTATCTACAATCTCCTGTTTTGGAACAAAAAAGCTCTGCTCTGTTCTTTCCCTGCCGGCCTCTTTTTCCAGATTATGGAATCTCTCAATAATATCAGGAATGTCATTATCCTGGATCTCACTTCTCTTATCATCCAAGCTGTATCCGTCTGCTTTCATGTCATAAAACCAGACATTTTCCGTCCCACCAGCTCCTGTCTTTGTAAATACAAGCACTGCTGTTGAAACTCCCGCATATGGTTTGAAAACACCGGAAGGCATAGATATAACTGCCTGAAGCTGATGATTTTCAATGATTTCTTTTCTTATGGACTTATGAGCATTACTGCTGCCAAACAATACGCCATCTGGTACAATACAGGCACATCTTCCGCCCTTTTTCAGCAAACGGAGAAATAACGCCAAAAACAACAGCTCTGTCTTCTTGGTATTTGTAACCGCTTTTAAATTATCATTGATGCTTTCTGCGTCTATGGTTCCCTTAAAGGGAGGATTTGCCAGACATACTGTATACTTGGAACTGATATCATTCTGTTTTGAAACACTGTCCTTATAATCCACATCCGGATTACTGATCGAATGCAGCATCAGGTTCATTGCAGATATTCGTAACATCGTTCGGTCTGTATCAAATCCGGAAAACATGGTGCTGGCATAGGCATCCCACTGGTCACTGGTCATTGTATCCTCGTAATGTTCTCTGATATATTTAGCTGAAGCTACCAGAAAACCAGCTGTTCCGCAGGCCGGATCACAAATAGTATCATCCGGAGTAGGTTCAACTAATTCAACTATCATATCTATTATGTGCCTTGGCGTTCGAAATTGTCCATTACGTCCTGCAGATGCTAATTTTCCAAGCATATATTCATATAAATCCCCCTGCATATCACCGTCTGCAATATCATGTGTATACAAGTCTTCCAATCCTGTAACGATCTTCTGCAATACCTGTGGAGTCGGAATAAGGAACATTGCATCTTCCATATATCTGGAAAATGCAGTATTTTCGCTATTGGAATATTGATCTGCTTCATTCACTTCTACTAGGTCACCTGCCATATTAAAATCCGGCAATTTACCATGTTTCATTTTCTTTATTGCAGGAAACACCCTTTGAGATACGATATCAAAAATATCTCTTGGATCTTTATCCTTAAATTTACTCCAGCGCATAGACTGCCCTGACTCTGTCTGTGGAAAAATATAATCTCCAGACTCTCCCATCATATTGGCAAATTCCTCATTTTCCAACTCTTTTTCATCCAGAGATCGAATAAACATCAAATATGTAAGCTGTTCAATTACAGTAATCGGATTTGTAATTCCTCCTGCTGCTATATCATCCCAGATTTTATCTACTTTATTTTTTATTGCTCCTGTTACCATTCCTTTTCTCCATTCTGCTTTTTATCTCGCTTATAGCATACAATTATACCATGCCCTAACCGCAAAATCCATATATACCCACGCAAAAAGACAGCCCCCCAGGATTCCAAAAACCACTCCCAGGTGCCGTCTTTTCACTCAATTTCTATCTTCCTATATTCACTTCTCTATCAGATCTTAAAATACTTCACACCAGACTCAAAGATCTTCATATCCTGTTCGCCGTAGATATTGACCGCTACTGCCTCGCCCCGTCTCTCAGAGTGGGCCATCTTGCCGAGGATACGGCCGTCCGGGCTGGTGATGCCCTCGATTGCCATGTAGGAACCGTTTGGATTCCAGTATTCGTCCATGGTTACATTTCCCTTGTCGTCCACATACTGGGTGGCAACCTGCCCGTTTGCGATCAGGCGGTGAAGCCATGCGTCATTTGCTACAAAACGTCCCTCGCCGTGGGAAGCAGGATTGCAGTACACGCCGCCAAGTTCAGCTCCTGCCAGCCATGGGGATTTGTTGGTAACTACCTTTGTGTAAACCATCTTGGAAATGTGGCGTCCGATGGTATTCATAGCCAGCGTAGGAGAATCTGCCTTCTGCTCCGTGATGGTTCCCTCCGGTACAAGACCCAGCTTAATGAGCGCCTGGAAGCCGTTGCAGATACCCAGCATCAGGCCGTCCCTCTCGTTTAAAAGCTTCTCAACCTCTTCCTTGATTACTGCATTGCGGAATACGGTCGCAAAGAATTTAGCAGAGCCCTCCGGTTCATCACCTGCGGAAAATCCGCCAGGGAACATGACGATCTGAGCCTTTGCAATTTCCTTCTTATACTCCTCTACAGACTGACGGATATCCTCCGGGCTCAGGTTCTTGAATACTCTTGTCACAACCTTTGCACCGGCCCGTTCAAAGGCCTTTGTGCTGTCATATTCGCAGTTGGTGCCTGGAAATACGGGGATAAATACGGTTGGCTGTCCGATCTTGTGGTCACAGATATACACTGCGTCTGTATGGTAGAGCTTTTCTTCTACTCTGGCCTCTTCGCCTGTCTTTTCCTTTCCTGTTACCGTCGGGAATACCGCCTCTAACGTACCTGTCCAGGCCTTTAATGCCTCGTCCATGGAAATATGTACGTTTCCGTACTCAAATACGCCCTGGTCAGTCACTTCACCGATCACGGTATATGGAATGGACAGCTCTCCCATCTTGCCCTCTGCTACCTCGCAGACAATATCGCCCCATGCAGCGGCAAAGAAATCTCTTGGGTCTACATTGTGCTCGATCTTTACGCCAAGTTTATTTCCAAAGGCCATCTTGCTCACTGCCTCAGCGGCTCCATGGCCCTCCACTGCGTAGGCAGACAGAATTTTTCCAGCCTTAATGTCCTCAAAAATCTTGTGGTAACCTTCCATGATCTGACCGTAATCCGGCAGATCATACTGGTCTCTTGGCGCCTTAAATACCACAATCCGGCTTCCGGCCTTCTTAAACTCCGGTGTAATGATATTTTTGCTGCTGTTTACATCGACTGCAAAGGAAACCAGCGTAGGCGGAACATTGATTTCACCTGTTTCATCGTCAAAGGTTCCTGACATACTGTCCTTTCCTCCGATGGAAGGAAGTCCAAAGCCCATCTGTGCGCTGTATGCGCCAAGGAGGGCCGCAAAAGGCTGACTCCATCTGGATGGTTCCTCACTCATCCGGCGGAAATACTCCTGGAAGGTAAAGCGGATCTTTCTGTAATCGCCGCCTGCTGCCACGATCTTTGCAACAGAGGACACAACTGCATATACGGCTCCGTGATAGGGGCTCCAGCTGGACAGGTAGGGGTCAAAGCCGTAGCTCATCATGGTTACCGTATCCGTATGTCCCTTTAATACCGGAAGCTTGGCTACCATGGCCTGAGTTTCGGTAAGCTGATATTTACCTCCATAAGGCATAAATACAGATCCAGCACCGATGGAACCGTCAAACCGCTCTACCAGGCCCTTCTGAGAGCATACATTCAGGCCGGAAAGCATCGTAAGCCATTCCTTCTTAACATCTCCTACCTCTCTGCGCTCAAAGAGGCTTCCCTCACGACCCGGAACCTCCAGGGTAACATCTGCCTCCTGATGTGCTCCATTTGTATCAAGGAAGGCACGGCTGATATCTACAATGGTTTTTCCACGCCAGTTCATCACAAGTCTTGGACTTTCCGTTACTGTAGCTACGGTTACAGCCTCCAGATTTTCCTCTGCCGCATATGCCAGAAACTGCTCCACATCCTTCGGATCTACCACTACTGCCATACGCTCCTGGGACTCGGAAATGGCAATCTCTGTGCCGTCCAGGCCGGCATATTTCTTAGGAACACGATCCAGATCAATCTGAAGACCCGCTGCCAGCTCACCGATGGCAACGGATACGCCGCCAGCTCCGAAATCATTGCATTTCTTGATCATGGAGCTGACCTCCGGGCGGCGGAACATTCTCTGGATCTTCCGCTCTGTGGGAGCATTTCCCTTCTGTACCTCAGCGCCGCAGACCTCGATGGAGGCGGTTGTGTGAACCTTGGAGGAACCCGTTGCACCGCCGATGCCGTCACGGCCGGTTCTTCCTCCTAACAGGATAATAATATCTCCCGGATCAGAATTTTCGCGGATCACATATTTTCTGGGGGCAGCGCCCATAACAGCGCCGATCTCCATACGCTTTGCCACATAGCCTGGATGGTACAATTCCTTTACATAACCGGTTGCAAGTCCGATCTGATTGCCGTAGGAGGAATATCCCTGGGCCGCGCTGTTTACGATTTTTCTCTGAGGCAGTTTTCCCTTTAAGGTCTCATTTAATGGCCTGGTGGGATCGGCTGCTCCGGTTACGCGCATGGCCTGATATACATAGGTACGTCCAGACAGCGGATCGCGGATTGCTCCTCCCAGACAGGTAGCAGCGCCGCCAAAGGGCTCGATTTCTGTGGGGTGGTTGTGAGTTTCATTTTTAAAATTCACCAGCCACTCTTCCGTTACGCCATCGATTTCAACGGGAACCACGATGCTGCAGGCATTAATCTCGTCGGAGATCTCCATATCCTCCAGCTTTCCCTCGCTTCTTAACTTCTTCATGGCCATCAGCGCAAGATCCATCAGGCAGACATACTTGTCATCTCTTCCTTTATAAATCACCTCTCTGTCTGCCAGATACTGATGATACGTATCCTCGATTGGTTTTCTATACTCTCCCTCTGTAAAGGTCACATTTTTAAGCTCTGTAGAAAATGTGGTATGACGGCAGTGGTCGGACCAGTAGGTGTCCAGCACACGGATCTCTGTCACGGTAGGATCTCTGTGCTCTTCCTCTGCGTAATACTTCTGGATATGAAGAAAATCCTTAAAGGTCATGGCCAGATTCAGTGTACCGTAAAGTTCCTTCAAATCCTCTTTGGATGCATGGGCAAAGCCATCAAAGCTCTTAATATCCTCCGGCACCTCAAATTCAGTCACCAGGGTCTTCGGCTTGGTTTCCTCAGCCTGACGGCTGTCCACCGGATTGATACAGAAATGGCTGATTGCCTCCTCCTGTGCCTGGGTCAAAGGCGCAGTGATCACATAAGTTGTAGCAGTGCGGATCACCGGCTCCTCATCTTCCTTTAGCAGCTTTACACACTGCTCTGCGGAATCGGCTCTCTGATCGAACTGACCCGGTAGGTATTCTACGGAAAATACGAGATCGCCGGGATTTTTCGGAAACTCCTCCTCGTATACCTCATCTACCGGAGGCTCTGAAAAAATCGTCACAAGAGCCTTTTTATAGGTTTCCTCTGACAGATTTTCAATATCATAGCGGATCAGAACCCGCACATTTTTTACCCCTTTTATATCCAGATAGCTTTCCAGTTCTTCTCTCAGCTCACCAGCCTTTACCGCATAGTCTGGCTTCTTCTCTACGAAAATTCGTCTTACGCTCATTTAAAAACCTCCTGTGGTTCGCCATACCTGCACTCTGTAAAATCAGAATACAGAATCATACATTACCATTGATCTGCCTATATCATAACACAGGTGGTATAAATTAGTAAAGTTAATATATTTAATTACTGTTATTTTTTATACTTATAAATATTCCGCTGCTTTCCAACATATCAGAAGTCTTCGTGCCGAATTTCCATTTTTAAAAACACACTCTGGCACACTAGCCCGAACTATGCTATACTAGGAAACAGTTGATCCGCTGTCTGCTGCGGATTATAAAGAATAAAATATTGGGAGAACGAAAGACATGAAGATCGGATTTGACAATGATAAGTACCTTTCCATGCAGTCGGAACACATCAGAGAACGGATCGGCCAGTTTGGTGATAAGCTTTATCTGGAATTTGGAGGAAAGCTGTTTGATGACTACCACGCCTCCAGGGTTCTTCCCGGCTTCGCACCTGACAGCAAGCTTCGGATGCTCCTTCAGCTGGCCGACCAGGCTGAGATCGTCATTGTGATCAGCGCCTCTGATATAGAGAAAAATAAGGTACGCCAGGATCTGGGGATCACCTATGATGTGGATGTACTGCGCCTGATTCAGGAGTTTCAGGATAAAGGCCTTTATGTGGGAAGCGTTGTGATCAACCTGTATCAGGGCCAGGCGAGCGCAGATATCTTTAAGGCCAAGCTGGAGCATATGGGAATCCAGGTATACCGCCATTACTGCATCGAGGGCTATCCCAGCAATATCCCTCTGATCGTCAGCGACCAGGGCTATGGAAAAAATGATTATATCGAAACCAGCCGTCCTCTGGTCATTGTGACTGCTCCCGGACCGGGCAGCGGCAAGATGGCTACCTGCCTGTCCCAGCTTTATCATGAAAATAAGCGGGGCGTAAAGGCCGGATATGCCAAATTTGAGACCTTCCCCATCTGGAATCTCCCCTTAAAGCATCCGGTGAATCTGGCTTATGAAGCAGCTACCGCTGATTTGAATGATGTAAATATGATCGATCCCTTCCATCTGGAAGCTTATGGAGAAACAACCGTCAACTACAACCGTGATGTAGATATTTTCCCGGTACTGAATGCAATCTTTGAGGGCATCTACGGAAGCAGCCCCTATAAATCCCCCACCGATATGGGTGTAAATATGGCTGGCTTCTGCATCTTTGACGATGAAGCCTGCAGAGAAGCATCCAACCAGGAGATCATCCGCCGCTATTATCAGGCCATCAACCATCTAGCCAAGGAGGAGGGAAATTCCGAGGAAGTCTACAAGCTGAACCTCCTTATGAAGCAGGCCAAAATAAAGCCGGAGGATCGAAAGGTGGTAACGCCCTGTTTGGAACGTGCCCAGGCATTAAATGCTCCTGCAGCAGCCATTGAGCTGGAAGACGGAACCATTGTCACAGGAAAAACCAGCAGCCTGTTAGGCGCTTCCGCCGCAGTCCTGTTAAATGCCATCAAGGTACTGGGAGAAATCCCCCATGATACCCACCTGATCGCACCCTCTGCCATTGAGCCCATTCAGACCTTAAAGACTACCTATCTCGGAAGCAAAAATCCCCGTCTCCATACTGACGAGGTTCTCATTGCCCTGTCCATGAGCGCTGCTACGGATCCGGTTGCAAAAAAAGCCCTGGGACAGCTTCCCAAGCTTCAGGGCTGCCAGGTACACACCTCCGTCATGCTCTCCAATGTGGATATCAAAACCTTTAAAAAACTTGGCATGAATCTGACCTCCGAACCGGTATACGAGCACAAGAAGCTGTATCACTAAGAGAAACAGATCCATTCTGAACAAACTAAATGCCGGACAGCAGGATTTTCCAGTTCCCGCTGTCCGGCATTTTTACCGTTTTTTTCTATTTTTTCTCCACATCTGTATAATACAGGTGTCTTGGAAGCCCATCTGTCATAATAGGCGTAAGCTCCGCCTGGATCAGCGGGCGGATATAATTGACAAACTCATCTGTCACATAATCGCCGGCCTCATTGATCCACTCCCTCGGCACCTTCTTTTCTACATTTGCCACCTTATGTACGTCATAAATGTCTGTGACACAAATATAAGGATCATCTGACACTCTCTTTAAAATGATCATCTTGCCCGTTTCACCCTCAAAGGCTTCCTTAACGGCAGCTCCGCCTACCTGATATGCCTCTGTGATATCTACCCGGGATACTATATGGGAAGCGCATCTTTGGAGAGAGTTAAACTCAATGGCTCTTGTCTTGCATCCCACCTCACGGTTGATCTTCTCTGCCAGGAAACGGGCCGTTCCTGTAAGCTGCTTATGGCCGAAGGCGTCTACAAATTCAATTCCGTCCGTAAGCTCACAGACATAACGGCCGTCTGCTGTCTTTACCCCCTCAGATACAGCTACCACAACCGACTTTTTCTTCTTGTGAAGCTCTGCTACCTTGTGCATAAATTCATCTACATCAAAGGTAACCTCCGGAAGGAAGATCATATCCGGGCCTTCACAGTCCTCGCACTTTGCAAGGGCAGCTGCGCCGGTGAGCCAGCCTGCATTGCGTCCCATGATCTCTAAAATCGTTACATTCTGCTGGTCATATACCAGGCCGTCACGGATCACTTCCTTTGTAATGGAACCGATATACTTTGCAGCGCTTCCGTAGCCCGGAGTATGATCCGTAGCCGCAAGGTCATTGTCAATGGTCTTTGGAACACCCATAAACCGGATCTTGCTTCCATTTAAAAGAGCATAGTCAGAAAGCTTCTTTATGGTATCCATGGAATCATTTCCGCCGATGTAAAAGAAATATTCCACTTCCAGGCCATCCAGAATTTCAAAAATCCTGTCATAAATCGCTCTGTCCTCTGAAATCTCCGGAAGCTTGAAGCGGCAGGAGCCCAAATAGGCGGAAGGCGTACGCTTTAACAGCTCAATGTCCAGATCATTTTTAATATGCTCCGACAGATCTACATATCTCTCCTGCAAAAGTCCCTGAATCCCATGGAGCATGCCGTAAACCTTTTTAGCCCCTCTGTCCCTGGCAGTCTTATAAACACCAGCCAGACTGGAATTGATTACTGCAGTTGGCCCTCCGGACTGGCCTACGATCACATTGCCTCTTACCTCATTCATAATGGATACCTCCTAAAAAATCTTCCTCACTCAGAAACCAGCCGTTTTCCGGCCTTCTCATTTTGTAAGCGCTTACAATCATATTGCTATATTAATACCAATATTTGTAATTTTCAAGATAGAAACAGGCATTTTTTTACAAACATCTCGTCTTTTTTTTAACATAATAGAGTCATTTCGACAAATACTTCCATTAATCTCCCAAATAATATACAGCCAATATGGTTCCTTTGCTGTCATAGAGAATCCAGTTTCCCCATTCTTCTTCAGACAGGCTCAGCTCTCTGGGCTGAGCGGATGCCAAAAGCAGCGACACATGGCCGCCGCAGACAGCGCCTTTGGCAATCCGTATCTCTCCTTTATAAACCGGCTTCATAATCGTATCATCGCTGTCCTGCCACAACTTATAAACACCTCTTTCATAATCATAGTCAATGCCTATATAGGGATTCCAGCCTGGGTCTGCAGCTGTTTCCCCTTTTTCATGAAATACAAGAATTTGATTTTCCATCTCCAATATCTTTGTCTTACCAGTGAGTTCATCCACCGTTACCTCTTCCTGCCCTCCCTCCTGCACCGCTTTCATCTGTTCCTGCGTAACAGTTACAGGACAGGAAATAACTCCGGGCGCTGTAAAATACGTTCCCCGATCTTCCGCCTGCGCCATATCAAAGGAAATGCCTGTATCTCTGGAAACATGGGTTCCTGTGAGAGGTGATGATTCACCTTCCCTCTGATTTAAAAGAAAGGGAAGATAGGGTGCCTCTGATATACCCTCAGGGCCTCTATAGCCCTCCTTTACCCGCTCCTCAAAAGGAATATTCTCCAGTTCCCGGATCAGCTGCACATTGGCCCGCTCTGTGTCTGTAAGCAGCTCCTCTGCAAATGCTTCCGGCTCTATCCTGCCCCTGTACCAGATTTTCTGCTGGAAATATTCATTCAGGCTATCTGTTTTGAATTTTCTCCCATGGTGTGCGTAAATGGTGTTTCGTAAAAGAGAAAGATTCTCTGAAGGCAGACATGCAAGTTCTGTACGCGTATAAAACCGCTCTGACAGTCCTATTTCCTCATAATTGCAGGAAGAATAATAAGTACCTCCATATGCTCCCTCACTTTCTACTTCAATCCGCGTACCTGCCTGTTCATCTGTTATAAAAGCAGCACAGGCCGGCTCCTCTGTTTCCCATTCCAGTACCCCGTCTGCATACGGACGGACATTGATGACCATTTCGTATTTGTCCTTTCCCGGCTCCAGCACAAACTCTGCCACAGCCGAAGCATTCTCTCTGTCATCTGAAAAAAAGAGCTGAATCCTATGGGAATCCATAAAGCTCTCCCCTTCATCCGGGTCGATATAAACCATGCAGCTGATTCCGCTGTCCCCGGCCAGATAAAATGGTTCGGAAAGCAGGCTGGCCTCTGCTCCCAGATCCTCCAGTACGCGGACGGAAGCCGAATCATTCAGGGGCAGCTCACCATGAGCAGACTCCTCCCTGCCCGCATCATCCATTTCCACTATTTCGTCCATTTTCCCCTGTTCCATATCAGGAGCAGAGCTATATTCCATTTCTGTTTCCCGTCCCGGCCTCTGGCCTGCACATCCTGCCGATAATCCGACAAAAATCAAAGCCATCGCTGCCAGCTCTGCTCTAAAAACCGGCTTTTTCATAAAACACACTCCCTCCTGACAATACCTTTTTTATTTTTATTATACTCCCTTTTTCCGGAGCCTGTTTTACGTTTTCCTTACAATCTGTCCCACCCGGAAATCCCTTTCGCGCTACATAGTTTCCGCCTCAGCTGCACCATGTCAAAAGCTCCATGCTGCAGACACAGCACAGAGCTTTTCTACTGAAACAATATAAAATGTTTTAATCCAAATGATCGCACCGGTCAAAATCGACCAAAACTATTCTTCCCGTCTCCGGGGCATACTCAAAGGTAGTAATGCTTGCATTATGCACAACCCGCTCCCCGCCTTCTTCGCCGCTCCCCTTTAAAAGCTGCTCCATAAAATGGGCCAGCAGCCCTCCATGGGATACAATGGCCGTATCGCCGGTTATCTGGCTTTTAATGAACTCCCAGGCTTTCAGGCAGCGGTCATCTACCTGTATCACGGTTTCCCCTCCGGGGGGAGCCACCTCTGCCGGGCGATCCCACCAGGCTTTATAGCGATCCCCGTCTCGTTCAAGCAGCTCCTGTGCTGTCTTCCCTTCCCAGTCTCCGTAGTTAATCTCCATCAGCTCCGGCAAAGGGATGATAGGAACAGGATTCTCTCCTGCTGCTGCCTGAGCCGTGGCATAGGCCCTGATCTGAGGGCTTGTATAAATGGCGGTCAGCTTTTTATCCTTCATGGCCTTTTTGAGGCAGGCGGCCTGGGCACGTCCGGTTTCATTTAAGGGGATGTCCTGCTGTCCCTGAATCCTGCGCTCAATATTCCAGTCTGTCTGTCCATGGCGTATTAAGTATAATTTCATGCCCTTCTCCTAACTGTTTAAATCCCAGCCGTCTCTCATAGGATCATAGCCCAGGGATGGACGGCCGCTTCTTCCATATCCGTCTCTGCGGAGAGCAGGAGCCGGTTCTGTATCTTCCTCTGCCTCCCCGTCAGAAGCCGCCGTACCTTCCCCGTTTACCGTCAGGGCGTCCAGCGCCAGCTTCATGATATCCTTGATCTCATCCGGCGTCATCTTCATCTTTTCCGCCAGTTCCTCTACGGTAGCCTCCCTGCCCAGCTCCTTTGCCATGACCTGGGATACGGTCTGAAGCACATTCACTCTGGCTGCCATCGTTTCCTCAATCTCCGCCTCGCTCCTTTGTTCCAGCAAGGCCGCCTCAACCGCCTGACGGATCTTCGTTTCTGCAAAGTCCGGCCACTCCTGGCTTCCGTCATACTCTGTGACAGCCATCATAAGAGCCATATTGGCCTCCTGAACAAGATCGGAAATGGGAAGCTCTTTTCCCTCATATTCCTTTGCAACAGCCAGCGCCCTAGCCAGATTCCCTTCTACCAGACGGTTTCCTGCCTCTTTATCTGCCCTGGCAGCTGCCGCCAGGACTCTCTTTTCCTCTTCCTGATCCAGAGGCCGGATTAACTCCATCTCCTCCAGATACATTTCATAAAAATTTTCTGCCATGAATATCTACATTCCTTTTTCATTAAAATAACATCTCTATAAGAATAATCCATCCCCGCCGCCAAGTCAACCACTTTACAAAGCCTCACAAAGCTGTTAATATAGATACAGTTATAAGGAGGACTTAATAATGGATATAAATTATGAATTATATAAGGTGTTTTACCACGTTGCCGCCACACTCAGCTTTTCAGAGGCTTCCAAGCAGCTCTTTATCTCACAGTCTGCTGTCAGCCAGTCCATTAAAGTCCTGGAAAAAAAGCTGAACCAGCCCCTTTTCATCCGAAGCACCAAGCGGGTACAGCTCACCCCTGAAGGCGAAATTCTTTTAAAGCATATCGAACCGGCCATGAACCTGATCCGAAAAGGGGAAAACCAGCTTTTGGAGGCCCATACCCTGAATGGAGGCCAGCTGCGCATTGGAGCCAGCGACACGATCTGCCGCTACTATCTGGTAACGTATCTGAACCGTTTTCACAAGGAGTTTCCCAATATTCACATCAAGGTTACGAACCACACTTCCATTGAATGTGCCAAGGTGCTGGAAAACGGACAGTGCGATTTTATTGTGGCAAATTATCCCAATTCTGCCCTGTCAGGCAGCCTGCACACACGGGTGATCAATGAATTTCACGATGTATTCGTAGCTAACCGCCAGGCCTTTGACCTGGAGGGAAAATCAGTGTCCCTAAACCAGCTCCTTGACTACCCTATTATGATGTTAGACAGAAAAAGCACAACCAGCGAATTTCTCCATCAGATCTTTCAGAAAAACCGTCTGGATCTGGTGCCTGAAATTGAGCTTTCCAGCAATGACCTTCTCATTGATCTGGCTCGGATCGGCCTGGGGATCGCCTTTGTGCCGGACTTCTGCATCCCGGAGCAGGATAAGGATTTATTTATCCTTAAGCTGTCCGAAACACTTCCTGCCAGACAGATGGTAGTAGCCTACAACGAAAACCTGCCTGTATCCCAGGCTGCCAAACACTTTATGGAAATGCTGTAGCAAAAGAAGCTTACATTTCCTCCTGCCGCGGAAATTTTTCCCAAAATTCTCTCAGGGCCTGGGATACATTTCCGCGGTTTACTACGGTATAGGTTCCCCATTCCCTCGGAAAAAGGGCTACATACTCCGGGCGAAGAAAACGGTCGTCCAAAAGAGCGATCACTCCTTTGTCATTCACCGTGCGGATCACCCGCCCGGCCGCCTGCATGACCTTATTCATGCCCGGATACTGGTATGCATAATCAAAGCCATTTCCCTCTCTCTCGTCAAAATATTCTTTTAAAATCTCCTGCTCCGTGTTTACCTGAGGAAGTCCCGTTCCCACGATAACCGCCCCGATCAGGCGCTCCTCCTTTAAATCAATTCCCTCAGAAAAGATACCTCCCATTACGCAGAGCGCGGCAAAAGACCGGCTGCGTTTCGCTTCAAACTGCTCTAAGAACGCCTCTCTCTCCTCCTCTGTCATCCGGTTTGACTGGCAAATGCGGTCAAAGCCCAGAGAGCCTGTCCTTTCCCGCTCCAAAAGGATAGCCTCCACCTGCTCCTGAAACTGATAGGACGGAAAAAATACCATATAATTGCCCTTCCGTTCCCGGATAATGACTTCCAGATAGTCTGCAATCCGCTCGTACTGGCTCCGTCCCCGCCTGCTGTAACGGCTGCTCACATCCGACGCCGCAAGCACCAGACGGTTTTCAGGTGAAAACGGCGATTTGGCATAGACCGCATATTCCTGCGGATCACCGCTTAAAAGCTCCTTATAATATTGAACCGGCAGCAGGGTAGCCGAAAAAAACACCGTACTTTCACTCTGATCCAGACACCGGCGCAGACATTCTGACGGATCCATGCACATGAGCTTTACCATAAAGCTTCCATCCTCCAAAAGCCTTGCGTAGATCCTGTAGCGGTCATCTAAACGGTCATGGATATTCAAAAAATCACGAACCTTAAAATAGAGCTCCAGCACCAGATCCCGGTCCGTAAATTCTCCATTTTCATTCATAAAAGCTTCCAGCTCTCCAAACATGGCCATCAGCTCCAGGGCAAGCAGCTTCACATCACCCAAAAGCTCATAATCTGCGCCCAAAACTCTCCGGTGGCTGATCCCTTCTTCCTCTTTTCCTGTCCCGTAAGCTCTCTTCAGCTCCAGCATGCGCTTATTGCAGGCATCCAGAAGTGAGACTGTCTTTGCCGCTCCGGGAAGTCCCTTCAGGATTCTTTTTGCTAAAAGAAGATCCTCCTTCACAACGGCTGCGCTGTACATTTCCCTGGCTCTTGGCACCAGATTGTGGGCCTCATCCACCAAAAACAGGTAAGAGCCCGTCTGCTCCCCCTCAGCAAAATAACGTTTCAGCCGCACATTGGGATCAAACACATAATTGTAATCGCAGATAATCCCGTCTGTCCAGCTGCTGATATCCAGACAGAACTCAAAGGGACATACCTGAAACCGCTCCGCATACCGTAATACCTTTTCTCTGGTAAGCCCCTCTTCCTCATGAATGATCTCATAGACCGCGTCATTGACCCGGTCAAAATGGCCTTTTGCCCTGGGACAATCATAGGGATTGCAGCTTGGCTTTTCCAGCACGCAGAGCTTTTCCTTTGCCGTAATAGTTACTGTGTTAAAATACAGCCCTTTCTCTCCTCTCAGGATATCAAAGGCCTCCTCTGCCACGCTGCGCGTAATGGTTCTGGCAGTGAGATAAAACAGCTTTTCCCCATAGCCTTCTCCCATGGCCTTTAAGCTGGGAAATACGGTAGAAAGCGTCTTTCCCACTCCGGTAGGCGCCTGGATATAGAGGTTTCTCCCCTCTGCCACAGAGCGGTACACACAGGCAGCCAGTTCCTTCTGGCCTTCCCGATACGCATAGGGAAATTGCAGAGTCTTTAAGCACTCCTGTCTGCGCATCCTGTGATGGTACAGATACCTGGCCCATTTTACATACTCATGGATCAGTCCTTTAAACCAGTCCTCCAGTTCCTCTCTGGTTTTAACCTCCTTAAACCGGCGGATCTCCTCCGTCTCAATATTGCAGTAGGTAAGCTGAATCCCAATTTCTTCCAGATCATGGTGAACGGCATATATAGTTCCATAGCAAAGCGCCTGAGCCATATGGACCGGATCCGGCTCCTCCAGCCTTCCCGGATCCATATAAATACATTTGATCTCATCAATGGTCACTCCGCCGGGCTCTGTGATGATCCCATCGGCCCGTCCCTCAATGAGAAGCTCAAACGAATCCTCTTTTACTGTATGCTTTAAGCTTACCTCTGCCTGATAATCCGAGCCCATCCTGCGCTGGATCTTCCGGTGCAGACGGCTTCCGGCCTGCATAGCCTCCTTTTTTGCTCCTGCCATCCTGCGGTCATCCAGATCGCCTGACCGCATCACAAATTCCACCAGATTCCTCACGGAAATCCGTACCTGAGACAGAGCTTCCCTCTGTGCCATTTTCTCCCTCCTGTCGGCCTCTGGAGCAGATGCTCCCTTTTCCTCTAATTGCTTTCAGCATATCACAAAAAAAGACGGATTGCAAACTTATGTTCGCAGTCCGTCCCCTGTCACAGGTTCCGTTAAAAGAAAAATAAAATTTATGCAGCTGTTGTACAGGAATCCGGAGAAATGGTTTCCAGATATGCTTCAAATTCTTCATTTTCACCATTCATCTGTACGGTCAGAACTCTTGCAAGATCCAGGCTTAATACACCAAGGATGGACTTTGCATCAATTGTAAAACGATTATAAAATACATCAACATCAAAGTCACACCTGGAAGCCTCCGTTACAAAGCGCTTTGCCTCCTCAATGGATGTCAGCAGAATTTTCTTTTCTTTCATTTTCAAAGACTCCTTTTTGTATCAAAGTGTGTTATTCTATTTCGTTGTATAGTTATATCACTATTACACTTTCATGTCAAATTTTATTCTGCCTCCGAGTCATTCATGAATTTCTGATGTTTTTTGTGTATTTTATATATTTTTATCTCACAGCTCTCATTTTGTCCGTCATAATTGCAAATTACATTTCCTGTTTTTAGAAAATACATTTTGTTCTCATTTAAATACAATCAGAGATAACAGAAATTTTCGTGAGAGTTTTGCAAACGTTTTCGTCTTTTTTGCTCCCCCGTTATCTGCTGCTCTCCGTTGCATATTCCCGGAATATTTTTGCAGTGCGGTACAGGCAGGTCAGCTTCATAACGCTTACGATCAGTGTTCCGATGGTACCTACCAAAAGCGCCGTAATTCCCAGCATCCCGTTTAACATCACCAGAAGAACGGAGCTTATCATTAATCCAAATGAATACACAAACCACTTCCAGAGCCGTTTCCATTTTACAGCCATCTCTTCATCCAGCGCACAGATTACTTCGGAATGGCCCATATACTCGGAATATTCCCCGTAAAATGCCAGGATCATCACAGGGAAGGAAAGCAGTCCGATCAGCGAAGCCATAGCAGCGCCCTCCGGAACCAGAGAGCTTCCTGCATCCACTGCAACGGATGCCAGACAGCAAATCGCTGCCATACGGTAGCGGCTGCTTTCAGAAGACAGCTTTAAAAGTATATAGCCATACGCGCACAGCGTAACCATACTGATGATCCGCCCCGGCAGATACAAAAAAGGCAGCCAGGCTGCCACCGCCTGATTGCTCAGTACAGCGCCTGCTATACTGGGAATTACCATCTAGAACAGTATTCCCAGCCATTTTCCCAGCTCCTCTGCTTTGGAAACAGAAATCACAACCTGAAGCTCATTTTCATTTTGAATTTCTTTGTTCCATTCGTTCATACCATTCCCTCCTTTGTTCCTTTTACCGGGATCAGGGTGCATGAAAACTGGCCGCTACCCCCACAATGATTCCCAAAACCATAGCGATTCTTCCTATAAACTGCCCCATGCGATAAAACTCGCTGGGTTCTCCGCCTTCTACTGCAAGGCCGTGCTGAAATTTAAAAAGCAGATCCGGGAATGCAGTATCCAGAGCCAGCAGTACACCTAAAAAAGCGATCACAGGCAATACTTCCACCCTTCCCCGTTTCTGACAGTTCTCATTCACCGCCCAGCGGTAGATACAGCTGTAATCAGGAAAAAGCTCCTCATCGGAATGCTCCGTAGATATACCGTTTTTTATCTGCATATCAAAGTATACTTCTTCTCCATCCCCTGTTAAAAGCCAGGTATCTCCCACCAGATGGGCTTCCCCCAAGAAAACCAGAGCCCCGTCTTCAAAAATCTTCCCTCTGGAGTTATCAGGATCCCATCTGACTTCATAAAGCTTCTTGGTTTCATTAACAGAAAACTCAATCCATGCAGCCCTGTCCTGGCGGCGGATCTGCATTTTATAATCCGTCTCTCCATCCGCTCCTGTAAAGCTCCCGTCCTTTTGACGGTACAGAAACGTTTCCTGCATCCATAAACCGGGTCGGAACAGAGTATACAGATATACCGAACCAAGAACCAGACATACGGCCGTTCCGATGAAAACCGCCCATTTTTTCCACTGTCTCATATTTACCTACCGTTTCAGCACCAGATGCTGGGGAAGCCCGTTTACCATAAATGGCTGATAATCGCCCTGGATCAGAGGCTCTACGTAGTCAATAAATTCTCTGGTTACATAATTCCCCTCCCGGTTTACCCAGGATCTGGGAACCAGCTTTTCATTATTTGCAATCTTATGCACATCATAAATTCCTGCCGCGCTCATATAGGGGTCATCCGATACCCGGTCGATAACAACCATACGCCCGGAATCTCCTTCGTCTGCCGCTTTTACCGCGGCGCCTCCCACCATAAAGGCTTCATTGATATCCACGCGTGAGGCCATATGGGAAGCGCTGCGCTGGAGGGTAGAAAGCTCTACAGCTCTGGTCTTGCAGCCTGTCTTGGCGGCCAGGAAACTGGCCAGATAGCCTGCGGTTCCGGCCAGCTGTCTGTGACCAAAGGCATCTACATAATCGCTTCCTCCGGCCAGCTGGCATACATACCGTCCGTCCGATACCTTGATGCCCTCAGAAACTGCAATTACGATGGAAGGCTTCTTTTCCAGCAGGTCACTGCATTTTTTCAGAAACCGGTCTACATCAAAGGGAATCTCCGGAAGGTAGATCAGATCGGGACCGCAGCAGTCCTCTGTCTTTGCAAGAGCCGTAGCTCCCGTAAGCCAGCCTGCATTCCGTCCCATGATTTCCATGATAGTAATCATTTTCCGCTTGTAGGAAAGACCCATGGCATCCCGGATCACTTCTTTTGTGGAGGCTGCAATATATTTAGCCGCGCTTCCAAAGCCAGGGGTATGGTCTGTAAGCGCCAGATCATTGTCAATGGTCTTTGGAACACCTAAAAACTTCTGCTCATGTCCCTTTACGATCGCATAATCGGAAAGCTTTTTGATGGTATCCATAGAATCATTTCCGCCGATGTAGATAAATACTTCGATCTCCAGTTTATTCATAATGGAAAAGATCTTTTCATAGATTTCGGGATTTTCATGGATCTCCGGCAGCTTAAAACGGCAGGAGCCTAAAAAGGCAGACGGAGTACGCTTTAACAGCTCAATATCCATATCCGAATGAATCTGCGTGGACAAATCCACATACATCTCATCCAAAAAACCTTCAATGCCGTGAAGCATACCGTAAACCTTATGGAAACCTCTCTCCTTTGCAGTCTTGTATACACCTGCAAGGCTGGAATTAATCACAGCAGTAGGGCCTCCAGACTGTCCTACGATAATATTGCGTTTTTTTCCCATAACAAAATCCCCTTTCCTGTTCATGGACAGACAACCTTACAGACGAAGGGGAACCTTTAACCGTCCCGACTGTCTGCCTCGTGTCCTTATTGTACTATAGGAAAGGGGATTTTTCCAGCACTTTTTTCAGATTATGCCCGTATTTTGCGCTGTATTTTATGTATATTATACAATTTTATTTGTTTTCTTCTGATTCTTTTTCCTTCCAGATAAAGCCTCCGGCCGTTTTCTGTGCTCCGGTAAGAGCACAGGAAAGGCTTCTTCTGCTGATGCCCAGACTTCGGCTGGCATGAGCAATAGAAATAAATTCAGCAACCGGTTCGCCGTCTAACGTCATCTGGATCAGCGGACGCTTGTCATGGTAGCCGATCCGGCTGGTAAGATCTACGCTGATCGGATCTTCGGGAGTATTTTCAGGAACAACCCGCCACAGATAACCGCCTCCTGTTTTACGCTCTCCATGGGCAGCTCTGGCGATAGAACCTAACGATACGCCTGTCGCTTCGTAAGCCAGACGGGAGCTTTTATAATCTGCAATAAACATTCCGTCGCGGGAATACTGTCGATATACATGACCTGCTTTAATTGTACGACTCATCTGTAAGTTCACCCTTCCTTTTGTAATATGGCTGTAGTCATTATAGCAACTATTACTTTTTTTGTCCATACAGCATAAAGTGTGCATAGACTGCCTTACTTTGGGTGTGCAGAAAGCCTATTTCTGTACTGCAATGGGACGACAGGAAATACCGTTGATTTCCACATGCTCATTGATGGCAATGACAATGCAGGGGCGTCCGTCGATCATCCTGTTTTCCACCAAATACGTCTTATCCGGAGCCACCTTGATGGTCACGTCCGGTGTTTTTATTTCAAATGTCTTTGTGTTTACCACATTAGCTGCCACAAAGCTTGTTTCCGGCGTATTTTCCACATCCTTATAGCGCTCCTCAAACTCCTCAAGCTTCTCCGGCGATGCGCCGTTATTTTCAAGGAGCTTCTTTACCTGGTACTTATCCAGAGTCAAAGGCACTGGCTCGTCCTTTGTCTCCTCTACCAGTTCGCTTAAATTTTCATGGATATTTTTTACGGTTTCAAAATCACAGTTTTCTCCCAGTGTTTCCTCCACGATCGCCTGAAAAGTTTCCTTCTGGCTCTTGGCCGACATGGGAATCCCGCAGCCTAATACCTCGTCAATCAGGCTGTCCGGCAGCTGCTCCGGATTTTTGGCATAAAAGAGCAGACTGTGAATATCTGTATTCCGGTCATTGAAAGCCGGGAACAGGAAGCTGTTGATGGGCGCCTCCACCAGCCAGTCCCGGATGCGGTTTTCAATGGCATTTGTCATGGAATTATAACAGAGCCCTGCCTTTGAAAGCTTCACAGGACAGATGGTACACTGGATAAACTCATATACATAATCAGACGCGTCAAACATCTCCGAACCGTCTGTGGCCTTTGCAGGAATATCATAGGCACAGTGGATGAGAATGATATAATAATTCTCACCGTAATCAAAATTGGCAATAATCTTATCATAAAACTCCTCGATGAGCGCCTCATCCTTTAATTCACTGTCTCTCAGCTTTAAAAGGAAGTTCTGGGTGCCCCCTTCTGATTCCGTATGTAAAGGAAACTCCATATTTAAAAGATTTTTCCCCACTGTTCCCGAAAGCCCGTTTCTGAAAATGGTAAAATACTTAAATGCCTCCTCCTCCGGCAAAGAAAGGAAGGCTTCCTTTAATTCTGTCTTTTTGTTTTTCTCTGAATCTACATAGCAGCCGCAGATCCGGCTGATGGCACAGTTTGCAGGGGTAAAAAGTTTTTTGATCTCATTACATTCCTTCTTATTCATAAATTTCTGTATCTCCTGTTCCGATTTCCTTGTTTAAATACAAAAAACCGGAATACTCTACAGTACTCCGGACTTCTTGCGGGTTGGGCTATTTTTTCAAATAGTCAGCAGGGGAAGAGGGGCTCGAACCCCCATCTACGGTTTTGGAGACCGTAAGAAAATCCCCTTTTTCCTTGTAAATACTATGTTTTTTAAAAATCGGTGACACTTTCGGTGACACTTCATCAACCAGAGGTCACTATTCAATTTTAAATTCCTTAAACATATACGTCCTCTCCCATTCATGAAAAGCTGCTATTGGAATATAGTATTGCTTTCCTATTTTAATTTTAGGAAAGGACTTCTTCTTTATTATAGCATATGCTTTCTTTTCACTGCAACCTATAATTTTTTGGATATCTTTTACTTTCAAGTATCTATCTATATTATCCATATTTTCCTCACATATAAAATATAGAAAGTAAGGGCCATAAATCAATATAGCCCTTACGTTCTTACCTATTACAAAAGACATGATCTCCAATAATTCGTTCCACTCTTGAATTTTCTCCACCACGGGAAAAATACACTGTGTCCATTGGTAATATATCCGTCTTACCACTTAATACTAATTCAATATTTCTTTTAACTTGTTCTGTTGGGATTGCTCTTTTAGAATTACGATTTTTCCATGTTGAGAATTGTCTTTTCTGACTTAATACATCATATAAGGTATCAGGCCATTCATCGGAATAAATACGATTAAAGATTACTTCTACAACTGCTTGTTGTCCTTTATCAGACTGGTTTCCAGATTCAAGCATTACAATCCTTGCCAATAAATCTTTTTCTGATTCATTTAACAAAATATTCCATCTATTGCCAACTGGTATATCACTTAAATACTGGGATGATATGTAAGCATAACCATCTTCTGTTGTAATCATACTCCATCCATTGTATTCACCTACAACTTCAAATTGAGTATTTAAAAGAGTTTGGTCTAAAATGGTGGATTCTAAATTGGGAGCATTTCTTATATTCACTCCCTCTGCTATTGCGTACATATAATGTGCTTCACAACTAATTTCTTCTACTGTTAATACTGTGTCAATTATATTTGTTTGATTTATGTTCGTCTGCCCCGTTAAGGGCATGACGATTAATGAAAATGCTGCAATTCCGGCGTTTAATAAACTCATATGTTATTCTTCCTCTTCTACTGGTTTTCTAAATGTATGTCTCCAACAATATCCCTGAGATGAAACCCACGTTTCATTGACATCACAAAACTGGTATTCTTCCTCTTCTTCTCCATTGTAATAGATACAGTTACCACACTTATTATTTGGATTATTTACCATCTGTAGATCCAAAGCCTCCATTTCTTTTAGCATCAACGTTGTCATTGTAAACAAGACCATATGGCATGAAGATTCCCTGTGCCATCGCAATTCCTGGAGCTAATGGTACATCCTCCCCGATACAAGAATCGTTTACAAACTTAATAAAGATATGACCTTCATTATCTGAATGGTAGTAATCACTATCAATAATTCCTACTGTATTAGCAAGTTTGATACCATATTTAAATCCCTGTCCAGATCTAGGATAAATTCCTAAAAACCATCCTTTCTTCATTTCACATCGGATTCCCGTTGGAATCACAACACTCTCACCCTTATGGACAACACTGAAAATAGGCGAAAAGAAATCATATCCTGCGCTTCCACTTGTAGCACGTTCTGGAAGCTTAATTTCTTTATAAATATTTAAAAGAACATCCTCTGCAAACATATCTCTAAATGTCTTTGTCATATCTTTTTTAAACTGTTCAAAACTCACTTTATGAAACATTCCAACTCTCTGCATTATTATTCCTCCACAATATATAAAATTTTTCTCTTTGATAATTCTCCAATTATTTCATTAAAACTTCTGATTACTTCTTCTCTTACCAGATCTCTACAGGTATTAGGCGTAAAATAAAATGTATTATATGTAGTCCCCGTATTACTATCAATTACATACCACTCTAACTGTTCATCTTCATCCTTTGCGAAATCAATGGTAATCGAAAGAGAAATTGTATCCTTATAAAGATATTCCCTTAATGTATAGAATCGCTTGTTATCAGATCTACTTCTGAAACCTGCTTTGACAAGTTTTTCTGGGGTTACATCTTTGTCTAAGTTTAAAATCAATTATTATCACCTCCGTATTCTTTTATTAAACTGATTGCGTATTTATAAATCTTCAACTTCTTATTTAAATATTCTCGATATTCATCATTCAAACAGCCTTTTAACATCATTTCGTATTGATATATTTCTTCCCTAAAATACGCCAAAGATATATCATTCAATCTGTCCATAATACTATTTCTCCATTTTGAAGAGTTTTCTGTACATCAATTACTCTCTGGTTGGAGCTACCTCTCCATTTAAGTGTAATATCTCTTAGATCATCTATATATGGGCCATCAATAACAACATTGCAGGATTTGATGATTTGTTGACGCACAAATCTGTCAATGTCTAAGCAATCTAATGTTACAGTTGGTATTACAGTTGGGAAAAGTTCTTCCCATGTATATCCTGTATAAAGCCAAATTGTTTTATTGGGAAACTGTTTTTTAATTTCTTGAATGATATTGTTTACTTCAATGATATTATTTTCATGAAGTGGATCTCCACCAGAAAAAGTAATTCCAGAAATGTAATCTTTACTTAACTCATCAAATAATTCTTTCTTAGCTTCTATATCAAATTCAATCCCACTGTTTTCATCCCATGTTTGAGGATTTTGACAATTAAAACAATGATGAGGGCAGCCTGAGAGCCATAAAACAACTCTCAGACCATCACCATTATTTTGATCGGGATATGTTAAATTGTGATAATTCACTACATACTCACCCTATCTTTGATTTCAGAATTTTTAGCGTCATTATATCTTGTTTCTCCATGAACTCTAGTGAATCCTAAATATCCGTTCATCCTGTCGATTTTAGTAATCATTTTACTTCCGCACTTGGGACAAACATTCATCTCTACTTGCTGATAACCACAATCTTCACAATAACACATTGCTAAATTGACACCTTCGTAAAATCCCATATCCATAGCACGAAGAACCAATGTTTTAATTGCCTCTTTATTGTATCCAAGGTTATATCTGCAATACTGAATCTTTCCACCATTAAACAAATCCCAAAATCTATATTCTTTATCTTGCTTTTCAATAGGACTCATATCTTCGGAAACATGACAATGGAAAGAATTACTTACATATTCTCTATCTGATACATTTTCAATAATTCCATAAATCTTCCTAAACTGTTCTACCTGTAATCCACATAGACTTTCTGCTGGAGTGCCATAAATTGCATAAAGAATATGATCTTCTTCCTTAATTCGATTTACATATTCATTAATGTATCGCATAACTTCTAACGCAAATTCTCCATCTTCTCTGATGGATTTACCGTTATATAATCTCTGAAGTTCATTTAATGCAGTAATTCCATAACTGATTGTCATTGGTGGAAGAATGGATTTAATTTTATCATCTGGTTTCAAATATCCACCATATAAACCACCCTCACAAAATGCTACTGGATTTACACTTGCATGTAATTCTCCAATGTAGTCATATGTGCGTTTATGAAGATTACGAATTAATTCAAGATAATAATCTAATACTTCATAAAAATCTTTTGATTCTTTTCTGGATTTAGCCAAAATCATAGGTAAATGAAGTGAAACTACACCAAGATTGAAACGGCCTTCAAATACTGGCTTATCGTTTTCATCTACTGGATGCATACCACCTTTTTCATACCAAGGTGATAGAAATGCTCTACACATGTTAATCGTATGTCGCCATACGCACTGACTAGCTTTTCCCTCTAAGGTGTCCTACTCCTTGTCGTTGGGCGGTATCTTTGGAAATAGTGCTTATCTCTATTTCTACACGGCTACACTCATCACCGTTAGTCGATTAACCTTAATTTTTAAGGCACAGCTTCATCTATGGTAATATCGAATTTCTTCTCCCATAGACCTATCTGTTAGCAGCTAAAAGCCACACCTGTTAAGCTTACAGTTTAATACCGTTTTACATGGGCTGATTTGCACTTACCCATAGGACTAACTATTTTTCCGTATTTCTTATACATTTCAGATACATATCCTTCGCCTGTTAAAGATAACCAGTCTGGATACATTGTTTTACTACTACATTCAATTCCTGCATTGAATACATCTGCATTAGGATATTTTTCACTACCATCCCCATGAAGATCCTTATCATATAAAAACACAATCTTAGGGAATAAAACAGGACGTTTAAACCCTTTCTTACCCTGTCCTTCTTTATGAACATTTAATAATTCAATGGCAGCCATCTTACCAAATGTACCTGTTGCAAGTCCAATTGTCATTGTTACAAAAGGATAATCCCCTCTGGAACTTCCAACAGTATTTAATTTATATTCAATTCCTTGCCAACCTTGTTGAAAATCTCTGCATACCTTTTCTGTAGCATACTCATTTGCTTGATTATCAAAAGTTACATCCGAAAGCATATCTACAAACACTCCGTCTGCATTCTCTATAGTTCTTAAAACATCATAATATTCAGCATGATATTTTTGATATGACTTTTCTGCATAAGGTTCTAAAATCTTATCTACTTCTGGAACTGTAAAACCCTATTGGTGCGTATATTTCTATACTCTTACGTTTTATCCAATAGGAACATATATTAATGTTTGCTAAACATTCTCGCTCTTTCTGCATGTGATTAAATCATGCATACTCTACTCAGTTATTCTCATAATACTAGCTTTTGTATTATGATATCTTTTCGTTGTCCTCTACACCTTTTTCATTATCAGTTAATAAAATATATCTTCCTTTCCATTTTTTATTGCTGTGTATATATCTATTGATTTGAGTAGTAGATAGCTTTATTTCTCTGGATGTTTCTGCTATCGAATCAAAACACTTTAATGATTTACTTGTTGTGTCAATAATATATACGGATTTTGGTGTACATCCTTCAGTGGAATTTTTTCGATTTAACTTGTTGTAAGAATGTAAATTGTTTTCCGAATAACTACACCATTCTAAGTTATCAACGTTATTATTTAATCTGTTACCATCTTTATGATTTACAACTAAATTATTGTTGCTATTTTCAATAAATGTTTCTGCGACTATTCTATGAACATAAACCATTTTTCTCTTAGCATTTTTATTTAAAGTAAGTTGTAAATAACCATTTTTATTTTTTCTAGGTACTATTATTTGCCCTTTTCTAAATTGTTTTTTACCAGAAAGTTCATATACATATCTGTCCAAACTCCTTATGTTTCCATATGTTGAACATTGATATAATCCTTCATAACCTTTAATATCTTTCCAAATTTCTTCCATAAATAATGATAACTGATAATGAATTTAGCACGGTATTACCTCAATCTCGCCATTTTCAGGCTTAGGCTTTCTTAGTCAGCTTATTCGTCTATGGTCTAATGTCCTATTATTGGTTTGCTCTCAATAGGAAGTCTTATTTCACTGATACCGTTAGCAATTAAAATAAATTTAATTACACCAGATAATCAATCTGTTAAGCGAGTTTTACTACGGCTAAATTAGGGAAACCGTACTGCTGCGCAGCTGTAGACAAAATGATATCTCCCATTACATCGAATGCAGTGTCTAATGAATTTGGCTCATTGTACCAAACATTTCCCATTTCAAATCCACCACTCATCACTTCACCAATTCTGAACAAACAACAATTTATAGTATCCAATCTCGCACTTCTATCATGGATATAAATATACCCATCTTTCATTGCCTGTTTTTCATCTCTTGTTAAGAAGAATTTTTTGTAAAGCTCACTACTCAATTCGTTGTAAATTAGACTACGTTTTGTAGCCACCAATGCTGAATCAGTATTAGCATTACTTTTATCTCCAATGTATCGAATAGCCTGACTTTTTCCATATACATTATCCATCATATGTACAAAGTCTTTTTTGTAATTTCTATACTCTTTATACATCTTAGCAACTACAGGAAAATCTTCTTCTAACACTGCCTCAACAATGTTATGCATATCATAAATTTCAATGTCTTCGTTTTCGTTATAAATTTCTTCAATTTTACTCCAGACATCATTTACAATTTTCGCATAATCTTTTTCACTTAATTCAACCATTCCTCTGCTTGCAGCTTTACTACACGCATTAATGATCTTTTGCTCATTGTAATCTTCAAATGTTCCATCTCTTTTTATTACTCTCATTAAGTATCTCCTTCCTTAAATTATCTTTTTATATATCCTTCTCCACATTCTTTAATTTTTAAACATTTGTGTGAAGTAGGTGAGTCAACATAATCGAATACTCGTCCAATGCTTTCAATAATATATTCTCTACCATTAAGCAAAACGGTTACAAAATCATCTTCCTCTTTTAGCAATTCTCGTGCTAACATTCCACTTGTAGTTATCAACTCCTAGTATTTCCTCCTCCAATAAATGTGTTATAAACATCTGTCCAGTTATATAGGCATTTTCCTCGCCAATCTTTATTCCACTCATATTCAGCTCCAAAACGAAACTTATATCTCGCATTACAGGTTTGTAAATTTAAACTGTTATCATCAATAAAGGCAACTCCCGTCATATCTACACAAGACTTGTCCTTATGGTTCTTTAAATTAACTCCAATAAATTTAACCCCAGGGAGATTTTTTCTAATCCATTCTTCTTTCAATTTTAGATTTGGTGAGTATCCGTGAGAAACCACAGTGATATCATAGAATTTTTGTAGAATTGAAATTACTTCTTTCGCCCAAGGCATGTATTCCAGTCGATCAAAGAAACGCTTCTGATTAAAATATGAATTGATGTATTCTTCACTGGCACAATTACATTCAGAAAATCCCCAATTTTCAACATCACACCAGTTTACAGGATGATAATCTTTATAATAGCAAAAATCTTCATTGTATAATGAAACGATCGCTGCAATACTGTTTACGATACATCCATCAAAATCTAAGTATATTTTCTTCAGCATTACTGATTTGCCTCCACATAATCATTGATTTTCTCCAGAACCATATCCAAATCATCACAATCATTGTTGTAAATGATCTTATCAGCAAGAGATTCTACGCCTTTGAAATCTTCACTATCGGCTTTAATTCGCCGTGTCATTTCTGCTGTATTATCCCCTCTCTTTGAAGCTCTGTTTTTAATAGTCTTATTATTCGCATAGATATATAACAACCTACATTTTAAATCAGGATATACCTTTTCGATATCTCTATATCCATCAGGTGTGACAATCAATACAGTTTTATTCTCTGCATTTTCAATATCTGATTTAGCAACTCCATAAAGCCATATTCCATCATTTGTATCATACTGTTTATATTCTGCAAAAAATCTCATGTTGATTTTGTCCATAAATTCTTTGGCTGAAATGAAGTGGTAATCCACTCCATCCCTCTCAGCCTTTCTCATGGGTCTGGTTGTATATGTAACAAGTTTATGATATCCATATTTTTTACATAGCTCTTCGACAATTCTGGTCTTACCAGAGCAGGTCTTACCCATAATGAAAGTTAGCATATTTACTATCTCCCCTCGTAAAAATATTCATTGTATAATTCATAGCGTTCTCTAATTGTACAGTCACCAATTTTTACATTTTTTTCTGTATTGCACCATTTAACGAAAGCTTCCCAATAACCACATGAAGTAAACTCAGGGCAACCACCACGGTATACACAGTTGGGAACCATTACATCAGATAATTCCGTTTCACCTTTTTCTTTGATGGAAACTTTCAAATCTTCCATATATCTTCTGGTTTCAGGATGAGCAGACCCAATACACAGCCGGTATCTTGCTACATTGATAAGAGCCTGAGCATTACCCTTTCCATCATAATTTACTGGAGTATCCTGTCTGGATTCATTACGATCAACACCTGTTCTATCGTCTCGCTGCGTACTAATCCACTTGTCCCATCCTAACCAATGTCTTGCGAAATGAACGCTAATCCATGACTTAATTCCTTCCCATTTCCA